>ERZ779889.582-NODE-582-length-44543-cov-4.175800_pt1 | contig 44543 bp, 32 predicted proteins | sample MGYA00511030_ERZ779889 | MGnify/ENA primary metagenome ERZ779889 (study PRJEB29588, sample SAMEA2160616) | human gut metagenome | biome: human gut; feature: human-associated habitat; material: faeces | place: Denmark | collected 2008/2010 ... | reverse complement strand
GGCATCAAAGCGTCCGCCGCCGCCTGCGCAGCCACCGGGGCAGGCCATAACTTCTATAAACTGATAATCGGCAGTGCCGTTTTTAATACGTTCCATCATTTCCATAGCGGACTTAAGAGTATGCACAACCGCTATTTTAACTTTTTTCCCGGCAATTTCAAGTTCTGCCTCACGGGTGTATTCCATGCCGCGCACTTCGGTGTAATCAACACGCGGCAAATCCTGCCCGCTTAAAACATCAGCCACTGTACGCAGGGCCGCTTCCATAACGCCGCCTGTCGTTCCGAAAATTACGCCTGCGCCGCTGCCGGTTCCAAGCGGAGAATCAAAACTTTCTTCCGGCAAATGTTTAAAATCAATGCCTGCTTCACGAATCATGCGGCCAAGTTCACGCGTTGTAATAACAATATCAACATCGCGGTAGCCGGATGCGCACATTTCAGGTCTTGCTGCTTCCGCTTTTTTAGCGGTACATGGCATAACGGATACGCTGACGATTTTAGCCGGGTCGATTCCTGCTTTTTCAGGATAATATGTTTTAGCAATAGCCCCGAACATTTGCTGCGGCGATTTTGCCGAAGACAGATGATCTAAAAGTTCCGGGTATTTAAGTTCTATCATATTAACCCAGCCCGGGCTGCACGAAGTAATCATCGGCAGCTTGCCGCCGTTTTGCAGGCGGTCGATAAATTCATAGCCTTCTTCCATTATAGTAAGGTCGGCAGAAAAATCAGTATCAAAAACTTTATCAAAGCCAAGATGGCGCAATGCCGCAACCATTTTGCCGGTTACAATGCTGCCCGGTTCCATGCCAAGTTCTTCTCCGATTGCAACGCGAACGGAAGGCGCTGTTTGCACAATAACGATTTTGTCCGGGTCGTTAATGGCATCCCATACTTTTTCAGTATCGTCGCGTTCAACAATGGCACCGGTCGGACATACGCTTGCACATTGGCCGCAGTAACTGCATGCAACTTCACCGAGGTCACATTCAAACGCTGTGGAAACAATGGTATCAAACCCGCGGTTGGCAAAACTGTAAACGTTCATGCCCTGCACATCGCGGCAAACGCGGATGCAGCGCCCGCAAAGGATGCATTTTTCTTGGTCGCGCACAAGGCACGGGTTGCTGCCGTCGATAGTATGGGCTTTACGCGCACCGCCTTCAAAACGGATTTTACGCAAACCAAGGTCAGCGGCAATTTTTTGCAGTTCACAGTCGCCGCTTTTCTGGCAGGAAAGACAGTCTTTAGGATGGTTTGCCAAAAGCAGTTCCACAACCATGCGGCGTGCAGCACGCACTTTCGGCGTATTGGTTTTTACTACCATGCCTTCAGCAACCGGATATACGCATGAGGCAACAAGCGTTCTTGCTCCGCTTGCTTCAACAACGCATAAGCGGCATGCACCTTCTGGCGCAAGTTCAGGATGATAGCACAAAGTAGGAATATAAATGCCTGCACTGCGTGCAGCTTCTAATATAGTAGCGTTTTTAGGGGCCTGTACAGTTTGCCCATTGATTGTCAAGGTAACCATTTCCATTTTTATGCCCCCCTTAACCCTTTACTATTGCTTTAAACGGGCAGGCTGCCATGCAGGCTCCGCATTTAATGCATTTAGTTGTATCAATAACATGCTGGCTGCGCGGCGCTCCGCTGATTGCCTGAACCGGGCACTGCCGTGCGCACAGGCCGCAGCCTTTGCACTGTTCGGTAATTTTATAATTGGCGAGTTTTTCGCAAACGCCTGCCGGACAGCGTTTTTCTTTAATATGCGCTTCATATTCATCGCGGAAATATTTAAGCGTACTGAGTACAGGATTAGGAGCACTCTGGCCTAAGCCGCACAAAGCAGTTTCTTTGATATTGCGCGCAAGTTCTTCCAAAAGTTCAATATCGCCTTCACGTCCCTGACCTTCGGTAATGCGGGTTAAAATTTCCAGCATACGTTTAGTGCCTTCGCGGCAGGGCGTACATTTGCCGCAGGATTCAGACTGCGTAAAATTAAGGAAGAATTTGGCAACATCCACCATGCAGGTGTCCTCATCCATAACAACCAAACCGCCGCTGCCCATCATCGCTCCGGCTGAAATCAGCGAATCGTAATCAACGGAAAGGTCAAGCATGGATTCCGGCAGGCAGCCGCCGGAAGGGCCGCCAATTTGTACGGCCTTAAATTTTTTGCCGCCGGTAATACCGCCGCCGATATCAAAAATAATTTCACGCATGGTAATGCCCATTGGAACTTCAGCAAGGCCGGTATTGTTAATTTTGCCGGTAAGAGCAAAAACTTTAGTGCCTCTGGATTTTTCCGTGCCGAAACCACAGTACCACTCTGCGCCGTTAGTAATAATGGAAGCAATATTAGCAAAAGTCTCTACGTTATTAATATTGGTAGGTTTGCCCCACAAACCGCTGACGGCAGGGAACGGCGGACGCGGGCGCGGCATGCCGCGGCGTCCTTCAATAGATGCCATAAGCGCGGTTTCCTCGCCGCATACAAAAGCGCCGGCGCCTTCTTTAATATGGATTTTAAAAGAAAATTTAGTTCCGAAAATATTATCGCCTAAAAGCCCCATCTGCTCTGCCTGCTCAATGGCAATGCGCAGGCGTTTAATTGCCAGCGGGTATTCGGCGCGCACATAAATATAGCCTTCATCTGCGCCGATTGCGTAACCGCAGATAGCCATGCCTTCAAGCACTTTATGCGGGTCGCCTTCAAGAACGCTTCGGTCCATAAAAGCACCGGGGTCGCCCTCATCGGCGTTGCAGATAACATATTTTTTATCATTAACGGAATTAGCGGCAAACTGCCATTTCATGCCCGTCGGAAAACCACCGCCGCCGCGTCCGCGCAGGCCTGATTTTTTCACTTCATCAATAACTTCCTGCGGGGTCATGGTTGTAATGGATTTGGCAAGCGCTTCATAACCGCCAACCGCGATATATTCTTCTATCTGTTCCGGGTTTATAGCACCGCAGTGCTCCAAAACCAGACGTTTTTGTTTTTTATAAAAATTAATTTCCGAGTAAGCCGGAATCTGTTCATGCGTAAGCGGTTCATGGTACAGCAGGCGCTCTACAATACGGCCTTTAAACAGATGGCTGTCAACAATTTCACTGACATCTTCCGGTTTTACGCGGCAATAAAAAGTTCCTTCCGGGTAAATAATTACCAGCGGGCCATGTTCACAAAAGCCATGGCAGCCGGTTTCAACAATAACAACCTCATCACTGAGCCCTTTTTGCTCAAGCTGTCTGGCAAACTCAAGCTGTACTTCCTTGCTCCCGGCAGATTTACAGCCGGTGCCGCCGCAGACGAGGACATGTGCTCTTATATGCTGCATAAAAAACCCTCCCCGATTTTATTCCTGTTCTATCTTGCCTACGACAAGCTCCTCTACTACCCTGCCGTTAACAACATGTTCGGCAATGATTTTTTTCACATCGGCAGGTTTTACCTTGCCGTAAGTAATGCGCGGCTCTCCGGGACGCACAACATCAACCAGCACTTCTTTTTCGCACATGCCGATGCAGCCGGTCTGCTGCACCTGCACATCGTTCAAATTGCGCACGGCAAGTTCGTCAAGCACGGCTTTCATTACCTCGCGCGCACCGGCAGCAATGCCGCAGGTGCCCATACCGATAATAATTTTTGTGCTGCTGCTCTGGCGCACTTTAATATCATTTTTAAGCTTTTCACGCAAAGCCCTAAGGTCTTCCAGTGTTTTCATTTCAATCCTCCTGACCGGCATGCAGCGCGTTAAGCTGCTGCCTCAGATAGTCCTCCGTCCAGCGGTAAATTTCCGGATGGGCAAAATCAGTTTCATCACCCAACACGGCACGCACATCCTGCGTATCAAAAACAAAGCTGCCGCCTGCGGCATTATAAGTAAAAACCAGTTCTACTTGCGGCGCTCCCGCCAGCAGCACGGCAATGCTGCCAGCTATATCGCCAAGCGGAGGGCGGTCAATGTTATCTGCCTTAAAAGCAGCCTTAACTTCCGTCCCTTCTCCCGGCTTTGATTTAATATCAAAATAGCCGCCGCACTGCGCTGTTACCATATCCATAAACGGTATGCCCATGCCAACCTTACGGGTAAGGCGGGTTGTAACAAACGGGTCACGAACTTTTTTAACCATTTCTTCCGTCATACCGCGGCCGTCATCCGCAATGGAAAAAATAAAATAGCCGTTTTCATTTTCATTAATATCTATTTTTAAATGGCGTGCGCCTGCCTCAATCGAGTTTTGCGCCAAATCCAGTATATGCAGTGAAAGTTCTCTCATAATTACTGGTATTTTGCCAAAATAGCCTTTAATTTATCCGGCGTAAGGCGTCCGTGCGTATCATCATTAACCTGCATAACAGGCGCCAGGCCGCATGCACCGATGCAGGCAACCGTTTCCAGGGTAAAGCGCAGGTCATCCGTGGTATGTCCGGCTTTAATATCCAGTTCTTTTTCCAGAGCCTGTAAAATTGTTTTGCCGCCGCGTACATGGCAGGCAGTACCCTGGCATACGCGGATTATATTGCGCCCGCGCGGATTAAGATGGAACTGAGAATAAAAAGTTACAACGCCGTAAATTTGCGAGATGGGCGTGCCGGTTTGTTTGGCAACATATTCCAATGCATCTTTAGGCAGATAATTATAAAGGGACTGTACTTCCTGCAAAATCGGAATTAAAGCGCCCTTAACGCCTGCGTATTTGCCAAGGATAGCGTCAATGCGGGTCTTTTCCGGATTTTCGCCGCCGCAGCAGCTGCAAGTTCTCTCCACAAAGCTCATGGTACATTCTCTCCTTATCTTTCAATATTAAATGTACAATTATAACTATATCAAAATGATGTTATATATGCAATACTATTTGCTGTGTATACTTTAAACAGCGTATACTATTTCAATCTGTATTTTGTATAAAACACCCGGGCTGCCAGCTTCGCCCATCAATGCCGTTTATGGCGAGCCTGAGTTCTGCAACGGTCAAATCTTCAACCGTAATAAGGTTTTTAGGCCCGTCAATAAAGCTGTCCATCATATGCGCATCGCTGCTGGTAACATAGTTCAGCCCGCCAAGTGGCATTTTTAATTTCTGCTCTTTTAATTCCTTTAACCCTGCCCTGCTGATTTCCGCCGCAGCAAGCCCCATATCGGACGGCAAAAAACCAAGCTGCATTAAAAGGCTGTAAGAAGGCCTGTCAACATGTGCGGCTATCGCCATACCGCCAAGAGCATTTACTTTCTGAATAACATCATACGCAGGCAGTTTTAACGGCCCCAAAAGCATACGTTCTTCTTCGGCAACAAAGTTATCATCATCGTCGACAATAAACTGAGCACCAAAACGTTCCGCATTATTTTTTAAGCCGCTCATATTGGCATCCACAATCTTTTGCCAGTCAGCAAGCTGCTCAAGCGTATCAAACAAAACTACTATATGCGCTTCTTCGCGGCATTCAACTTCCATGCCCGGAAAAACCTTTATGCCGTACTGTTCTGCAGCTTTTACTGCCGCAGCGGCATTAGCAGAAGCGTTATGGTCTGTAATGGCAACGGCATCAACGCCGTACTGCGCTGCCCGCAGCACGATATGGTGCGGTGTCATTTCAATTTCCGCACATGGCGAAAGCAATGTATGGATATGAAAATCAGCCAGCAGCGTTTTCATTTTCCGTTGGTAATGCCAAGGGCATATAACTGCCCGGCAACAACATAAGCAGGCAAATCGGTAGCAGCAATATTAATATTGTTGGCATCGGCTTTTTTCAGGGTATCTTCCTCCACAGGAGCCCCGCCGGCAACAATAACTGCCGCAAGGCCTATTAAAGATGCCACCGCAGCTACATTCTGATGCCCCTGCATAGTTACCCACACCATGCCCGGCTCAGCCTGCCCCATTACATTACTTAACAAATCAGAAGCATAGCCGCCGGTAACTTCAGTCTGCATATCGCCGGTATGCGTTAATAAATTAAGGTTTAAACTGTTAATTACTTCCTTTATCTGCATCTTTTTCTTCTCCGTTATCGTTTAAATCCATGCCTTCATTGGAAATAGGTATCTGCTTGGCAAGTTCCAGCATGCCCTGCGCCAGTTTTTTTACACTGGCACGCAGTTTAAAAATGCAGTCTATTTCCGTTGCCTTGCCCTGCACAATATCTTCCGCAAGGCACTGGCAGTTCGGCGCGCCGCAGGCACCGCAGTCAAGGCCGGGCAGTGAATTCAGAACTTCTTCCATCCGTTCAAATTTTTTCATGGCTTCCATAATATCGTCGTCCAGCTGCATCATTGGCCGCGGAACCAGTTTTTTTACATAAGAACCGGATTTCGGGAAACCATCGCAAACCATGCTGGCTGCCATTGCCTCAAGGCGGTCTGCAGGTTCCTGTTCCCGCATCCGCACAAGGCGCAGTTTAAGATTCTTTTCTGCCACAAATTTATTTTCCGCCGTCAGCGGGCCGCCAATGCAGCCGCCGCTGCAAGCAAGACACTCCACATAATCAACGTCCGGCATTTTGTTCATGGAAATCTGTTCCAAAACGTCATATACGTTTTCAATGCCATGCACAGCCAAACCGTTTTTGATGCCAATGGCAGCAAGTTCGCCGCCATAACTGCCCCAACCCATACCGTAAGATGACGAAGCCGTTATTTTTTTGCTCTCTTTCACGCTGCCTATGCTGCGCATCAGTTTGCCGTAAATTTCTGAAATGGCAATGCTGCCGGTCAGCTGGGTATGGACAACGTCAACCGACTGGCGTATATTAGCGTTTTTAGACGGGCAGGGCGCCAAAAACCATACGCCTATCTGCGAAGCATCAAGTTTTAAACGTTCTACCGCTTCTTTTTTAACATAAACCGCAGCGGCTTCCACAGGCGGCAATACAGGCACAACCTGCTTAATAAGTTCGGGGAATTTTACCTGAATAAGCCGCAGCACTGCCGGGCAGGCGCAGGAAATAAGCGGTTTGCGCCCGCCTTTATAATTTTTAATATAATCCGCTATTTCAAGCGATATATATTCAGACGCAACGGCTACATCAAAAATCTCGTCAAAGCCAAGATTGCTCAGGCCGCCGCGTATGGTTTCTTCCGTGATATCCGCCGGAAACTGCGCATACAGCGAAGGAGGCGGCAAAACGATATTATATTGGTATTTTTGTATTTCTTCCAGTTTATCAGAATATGCTTCAACTGCGTGATATGCACAGCGGCGCATACATTCGCCGCAATCTATGCAGCGCGACGGTATAAGTTCCGCCTTGCCGTTGCGTACGCGGATAGCATCGGTAGGACACGCCTTAACGCAGGTTACGCAGCCCTTGCATTTAGAGCGCACAAACCGGACAGAGTGAATATAACCTTCTGCCAATTATATCACCTCTTTTATAAATCTTCGCTGATATGGTTAAACTCCATAGTAATAGAAGTGCCTTCACCAATTTTAGACTGAATATCAAATTTATCGCTGCACTTCATCATATTGGGCAGGCCCATGCCAGCGCCAAATCCCATCTGGCGGATATAATCAGGAGCGGTAGACCAGCCTTCCTGCATGGCCAGTTTAATATCCGGTATGCCGGGGCCGTGGTCGGTAATATTAATTACCGTGTGGTCTGTAAAAATTTCGGCGTTTACAGTACCGCCGCCGGCATGAATTATGACATTCATTTCCGCCTCATAAGTGCCGATGGCAATACGGCGCACAATATCAGCCGGCACGCCGATTTTTTGCAGCATGCGTTTAATATTGCCGGAAGCCTCGCCTGCACGGTCAAAATCACCGCCGGCAACATCATAACTCATTTTTACTGATTTTGCTTCAGTCATAAGCCGCTGCCCCCTTTTTCCTGCGAGCAGCCGCGCAGACCTGCCAAATACAGCAAACCGCAGGCATCAAACAGTGTTAAGTTGGTAGAAAGCACCGGCATATCAGCCTCGCGCGCAAAATTTAAAAAGTCCGGCGAAGGCAGCTTGCCGCGCGCAATAACAATCCCGCACAAATCAGTAATTCCCGCCGTGCGGATGACCTGTATATTTGTAAGGCCTGTACACAAAAGGGTGTTGCATTTGGTAAAAGCCAGTACATCACTCATCAGGTCACTGCCGCAGCAGGTTTCTACCGGGCGCTCCATAAATTCTTCTCCCACAAGGATTTTTGCTTTTAAAACCCTCTGTACATCCTTTAAATTCATTTCGTCCTCCATAAAATTTAAAATTTTTCTGATTTTATTGTAACGTGTCTGTTCCCGTATGTAAAGCAATTTTCTTCCGTTCGTGCGGCGAAAGCCTGTTTACAAGGCTGCACTGCATCATCATCATTGATACGCACCAGAACAAAAGCCCCATGTCCATATTAAAATATACATGGTCAGTAAGGCCGCCTGCCAATATGCCAGCCAATGCCGCCAAGTACCCCTGCCCCACGGCACGCAGCCATGGACGCACGCCAAAACGCGCCAGCTTGTAAGCATGCCATGCAAAAAACATAAGTATCAGCACAAAAACTATCAGCCCATGCCAGCCAAGTTCTGCCAAAATGTTAAGCATTAAGTTATGGCAATGGTACATAATTACATTGGGGTTGTTTAAATAAAAATCGTATTCCGGATAAATATATTGAAACCCGTACCAGCCAACCCCAAAAGGATGTTCTTCAATAATAAAAAGCGTACTTTTAAGGTAAGCAAAACGCAGAGCAACGCTTGTATCCTGCGTGCCAAAAATAGACATCAGCCTGTGCAAAACCGCTCCCTGCATAAAATAAACACCGCCAACCGCTGCCGCGCCAAGCGGAATGAGCCATTTGCGCCAGAAAAACAAAAAGTAAAGACCCATGGCACATGCACATGCAACCCAGTTGCCGCGCGAAAAGGTATAAATAAGGCTTATGCCGAATACTGCTGCCACCGCCAGCAAAAAAATGCGTATTTTGCCAGTTGTTATTTTAATGAACGGTACCGCAAAGCTAAGCAGCAAAACAAGATAGCCCGCAAAAATATTAGGATTTATAAGCGTACCAACTACACGTGTTTTAAGTTCCGGAAACGCCGCCGTATCCACCCATGGGTCAGTTGGCACAACACCCGTAAAATGCTGATAAATGCCAAACAAGCCATTGGCAAAACCAACTATTAATATAGCTGCCAAAAGCTGTATGGGGCGCGGCCATTCTTTCGGCTTATTCCATTCAAAATCAAGCCTGCCATCGCCTCCATAATGCAAAACCAGCCAAACCATTAAAACATACTGACCTACAACATAACCAAAATTATAAGAAGATACTGCCTCATCTGCCGAAAAGCGCAATGAAAACCATGTTATGGCAAACAAAAGATACAGCAGCATTTGCAATGGAAGCGGCAGTACAGGCACACGCGGCAATTTGTGGTATTTAACGGCAACCGCAAAACCTGCCACAAAAGTTACCGCCACCATAAACAGTGTAAAAACCTGGCTAATTGGTATTACCGCTGCCGTAAACAGCAAAAGCAGGTATACATATTTTTCTGCACTGTGGTATTTTGTAACAGCGCCCATCAGTTGCCACCGTTTCTTTCGGCAATCAGCCTTGCCTTAAAAGTACCTACCAAATACAGCGAACCGCAAACTACAACTACACCGTCATCTCCGGCTTCCTGCACGGCTTTCAGGTAGGCTTCATAAACATCTTCGCAAGGTGCGGCGTTTGCGCCGATAATGCCGGCAAGAACTTCCGGCCTGGCAGCACGCTCGCTACTGTCTGCCGGCACCGTATACGCCAAATCCATCGGGCGCACAATGGTATGCAGTACATGCTGCATATCTTTATCGCCCATCATACCGATAACAAAAACTCTTTTCTGCGTTGGGTAATATTTATCAAGCGCTTTGCGCAATGCTTCTGCTCCGTTGGGATTATGCGCTCCGTCCAAAATAACATCCGGCTTTTGGGCAATGCGTTCCAAGCGGCCGGGCCAAAAAGTATTGGCAACGCCGATATGCAGAGCCAGTTCGTTAATGCGGTCATCCTGCTTGGATACCAGTTTAGCCGCAACAACAGCCACAGAAGCGTTGGCTATCTGATGCTCGCCCGGAAGTTTGATGGTATAATCGCTGCTGTACACATCACCGGCGTGCAGGGTAAAAGTTTGCCCATCCATGCTGCTTTCTTTTTCTTCACCCCAAAAAGCGCGGCCGTAAATATAAAGGCGTGCCTGCTTAAACATGCTCACTGCACGGATAGGCCCAATAGCATCATCACCTTCCGCTGCGGTAACAACCGGCACGTTTTCTTTTATAATGCCCGCCTTCTGCATGGCAATGCGTTCAATTGTATTGCCAAGTTTATCACAGTGGTCGAGAGCAACATTGGTAATAACACTTACCACAGGCGTAATCACGTTAGTACTGTCCCAAAGTCCCCCAAGGCCTACTTCAATAACGGCGTAATCAACCTTTTCCAGTGCAAAATGCAAAAATGCAGCAGCCGTTAAAACTTCAAACTGTGTTGGCTGTTCACATACGCCTTTTTCAACAATGCTGTCAGCAGCTTTTTTTACGGCGCTGATGACCAATGCAAAAGCATCATCGCTAATATCGTTATTGTTAATGCTGATACGCTCATTATATTTTACAAGATGCGGCGATATGAACTTGCCAACTTTTAAATTGCTCGCCAGCAAAATATTGGCAATCATGCTGCTGACAGAACCTTTGCCGTTAGTGCCGGTTACATGCACCGTTTTTATTTTATCCTGCGGATTGTCCAGTTCTTTCAGCAGCGCTTCAATACGCTCCATCCCCAATTTAATGCCAAATTTGCCAAGGCTGTCCAGATAAACCAAACTTTCATTATAATTCATTGTTCTTCTCCCGGTTGTTTTAGTATGTAAAAACGGCGCGGTCAAAATGCCGCGCCGCAATAGACCTTTATTTAATTTTACTTTAATTCTGCCAAATATGCCATACGTTTTTTTACAGCTTCAATTTTACCGGTTAATTCTTCGGATTTAGCACGTTCTTTGGCAATAACGTCTTCCGGTGCTTTAGCGAGGAAGCCTGCATTGTTCAGTTTGCCGCTTACGCGCTGCAAATCTTTTTCCATGCTTGCCAGCTCCTTGCTTAAACGCTGGGTTTCTTTTTCAACATCAATTAAACCTGCCAGCGGCAAATATACTTCAATGCCGGTTACAACTGCTGCCATGGCGTTTTCAGGTTTTTCAGCATCCATAGCGCGCAGTTCAAGGTTATCAATACCGCCCAAAAGTTTAATGTAGCTGTCGTTTGATGCAACAACTTCACGCAGGTCATCAGCAACAAGCATTACTGCCGGTATTTTTTTGCCGGGGTTAGCGTTAACCTCTGCGCGCATATTGCGGATAGCTTTAATGCTGTCCATAATAGCGCTCATGCCGCGTTCTGCTTCGGGGTCGATAAGGCTTTCATCAGCAACGGGCCATTTGGAAATCATAATGCTTTCCGCTTCATGCGGCAGGCACTGATAAATTTCTTCGGTAATGAACGGCATATAAGGATGCAGCAGTTTCATGGCAGATACCAGCACGGTTGCCAGTACATGCTGCGCAGTTGCGCGTTCTGCCGCCGCTTCTTTGTTGTAAAGGCGCGGTTTGGCAATTTCAATGTACCAGTCGCAAACCTCGCTCCAGATAAAGTCATAAATCGCGCGTCCAGCTTCGCCAAGTTCAAAGCGTTCAAGCAGTCCTGTTACATCTTTAACGGTATCCTGCAGGCGCGATAAAATCCATTTATCAGCAAGTGTATAAGGAGCAAGTTCCGCATCCTTGTCATAACCTTCCATATTCATCAGCGCAAAGCGGGATGCGTTCCAAATTTTATTGGCAAAGTTGCGTGTGCCTTCTACACGTTCCCAGTAGAAACGCATGTCATTGCCCGGAGTATTGCCGGTAATAAGCATAAAGCGCAGAGTATCGGCGCCGTATTTTTCAATAACTTCCAGCGGGTCGATGCCGTTGCCGAGGGATTTGCTCATTTTGCGGCCCTGGCTGTCGCGTACCAAACCATGGATAAATACTTTTTCAAACGGAATTTCCTTCATAAATTCCATACCCATAATCAGCATGCGGGCAACCCAGAAGAAAATAATATCATAGCCGGTAACAAGCACGCTGGTAGGATAGAACTGTTTCAGCATATCGGTATTATCCGGCCAGCCCATGGTTGAGAACGGCCACAAAGCAGAACTGAACCATGTATCAAGCGCATCTTCGTCCTGATGGATATGCGTGCTGCCGCATTTCGGGCATTTTTCCAAATCGGTGCGGCTGGCGCTCATTTCGCCGCAGTCATCGCAGTACCAGACCGGAATGCGGTGACCCCACCAAATCTGGCGGCTGATGCACCAATCGTGAATATTATCCATCCAGCCGGTGTAGTTTTTGGTAAAGCGTTCCGGAACAAACTGGGTACGTCCATCGGTAACGCAATCCACAGCTGCTTTAACAAGCGGCTGCATTTTTACAAACCACTGAGTGCTTACCAGCGGTTCTACAACATTATGGCAGCGCTGGCAATGGCCTACAGCGTGGCTGTGTTCTTCTATTTTAACAAGATAGCCTTCTTCTTTTAAGCGGGCAACAATCTGTTTGCGGCATTCGTAACGTTCCAAACCTGCAAACGGGCCTGCTTCTTCCGTCATAATGCCGTCCTTGCCGATAACTACAATTTCAGGCAGGTTGTGGCGCAGTCCCATTTCATAGTCATTGGGGTCATGCGATGGCGTAATTTTTACAGCGCCGGTACCGAACTTAGTATCTACATAGCTATCGGCAATAACGGGAATTTCTCTGCCAATGATAGGCAGGCGCAGTTTTTTGCCGATAAGTTTTGCATAACGTTCATCTTCCGGGTTAACGGCAACGGCCGTATCGCCGGGAATGGTTTCCGGACGGGTGGTAGCAATGGTAAGATAGGTATCTTCTTCGCCAATAACCGGATAACGCACATACCATAAATGGCCCGGAGTATCTTCGTGTTCAACTTCAATATCGCTCAATGCGGTATGGCAGTTAACGCACCAGTTGGTAATGCGCGTGCCTTTATAAATAAGCCCTTTTTCAAACAGGCTTACAAAGGTTTCGCGTACAGCGCGGGAGCAGCCTTCATCCATGGTAAAGCGTTTACGTTCCCAATCGCAGGAAATGCCAAGACACTTAAGCTGGTTGATAATACGGTCGCCGTATTCTTCCTTCCATTCCCAAACGCGTTTTACAAATTCTTCGCGGCCAAGGTCAAAACGGGTTTTTCCCTCTTCTTTTTTCAAAACTTCTTCTACTTTAATCTGCGTTGCAAGGCCTGCATGGTCGTAACCGGGCATCCAAAGGGTGTTATCGCCCATCATGCGGTGCCAGCGGATTAAAATATCCTGCAATGTATTATCAAGCGCATGGCCCATATGCAGTTTGCCGGTAATATTCGGGGGCGGAATTACAATGCTGAAAGGCTTCTTGCCGGGTTCCGGCTCAGCATGGAAATATCTGTTCTTTTCCCAAAATTCATACCATTTCTTTTCAACAGAAGCGGGGTCATAAACTTTAGGGATGTTGTGTTCTTCTGTCATGTTTATTCCTCCAGTCAAAAATTTGCAAAAGTAATAAAAAACGTCCTGTTTATTACAAACAGGACGACAAAAATCGCGGTACCACCTATCTTCCCGGCATAAGCCGGACACCTTGAAACGCTTAACGCACGCTTACGGGCAAACTTACTTTAAGTTCAGCCTGCCAACTCCCGGACTACTTCAAAGCCATTGCTTTAGGCACGTTGCAGCCATGCGCGCCCTCTCTGCAAAAGCCTGTGCTTTTACTACTTCCGTTCATAGTTATTAACAGTATTTTGATAGTTAATATCTTATCAATTAACAGGCGTGATGTCAAGCGGATAACAGTATAAGGCGGTTATTTTGTTTTCGGCTGCGCATCATGGCAATGGCAGCAGCCTCCGGCACAGCTATTGCAGCCGCCTTCGGAGCAGCCTATGCATTCGCCGCGGCGGAATTTTTTCCAGCAGTATCTTGCGGCCGCAGCAACCGCAACCAGCAATACAGCATTTATAATCCAGCTAATCATAACTGTACCTCCTTTTAGTGCGTAAACTGCGCAGGCACAAGGCCCGCGCAGCTTACATTAATATAACGCTATTATATCACAAAATTTTTAATTAAGCATTTACAGAACGCAGGGACGTTTTGGCTTTCGGCGCAGGGCGGAACATCATGTAAAGCATGATTACCGCAACCACACAGGCAATAGCGGTCATTGCGCTGAACGGTTCACCCATAATAAGCACAAGGCCAAATTGATAAATGAGGAAGGTCATTGCATAAGCAAACACGTTTTGGAAAATGATGGCGAACCACAGCCATTTACGGCTGCCAAGTTCTTTGTTCATGGTAGTAATTGCCGCCAGGCACGGGCTGTCAAGCAGGTTGAATACCAGGAAGCTGAACGCTGCCATCGGGTTTTGGAACATGCCCATTGTTGCTGCCCACAGGCTTGCATCGTCTTCGGCAAGTTCGCCAACGCCAATCAGCACGCCAATGGTGCTTACAATAGCTTCTTTGGCCACAAAGCCGGAAATGGAAGCTGCAACAGCCTGCCACTCGCCAAAGCCAAGCGGTGCAAAAATCCAGGCAATGGCTCCGCCCATAGCAGCAATAAAGCTGTCTTCCGGTTCAACCATTCCGTAACCTTCAGCGCCAATGCCGTAAGTGGAAAGATACCACATTACTACGCAAACAAGGAACAAAACGGTTGCTACTTTTTTAATGAAGGCAAAGCAGCGTTCCCATGTATGCAGCAATACGTTTTTAGCTGCCGGAAGATGATATTGCGGCAATTCCATTACAAACGGAGCCGGGTCGCCAGCAAACATTTCGGTTTTCTTCAAAATCAGGCAGGCAAACACAACAGAAACAATACCGATAAAGTACATGATAGGCGCCATATACCAGTCGCCGCCCATAATTGCACCTGCGATAAGCGCAATAACCGGAAGTTTGGCACCGCACGGAATGAAGGTTGTCGTCATAATCGTCATGCGGCGGTCAGTTTCCGTTTCAATGGTGCGCGTTGCCAAAATGCCGGGAACGCCGCAGCCGGAGGAAATTAAAAACGGAATGAAGCTTTTGCCGGAAAGGCCGAATTTATGGAAAATGCGGTCCATAATAAAAGCAATGCGCGCCATATAGCCGCAATCTTCAAGAAGCGCCAGCAGGAAGAACATTATCGCCATTTGCGGCACAAAACCAATCGGTGCGCCCAGGCCGCCGATAATGCCGTCAACCACAAGCGATACCTGCCATTCCGCAGCACCGGCATTTTCCATAGCCGTCTGCACGGAAGGCATAATCATTTCACCAAACAATACGTCATTAGTCCAGTCAGTAACATCGGTACCAATAGTAGTTACCGAAATATAATAAACAAAAAACATTACCAAAGCAAAAATCGGCAGCGCCAGAATACGATTGGTAACAATCTGGTCGATTTTATCGGAAGTAGTCATGCCGGTTTTAACTTTTTTTACGCAGTCAGCCATCAAATCGCTGATGTAATCATAACGGGCATTGGTAATAATGCTTTCGCAGTCATCATCAAGTTTTTCTTCTACACCGCCGATAATTTTTTCAAGCTGTTTTTGAATAACATCCGGCAAATTATATTTTTTCCAAACTTCACGGTCACGTTCAAACAGTTTTATTAAAGTCCATCTTGCACCGGTTTCCGGCAAAGAACTGCCCATAATATATTTAATTTCTTCCAGTGCTTTTTCCACTTCGGTGCCAAAAGCAAGCGGTTTGCAGGTTGTCTGCTGTGCTTTGGCAAGTTCCACCGCTTTGGCAGCAACTTCTTTTAAGCCAAGCCCGCTTAAGGCAGAAGTTTCAACAATAGGACAGCCAAGTTTTTTGCTCAGGGCATTAATATCAATCTTATCTCCGTTTTTACGGACAATATCAATCATGTTAATAGCAATAACAACAGGCAGGCCCATTTCCAAAAGCTGCGTGGTCAGATACAGGTTGCGTTCAATATTGCTGCCATCCACCAGATTTAAAATGACATCCGGCCGTTCGTTAATAAGATAATTACGGGAAACAACTTCTTCCAATGTATACGGAGACAGCGAATAAATACCGGGCAGGTCAGTTACAATTACATCATTATAACCTTTTAATTTACCTTCTTTTTTCTCAACCGTAACGCCCGGCCAGTTGCCTACATACTGGTTAGCGCCAGTTAAATTATTAAACATGGTCGTTTTGCCGCAGTTAGGGTTGCCGACCAGTGCAATTTTAACAGCCACTTTAATCCCTCCTTAAATTAATCAACCATAATATTTTCAGCTTCACCTTTACGCAGGGAAAGTTCATACCCTCTTACGGTAACTTCAATAGGGTCACCCAAAGGCGCTACTTTGCGTACATAAATATCAGTGCCTTTAGTAATACCCATATCCATTATGCGGCGTCTGATGGCGCCCTCTCCCCCCAGCCGGCTTACTTTAACCGTCTGGCCTACTGCAACATCTTTAAGTGTTTTCATGGCCTACCTCCGTTAAATCATTATTTTTGAAGCAAGTTCTTTGTTTAAAGCAACACGCGCATCTTTAACATTGACGATTAAATTTCCGGCAAGTTTGGATATGACGGTAATAGCTGCCCCTTCCACAAACCCCATGCTTTCCAGATGGCGTACTGTTTCAATTTTTCCGCGTATCAGCTTAATTGTATTTACCTCGCCGGCAGCGGCAAATGTTAACGGCATAATTGCAACCATCCCCTTCTTTACAGCTTACGCTAACTTAAAATTCTGCTTTCGGTTAGTTTTAACTAACTTTTATTCTATGTGTTATAGTTTACTGCCGCTAACTTATTTTGTCAATAAGTTGCACTAAACTTTTTTAAAATAAACTTTTGCAAAACAGGCTTGACAAAAAAACAAAGCCTTATTACAATTTAGTTAATATTTTTGCACTGCAACTACAGTACAAACTAATCAGGCTGCAACGCAGCCGGGCCTCACGGCAGCAGATTATTCCTACATCTGCGGGACAGCAGTAGTTCCGCAGATGTATTTTGTTTATTAAGGAGAATTTTTCATGCAGCAAGAACAAAAAAATCAAAGCCTTGCTCTTGATACCGTAAAAAAGGGCATTGCACTTAATGTTTTTTTAGCAGCTTCTAAATTTGCGGCAGGCATTTTAGGACATTCCGCCGCCCTTGTTTCTGATGCCGTCGATTCGGCATCAGATATTTTCAGCAACCTAATCGTTATGGCAGGCATTAAAATTTCCGGCAAGGAATCGGATATCGACCACCAATACGGGCATGAGCGCATGGAATGTGTCGCCTCCATTATAATGTCAGCCCTTCTGGCAGTTGCCGGTATAGGCATCGGCTTTGCCGGAGTGCAGAAAATACTGCATTTCAGCACCGAAGGAGAACTTGCGGCGCCAGATACAATAACCCTTGCCGTTGCGCTTTTGGCTATTGCCAGCAAAGAAGGCATGTATTGGTATACCCGCGGCGTTGCAAAAAAAATAAACAGCGGCGCGCTTTTAGCCGATGCCCTGCACCACCGCAATGATGCGCTTACCTCTGTCGGCAGCCTTATAGGCATCAGCGGCGCTATGCTCGGCTACCCTATTTTTGACCCTCTTGCAGCTATTGTTATTTGCCTGATGATTATTAAAGGCGCCTATGATGTATTTACCGACGCCATAGACCGTATGGTAGACCGAAGCTGTGATGAGGAAACCGTTGAAAAAATGCAGCAGCTTATTGCCGCCCAGCAAGGCGTTGACCATGTCGATAAACTGCAAACCCGTATTTTCGGCTCACGCGTATATGTAGATGTGGAAGTAAGCGCCGACGACCATTTAACGCTGGTTGAAGCCCACGCCATTGCCGAAAACATTCACGAACAGATTGAGCAGAAATTTCCGGAAGTTAAACATTGCATGGTACACATTAACCCTTGCAGCGAAACACACCATAATTTTTAAAAGAAAAAAGCCTGTACGGCACTTAGCATTGTACAGGCACTTGAAAATAAAAATTTAAACTTGTATAATAAAAGCACGGAGTATTGATGTTTAGCCGCATCGGTCTCCCCTATGTGATTTTAAGTCAGAAGGAAGCCGTGTAACCGTTGTTATACGGTTTTTTTCATGCCGTTATTTGCGGAACGAAAGAATGAGCACTACAAGCGTTGCAAAAGCAATCATTAACGAAATGCTTTCATACACCGTCATAAGGCATCACCCCACTCATTCAGAGTGGAAAACCGTTTCATCAAAACTCCGTGCTGTAATATTCTAACAGTCATTAAATTAAAAAGCAATACCATTCTTACATTTTAAGTAAGAGGTATTGCTTTTCTTTTTATTTAGCTTTAACAATTATTGATATTGAAGGCTGGCTCATGTTAAATAAATTTGCCAGAAACATCTGGCTTAAGCCTTCTTCGTGATACAAACGGCAAATTTCAGCATTGCGTTCGGCACGCGTTTTAAACGCCTGCACCGTTACTTCCGTTTGGCTTAAACTAATGCCGCTGTCGCGGATAACCATAATTTTGCGCGTACCGTCTACATTTTTTATTTTCATTTCCCATGTCGGCATGCCGCTTTTACTGCGCTGATTATATAAATAAAATTCTATCTTGCCGTCACCGGCAATGTGTTTTAAGGTTTCGTTGTCTAAAGTTGGGGCGGGCATGTTTTTCTCCTTTTGTTTTTTTATTTACTTTTTCGTCTTTGCATAAACGATATAACTTTTTAATTATTGCTTTTTTATGAATAAAAATTACTATCGTATTTGTGAAGGCGCAACACTTATTTTTATCTAAAATTAAACATTAAATCTATAATTTAATATTAAAACATTTCTAAAAACAAAAGGGAGCAAATGCTCCCTTTTGTTTTTTACTTTTCATTAACAACTTAAACCTAATTAAAAGTCAAAGCGTACGCCTGCGTTCCACTGCCAAGGTGTATCTATATCGCCGCCTACTGCGCGTTCTACATCAAAATACAGGTGAGATGTTTCGCTGAGGTTGATATTGGTGCCAATGCCAAATTCAAACCAGCCTCCGCCAAGGTCTTGCTCATAAGTACGGCTGTTTACACCATCATTCATAGTTACACTAGTGTCACCATCAAAATCATACAAATAGCTTGCTTTTACATATACATTGCCTGCACTAATATCTTTACCTGCGGCAAAGCCTACACGGCCTATTACACTGTTCATTGCATCCTGTGCTGCTTTAATACCACGACTTGTAGTGTAGTTAGCACTGCTTAAATGCCCGTAAGTCAACTGAACCTGTGGTTCTACCCAGAAATCATTGCCTGCTTCAATGCGTTTGCCATATTCTGCGCTGAAAGCATAACCGTTGTTTCTGTAATCACCAGTGCTTTCAATACCATCACGCCCAAATACATCAAATTCGTTATCGAGGCGTGCGTATTTAGCACTTAAATCTACATATTCGCCATTATCGCCAACATAAGTGCCATATACGGTAAAGCCGGTAGATTTATTTTCACCACTGCCATTGCCAAAGCTGCTCTTGCCTTCGGTACGGCTGATAGCACCACCCAAATACCAGTTGCTGTCGCCTACTTTTTCGTCATAGCCTAATTGATAGGTATTGTACTGGTTGGTAATATTCAAGTCGCCGCTTTCACTTTCGCCGCGTTTCATGCGTGCCCAAATGCCTGCTTCGCCGGTGCTGCTGCGCAATTCGCCCATGCGCTGATGCATTTCGTCATTTTCTGCACGCCATGCCATAAATGCTACGTTAGCAAGTTCACCAATACCTGCGGTAGTGCTGTTAGTTAACTCTTTTACACTACCTGCAATAACTTTTCCATCTTCGCCAACTTCAGCTGTAATTTCGCCAACTACGCCGGTTTCAGCAATGGCAACATCAGTTGCAGCAGTTTTACCTCCGCCAGCAACAGTGTTATCTACAACCTGATTAACAATATTATTTAAACTGTCGGTAATATCATTTTTAACAAGTTCTTCTGCATAAGCTCCGTTTGCTGCAACGGTTAAACTTTCAACATTATTGCTTTCGGTAATGGAAAGTTTGTTTTCTGCACTTGCAACATTAATAGTACCGTTTTCACCAGTTAAATTATCAATAGTTACACTTTGTTTTTCGCCATTAAGATTAACTATACCATCATCTACAGATAGATTATTTACAAAACTATCTGCATCACTAGACCATTGAGCCCCATTTGCAAGAACTAAATTCATTGCGTTTACATCATCTTTTCCTTCCGGAGGAAATGGATTTCCATTTACAAAAATATTTCCATTTAGATAAGAATCTTTATCATTTAAAGTAATATCAACAACAGCATCGACAGCTGTACCAGATGTTGGTTGATCGTAGTTAAAATTAATATCCCCATTAATTTTAACTGTAGAATTTCCATCTTTATTAATAATTGTTTCTGCATTACCTCTAGTGCTAATAGCAGTACCTGCATCAACAGTTAAATTGCCATTTACAATAATTTTGCCATTAGAATAGTTAACTAACCCTAAATTATAGTACTCACCACTGCTCATTTGTTTATTATCAGCAGTGGAAATAATATATGTATTTTCAGCGTTAATTAGTACCGTTGAAGGATTACTCGGATCACCAGTATTATTTTGAACCCAAATTCCAGCTGCATAACCAACATCTGAATGAACATTAATGATTAAATTTTTACCTTTAACATTAAAAAAAGAAGGTTCAGCTGTTTTATCATCAACTCCTCGTGTCGCTGTAATTCCTGTTGCAGAACTTTTAGCATTAACATTGATATTAATGTTTTTTGTTGATTCAGTACCAAGATTTACTGTGCCACCATTAGTAAATTTACTGTCATTTGATAATACTGCAGCACCAACACCATAAGTATCACCATTATCATCGTTATTTGTTACAATGATTTTAACATCTTCATTGTTTATATTAGCAATGCCATTAGCAGTAGCTAAAATACCATAAACTTTACCAGCTTTATTAATTTCATAATTATAGTTTGCGTCATTTAAATTATTTGTTTCATTATCAGCAACAATAATACCTGTTTGGACAGTTGTTCCTAAGTCTTTATAATCTACAACTTCTGCAAAACCTACATTTCCAATAATTAAACAGGTCATTAATGTGCTTAAAGCAATTTTTGTTTTCCCTTTCATAAAAAGCCTCCTTTTATTATGCGTCCATTAATTTATATAAAAGAATTTTATTGACGCTACCGAAATTATACCATACCTTTACCCCCCCCGCAAGACATTTACTTTTTGCTTGTATCTTTCTTCTTCTAGTCTTGTGGAAACTTTATTCCTACCGGTAGGTTTGTGCGGCAGCGCAGGTTACTGTAACTCCTACTTTTGCGGCAGCGTTTGGTCTATCAATTACATTTAAAATTTTATATAACACCATTCGTACTTTTTATATTTCATTTCCTATACAGGCATAAAAAATAAACTGCTATTTGTTTAACAAATAACAGTTTTTCTTACTATAATCCTTACAACGCACAAAACCCCGGCACATAAGTACCGGGGTTTTTGTTTATGGATTTAATTTAATTAAAAGTCAAAGCGTACGCCTGCGTTCCACTGCCACGGTGTGTCAATATCGCCGCCTACTGCGCGTTCTACGTCAAAATACAGGTGAGATGTTTCGCTGAGGTTAATGTTTGTGCCAATGCCAAATTCAAACCAGCCGCCGCCAAGGTCTTGTTCATAAGTAGTGCTTTGTCCGTTTTTGCTCATCGTTACGCTGGTGTCACCATCAAAGTCATACAGATAGCTTGCTTTTACATATACATTGCCTGCACTGATGTCTTTACCTGCGGCAAAGCCTACACGGCCTACTACACTGTTCATTGCATCCTGGGCTGCTTTTACATCATTACTGGTAGTATAATTTGCACTGCTTAAATGTCCGTAAGTTAACTGAACCTGAGGTTCTACCCAGAAATCATTACCGGTTGCAATACGTTTGCCATATTCAGCACTGAAAGCATAACCGTTGTTTCTGTAATCGCCATTAACTTCCATGCCTGCACGGTCAAATACATCAAATTCGTTATCAAGGCGTGCATATTTAGCGCTCAAATCAACATATTCTCCGTTATCACCAACATAGGTACCATATACAGTAAAGCCGGTGGACTGGTTTTCACCGCTACCATTGCTGAAGCTGCTCTTGCCTTCGGTACGGCTGATTGCACCACCAATGTACCAGTTACTGTCGCCTACTTTTTCATCATAACCTAATTGATAGGTGTTGTACTGGTTGGTAATGTCCAAATCACCGCTTTCGCTTTCACCGCGTTTCATGCGTGCCCAAATGCCTGCTTCACCGGTGCTGCTGCGCAGTTCACCCATACGCTGATGCATTTCGTCATTTTCTGCGCGCCATGCCATAAATGCTACGTTAGCAAGTTCAGTAATTCCTGCATTTTTAACATTTTCACCTTGTTTTACAGAATTGCTGATGATATTGCCATCTTCATATGTTTTAGCGGTAATTTCACCAAGAATATCGCCTTCTTCGGCAGTTATGGTAATATCTTTATTACCATCATTAATAGTCATTACATCAGCCAAATCCTGCATGCTGCCTGCAATGTCATTTTCATCAAAGCTATTGGTTACATTACTGCTGCCTTTTAAGGTTAAGCCAGTACTGTTATTATTGCCAACAGTAATTTTGGTATCAGTGTTATCAACAGATACAGTAGCGCCACTGCCATCTATTGTGGTAACAGCACTATCACCAGTTACATTCCAAACGGAATTGTTGCCCATATTCAGGTCAACAGTACTTTGATTCAGTTCGGTATCACTGATTACAGAACTTCCGGTAAAACTGCCGTTAGTTCCTAAATTAATTTCAACGTCCGAATTTTCCTTAGATGTTACATTACCATAAATTACAGCCTGTTGAAGTTTTTCTCCACCAATAACTATTTCACCATCATTTTGTGCTAAAATATCACCAGTAATGTCAATTAATTTTGCATCTAAATCTACACCAGTTTTATTTTCGTTGGTTACACCTTCGCTAGCTCTTATGGCTGTTTGTGCATTAATTGTTAGTTTTTCATCAGCAGTAATAGTAATAGTGTTATCGTTGTTCTTTAAAGTTTCATCTCCATTAGGCCATGTTTGCCCATAAATACAAACGCCATAACTATTAGGGGATTCTATTGTTACATTTTTACCACTAATTTCTACTTTAGAGGAAGTACCAGCTTGGTTAAGAGTAGCTGCACCTACAGCAATAGTATCAGCTGTTCTTAAAAAAATATTACCTTCAGCAACTACTTTTGCACTTCCGCCTTCTTGTGAAAAAACAGCATTACCTTTTGTATTGATGTCAATATAAATATTGTTTGCCGCAACTTCTATATTACCACCATTAGCATGGAAAATTTTCGCACCTCTATCACCACTATTAACACCAAAATTAGAAGCAGTTATATCACCATTAGCTGAAATAGTAACATTACCATTTTTGCCTGCATGAAATACAGAGTTATCTCCACCCCATGTACCTGTTATATTAATATTATTAACATTTTCTACCTTAGAAGTACCATTCTCAGCATACACAGAAAAGTTTTGAGTTGGATCGCCTTCAAAAGTAATATTTTCTGTGCCTTCAGTACCTTTAATCGTTGAGTTTACTGTTTGAGGACCTTCTAATACTTGTTCGTCAGTTACAGTAATTTCCTCTGCACTTGCAGTAAAAGGTGCAGCAAGCATTAAACTTAATACTACTGCATTTGTTAGTTTTTTACCATTCAATTTCACCATAATCATCCTTTCAGTATTTTTGTGCCAATTGCTTTATATCAGCTTATAATTTAGCACTACCGAAATTATACCACACCTTTACCCCCCCGCAAGACATTTACGTTTGCCTGTATCTTACTTCTACTGGTCTTGTGGAAACTTTATACCTGCCGGTAGGTTTAAGCGGCAGCGCAGGTTACTGTAACTCCTACTTTTGCGGCAATGTAACACAAATTTTTGCACAATAAAATTTTACATTCAGCAGTATTTTTGCATTGGCTGCCAAAAAAGTGAATAAATAATTACTTTTTATTTCACAAGCAACATTTAAATTATGATACATTTCTTTCAAAAACAAAAACATTAAATATGATTTCTTTTATTGCATTCTTTTAAGTAACAAAAAAGCCCAGCCTTTCGGCTGAGCTTTTTAATAAACTATTTACTTATTATTTTACTGCAATTACTTCAATTTCGCACAGCACGCCTTTGGGAATTGCTTTTACTGCTACGCAGCTGCGCGCCGGTTTGCCGGTAAAGTATTTGGCGTATACTTCGTTAAATGCGGCAAAATCTGCCATGTCTGCCAAAAAGCAGGTGGTTTTTACTACATTTTCATAGCCAAGCCCTGCGGCTTCCAAAATTGCGCCCACGTTTTTGCAGCTTTGTTCCGCCTGTGCGGTAATGCCTTCCGGCACTTCGCCGGTTGCAGGGTCTACCGGTATTTGCCCGGATGCAAAAATAAAGTTGCCAACTTCCATTGCCTGAGAATAAGGCCCGATTGCGGCAGGAGCTTTTTCGGTATTAATAACTTTCATGTTTAACCCTCCTAAAAATGTTTCTGTTTAAAGTATATCAGCAAAATGCGTTTTACGCAAAGGTGCTTTGCCCGGGAAATAAAATTGCCGCCGTTTTAGCGGCGGCACAGCAGCACCCGTACCCCAACGTATGCTGCAAGAGGAGTAGAAAATGAGTATTTGAGAATATCAATGAATGGACGCGTCCTTTATTTAAAACCAATATCCCGCCCTGCAAAAGCGCAGGTAAGATAAAAACCCGTCTTTCCAAAAACGGAAAGACGGGTTTAAATGTTATCAATCAAAGGGCCCTGCCACTCTCACATAACAAAGCCGGTTGGTTAGTAAACATCTCCTTCCTGTCTCCCGCAGGTCAAGCAGTGATGCTTATACAGGCTGCGCGCTCGGCTTCGGCTTTTATTGCCGTTACGGCGACGGGATCGCATCGGATTTGCACCGATAAACATTTAAACTATGGTACCTGTACGAAATATTGATTTATTGCCTTAATTATAACTATTACTATTAGGGCTGTCAAGCCTTTTGGTAAAAATTTACCTTTTTTATTTTTGTGCAATAAGCTACTATTTAGGTTTTATTTATCTTTAAAATACCATTGCAGCCCCATTGGCACCGTTACGTTTAAAATTACCATGCGCACAAGCTGATAGGTTAAAATGATGGATACGTTTTCGCCCATGCTCATGCCTGCAAGGCACATTTCGGCAATTCCGCCGGGAGCCATTGCCAAAAATGCCGTAATAATGGAAAAGCCGTAAATGCCGGAGAGGTAGTAGGCCATGCCAATACTGACGGCAATAATAATTAGTATGCCGGTAAGAATAAACGGCATAAGGCGGGCGGTTTCTTTTATGCGTGCAGGGTCAAGCAGCATACCCATGTAAAGCCCGATGCTGATTTGCGCTACCATCATTACAGGGTCGGGCACCGGCTGAAAACTGCCCAAGAAGTACGAACATGCCGCAGCCGCAAGTATTGGCCCTAAAAGGCGCGGCGTAGGAATGTGCAGTTTTTGCAGAATTATTGCGCCAAGGGCTGCAATCGGAATCATCCATAGCCAGCTATGGCCTTCAATAGCTGCTGCGGGTACTGCATCTTTAATTTCTGCGCCAAGCCCGTGAACTACAAGGAAAGGCACAATAATTATCGCGCCCATTAAGCGCAGGGTTTGCATTACCATTACGGCACTGAAATCAACGCGCGGGTCACTTTCGCTCATGAGCAGCATTTGCGTCATGCCGCCGGGCATACAGCCCATAATGCAGGTTTGCAGGTTAGCGTAGCTGTGGCGCGATGTCCACCAGGCAATTATCACGCTGGCGCCAACGCAGGCGGCAGTTGCTTCAATAACGCCTAATGACTGCATGGTAAGTTCATGTACGGTTTCGGCGCTGAAATTACGTCCAATGCCATAACCCGCTACGCACAGGCCAAGTTCGCGCCACTGGCGCGGCCAGTAAACCTGAGCGCCGATTACTTTCCAGAACATTGAAGAAACAATGCCACCCAGAAGGAATGGTATAGGCACTGCCATATAATCAAACAACATGCCGATTAACATTGCCATTCCGAACATCATTAATTGCCTTACATGCAGCATTATATGAAATTTGCCCATAGCCAACCACTCCCCCAAAGCGGCCAATAAAACTTTATCTGTGGTTTTCCAGCACAGTCATAATACGGTTAATAAGTTCACTGCGCATTGTATTTTGCGTTACCGAATACGTCATAATACGGCTGTCATCCAGCCCAAGTTCGCGCTTGAAAAGCGCTTTTTGCGCCATAGCGGCATTTTTGGAAAGCTTATCTGCCTTTGTTAAAATAATCTGTACGTTAAGCCCGCAGCTGAGCAGCCAGTGATAACATTCCATATCACTTTCCAGCGGTTTATGGCGAATGTCTATCAACTGGCAAACCATTGCCAGATTATCGGAACCGGACAGATATTTGCTGATAAACCCGGACCACAAATCTTTGTTGGATTTGCCTGTTTTGGCGAATCCGTAACCGGGCAAATCAACAAGATAAAATTGCGCTGTTTCCACGCCTTCATCAACTGTGCGTTTGGCATCCAGCATATAATAATTAATGGTTTGCGTTTTGCCGGGGGTTGCGCTGACGCGCGCCAGCCCATTGCGGCGGCACAGCGAATTAATCAGTGAAGATTTGCCGACATTGCTGCGGCCGATAAAAGCAGCTTCAATAAGCTGCGGTGAAGGGTACTGTTCTGCCTTAACGGCAGAGGTGACAAAGTTCGCGCGGATTATATCCCAAACTCCTTTGTTCATCGCATTTAATCCTCCAATGCTATTTTTAACACCTCGTCCATGTGTTTAACAGGTATAAAAGTCATTTTTTCGCGCACGTTTTTGGGCAGTTCGTCCAAATCCTGCTCGTTTTTGGCAGGCATAATAATGGTTTTTACGCCGTAACGGTGCGCTGCCAAAAATTTCTCTTTAATACCGCCTACCGGCAATACCCTGCCGGAAAGTGTGATTTCACCTGTCATGGCAATATCTTTTTTTACCTTGCGGCCGGTTAATGCCGATACCATTGCTGTTACCATTGTAATACCGGCAGAAGGCCCGTCTTTCGGAATGGCACCTTCCGGCAAATGGATATGGATGTCAGTGGTTTCGTAAAAATCTTTGGCAAGGTCAAGTTCGTCCGCACGGCTGCGGATATAGGTATAGCCTGCCTGTGCGGATTCCTTCATTACATCGCCAAGCTGACCTGTAAGCACAAGATGCCCTTTGCCTTTGCAGGCAACAACTTCAACTTTTAAAAGTTCGCCGCCGACACGAGTCCATGCAAGGCCGGTGCAGATACCGGCTGCGGCTTCGAGGCTTACGTCGTCTTCAAGGTAAATAACTTTGCCCAAATATTTATGCAGGTTTTTAGCCGTTACTTTTGCCGTTTTGGCTTCGCCATTTACAATACGGTGCGCAGTTTTGCGGCAAACGGCGGCAATTTTACGCTCCAGGCTGCGCACACCGGCTTCGCGCGTATAGCCGCGGATGATGAGGCGCAGCGCATCTTCGGTAATAGTAAGCGTTTTTGCGCTTAAACCATTGTTGGTGCGTTCTTTCGGCAAAAGATGCAGTTCGGCAATTTTTACTTTTTCGTCTTCAGTATAGCTTGAAAGCTGCACTACTTCCATACGGTCCAAAAGCGCAGGCGGAATTGTTTCCACAGTATTAGCGGTTACAATCCAGAACACCTGCGACAAATCAAACGGAAGTTCCACATAATGGTCGCTGAAAGTATTGTTCTGTTCCGGGTCAAGCACTTCAAGCAGTGCAGAAGCCGGGTCGCCGCGGAAATCGGACGACATTTTATCAACTTCATCCAGCAAAAATACCGGGTTCATTACGCCGCAGGTCTGCATACCGTGAATAATGCGGCCCGGCATAGCGCCGATATAGGTACGGCGGTGTCCGCGGATTTCCGCTTCATCATGCACGCCGCCCAAAGACATGCGCGTAAACTTACGGTCGATTGCGCGGGCAACAGACTGCGCCAGCGAAGTTTTACCAACGCCCGGAGGCCCAACAAGGCACAAAATAGGCCCTTTGCCGCTCTTGGTCAGTGCGCGCACGGCAAGATATTCCAAAATGCGTTCTTTTACTTTTTCCAAACCGTAATGGTCTTTGTTCAAAATCTTTTCGGCGTGTTTTAAATCAAAATTATCTTTGCCGTAAATGCCCCAAGGCAGAGCAAGCAGCGTTTCCACATAATTACGGATAACCCCGCTTTCAGCCATCATCGGCGGCATTTTAAACAGGCGGTCAAGCTCTTTGTTCAGCTTGTCGGTAACTTCGGCAGGAAGGTCACGCCCTTCCATCTGTTTTTTATATTCGTCAACTTCTGCCTGGCGTTCGTCACCTTCGCCAAGTTCTTTGTTGATTACTTTAATCTGTTCACGCAGATAATATTCGCGCTGATTTTTTTCTATCTGCTTGCGTACTTCCTGTGCAATATTTTTTTCCAGTTCGGCAATTTCCAGTTCCTTGCACAAAAAGGCGTATAATTTCTGCATACGTTCTTTTACATCGGCAAGTTCCAACAGTTCTTCCTTCTCATCAATGCTGATGGTAAGGTAACCGGCAATAATATCGGCAATTTCACCGGCGGTGGTAATGTTTTTAAAATTAAGCATAACCTCAGTGGTTACTTTTTTACCGGTAATAAGCCATTTTTCAAAACTTTGCAAAAGTACGCGGCGCATAGCTTCGGTTTCAGCGTTTTCTTCCGGCTCAATGCTTTCAAAAGGCTGCACAAACCCTTCAAGGTAGGTGTCCTCAAACGGCGCATCAATAACGGAAGTAAGCTGCACGCGGTTAATGCCCTGTATTAAAATGCGCTGGGCTCCGCTTGGCAGTTTTAAAAGTTGTTTAATTTCTGCAACAACGCCAAAAGCATATAAATCTTCACGCTTCGGGTCTGTAGTTTCGGCATCGCGCTGCGTAACAAGCAAAATTCTTTTATCGTTCTGCATAGCAACGTTAACCGCATTTATTGATTTGTCTCTGCCGACGTCAAGGTTTACCGTCATTCCCGGGAAAACGATAATGCCCCTTAACGCTAAGAGCGGCATTAATTGTCCTGATGCTTCCATTGCTATTAGCATCCCCCTATTTTAAAAATCTCAAATCATATCCGGCTTTAATAACATTGTATCACAAAAGCCATATAAAACCAAAAAGGGGAAGGTTTTTCCCCTCCCCCTTATTTTAATTTCAGCCGGCTGAAACAATCATTTTCGGTTCCGCATGGTTGCGGATGGAATCAGCCGTTACAATACATTTTACAACGTCGCTGCGTGAAGGCACTTCATACATTACATTGCGCATTACCGACTCAATAATGGCACGCAGACCACGTGCGCCGGCACTGCGTTTCAGTGCTTCTTCTGCAATGGCGTCAAGCGCTTCCGGTTCAAATTCCAGTTCCACATTGTCCATGGCAAGGAAATGCTGGTACTGTTTAACCAGTGCGTTTTTAGGCTCCTGCAAAATTTTAATCAGGGCAGCCTTATCAAGTGCTTCCAGCGTTACAACAACCGGCAGACGTCCGGCAAATTCCGGTATTAAGCCAAACTTCATCAAATCTTCCGGCAGCACCTTTTTAAAGGTATCCGTCAGGCTGATTTCATCTTTGGTTTTAATATCGGCACCGAAGCCAAGGTTTTTCTTGCCGGTGCGCTGGCTGATGATGTTTTCCAGTCCGTCGAAAGCGCCGCCGCAGATAAACAGAATATTTGTTGTGTCAATCTGCAAAAATTCCTGATGCGGATGCTTGCGCCCGCCCTGCGGCGGAACATTGGCAACCGTGCCTTCAAGAATTTTTAAAAGCGCCTGCTGTACGCCTTCGCCCGATACATCACGGGTTATGGACGGATTTTCGGACTTGCGGGAAATTTTATCAATTTCATCTATATAGATGATGCCGCGCTGGGCACGCTCAATGTCATAATCGGCATTCTGGATTAAACGCAGCAGAATGTTTTCCACGTCTTCGCCAACATAACCGGCTTCGGTAAGCGCGGTTGCATCAGCAATGGCAAACGGAACCTGCAAAATTTTTGCCAGGGTTTGGGCCAGCAGCGTTTTGCCGCTGCCGGTAGGGCCAAGCATTAAAATGTTGGATTTTTGCAGTTCAACATCTCTTTCTGCTCCTGCATGGTTCAGCTCGTAATCAATGCGTTTATAATGGTTGTAAACGGCAACGGCAAGGGTTTTTTTAGCTTCTTCCTGGCCGATAACGTATTCATCCAAAATAGCCTTTATTTCTCTGGGTTTGGGCAATTCTGCAATATCTGCGTGCTGCACTGCTCTTGCCCGCATTTCTTCTTCAAGCATTTCATTGCAGAGTTTTATGCACTCATCGCAAATAAACAAGTCACCTTCGCCCAAAACCTTGCTGAACATTTTGCTGACCTGCGCTTCGCGCTTGCCGCAAAATGAGCAAACAGGGGTATCGTGGTGATTGTCCCCACCGAATTTCATTTCAAATATCTCCTTAAAGCCTTTATTTTTCATTTGCAGGCTGTTTACGCGTTACAACTTCGTCAATCAGGCCGTATTCTTTAGCCTGCTGGCTGGTCATGTAGTTATCGCGGTCAGTGTCCTGCGCAATCTTTTCTTTGGTCTGGCCGGTATGGCGGGCGAGGATGCCGTTCATCTCGTCACGTACGCGCAAAATTTCGCGTGCGGTTATTTCAATTTCAGAAGCCTGGCCCTGTACGCCGCCCAACGGCTGATGAATCATTACTCTGGAGTACGGCAGGGCAAAACGCTTGCCCGGAGTGCCGGCAGCCAGAAGCACGGAAGCCATGCTTGCGGCCATACCCATGCAGATTGTGGAAACATCAGGCTTTATGTACTGCATTGTGTCATAAATTGCCAGGCCGGCGCTTACGCTGCCGCCCGGGCTGTTAATATAGAGATGGATATCCTTATCGGGGTCTTCCGACTCTAAAAAGAGCAGCTGGGCGATAACGAGATTGGCCATAGTATCGTCTATCTCGCCGGTAACAAAAACTATCCTGTCCTTTAAAAGGCGGGAATATATATCGTAAGAGCGTTCGCCGCGGTTGGATTGTTCAACAACTATTGGCACATAATTCATTATTGTCACACCCCTTTTCTGTGGTTTAACCAGTCGCTTTATTATTTAGCGCTGTCAATGATTACATGGGCAGCTTTGCGGCGCAGAATGTTTGCGAGCAGTAAGCCCATGGTGCCGTTGGATTTAATAATTTTCTTAACGTCTTCAAGGCTTGCACCATGCTGGGAAGCGATAGCGGAAAGTTCGCTGTCAACGTCTTCCATGGAAACCTGAATATTTTCAGCTTTAGCAACAGCGTCAAGAACAAGGTCGGTTTTTACGTTTTCAACAGCAGCGTCATGCTGACGTTCACGAAGCTGTTTCATGTCAATGCCGCTGTACTGCATGTACTGCTGCAGGGAAAGTTTGCGAGCTTCAAGGCTCATGCGCATTTCGTCAATCATCTGGCTGATGCGGTCTTCAATCATGATTTCGGGAACTTCAAATTCAGCATTGGCAACAGCAAGGTCAATCAATGCTTTTTCATAAGCGATTTTAGCATTGTTTTCTGCTGCTTTCTGCATGCGTTCTTTGTAGCTTGCTCTTAATTCTTCAACGGTTTTGCAATCGCTGTTTGCTGCTACATATTCGTCGGTCAGTTCCGGCAGTTCTTTGCGTTTTACATCCTGAATGTTTACTTTAAAAATTGCCTGTTTGCCGGCAAGTTCTTTTACAAAGTATTCTTCCGGGAAGGTTACGTCTACATCGGTGGAATCGCCTTTTTTGAGGCCTACGAGCTGGTCTTCAAAGCCGGGGATGAAGGAATTGGAACCAACTTCCAGCGGATAGCCTTTGCCTTCGCCGCCGCTGAACGGTTCGCCGTCAACGGTGCCTGCAAAGTCGATAATGGCGAAATCGCCTTTTTCAATTACAGCGCCTTCTTCAGCTTCTACCATTTTTGCATGGCGGTTGCGCAGGCCCTGTACCTGTTCTTCAACAGCTTCATCGGTAACTTCAACTGCTTCTTTTTCTACATGCAGTTCTTTATAATCGCCAAGTTTAACTTCCGGTTTAAGGGTTACTTTAATGGTCAGTTCCATATCTTTGTTTTCTTCAAATACGGAGCTGTCTACTTTCGGGTCAGAAACCGGAATGAGTTTTTCCTGTTCAAGAGCTTCAGTATAGCACTGGTTTGCAACCAGTTCAAAAGCTTCTTGTTTTACAGCTTCTTTGCCATAGTGCATTTCGATAACGTTGCGGGGGGCTTTGCCTTTACGGAAGCCGGGAATATTTACCTGGCCTGCAATTTTTGCAACGGCTTTTTTAAAGCCTTTGTTTACTTCCTCAGCGGGCAAAGTGATTTTAAGAGTTGCGTCGTTGCCGACTCTTTCTACGGTTACGTTCATTAATAAATCCTCCCTTAATTATATGTGCTGATTATTACAGCGTGTTTTTTGCATGGTTTTATTAGTAAAAATGCAGCTGTTTACACACATTGCTCATAATATAATATCACAACAAAAGGTTATTGACAAGAATTTTACAGTTTTTACTGCAATAATACGGCATTTTTAAGCAAATAAATTTAAAAAGCCCGGCAGTAAACTGCCGGGCTGAAATTTCATGGAGCGGAAAACGAGATTCGAACTCGCGACCCCCTCCTTGGCAAGGAGGTGCTCTACCACTGAGCTATTTCCGCATCTCTCAACAACGAAGTTAATTATAACGCAGCGATATTCTTTTGTCAACACTTTTTTAGAAATTATTTTAAAAAATTCCCAAAACAATCTGGCTGATATTTTTGGAATGGTCGGAAACGCGCTTCATGTTAATTAAAACTTCCATCATCATAAAGCCTGCAACCGGGTCGCAGCGTTTTTCGTTAAGGCGCACAATATGGTTTTTGCGGATTTCCTTCTGCGCCTTTTTTACCTTGCGGCAAATATCCCATGCTTCCTGCGCCAATGCCTTGTCGTTATTTGCCAGTGCTTCCATGGCCTTGCCGCTTGCCTCAAGCACCATTTTGCCGAGATTGCGCAGTTCTTCCATAGCTTCATCGCTGAACTTCACATTATCCTCAAACATACGGCGCGCATCTTTGGCCAGTGCTTCACCATGGTCGCCAATACGTTCAATATCCGTGCAGGCATGCAGCAGGCGTGTATGTTCTGCCGAAAGCGCTTCGCTCATTTCCTTTTCGCTCATTTTGGTAAGGTAGCGGGTAATATCTTCTTCCAGTGCATCAATCACAGGCTCATGCTCAAGCACGTATTTAATTTTCGCTTCGTCTTTATCTTCCAGAGCCTGCAGGCCAACTTCAACATTATGCCGAGCCATATTGCCCATGCGCACAATTTCTTTAACGGCAAGCCCAATGGCAATAGACGGAGTTACCAGCATTTTTTCGTCCAAAAATGCCGGCTTGCGGGAAATTACAACATCTTTGCCCGGCAGCATTTTTTCAATCATTTTTATAAACAAACCTGTAAACGGCATAAACAGCAGGGTATTTACAACATTAAACGCCGTATGCGCGTTGGCAATCTGGCGGGCAATGTCGCCTGCCGGGGAAATTGCCAAAACAAGTTTAACAAACAATCCCATAAAGGTAATAAAGATAATGCTGCCGATAAAGTTAAACATTACATGCGCCAAAGCTACGCGTTTAGCCGTAATGTTTGCACGCAGCGAAGCAAGCACCGCCGTAATGCAGGTACCGATATTATCGCCCAAAAGCACGGGGATAGCGCCTTCCAGCGGAATAAGGCCCTGGTTGGCAATAGCAATCAAAACACCGATAGTAGCACTGCTGGACTGAATAATCATGGTCATAACAAGGCCTACACAAACGCCAAGCAGCGGATTATCCGAGAAGCGGTGGATAAAATCAATAAAGCCCTGATATTCACGCAGCGGCATTACAGAATCGCTCATCATTTCCATGCCAAGCATTAAAATACCGAAGCCCAGAACAACCTGTCCTATGTATTTGCCGCGCTGGCGTTTGGCCAAAAGCTGCACCGCAAAGCCGATGGCAAGAAACAGCGTAATATAATCGGTAAGCTTAAATGCAATTAACTGCGCCGTCATGGTTGTACCAATGTTGGCACCCATTACAACGCCGAAAGCCTGTTTTAAATTCATCAGCCCTGCATTAACAAAGCCAACCGTCATAACCGTTGTTGCACTGCTCGACTGCAAAATGCCTGTTACTACTGCGCCAAGGGCAACGGCAACTACCAGTACGCCGGTAAGTTTTTCAAGTATTTTCTGCAATTTTTCGCCGGCTGCACGCTGCAAGCCTTCGCCCATAAGCTGCATGCCGTAAAGAAATAATGCCAAACCGCCTAAAAATCCGAAAAAGTAAACCATAAGTCCTCCCCGTTTTGTCGTTTTACTTGGTTTTTACTTATATTTTACATTTATTATACAGGATTTTGCGGCAGCGGTACAGATAAATTTAAGCGTTTTGTAAATAATTATACAAGAAAGGCCCTGCCTATTTAGCAGAGCCTTAAAAAATTTAACTTAAAATTATGCCTGTACTTCGCCGGAAGGCTTATAATGTTTAGCTTTCCACTGTTCAAATTCCATATACACTACCGGCACAACAAGCAGAGTCAGCATAGTAGACGTTATCAAACCGCCTACCAGTACCACGCCCATTGACTGGCGCAGTTCCGCACCTTCGCCGATGCCCATGGCAATAGGCAGCATGCCGAGAATAGTTGACAGCGTTGTCATAAGTATCGGGCGCAGGCGCAGCGAACAGGCTTCAAGCGTTGCGCTGCGGATATCCATGCCCTTTGCACGCTGCTGGTTGGCATAGTCTATCAATAAAATGGCGTTTTTAGTAACAAGGCCAAGCAGCATGGTAAAGCCAATCATACTCATCATATTAGCCGTTTGCCCCATCATTAAAAGCCCCAGCACCGCGCCAACAATGGCAAACGGCAGCGATGCCATGATAATAACAGGCTGGCTGAAACTTTCGAACTGTGCCGCCAGTACCATATAAACAACTACAACCGCCAGCACAATCGCCTTCACAATTTCGTTAAACGAACGTGCCATGGTATCGGCTTCGCCAATCAGTTTATAGTTGTACCCTTGCGGCAGGTTCATGCTCGGTATAAGTTCATTTTGTATTTTGGCAATCAGTTCGCCCGGCGAAGTGCCTACCGTATTGGCATAAACCACAATCTGGCGCTGTTTGTCCTCACGGTCAATACGTGTCGGGCCGCTGCCCAAAGTAATATCGGCCACATCGCCCAGGCGGATAAACTGCCCGTCGCGTGATGATACGCGCAGATTTTTAACATCATTAATATCAGTACGTTTGCTTTGAGGAAGCTGCAAAATTATATCGTAGTCGTTATCGCCGATGGTAAAGCTGTTGCCTGTGCTTTTACCCATAAAGGCCATTTCCACAACTTCGCCAACGGAATAAGAATCAAGCCCCAAAAGGCTGGCACGTGCCTGGTCAAGTTTAATCAAAATTTCCGGCTGCTCATCCGAATCGGAAATATCAACATCAGTTGCGCCCGGAACCTTGCGCACCAAATCCGCAAGTTCCAAAGCATATTCTTTTAACTGTTTAATATCGCTGCCGCGCAGGCCAATCTGTACCGGACGGCTGTCGCCGCGCCCGCGTCCCTGGTTTGATACGACGGTTACGCTAAGGCCTTCAACATTGCGTACATCGGCACGCAAATCATCCATAATCTGCTGCATGGTGCGCTCGCGTTCATCACTCGGCACAAGGCGGATATCTATTGAGCCCTGATTAACAGGGTTACGCCCGTTGCCTATATTCAGCGCCGCTATTTTAACTTCAGGCATTGCGGTTATTTCCTGCTGCAGAGGCGTTGCCAGTTCAACTGTTTTTTCCATGCTGGTGCCAATCGGCGCTTTAAAATTAACGCTGAACTCGCCGGAATCGTAAGTAGGCTGGTATTCCGTACCGACAAACGGCAGCAGCACAATATTCATTGCCAGGGAAATAAAACCTGCGGCAATAACTTTTTTAGGATTATTCAGTGCGCTTTCCATAATGCCGCTGTACAGCCCGCGGAAAATTTGAAAACCGTTTTCAAATTTATCCAGAGCAAGCTGCACATATTTGTTGCGGTGGCTTTCGCCGGGCTTTTCAGCTTTAATCCAGTATGCGGAAACCATTGGCGTAAGCGAAAATGCAACCAAAGTAGAAAACGCAATGGCAAAAGCAACCGTTAAGCCGAACTGCTTAAAATACTGGCCGATAATTTCACCCATGCTGCCTACCGGAACAAACACTGCCATTAAAGAAAGCGATGTTGCCAGAATAGCCAGCGAAATTTCTTCCGTTGCTTCTTTAGCTGCTGTAAAAGGCGTTTTGCCCATTTCTATATGGCGGAAAATATTTTCAATAACAACAATAGCATCATCTATCAAAATTCCTACCGCAAGGCTTAACGCCATCAGCGACATGTTATTAAGCGTAAAATCCATTGCCTTCATCATAAAAAAGGTGGCAATAATAGATGTTGGTATGCACAAACCGCCGATAATCGTCGCGCGGAAGTTGCCCAGAAACATATAGGTTATAAAAAGTGCCAGCGCGCCGCCAAAGAAAATCGTGTTCCATACATCGGCAATATTTTCACGCACATAGGTTGATTGGTCACGCACGATATCAACCTTAATATCCGGCGGAATAATGCGCTGTTTAAGTTCTTCCATTTTTTCGTTAACGCGGTCGGTAACGTCAACAGTGTTGGTTTTAGATTGCTTGCGCACAAAAGTCATAACGCACGGTACGCCGTTGGCGCTGGCAAAAGTATCTTCATCTTCCCAGCCGTCAATAACGTCCGCCACATCGCCGATATACACAGCTTTACCGTCGTGGTTGGCAATAACAACCTTTTTCACATCATCAATGTTATTATATTTGCCGATTGTACGCACGGTAATTTCCATATCGTGGTTGCGCGCTTTGCCACCCGGCGTATTGTAGTTTTCGTCATCTACCTTCTCCAGCAGCTCCTGAAACGAAATGCCATATTCCATAAGTTTATCAGGCTTGGCCACAAGACGGATTACACGCTGGCTGGCGCCGACTGCCGTTACTTCGGCAACGCCTTCAACCATCTGCATTTCATCAAGAATATTATCTTCTATCAGCCTGCGTATTTCACCGCGGCTGCGCGATTCAGACGAAAATGTATAAGCAACGATGGACTGTGAAGTTAAATCAACCGTCTGCACAACCGGCTCATCAATGTCATCCGGCAGGCGGTTGCGCACGCTGGCAACCTTCTCGCGCACTTCACTGGCCATGTCCTGCGGGTCTACGCCCATATTAAATTCCAGCGTGGTCTCACTGTAACCTTCGCGGATAGTACTGGAAATGGTTTTATAGCCCGCAACCTGGCTTACGCGGTTTTCTATGGGCTTTGTGATAAGCGTTTCCATTTCCTCAGGCGATGCGCCGTCATAAGTAACGCGCACGCTGACGATAGGCATATCAACGTCAGGGTTTAAATCAACGCCTATTTCCGGATAGCAGCGGATGCCGAATACCACCAGCAGCAAAATAAGCATGGTGGTAAAAACCGGCCTGCGGATAAAAGTACCTATCATAATTAATTACCTGCCTTATCCGTAACTACTTTACTGCCTTCACGCAGTTTGTTATGCCCTTCTGTAACTATTTCTTCGTCACCTTTTAAGCCGCTTAAAACTTCGGCAATTTTGTCATCAGTATAACCAATGTCAAGCACCTGGCGGCGCACGGTGTTATCTTCTTCAACAACAAAAACGGTCTTCTGGTCGTCGCGCATTACAATTGCATAAACAGGTATTGTCAGCACGTTCTCTTTGGGCTGCGCCGTTAAACGCACAGTTGCAAAAACGCCCGCCAAAAGCCCTTCCGTATTATCCACGCTTACTTCTGCAGCAAAGGTGTGGGCAGGCAAATCGGCAACCGGGGCAATGCGTGTTATTTTGCCGACAATTTTATGCCCTTCAAAAGCTGGCAGTTTAATTTCAGCTTCATTGCCAACCGCCACGCCGCTGATATTGCCTTCCGGTATGTTAATAACAGTTTTCAGCACACTGATATCCGCCACAGCGAAAAGCGGCGTACCGGCAGTAGCATAATAACCTTCCTGATGGTAACGCTTGTAAATAATGCCGTCCGCAGGAGATGTAATAACAGTACCGGCAGATTGTGATTCCATAGCCTGCAATGTGCCGCGCGCCGCATCAAGTTTTGCCGCCGCATTATCACGCGCAAACGCATAATCATCCGCTACCTGCTGTGAAACCGCACCCTGTTCGTACAATTTGCTGTAACGTGCAAGGTCGCGTTCCGCCTTGCGCAAGTTTGTTTCGGCATCCATATAATTGCCGCGAGCTTCCAGTAAACCGGCATCGGTATCACGCTGTTCCAGTTCGGCAAGCACCTGCCCTTTTACAACACGGTCGCCCTCATTAACATAAACATGTTCCACACGTCCGTCAACTTTGGCAGCGACATCAGCCTGCCACTCCGGGTCAAGGCTGCCGCTGAACTCAAGTTCCGGCACAATCGTCCGGCGCTCCGGATGTGCCGTAACTACCGCTACCGCCTGCACGCGCGACATTCTTTCCGCACGTTCGCGTTCAGTTTGAATATTATCAAAAATGCGGTAACACACAATTAAAACTACCGCAACGCAAATGCCAATTAAAATTTTCATATTACGGTTATGCCAATCCATTTTCTGGTCCCCCGTCCGCTAAATATAGTCATTTTAATTATATAACTTTTTAAAGCCTTTTAGCAAACATAAGCAGCCTGCAATTGCAATAATTATGTAAAATCGTTTTAACAAAACGCTTGCGCTAAAAGAAAAGGCGAATTATAATGGCGGTGGGAGGCGAAATTATGGAAACCTTAACATTGTTTGGAAACGATTTGCCGCAGCCTTTGGCTGCACGGCTGCGCCCGCAAACCCTTGACGAATACGTCGGCCAGACGCATCTGTTAGGCAGGGGCAAAGTGCTGCGCCGCTTAATAGAAAGCGACCAGATTTCTTCCATGATTTTCTGGGGGCCTCCCGGCGTCGGCAAAACCACGCTGGCGCGGATTATAGCCAACAGCACCAAAGCAGCTTTTATTGATTTTTCTGCCGTTACAAGCGGCATTAAAGAAATACGCGCCGTGATGCAAAAAGCAGATGACAACCGCCGCTACGGCGAAAAAACCATTGTTTTTGTAGACGAAATACACCGTTTTAACAAAGCCCAGCAGGATGCTTTTTTACCGTTTGTAGAAAAAGGCAGCATTATTTTAATCGGCGCGACAACGGAAAATCCTTCGTTTGAAGTCAACAGCGCTTTGCTCTCGCGCTGCAAGGTATTTGTTTTGCAGGAACTTAAAACCGAAGAACTGGTGCAGCTTTTAAAGCGCGCCTTAACTGATGAAAAAGGTTTTGGCGCGCAGCAGGTAAATATCGAGCCTGACCTTTTGGAAATGATTGCAGTTTTCGCCAACGGCGATGCCAGAACCGCGCTTTCCACTTTGGAAATGGCTGTTTTAAACGGCGATGTTGATAACGATGGTGCAATAACAGTAACACGCGAAATTTTAGAGCAGTGCACTTCCAAAAAATCACTGCTGTATGATAAAACAGGCGAAGAACATTATAATTTAATTTCCGCGCTGCATAAATCCATGCGCAACTCCGACCCGGACGCCGCCGTTTACTGGCTGGCACGCATGCTTGAAGCCGGAGAGGACCCGCTTTACATAGCACGCCGCGTAACGCGCTTTGCAAGTGAAGATATCGGCCTTGCAGACCCTAAAGCACTGGAAATTGCCGTCGCTGCCTATCAGGCCTGCCATTTTATCGGCATGCCGGAATGCAGCGTGCATTTAACGCAGGCAGTAGTTTATATGTCCGTCGCGCCAAAATCCAACGCTCTGTATATGGCGTACGAACACGCCAAGCGTGATGCTGTAAAAATGCTTGCCGAACCTGTTCCGCTTGTTATACGCAATGCGCCCACAAAGTTAATGAAGGAACTGAACTATGGCAAAGGCTACCAATATGCGCATGACACAGCAGATAAACTTACTAACATGCAGTGCCTTCCGGATTCACTTTTAGGCATTACCTATTACCACCCTACAACGCAGGGACTGGAAGCACGCGTCAAAGCACGCCTTGATGAAATTAAACGCTGGAAAAAGCAGCACAGCGGAAAATAAATTCATAACACAAAAAGCCAAAGCACTGTTTAAACAATGCTTTGGCTTTTTTATTTTAATTTAATATAACCGCAGTTTAAAAATACACTTTTTTATCAACCGGAGCCGTAGAAGCAATTAATTTGCCTTTGCGGTAGTTGCGCAGCACAGGCACATCGTAATTCAGTGCATCATACCAGTTTTGGGCATCCAGAATAATAAAGTTGGCATCCTTGCCCTTGGCAATGCCGTAAGCATCGCCCAAATGCAGAGTGCGTGCAGCGTTTTCCGTAACAAATTTGTACGAATTGCAAATTTCCTCATACCCAAGCATATGCCCGATATAAAGGCCCATAAACACCTGGTCACGCATTTTGCCATTGCCGAGCGGGTTCCACGGGTCAAAAATATCGTCAGAACCAAAAGAAACGTTCAGCCCTTCAGCGGTAAGCTCCTTTACGCGCGTCATGCTGCGGCGTTTGGGGTAGGTATCAACCCTGCCGCCCAAATGTACATTAACACAAGGGTTAGCCACAAAATTAATGCCGGACATTTTTAAAAGGCGCATCAGCCTAATCATATAAGCATTATTATAACTGTGCATGGCCGTGGTATGCGATGCGGTTACCATATCGCCCATGCCGGTTTCATAAGCACGCGCAGCCACTGTCTCCAAACCGCGTGATGCTTCATCGTCAATTTCATCGCAGTGAACATCAATAAGTTTTCCGTACTTCTGCGCCAGTTCAAAACAAATATTCAAAGATTCCACGGAATATTCGCGCGTAAACTCAAAATGCGGAATGGCACCTGCAGCATCAGCACCCATTTTTAAAGATTCTTCCAGCAGTTCTTTGCCGTTTGGATAACTTAAAATTCCGTACTGCGGAAAAGCTACAATCTGAATATCAATGTAATCTTTCACTTCTTCGCGCAGTTCCAAAATGGCCTGCAAAGCCGTAAGTTTGGGGTCGTTAATATCTACATGGGTACGCACATACTGAATGCCGTTTCCCGCCTGCAGACGGATAGCTTTGTTTACACGGTCTTTTACTTCCTGTATGCTGAGAAAAGGTTTATATTCTTCCCAACGCTGAATGCCTTCAAACAGAGTTCCGGATAAATTCCACTGCGGGCGTCCGGCAGTAAGGCAGGTATCCAAATGCACATGCGATTCCACAAAAGGCGGCAGCAGCATTTTGCCGGCACAGTCGCCGATTACTTCCTCGCCGGGCAGCGGTTCCAAATGTGGGGCAATGGCTTCAAATTTACCGTCTGTCACTCTTATATCAACAGTTTCAACAGCATTTGCCAGATAAAGTTTTTGCAGCAGCATAACATTTACATCCTTTCTTTGTATTATTCGCCTTTTCCGTTCAACATTCTGCCGATAAAGAAGAATACGGCAGCAACAACCATTGCATTAATGGCAGCAATGCCCCATTGCAGCAGGTTGGCCGCAACAGCGCCTACAACTATGCCGGCAATATTACACCAGTTAACAGTATATTCCTTAAAATCACCGTTGAATTTTTTATTGTTAAAGAAATAATCCAAAATAACGATAATACCAATCGGCGGCAGCGCACAGTTAAGAATGCTCAGCCAGCTTACAAAATTGTAATACAGCCAGATAGCCAGCGCAGTGCCGACAATGCCGGAAATCCATGTCGTCCATTTCATGCGGATGCGGGAAATATTGGAAATTGCCAGACCGCCGGTATATAAAGCGTTATTATTGGTAGTCCAGATATTGGCACCCAAAACAATTAACGCAGGAATGGCAAGCCCCTGAGCAATCATAACGTAAAAAATATCGTCCTTGCCGGTATAAGCGCCGCCAACAGCGCCAAAACAGAACATCAGCGTATTGCCCAGAAAGAATGCGATAACGGTAGTCCAAACGGCAATGCTGCTGTTTTTGGCAAAACGGATGAAGTTAGGCGTTGCCGTGCCGCCGGAAATAAACGAGCCGATAACATAGCCGATACCAGTAAACAGGGTAATCTGCCCCGCAGACTGGGCAAAAATATACGCCAGCCCGCCGCCATCTGCAGCAGCCGTAACCATTGAATAAACACCTAAAACAATAATCAGCGGCACGGAAATATAACTTACTATTTCCAGCGCCTTCATGCCGGTTGCAGCGGTAGCAGTCATCAAAAGACCGGCAATAATGGTTAAAGTCCATTCATTCATGCCCATAAGTTCAGCCGCCGGAATGGAAAACATAGCCACGCCTACACCGAACCAGCCTATTTGCGTAAAGCCAAGAATAAACGAAGAAAGATACGAACCTTTGGCACCGAATGTGCGGCGGCAAAGCAAATCCATATTCAAACCGGTTTGGGAACCGATAAAAGCAAGAGCACCGCAATAGGCCGACAAAATAATGCCGCCGATTAAGCATGCCCACACAAAGCCAGATAAATCAAGGCCGTTGCCCAGTTTTGCGCCAACGCTCATGCTTGCTGAGAAAAACGTAAAGCCCAGCATAACGAAGAACATCTGCCAAAAGCCTTTACGTGCTGAATCAGGCACAGCCTCCAACGAATAATCAGCATCTACCGGTGCAGATGTATTTTGTTTTACAGTATTTTCCATTAATGTACCACCTTCCCCAAAAATATGTTGCCGGTGCCAGGCCGTTAATATAAAGCCAGATTATTTAATAGCCTGCACCCTAAAAAATACCTTATATACTATACCATTGCCAACCGGCTTTGTCTACCTGTAAAAATCCATCTGTCAACTAGTATATTAAATAAATTCATATGGCGGCTGTCTCTGCATCAACACTCACATCTGATTATAAATAAAAAAGCCGTTCTAATGAACGGCTGGTTAATATAACATATGCAAAAGCAAACGCATCTGTCCTAAAATTATATTTTACTTATGAGCAGCATCTTTTGTTTTCGGTAAGCGTGTATCAATTATGGATGCTGCTTTTTCGTTTACCTTTTCAAGCGCTTTAAGGGCTACTGATTTACTGCCAACATCGCCAAATACAGAACCGTCTTCAGCCATTTCAGTAAATTTGCCATTATAAATATATCTGTTATTTTTTACATCAATAATTTTAAACGGCACAATTGCAGTCATTTCTTTGCCGACGGTAAAAATAGTCACTTTATCTTTTCTGATAAACGGGTCTACCTGTAAAAATATTGCGTAATCAATATCGTCTCCCTTAAAAACATTAATAATATCTGCTCTTTCAGCAGTGGTAATATCCGCAATACCGATTTTGTTTAAACTATCAATATACGTTTTGCCATCAATATATTGATAGGTATTGCAATCAACAGCTTTTGCTAAATTTTTTAAAATGGATTGGTCAATATCGTTGTTGTAAGTAGTTTGAGAATTATTAATATACATTACTGCAACTTTAGGCATATTTTCTAACTTAGCAGTCTGCCTGGCAGATTTTATTTCTGCTTTTTCACCTCCATTTAAGCGTTCAGTTAATCTTTCACTGAAAGAACGTGTATCTCTGTTAACTGATGATGCATCTGCTGCAGCCTGTTGATGTGAGCCGGCAAACGCCAAGGCGCTAAAACTGAACAAAATAACTGTAAATAATAATGTTAAAAATTTTTTCATTCTTATAAACTCCTTTAATTATTAATTTTCTGATTTACTGTACTTTGCACAAAAATTTTACTGATATTTTAATAACAAGATGGTTCTTTTAAAACTAAATCACCTTCCTTATGGCATTTAAGGCCGTTTGCCATAACCAATCTGTTTTTTATTAACTGTCTTACATACAATTCCGTCTTATTAGTTAGCACAAACTAATAGCAGGACTGAAAATATTATAAAATCTCTTAGTGAATTTTATCTTAAATATTTATTTGCCTTTTTCAGCATTTGTTATAATTTTAAATACAACTCTAAAAGCATAAATATCACTTTTATTTGCAATTTTAAAATAACCTTCAACGTTTTGAGTTTGTTTAGATATAGTTTTATGATACATTGAAAAATATTTGCGGCAATAGGTGAGAAAAAACAAAAAAGCCGTGAACTCAAACAAGTTCACGACTTGGTATTACCTTTATAATCTTTTAAATCTGCCCTGCAATTACTTTGCAGAATTAA
>ERZ779889.568-NODE-568-length-45193-cov-4.413908_pt1 | contig 45193 bp, 46 predicted proteins | sample MGYA00511030_ERZ779889 | MGnify/ENA primary metagenome ERZ779889 (study PRJEB29588, sample SAMEA2160616) | human gut metagenome | biome: human gut; feature: human-associated habitat; material: faeces | place: Denmark | collected 2008/2010 ... | reverse complement strand
TAAACCTTATTAGTTAATCCGCTCTAAAAGTGTCAACCTAAATCAGGGAAGGTCATTAACCGTTTTTCACTCTGTATTTTCTGTAAAAGTTGCTGGATCAAATAATCCTTCTCAAGGAACAACATTACAGGCAAAAGAACCGACATTGAAAATATGGACAGATAATGGGAATACTATCGTATACGATGAGTTCTATTATGAAGTAATTGATAAACAAGTAGAAGAATTAACTAAGATTATTTTAGAGTTGTTTCCAAATTTAGATAGGGAGTACGTTGAAAACATGATTCGTATAAATTTAGAAGGTTATTATGGACTTAGAGGATAATAAAATATTTCCAATGACTTGGGGATGGCAGTCTACTTTATGGACTTTATTAACAATTGTATTCATAGTGTTTATATTTTATTTGTGGATTAATGAATGTGTATCCAATGTTGGTGGGATTATAAGTATTATACTTTTATTAGCAGTTATTTTAATGATTTTATGGATGCCTCTAAAAATAAAAGTTTCTACACAAATTATTTCTCTATGTAGAATTGCAGGAGTTATAAAAATAGTGCGAAATGATATAACAAGAATAGAACGAATATCATTAAAGATGCTTACGGGCTCATTTAGAGTCGGTAGTGGAGGGGTTTGGGGGTATTGGGGGAAATGTCATAATGAAAAGTTAGGTTGGTATAATTTATTTGCAATGAAATTAAATAATCTTGTTTTAATTGAAACTAAAGATTTCAATAGGTATGTAATAGGCAGTAAGGAATTATGTAATATATTAGGAATCTGATTTTAAATAGAAAAGGTTGGCGCCAATATTTCTAACTTACTTTGTTAGCGCCAGTTATCTACGAGATATTTTTGGGATTTGTATTCAAAATATATGGTAGGTCTTTTACCGGTAGTGTAAATATAAAAGTTTAAATCAAGTTCCTTATTATAAAATTTGCCTGAATTGTACTTTCCTATGGTTGTTCCACACGTTCTAATAAGGCTTGAAGTGATATTGCGAGGTTTCTCTTTGATTTCAATTTCAGAGAGTGGTATTTCTGCTAGATTTATATTGAGTTTAGATTTAATTATTAACGAATCATTGTCAATGAAAAATTTAGAAGGAATGGTTCCTAAGGTAACTAGAGATGAAAGTGTTAAAATCAAAGTAATAATAACAATAGCTATAATCATAGTTTTATTTTTCATTGTTATGACTTTTTGCGAAAAAAAAATATATACAAATATATAAGACATTTTTTATATTTGCAAATAAAATTGAAGGAATATGAAAACCCGGACTTGTTCCATGCTCTGATGTCATACTTTATTCAAATATATACTTTTAAATTTTAATATACAATGGAATTGTCTGCTAAATACAGTCCCTTGGAAGTAGAGGAGAAATGGTACTCTTACTGGTTGAAAAACAAGTTTTTCCATTCGGAACCCGATAACCGGGAACCATATACTGTGGTCATCCCGCCGCCCAATGTGACAGGTGTGCTGCACATGGGACACATGCTCAACAATACGATACAGGACGTGCTCGTCCGCCGTGCCCGCATGCAGGGCAAGAACGCCTGCTGGGTGCCTGGTACCGACCATGCGTCCATCGCCACCGAGGCCAAGGTGGTGGCCAAGCTGAAGGAGCAGGGCATCGACAAGTCCTCCCTGACCCGCGAGGAGTTCATGAAACATGCCTGGGAATGGAAGGAGAAGCACGGCGGCATCATCCTCGAGCAGCTCAAGAAACTCGGGGCATCCTGCGACTGGGACCGTACCCGCTTTACGATGGATCCGGCTCTCAGTGAGGCTGTCATCAACACATTCGTTTATTTCTACAAGAAAGGATATATCTACCGCGGCGTGAGGATGGTCAACTGGGACCCCCAGGCCCTGACCGCTGTGAGCGACGACGAGGTGATCCACAAGGAGACCAAGTCCAAGCTCTACTACCTGCGCTACAAGGTGTCCGACGGGGCCGGCAATCCCACTGACGACTACATAGTCATAGCCACGACCCGTCCCGAGACCATCATGGCCGATGCCGCTGTCTGCATCAACCCGGAGGATCCGAGATATCACCACCTGCGCGGCAAGAAGATACTCATCCCTTTGATCAACAGGGAGATTCCCATCATAGAAGATTCGTATGTGACCATGGATTTCGGTACAGGCTGCCTGAAAGTGACTCCGGCCCACGACGTGAACGACTACGAAATAGGCTTGAGGCACAACCTGCCGGTGCTCGATATCATCGACGACCACGGACGGCTCAACGAGAAGGCTGTAATCCTCGTGGGCGAGGACCGTTTCGTGGCCCGCAAGAAGATAGTGAAAATGCTGGCCGAGGCCGGGCAGCTCGAGAAGGAGGAGGACTACATCTCACCTGTAGGGCACTCGGAGAGGACCGACGCCGTCATCGAGCCGAAGCTGTCGATGCAGTGGTTCATCAAGATGGACGAGCTCTCCAAGGCCGCCCTGGCCCGCGTGGAGAACGGAGAGATACGCCTAGTACCCGACAAATACCGAAACACATACCGTCACTGGATGGAGAATACCCGCGACTGGTGCATTTCCCGTCAGCTGTGGTGGGGACAGCAGATACCCGCATACTACCTGCCTGACGGCCGCTATGTGGTGGAGGCTACCGAGGAGGAGGCTTTGAAGGCCGCGCAGCAGCTTGACCCCTCGGTTACAGCCGCTGATTTGAAGCGGGATGAGGATGTGCTGGACACCTGGTTCTCCTCGTGGCTCTGGCCCATCTCGGTATTCGACCCCGGCAAGCCCGGTTTCCCCGAGAAAGCTCCGAATGCCGATTTAGCGTACTACTATCCGACCAACGACCTGGTGACCGGCCCGGATATCATCTTCTTCTGGGTGGCCAGGATGGTCATGGCCGGCAACGAGTTCATGGGCAAGGTGCCTTTCCGCAACGTCTACTTTACCGGTATCGTCCGCGACAAGTTAGGCCGCAAGATGTCCAAGACCCTCGGCAACTCGCCTGACCCTCTGAAACTCATCGATGACTACGGGGCCGACGGAGTCCGTATCGGCATGCTGCTCTGCACCGCTGCCGGTAACGATATCCTCTTCGATGAGTCCCAGGTGGAACAGGGCCGCAACTTCTGCAACAAGATATGGAACGCCTACCGCTTGGTTAAAGGCTGGAGTGTGGACCGCACCGTCGCAGCTCCAGAGCATTCGGTCCTCGCAGTCAAGTGGTTTACCCACAAGCTCAATCAGGCAATAGCCACGGTCGATGACCATTTCTCCAAATTCAGGATTTCGGATGCGCTGATGACCCTCTACAAGCTGTTCTGGGACGACTTCTGCGCCTGGTACCTCGAGATTGTGAAGCCCGCCTACGGAGCGCCGATAGACGGAGCCACCTACGATGCCACCATCGGATTCTTCGATTCCCTGCTCAAGCTCCTGCATCCCGTGATGCCCTTCATTACCGAGGAGCTCTGGCACAATCTGGCTGAGCGTCCCGAGGGCGCGACCATCATGCTCGAGCATCAACCCGAGGGTGGAGAGTACGACGAGGCCTTCATCGCCGCATTTGACCTTGCGACAGAGGCAGTGGCAGCTCTCAGGAATATCCGTCAGAAGAAGGGCATTTCCCCGAAAGAGGCCCTTGACCTGCGCATCAAGGGGGCATTCCCCCAGGAGATGACCGGCATAGTCCGCCGTATGGGCAATGTAGGGGAGATTTCCTTCGTAGAGGATTTCGGAGGACGTGAGGCAGGGGCATCCTTCCTCGTGGGCACTGTCGAGATGTTCGTGCCCCTTGCCGGCAAGACCGACGTGCAGGAGGAGATTGCCAAGGCCGAGGCCGAGATTGAGCGTCTGGAGAAATTCCTAAAGGGCGTGAATGCCAAGCTGTCCAATGAGAAATTCATGCAGAATGCTCCCGAGGCCGTGGTGCGCGGGGAGGAGAAGAAGCGGGCCGACGCCACTGCCAAGATAGAGGGACTGCGCAAGACCATAGAGGCCCTCAAAGGCTGAACAGAATAGACAGAAGCTATGTACATCCAGTCAGAGACACAGATCGAGGTCCGCTACTATGAGACGGACCTGATGGGGATAGTCCATCATTCGAACTATATCCGCTATTTCGAGTGCGGCCGGCACCAGTTCCTGCTGGATGTCGGACTGCCCATCACGGAACTGGAGAAGAGCGGAATCATGATGCCGGTGGTATCGGTTGAGGCGCATTACCACACCCCGGCCCGGATGGGAGACATCCTCCGGGTGGTCTCCAGGGTGGAGAAGGAGCCTATGGCCCGGGTGGAGGTCCGGACCGACATCTACAACCAGAACGGCGACCTGGTCTGCGACGGCACAGTGGTCCTCGGCTTCATCCACAGCGACACCCGCCGTCCTACCCGCATCCCCGCTGCGCTGCTTGAGGTCTTCCGGAAGGCCGATCAGGAAGCCGGCCAGAAAGCGTAGGCAGACTGTCAGACAAGGCTGCCTTACTGCAGTATCCCGGAAATACTGCAAAATCTCAAAAAGTTGGGCCGCTGAATGTGGTATGGATATTTTTTATAGATTTGCAGCGTATTATAAAGGATAGAGAATATGACGCTTTTGTTTTTAGGGTCGATAGGACTGACCGAGATTCTGGTGCTGCTGCTTATCGTCCTTCTGCTTTTCGGGGCGAAGAAGATTCCTGAGCTGATGAAGAGTTTCGGAAAGGGTGTGAAGAGTTTCAAGGAAGGCATTAACGGTGTCGAGGAGGATATCAATGCCGCTTCTGATTCGAAGAGAGACTCTGTCAAGGATGGAGAGAAAAAATAGTAGGAGACAGTGACGTGGCGGGAGAGATGACATTCTGGGAACACTTGGACGAGTTGCGGAAGATAATTTTCCGCAGTTTCGCTGTCCTTATTGTCCTCATGGTGGCGTTTTTCCTGTGTAAGGAGATTGTTTTCGACGGTGTGGTGCTGGCTCCTCTCACGGATGATTTCTTTGTGTACAGGTGGCTCAACAGCCTGCTGGCACTGATGGGTCTGCCTGCATTGAAGCCCTTTGCAGTAACGCTGGTCAATATCGACCTGGCCGCGCAGTTCTTCACCCATGTGCGGATGGCCTTCTGGCTGGCAGTCATCATCGCCCTGCCTTTTCTGCTGTACCAGATCTGGCTATTCGTGCGGCCGGCCCTGTATGACAGGGAGAAGAAGGCGGCGGAGGCGGCTTTCTCCATGGCCTCCCTGCTTTTCTACGTAGGGCTTGCGGTCGGATATGTGATAGTGTTTCCGCTGACTCTCAGATTTTTAGGCACGTATCAGGTGAGCGAGTCGGTGGCCAACCAGATATCGCTCGGCTCTTACATCGGGATGTTCCTGAAGATGAACCTTATCATGGGAGTGGTCTTCGAGCTGCCCGCCCTGGCCTACATGCTGTCCCGGATAGGTATTATCAACAGACAGATGCTAAGGCGTTTCAGAAAGTACGCGGTGGTGATAGCCCTTGCAGTGTCCGCCATCATTACACCATCGGGAGACGCATTTACCATGATAGTAGTGGCACTGCCGATATATATGCTTTACGAGGTCTCCATCAGGCTGTGCGGCAGTGAAACGCGCAGGGAGGACCTCGCAGAAACCCAGATAACGGATATACAATGATTTCGATAAACAATCTGACAGTAGCGTTCGGAGGATATACCCTTCTGGACGACATCAGCTTCCACGTCAGCGACGGGGAGCACATAGCCCTCGTGGGCAAGAACGGAGCCGGCAAGAGTACCATTCTGAAGCTCATAGCCGGAGTGGAGCGTCCTACCTCAGGCTCGATCATGAAGCCTAAGGAGCAGACGGTCGGCTATCTGCCGCAGATAATGAGCTATTCGAAGGACACTACGGTCCTCGAGGCCGCCATGTCCGTATTCGCCGACCATTTCACCATGAATGAGAGGGTGGAGGAGATCAGCCGGGAGTTGGGCGAGAGGACCGACTACGAGTCCGAGGCCTATCACCGTCTGATAGAAGAGCTTAACGAACTGAATGACAAGCTGGCCATGGCCCAGTCCGAGTCCCCGGCCGTGCTGGCGGAGAAGACGCTGGTCGGACTTGGATTCAAGAAGGGGGAGCTGGGCCGTCAGCGCAGTACTTTCTCCCAAGGCTGGAATATGCGCGTGGAACTGGCGAAGGTGCTGCTGACAAGGCCGGATGTGCTGCTGCTGGACGAGCCGACCAACCATCTGGACATCGAGTCAATCCAGTGGCTGGAGGACTATCTCTACGGCTACCGTGGCTCGGTGGTGCTCATCTCGCATGACCGCCGTTTCCTGGACCGGGTGACTACCAGGACGGTGGAGATTGTCCTCGGTCACATCTACGACTACAAGGTGCCGTATTCGAAATATGTGGAGCTGCGCCGCGAGAGGATGGAACAGCAGCGGGCCGCCTACGAGAACCAGCAGCGGATGATCGAGAAGACAGAGGAGTTCATCGAGCGTTTCCGCTACAAGCCCACCAAGAGCAATCAGGTTCAATCCCGCATAAAGGCTCTCGACAAGCTCGAGCGGATAGAGATAGACCAGGAGGACAATTCGGCCCTGCATGTCAAGTTCCCTCCGGCTCCCCGCTCGGGACAGATCGTCTTTCAGGCCAAGGCCCTCACCGGAGGCTATCCGCCCCGTGACGGCTCCGGTAGTCCTAAGGTGGTCTTCACGGACATTGACCTGACGGTGGAGAGAGGGGAGAAGGTGGCCTTCGTCGGCCGCAACGGAGAAGGTAAGAGTACCATGATGAAATATATCACCGGGGAGCTGCGGCCCATAGCCGGCTCTGCATCCCTCGGGTACAATGTGGCTATCGGCTACTATGCCCAGAACCAGGAGGATGTCCTCGATAAAAACGATACTGTCTACGACACCCTCGACAAGGTGGCCGTGGGCGACATCCGCACCAGGCTGAGGGATATCCTCGGGGCCTTTCTCTTCCGCGGTGAGGACATCGACAAGAAGGTGGCGGTGCTCAGCGGAGGCGAGCGTTCCCGTCTTGCCATGGCCAAGCTCATACTTCATCCCTATAATCTGCTGGCCCTCGACGAGCCGACCAACCACATGGATATCCGCTCCAAGGACATACTCAAGCAGGCTCTCCAGCGTTATGACGGGACTCTGGTCATCGTGTCTCACGACAGGGACTTCCTCGATGGTCTTGTGGATAAAGTCTACGAGTTCAGGGACGGACATGTCAAGGAGTATCTCGGAGGAGTGCGGGATTTCATCGAGAAGCGGCGCATAGAGAACCTGCAGGACCTGGAGCGGTCTTCCCGGCCTTCAGGAAATGCCTCGAAGTCCGTACAGCCATCTGCATCAGGACAATCCGCAGGGGGCGGGGCTTCATCTACTGCCTCCGCTCTCTCCTTTCAGGAGCAGAAGGAGCTGCGCCGTAAGCAGAAACGTATAGAGGGCTGCGAGAAGAAGATAGCGGACTTGGAGTCGCAGATGAAAGAACTGGAGAAGGTCCTGGCATCTCCGTCGGCTGATACCGACATCGACAAGCTGACCAGGGAGTATCTGGAGCTGAAACGTATCCTAGACCGCACGATGGAGGAGTGGATAGAACTGAGTAACTGAGATAAATGCAAGACAATATGGAAAATACAGAGAAAAAGGATACAGGATACCACCTCTATGGGATGCACCCCGTGCTGGAGGCCGTGCTGTCAGGCAGGCAGATAGAGAAAGTGCTGCTTAAGCAAGGACTGGAGGGCCAGCAGTTCCGTCAGCTTCTTACGGAACTGGACAGCCGCGGCATACCTTTCCAGTTCGTGCCCGCGGAGAGGCTGGCCCGCTTCCGAGGAGGAAAGAACCAGGGAGTAGTGGCATATCTGCCGCAGATTGACTATATGCCGCTGGAGGAAATGGTGGACAGGGCTTTTCAGAAAGGTTCCGCACCCATTTTCGTACTTCTTGACGGAGTGAGCGATGTGCGTAATCTTGGAGCCGTAGCCCGCAGTGCCGAATGTGCGGGAGCTGACGGCATCATCCTGCCTGCGAAAGGAGGAGCAGCCATCAACGCCGACGGTGTCAAGGCTTCGGCAGGAGCCCTGCTGCGCATCGGGGTCTCAAAGTGCAAGAACCTGCGCATTCCGATTTATTATCTGAAGGAGAGAGGATTTCAGATAGTGGCTGCAACTGAGAAAGCCGATGGTCTTATCTATGAAGTGGATATGAAGAAGCCCACGGCTTTCGTCATGGGCTCCGAAGGCAAGGGTATCTCTGATTCAGTACTGGCATTATGTGACGTTATGGCGAGAATACCCATGCGCGGTGATATCGGTTCGCTCAATGTCTCCGTGGCCGCCTCGCTCATGCTGTTCGAGGCGGTCCGGCAGAGACTGACGCAGTCTGTCTATCGATAGTCACTACTGTTGTAGAAGGACTCATTGCGCTGCTTGATGAAGAAATACCCGTCAATGCCGTTCTGTCCGGTTGTGAACTTATAGTATTTTCCGTTGATTCCGGATGAGTTGCCGGCATGTGTACTGAAATCATCTCTCAGGTAACTCAACGGCCTTAAAGAGCTCAGGGCGCTGATTACATTCTGTGAGCTGTAGTAACGAATACTTGTCGTGTAATTCTGAATATAGGGACTTGCATTTGATGGTGAGCCTATACTGTGGTATGCTGTTGACGGAGCCGGATATGTTATGAGTTTCTGCTGTGTTAATGCGGAGGAGTAATTTCGTGATGAGATGACGCTCCATGAGTTATTAGTCCATCGCGCAATCAGTGTCACTACATATACATTTTTCCCATTCACGGATGTCAGTCCATAAGCGCCCAGTCCACATTCATACTCAAGAAGTCTATAAACCTCAATGTCTATTTCGTCAGTGCTGAAGCGGTGCAGGTGATCCCATCCGGTTATTGTGTATTTCCCGTTTGCGGTAGAAGAATACGGATTTATCACTCCGTCCTCTGAGATTTCTATCTCGTTGCTCAGATTGCCGTCCTCATCCCGGACCTCCCATGTCATCGACACATTGGGCGCGTGCTCGATGTCAAGACTCAGGTAGTTCTTGAAATTCCAGGAGCTTCCGTCAGAAGTAAGTCCGTAGGTGTTGACGACTTTATTGTCTCCTGTCAGGCTGGCGGTGACGGCAGGTATGACGGTGACTCTTGCATTGGCTCTGATATGCGGATAATCCACCAGTCTCGCCTGAATAATCACATCGTCCTGATTCATAGTTCGTTTCAGTCCATACATCTTGTTGCCTTCAATGGATACATATTCTTCTCCTTTGATAATCAAGTATTCTACCGGAAGGTCTGCGGATACTGGTCTGAGGGAGGATACCAATGTCCAGGTAGCACCCTCATACATAGTTACATTGCTGAATGTCAGGTATGGTTCCAGTATGTTGACCGTCATCCTGTCAGATATGCCTGTTGCGGACTCTACACTTACAGTACATCTGCCTACTTTTAAAGGTGTGATGTTTCCGTCATCGTCAATTTCAAGCATTGACGGGTCTGAAGTACTCCAGTTCAATTTTACATCTGCCGGCTCAAGTTTGTTGAAACTCAGTCTGGAAGGGATCCCTACATAAAGATTGCTGAATAACTTGTTCAGGACCAGTTCTCCACCGCTGACACTGAAATCCACACTCCTGATTATCCCTCCGGCTTCGCCTGTGAGACGGTATCGTCCTATCTCTTTCTGCAATTTCCCTGGATTCGAAACATAGATCATCCTGTCTGAGACCATAGCCCCGCGTTCTTCTCCTGAAAGACATTCGATTCTGAAAGTCGGTTTCAAATTGTATGGATACACGTTGTATCTTATATAATAAGGAGAATTGTAATAAGGATAAATTGTGTCAGGAAAATCCCTGATCTCAAACATTTTACTGTCTGCGTACACATGTACGGTACAAGAACCCTCTACACCGCTTCCGTCAACGGCAGATGCCATAATAGTGCATACTCCGTCTCCTACAGCCTTGACAATACCGTCCTGACTGACAGTTGCCACACCCTCATCATCCGAAATCCATGTGATATCGGGGTTCTCTGCCGAGACAGGCAGAACCGATGCTGTAAGTCCACAGGTCTCATTCAGCTCATAGAAATCTACTTCTTCGGGAGTTACCTCGATTGAAGTGACGAAATCCTTCAGTCCGGACAAATCAACTCTCCATGAATTTTCCTCCAGTCCCGACCCTTTGACGATGGTGCGGCAGGTATACATATAATTGCGGATGATATCGAAGTTACGATAATTAACTCCGTCGTGCAGATAGTATCGGTACACTAGGTCGTCATTATAATGTTCTGAACTGCGGTATTTTACATGGAACTCTATGAAAGTGCAGTATTGATCATAGGGAACGGGTGGTATATGCTTCTGCTCTTCGGTTTCGGCAATAAGGTCACCATGATAATTCTCGGAGATGTAAAAATCAATGCCGCTTGTAAAGATCTTTTCCAGTTCTTTGCCGTTCGCGCTTGCGCCAGTGGAGAATACCTGGCTTGTCGAAGCGGCTCCCGATGGCTTGAAAGCACAGACTGTCCTGTTCATATTCCTGATTCTCACCTCGGTGATATCGAATACGCTTACATCCTCATCAAGACCGGTGGTGTCGACAATTATCCGGAACTTGGCGAGTATGCGTGTCAGCGGGATAATGACGGATGTGTTCTCTTCATCAATGTCGGAGACAAATCCGGACATGGGTATTTCTCCGTCGGAACCCACAATGTCATCGGGCGACTCCAGTTCCCAGCTTATGGATTTCAGTCCGTCTGTGGTCACGATAAGACTGCGGTCGGTCAAATTCCCCTTATTGGCAATAGCGTAAATTGAATGGATGCCGCTGTTGCCGGTTTCCATATTGATTTCCGTGCCGGGGTCTTCCAGGTACAGGAAGTCAATCAGTCTGCCCAGGGCATCATATGCGAATAAGTTGAGATTCTTTATAATCTCTTCATTCACAAACGGCTGGGATTTAGTGACAACACTTTCCCAAACCTGTAACTTTATATTTATGGTGCTGTTCCCGGGTACGGTCTCCCGATTCTTTTCCTTGCTGCAGGAAGAAAGAATGCAAAGTAATGTGATTAAGAATAGGTATTGTCTCATGTTAAAACTGTATTTCGGTATGGTTTGTGCTGTTCCAGCCTTCCAGACTCAGGATTATGCTGGAAAGCGCGATGTCCAAAGTTATATATAGGTCCTTGAGGGCATCGTCATTCATATTTATGCCGGCATCATATAAGAATGCGGATAATGGAATGCGTGCCAGTATTTGGCCGGATGTGCCGCGGACTGTGACTGAGAGACTGTCGTCCTTTTGTCTGAGAACTCTGGAAAAGAATTCAAAATAGGCCTCTTCACTGGAGGGGAGATGAGTTGTATTTGGACTGTGTCTGAATATTCCTTCAATGATGTTACCGGAAAGGCCGTATCCGGCAGAAGTTGACTCAACTGTTATGCCAAGACTGTCGGATATGTCTCCTATAATCCGTATATAGAGGCCTATGTAGTTCTTAACGGGTATGATGTGCTGAAAGGACAGATCATCGTTGCAGGCCATGCTGATGAAACAGGTGTACAGACTGTCGGCATCCTCTCCCTCGTGGATACGGTAACCGTAGTCATACATCATTCTGCTGACATTGCCGAACGCCGCGATATGGAGCTCTCCGCGCCTGACTGGTATCTCATATGGCATTCCGAATTCGTTTGCCGGAAGAGTGTCCTTGAATAGATATCCCTTGCTGTCTTCGATGAGCAGATGTATCTCGGATACTTTTTCCGGTGTTTCGGAAAAATCAAGAGTGAGATATGCCGGGCAGTTGCTGCGGTCTTCCATGATACACGCCTGGACAAAGACAACAGTCAGCACAAGGGCCGTCAATGTTTTAATCTGTCCCATTTTCAGGAGTGTTGTTAGAATTCCTTATCGAACTCAGGCACTTCCGTCCAGTCGGCCACAGAGATGCTTAAGTCCAGAGTGCCGGGCTCTATCGGAGTGTCCGGGTCTGTAGAACCTGGTCTGGATATGCTAATGCCCATTGAGTAGACGGTGTTCCGTTTTATACCATGGTGTCCGTTTCCGGTCACGTACCCATATTCTTCCTGATTGACCGGGATGGGGTAATAATATGTAGTTCCGTCAATGTCGGCCTGCAGTACGAGTTTTGTACAGGAGGCGATGTCGGATGTCTCGTTTGAGTAGCAGTACAGATAGTGGGGAGTACTGTATCCGGCATCGCTTATTGTTTCTGAAATCTCATCCATAAGCAGGCCGGTTTGAGCGGTTCCGGTCACATCCTCTGTTACCAGGCCTCCTTCATTCAGGATTACAGGGCTTCCTGTAGGCTCACCGTTGTACAGCAGTTTGTCAGCATTGGCGTTTATGAGATATAATTTGCAGTTGTTCAGTGTCATGTCCTTATAAGGAGTACCTGCGAAATCAGTCTTTACAGAGGTGACTGTGATTCTTGAGATGAATCTTGACACTGTTATTGTCTCTGTGGTCTGTGCTGTCATAGTCACATCTTTTTCTCCATACATTGTAAGATTGCCGAACAATTCCTCATTAAGGTCCGCAACCATCTCCTGTAATTGGGAATAAGAGGTAATACTACTGATTTGCAGCGATTTGGCATTTGCCACTACGCAGACTTTCTTGGAACCGGTAGTAGTTTGTATTTCCAGTTGTGTCTGTCCTTCCTCAAATCGCCTATACACGTCCAGTTGTCCGCTTCCTGAGCTGTTGAAGATAAGCACATCAATGGTATTCAAGGTCTTGTCGGTCTCATCGGACGGAGTCTGAGTTAATTTCGTCGCGGTGGGACTGACAGATAAGGTCAATGTCGCAGGTTCTCCCGCTGTGTCGGGGCATTCTGTACATTCTTGAATCTCGCAGGCAGTCAGCCCTGCGGTGAGTGCGGTCAGGAGTAATGCCCTGACAGTGTAATTAAAAGTGTTTCTCATCTTTTTGTTGTTTATAAAGTTGATAAAAGGTCACTTTATGCCAGGGACGGCTTTCGGGTGCAAAAGTAGGAGCATATAACGGAACAAAAAAACCACTTCCGTACAATAACCGCATATTTAGGACATTATAAAAAAAAGACTTTTTATAAAAACTTATATCTGTTTGCTGATTAGGATATTGCCGGTACGACTGCGTATTTCTGACTGTGCGGAAAAATAAGTTTTTAAAAATGCAGTTTAAATTACTGTTTTTTTTGAAAATATGCCTATAGGCATTGAATTTGCGGTAAACGGATTAAAAGAATTGAGATTATGAGACACATTATCAGAATATGCGCGCTTTTTGCGCTGACATTCATCGCCTCACCTTCTTTACTGGCGCAGCATTCAGGATCGTATACCGTTGACAGACTAGACAGAGAAGTGTATTATGAAAATGTATTTGTACGCGGAGCGGATGCGTCAACATTTGTAGATCTCGGGTACGGCTATGGAAAGGACCGCAATCATGTTTACAGATTTGGCGAGGTGCTGGAATATGTGGACCCGTCATCGTTCAGGGTTTCCTCGGAGTTCGCCTCAGATGAGGCTTATGGCCACATGCGTCCCGGGTATGGTGGAGATTGCTGTCACGATGGATACGGACAGTACGACAACGGCGGTTATTATAAAACCAATTTTGATGTGTTTTTTAGAGGCCGGGAGATATCCGATGCCCATGTGTCCAGTTTTGAGATTCTGGGAGACGGGTACGCCAAGGACTCATTTCATGTATACTGGCGTGGAGAAATACTCGACGACGCCAGTCCGTCGTCTTTCAAGGTCACCCGTGACGGCTATGCCGAGGATGCTTTCAACACATATTTCCATGGCCGCAAAGTACGTAGATAGCATATATGGATAAGGTATCTCCGCGGCAGCGTCATGCCAACATGGCGGCGATTCATTCATCCGATACCAGGCCGGAGATGATTGTCCGCCGCTGGCTGCATTCCAGGGGTTTCCGTTATCGTCTCAATCACCGTGGACTGCCCGGCCATCCAGATATCGTCCTTCGTAAATACCGTACATGCATCTTTGTCAACGGTTGTTTCTGGCACGGACATGAAGGCTGCAGATATTTTCGTCTTCCAAAGACCAATGTGGATTTCTGGCGTACGAAGATAGAGCGCAACCGGGCACGCGATCTCCGTGATCATGATGCCCTTGCACGTCTTGGCTGGCACACGGTCGTCATCTGGGAATGCAGCCTGCGTCCTTCTGTCCGTCAGCAGACCTTGGAGTCACTGGAACAGACTCTTTATCATATTTTCCTGAAAGACAGGGAAGTCAAGCCTGCTTTCCGGTCATTACATTGAACCGGCATCCATTGTCCACCAAGAAGTCCGTCATCTTCTTGAAAATGGATTCAATCTCTGAGGGCCTGTAGCTCGGCCAGTTGTCGCCGAACTCTTGCCATACAGCTTCAGGAAGGTCAAGAAGACTTGTGTGGAGCTTGTCACATAGCAGATTTGTGTTTTCCTTGTCCAGTATTGCCTTGGTCAGGATTCGCTCAGTCCTTCCGTCTCTTTCATCCAGGAAAGGATCTCCTGTATTGTCACGGACTTTCTCCATAAGGATTACGAAATTTCTATCCGGGTCAAATCCCGCGACTATGCTTGCATGCAGGCGCTCCATGTCCTCGTCTGAGCTGACAATCAGAGTCTCTCTTATCAGTGTATTTGACATGTTGATGGTGTTAAGTGTGTTTGTGTTGTAGTGACGGTTGCGGCCATGACAGCAGAAACCGATGTAAGGCGTACCAGTCTGAGTTTAGTCATATTGTCTTTTAAGGATAAACAATATGCGAATATAACAAAAATGCTTGTCATGCAGATGAAAGTGAACTATATTCGCGGGGAATAAAGTTCTGCTCATGGCGGTTTTCATGTCAAGATTAGATTGTGATTCAATGATAAATAGGATTCTTCAATGAGGAAAATAGAAGTTGTGGCTGCTGTACTTGTGAGAGACGGCAGAGTATTCGCGACGCAGCGTGGATACGGGGAGTTCAAGGACAAATGGGAGTTTCCGGGCGGCAAGATGGAGGCCGGGGAGGGCAGGGAGGAGGCTCTGCGCAGGGAGATCCGGGAGGAACTGGATGCGGAGATTGCCGTTGGAAAACTGCTCTGCACGGTGGAGTATGACTATCCGGCATTTCACCTGACGATGCACTGTTATCTCTGCAGTGTGGTGTCGGGAACTCTGGTACTCAAGGAGCATGAGTCGGCCAGGTGGCTGTCGGCGGACGGACTGGAGTCAGTGGATTGGCTGCCAGCCGACATACAGGTCATTCCCATCATAAGAAAGTGTCTGTGATACAGCTGCCATGGTGTTACTCATGGGGTGTGTCGATGTTACGAAACGGTTAAAATGCTGTTACGGGAAGGTGAAACATGACATGAGGGTCTTGTGGACTCGGAAGAGGCTGATATCTTTGCGGCCTGCCAGGTAAAATCAGGGCAGACAACAATACAGAAGATGAACCATAGAAAGATTCTTATTTCCGTATTTGTCGCTATGACCGCTTTCGGGTCGGCACAGGCCCAGAGGGTCAAGGGCAGTGACACACTTCTTCCACTTACACAAGAACTTGCAGAGGAATATCTTGAAGAGCATCCCGACAGCAGCGTGATAGTCACCGGCGGAGGCTCGGGTGTGGGCATATCCGCTCTGATGGAGAACACCACCGACATCGCCATGGCTTCGCGCCGCATCAAGTTCGGAGAGAAAATGAAATTCGCTGAAGCCGGCCTGGAGGCTGAGGAGGTGATCGTGGCATATGATGCCCTTGCGGTGGTGGTCAATCCCTCCAATCCCGTCTCGAAGCTGACCCGCGAGCAGCTGGAGGCCATCTTCCGGGGCAAGATCACCAACTGGAAGGAAGTCGGCGGAGAGGACCGCAGGATAGTGGTCTATTCCCGTGAGACATCCTCCGGTACGTATGAGTTTTTCAAGGAGAGTGTCCTGGAGAACAAGAACTATATGAGCAGTATCCTGTCAATGCCGGCCACCGGGGCCATCATCCAGTCGGTAAGGCAGACCAAAGGGGCCATAGGCTACATCGGCCTGGCCTATCTCAATCAGTACGTGAAACCTCTCGCGGTGTCCTACGACGGAGGCAGGCACTATGCCCTGCCCTCGGTCGAGACTGCCGCGGACGGCTCCTATCCCATAGTCCGTCCGCTGTACTATTATTATGATTCTGCCAAGGAGGCTGTGGTGAGTCCGTTCATTTCCTACGCACTCTCGCCGGTGGGGCAGCAGTCAGTCCTGGCGCAGGGTTTCATCCCGGTGAAAATGGAGAGCGATGAGGGCACTGTGCAGGGGGACGGCAAGGATAATGAGGCGGACAACGGGGAGGAGGCCGTTGGAAGATGAAGCGTTTCATGGAGAAGGCGGTCAGATGGCTGCTGACGGCCAGCGGATTTGTCACCAGTCTGGTTATTCTGCTGATAATCGGCTTCCTGTTCACTGAGGGAGCCGGCCTGTTCCGCGAAAAAGTCATCGAGGAGGGATATGTCCTGGCCCTGCACAAGGACAATCCGGTACGGAAGATGGACGCGGCTCAGATAAAGGCTGTCTTCGACGAGGATGTGACCAACTGGAAGGAACTGGGAGGCCCGGACCTGCCCATCACTGCTTTCCGACTGGAAGACATGGACAAATATTTTACCGAGGAGGAACTCGGGGAACAGTATGAGAATGCACCGGAGATGATAGCGGCCCTGATAGGAGAGCATCCTGGAATGGTCGCATTCGTGCCGGAGAGCATGATTCCGGAAGGGGCGCAACTGAGCTTCATCGACGACAATAACATTTCCGTGAAGGAGGTTCTGGCCGGATCGGAATGGTTCCCGACAGCGACGCCTGCTCCTCTGTTCGGCATGTGGCCTCTGCTGGCGGGTACATTGTGGGTGAGTTTTTTCGCCATTCTCTTTGCCCTGCCATTCGGTATAAGTATAGCGGTGTATATGTCCGAGGTGGCCTCCGAGCGCGTCCGCAATTTTCTGAAACCGGTTATTGAGCTGCTGAACGGCATACCCTCGGTGGTGTACGGTTTCTTCGGCCTGATAGTCATAGTACCTATGCTGCAGCAGGTTTTCGGCCTGCCGGTGGGTGAGAGCGGACTGGCCGGCAGTATTGTCCTGGCCATCATGGCTCTGCCTACCATAGTCACGGTCGCGGAAGACGCCATGCGCAACTGTCCCAGAGCTCTCAGGGAAGCATCTCTGGCTCTCGGCGCATCGAGATGGCAGACAGTGGCAAAGGTGGTGATACCGTCCTCTATGTCCGGAATCGCTTCAGGTGTGGTACTTGGTATCGGACGTGCGGTAGGAGAGACCATGGCGGTGCTCATGGTGACCGGAAATGCCGCCGTCATACCGCATTCTATCCTCGAGCCTTTGAGGACCATTCCGGCTACGATTGCCGCCGAGCTCGGGGAGGCCCCGGCCGGCGGAGCGCACTACCAGTCTCTCTTCCTGCTGGGTGTAGTACTTTTCTTCATAACATTTTTCATCAACCTTTGCGTGGAGTACATTTCCCATCGCAATAAGGCAAAAAATTCGTAACTGTCCGACATGAACTCACCTGTATATCCCACCGGCTACCATCTCCGCAAGCGCCGCTCGCAGACTGCAGCCTTCACTGTTTTCCGAATCCTCAGCTATTTCATTGTACTGGTGCTTTTCGCCATTCTCGGATTCATCATTTACAGGGGAGCGGGAGTCCTGAGCTGGGATTTCCTGACCAAGGCTCCCGAGGACGGCATGCGCTCCGGAGGTATTTTCCCTGCGATAGTCGGAACCCTGCTGCTGATGCTCGGCAGTGCGGTGGTGGCTTTCCCCATAGGCATCATGAGCGGCATATATATGAATGAGTATGCCTCCAAAGGCTGGGTGGTCAAGTTCATCCGGCTGATGACCAACAACCTAAGCGGAGTGCCGTCGATAGTGTTCGGACTTTTCGGTATGGCCCTGTTCGTAAAGTACATGGGCTTCGGAGACAGTATTCTGGCCGGTTCCCTCACTCTCGGACTGCTCTCCCTGCCGCTGATCATCCGTACTACGGAGGAGGCCCTGAAGGACATTCCTGCCGGTATCCGCGAGGGCAGCCTGGCCCTCGGAGCCACCAAGCTCCAGACCATCTGGAAGGTAGTGCTGCCGATGGGTATGCCGCGCATCATCACGGGACTGATTCTTTCCCTGGGCCGCGTATCCGGGGAGACGGCTCCGATTCTGTTTACCTGCGCCGCGTATTTCTTCCCTCAGCTGCCCAATTCCATCCTTGACCAGTGTATGGCCCTGCCATACCACCTCTACGTCATCTCCACCAGCGGCACGGATATCGAGGCGCAGCAGCCCATCGCCTTCGGCACGGCTCTTGTGCTGATAATCATAGTTTTGATAATCAATCTGCTGGCCGGAGGACTCAGGAAATACTTCGAAAAACGTTTGAAACTCAAATAACGACATATAGCATCAATGGAAAAAATCGAAGCCAAAGACGTCAATTTCTACTACGGGGACTTCCATGCCCTTAAAGGCATCTCGATGGAGATTCCGCAGAATCAGGTGGTCGCCTTCATCGGTCCTTCGGGCTGCGGCAAGTCCACTTTCCTGCGGCTGTTCAACCGGATGAACGACCTGATACCAGGTACAAGGCTTGAGGGACAGATACTGATTGACGGACAGGACATATACGGTCAGGACGTGCATGTGGACGAATTGCGCAAGAATGTGGGTATGGTCTTCCAGAGACCCAACCCCTTTCCGAAAAGTATATTCGACAATGTGGCCTACGGACTGCGGGTCAATGGGATAAAGGACAAGAAATACATCCGGGAGAGAGTGGAGGAGTCCCTGCGCGGGGCGGCTCTCTGGGACGAAGTGAAGGACAAGCTGAATGATTCGGCCTTCGCGCTCTCGGGAGGGCAGCAGCAGAGGCTCTGTATCGCTCGGGCAATGGCGGTCTCCCCGTCCGTGCTGCTTATGGACGAGCCGGCTTCGGCTCTTGATCCGATATCCACGGCCAAGGTGGAGGAGCTGATAAGCGAGCTGCGCAGTCAGGTGACCATCGTCATCGTCACGCACAACATGCAGCAGGCAGCGAGGGTCAGCGACAGGACTGCCTTCTTCTATATGGGCGAGATGGTAGAGTACGACGATACCAGGACCATCTTCACGAATCCGCACAAGGAGGCGACGCAGAATTACATCACAGGACGCTTCGGTTAACAGACAAAAACAGTAACATGATATGGTAAAATTCGTAGATCAGCAACTTACACAGCTCCGCAACGAGGTATACCGCATGTGGACGATGGTGTACAATCAGATGGACCAGGCCCGTCAGGCGGTGCTGGGACTTGACCGCAACATAGCCCAGCAGATATGGGTGCGTGAGCGTCTGGTGGATGCTCAGGATATCAAGATAGACACGCAGGTGGAGGACTTCATCGCCCTCTATACCCCTGTGGCCGTGGACCTCCGTTTCGTCCTGGCCATGCTCAAGATCAACAACGACCTGGAGCGCATCGGCGACTATGCCTACAGCATCGCCCGTTTCGTCAAGGAGACTACGGTGCAGAGTCTGGATGCAGGTCTGATAGAAAAACTGCAGCTGGAAAGGATGTTCGCTGTCGTGCTGGAGATGATGAACGAGCTGCAGAATGCTCTTATGGATGAGAATCCGGCAAAAGCCTCATCAGTCATCGACATGGATGACGAGCTGGACAGGCTCAAGGCCGCTTCCGACAGTATCCTTATGGATTATGCCAAGGGCCATCTGGACGAGCTGCCTGTGGCCATGGGACTCGGCAGCATCTTCCGCAAGCTTGAGCGCACCGGTGACCATCTGACCAACATCGCGGAGGAGATAGTTTTTTATATCGATGCCAAGGTTCTGAAACACAACCCGAAGAAGGAACCAGAAGCAAAATAGGCGGAAACGGTTGCGAATCAGATATGTCGTTGAAGGCTATGATAGGCATTCTCCGCCAGGCTTCTTATATTTGCCGGGAGTGGTGCCGGTAAGTTTCTTAAAGACGGCGTTGAAGAACTGCAGGCTCTGGAATCCGAGAATTCGGGCTACGTCCGAGGGCGCGGTATTGCTGTTACACAGCATTTTACGTGCCATATCAATCTGCTTGAGCTGGATGTATTCAGCAAAAGTCTTGCCGGTCTCGAAACACAGCAAGTCGCAGAGATAGGCCGCGGACAGGTTCAGATGCCTTGAGAATGCGGCAGGTGAGGGCATGCCGGTGTCATGAATACGTCCAGATGTGATGTATTCGTCCACCATAAGCTCCAGCCGGGCCATAATATCCTTGTTAGTGTTCTCACGGGTAATGAACTGCCTTTCGTAGTACCGGCTGCAGTAGTCCAGCAGCAGCTCAATATGACGGGAGAGAATAGTTCCGGTATGTGTGTCTATCGGATGATGCAGTTCCTCCTCAATGTTCCAAAGGCAACAGGTGATGCTTTCAGTCTCGCGTCTGGACAGGTGCAGGGCCTCCTCCTTCCGATAGTTGAAGAAAGTGTAGTTACGTATATGGCTGTCCAGGGTTGTCCGGTATATGAGGTCCGGGTGGAAGGCCAGAAGCCATCCTTTGTCCGGCAGTGTATTGTCTCCGGTCATGCGGAATATCTCACCTGGCTTGAGAAAGACCATGGTCGCATTGTTGTAGTCGTAGTACATCCGGCCGCAGCAGCTGCATCCTCCCGGGCACTCCTCAATCAACAGGATGGCGTAGAATTCAAACTTGACCGCCTCGCTTCCCAAGTCGGGTTTCTCCAGGTTGATAAGTGTGGCCTGGGGGTGCAGGGTCTCGGTGCACAGGCACTTGTTGCACTCGCAAACGGTCTTTATATCCAGTGTCTTATGACATCCCATAGCTGTCTGTAAAAATCAGTGCAAATATATGCTGTCTTCTGTTTCCGTAGTTACCACTTTTACAGAATACGGTAACAATATTAAGGAAAATCAGGGCTGGTGGTGTCTCGGTGCTCAAGGTATGCTGCGGTCCAGGCGAGTGTGTAGTAGATGACAGTCTGGATGGCAAGGGCCTTGAGTTGGGGGGCAATCATGGCGAGGGTGCAGCCGGCGCTGCTCAGGTTGATGAAAGCATGTGCGGCGAAAGTGGATGGGAAGATATAGGAGAACAGCCTCCAGAAAGCGGGGAAGGCTGTTTCCGGCCATGAGAATCCAGTGAGGAACAGACATACAGGTGACATGAACAGAAATAGTACGAATACGGTTTCGCGGCGGGTGATGAGACTGCTGAAGGTAAGGCTGAATGTGACACAGGCCGCGAGGTAGAAAAGCAGGAATACCAGGATGTCTCCGAAACGGCCATATTGGGGAAGACCGAAGATTCGTGGTACAAGTACTGCTATGTAGATGCTCAGGCCCGTATAGATAAGATAATATGCTGCCCCTCTGCCCAATAGGGTACGGGATATGTCGCGCCCCTTCAGTTCCGGCATAAGCAGGGCGTTACGGTCGTGTTCCCTTTTTGTTCCCGCCAGCATGGAAGAGCCGTAGAACATGGTCTGCTGTATGACAAGCATCAGTGCTGCCGGAATAAAGAAGAACCCGTATGCGAATCCTCTGTTGTATGGGATGTTCTCTTCATAAGGCATTGCCTCTACCAGCTGGATAGCACTCTGGCCGCTTATGCCCATGGCAGAGAAACGTTGTATCTGTATGTCGTGCATCTCACTGAGCATTACGTGATTGACTGCCATCAGCAGATTCTTGTAGTAGAGGAAACTGCTCATGTCCGCATAGGTGGAGATACGGGCCTGTCTCCCGCAGGTGACGGCGTCTCCGTAGTCCTCAGGGAAAAGCACGATGCCGTTGATCCTTCTCTCCCGCATGAGTCTGGCGGCCTCCTCCATGTCCGTGCAAGTGTAAGCTATGCTTATCTCTCTGGTTGCGTCCATTTTTCGGATAAACCGTCGGCTTTCGGTACTGTGCGAGAGATCCACGACAGCCACCGGTGTATCGTCCACAGTACCGTTGCCGTAGACTATTCCGTATATCAGCGGATAAGCCAGTCCAGCCAGGAAAAAGATGACCATCACCCCGCTGTCACAGAATATCATGCGCAGCTCATTGGTGAATACGTAGTACCAGTCCCTGCGCCATTGTCTGAGATATCGTATCATGTCAGTTTTTGGGATAATTCAATTTTCTGAAAGCCTTGCCGAGTCTTTTGAGGACAGTAAAAGGCAGAAACAGGAATATCAGCAGATGCACAGCCTCGGGCCACCATGCTGTGAAGCCGGCTCCGAAAACGGCCTCCTGCACATACATCTCATAGTAGTGCCGCAGCGGGAATATTGCGGAAAGGCCTCTTACATACGGCGGCATGGCTTCTACCGGAAAGGTGAATCCTGCCATTGAGAATGCCAGCACACTATATAGTGCAGATATGCTGATGCAGAGTCGCAGTACCGGCAATGTACCTATGAGGAATATCCCTACGGCTTCGCTGGACAATACCAGCAGTGTGATTCCAGCCATCATGTTCAGTATATTGCCGGCGAGCGGATATCCGGCAATTCCGTACAGGACAATGTCGCAGGCCAGTCCCATCAGGGTGAATAGAAGGGTGTACGGCAGCATTTTTCCGGCCAGGGCCCTGACAGTGGAGTCGCCGGCTGTTTTCAGCAGTTGCCTGGATGTTCCGTATTTAAGTTCTGATCCGATGGCATAGACCGTTATCAGGATGACGATCATCTCCATGATGCCGGGAATCAGGATGTTGGCCAGATATACTCCGTAATCGGCAGTCGGATTGCCTATCTGGTGGGTGTCTATGGCTATCGGCTGTATCATGCCGGCCATGGATGTCTCATTCATGCCCTTAGCTGAAAGTATCTCACGCTGTGCCGCTCCGGATGCCAGATTGGCCATGGTGATCAGATCCTTGTAGGCCAGAGAACCTCCCACAAAGTATTGCGCATTGGTATAAATGGTCAACACCGGTTGCCGTCCGGATTGCATCTTTCTGGCGAAATTTTCAGGAATCACGCAGAAAGCATTGATCCGTCCGCATTGCATGGCTTTGCGGGCTTGCTCGTAGTTGCCGAATTCACAGACGCTTACGGCATCGGTTGCGTCGATCTGGCGACGAAGTTCCCTGGACAGGGACGATCCGTCCAGATCCACTACGCCTACAGGCAGTCCATGCGGCATGCCGTTTCTGAAAAAGGTCAGAAAGAATACCATGCAAAAAGCCAGCGTACCTGCCGAGGCCAGCGGATACAGCGGTCTGCGGCGCATCATCTTCAGTTCCCTTCTGACAACGGCCATCATATTCTGTCCTCCACTATCGCTGTCATGCCGGGTCTGAGTCCGTCAATCCTGTTTACAGGTCTGGCCCGGACCTCGAATGTTTTAGCATCGTATGAGCCTGACTCCTTGGTCGCCCGCCATGTGGCGTATGATTCACGGACGCAGATGTAGTAAACCTCCGTATCGTAGATGCGACTGTCTCCGAGAGCCGGTATGCGTACTCTGAGTCTGTCACCGCAGCGCAGGCCGTAGAGCATGTCTTCCCGTATGTTGAAAGTAATCCACATATCACTGAGGTCGGTTACAGTCATAATGGGAGCACCTTGTCCGACCAGTTCACCCGTCATGGGATAGACAGCCGATACAGTACCGTCCACAGGGGAGGTGAGGTACAGTTCTCCGAGATAGGATTCCACTTCCTCAAGGGCTGCGGCGGCCTGTGAAGACAGAGCCTCCATCGTCGCGCGGTCCTCTTCTCCCGCACCTTTACGCACGAGGTCGTACTGGGCCTTGGCCGCCGCACACACCGCCTTGGCTGCTTTATACTGGGCGGTGGCCTCGTCCCATTTCTGGGCACTTATTACTTTTTCCATGTAAAGCCGCTGCATCCTGTCGAACGTCTTCTTCGCTATCTCTTCTCCGGCAGCGGCCTGTTGCCATATCTGGTATGCAGCTGTTATCTGTTCCTGACGGGCTCCCGAGGCCGTCTTTCGGTTCTGGGCATCAGCCGCACTCTTCATGGACATGGCCTGAGCCAGCTTGGAACGGACTTCCGGGCTGTCTATCACGACGAGCGTATCTCCATGGTGTACTTCCTGTCCCTCACAGGCAAGCAGATGCCCGATGCGGCCGGGAACCTTGCCGGAGATACGGTATTCGGCAGCCTCTGCCTCTCCTTGAATTACTGGAGTCTCCGGTGCGGAGACAATATATCCGGCCACGCCGACCGCTATGACTATGACCAGCAGTGCGGCTATTCCGGCCGACAGATTGTATCGTTTTCTGGATTTGGTATTCATGACATCAGTATTTTTAATTTAAGGGAAGACCCTCGGCTTTCCTAAGAGCCGAGCTGCATATGTTCAATTCTATAGAGGCATCGATATATTCCGTATTGGCCTGAAGCCATGCGGTCTGAGCTGCCGACAGGGCGGTGAAGGCTATTATGCCCTCATTGAACCCTACGGTGGCGGTGCGAAGATTTTCCTCAGCGGCAGAGAGATTTTCCCCGGCCATGCCGACTCTGCGGACAGCTTCGTTCCAACGGTGCCGGAGCTGTGCCGCCTCCATGGCCGCCATCTCCTCCGCTTGTGCCAGTTTCTCCCTCATTATAGCCGCCTCGGCCTTCGCTTTCCGAGTTTTCTGCAGTCTCTCTCCTCCATGGGTTATGGGTATGCGTACACTTACGCCCACGTTGAAAAAGCCTCCGAATGAGTTCTGAAAACTGTGGAACATGTTGGGATTGGTCACCACATAACTTCCTGTCAGTACGACCTGCGGCAGCATATCGGCCCGGACAGCAGCCACTCTCCGGTCACATATGTCAGCGGTAAGACTCAGCATGCGTAGATCCGCTCTGGCAGCCGTTATCTCCTTGTCGGTCCGTTCCGGTACTGGTCCGGATGTCACTATCGTGTCCGCATTCTCGTCGGACAGGACGAAATCACTGTCTGTGCCCATGCCACAGAGCCTGGCCAGAAACATCTTGGAAAGGGTCAGGGCGTTGTCGGCCTTCGTGCAGAGTATATCGGCCTCATTGGCCTTGACCTTGACCGACAGCACGTCCGAACCGGTAGCCATACCCTGCGCCTCCAGAAGTGTGACATCCGAGACAGCCTGCTGCAGCAGTTCCGAATAACTCTCGGCCAGTCGTTTCCGGGCTGCCACCGACACTGTCTGCCAGTAAGCCATATCCACACTGAGCAGAGTCTGCTGGAGTCTGTCCTCGTACCCGATGTCCGCAATGTCCACGGCCAGACGGGCCATCCGGTCAGCATTTATTATCTTCCCGCCCATAAAGACCGGCTGCACCACAGTTACTGCTCCGGCAAACACATTTGTCACATCCAGTGTCAGTGCCTTGTCAACCTCCACGCGGAGGTCGTATAGAGGACCTTCTGCGTTCAGAAATTCTGACACACTCTCGGGAAGCAGTGACAGGTCGCGGCTGTTGTACTGATAAGTGCCCGTGGCCGATATCTCCGGGAACCAGTTGGCCAGGGCGCTCTTTCTGTCGTAACCGGCAATCTCCTGTTTTCTGCCTGCTATTGCAAGTTCCTTGTCGGCGGCAATAGCCAGGTCGCGGCACTGCTGCAGGGTCAGCGTCCGCGGCTCTTTTTCCGAGGCCGCTGCCATGCAAAGACTTGCCGGCAGTGCAACGCCTGTAAGCATGATGATACGGTAAATCATTCTCATCTTCAATTTGCAATTTCGTAGTTTTGTGCGGTGGCAATTCAAAGAAAATGCCCAAAAGGAGCCAAAAAGTGCCTGAAAGGGACTGTTTTTTGTCAAAAGGGAGAAAGATGCTATGTTTGCACTATGAATTCAAAAACTGAAGATATGATTGACACTCCTGTTTTCCACACTATAGATATCGCCAGGTTCAGAAGGGCGTTTGCCTCGGCTGACAGCATAGGTATAGGCAATGACTTCTGTATCGTGGACATGAAATACGACAAATGTCTGGAGGTGTTGACGCATCCCTGCCGCCTGAACGCCTATCTGGCTTTTTTCTGCATATCGGGACGGTTACGCCTCAATGTCAACATGACGGAGTTTGAGGTACGGGAAAATACCCTCTTCATCAATATCCCGGGAGATATCATGCATGTGGCGTACATAGAGGAGGGTCAGAAAGACAGGCTGCGATTTGTAGTGGTTGCCGCCTCCAAGGCCTATCTCTCAGGTGTACACGTGGATATAGACAGACTTTTTTCGGAGGGCATGCGTCTGATAGACAATCCCTGTTCGGAACTTATGCCGCAGGAGAAAGAGACGGCGGCTTCCTATCTGGAACTGGCTCACCGCCTGCTGACATCTGCCATGCCGTACAAGCGGGAGTGTATAGGTCAGTTGCTGTCTTCTGTATTCTATTTTGCAGCCGGAATATATTCCCGCAATCGCGGTTCTGCGCATCACTGTCCGGCCGCAGGCACTACGGCCAGGTGCCGGACTGCGTTCGACAGTTTCCTCAAGCTCGTCGCCAGGCACCATACCGTGCACAGGGATATAAGTTTCTATGCGGGGGAGATGTGTATGTCCACCAAATACTTGTCCAAGCTGGTCAAGAAGGCCACTGGCAGGACGGCCGCGGACTGGATAGACTCCTATGTTATCACAGAGGCAAAGAATATGCTTCGCTATTCGGATATGAGCATCAAGGAGATAATTGAGGCACTCCATTTCTCCGACCAGTCATCCTTTACCAAGTTCTTCAGGAAAAGAACCGGTCAGACTCCCCGCCAGTACCGCATCGGACCGCGTTCCGGTACTTCCGCTTAGAAAAATCAGGCGGTTTTATGAAAAATAATGTCAATGTGTTGTTTTTTCACTACTTTTGCGGTGAAATTCAACTATCCATAAAATGAACAAAGAACTGATTACAAGTAAACGCCTGCTCCGGTTATTGGCAGCAGTTCCGGTGTTATTGTCCGGATGCGTGGAATCTGAGGACTATTCATCCTTGAAGAATGACAGTGAGTATGTAGAGATGGTCTTCACGCAGGACAATGACGGTACGAAAGCTGAGATTGAAGAAGACGGCAGCGGATCTTTCACAGAAGGAGACAAAGTCGGACTTTATATCTATGGAGAGCAGACAAGACAGGTCATACTGACCATGGAGGACGGGCAATGGACTCCGAAACTGCTGAAAAGTGAGCTTGGCTCTGGCACAGTGCGTCTTTCAGCATACTATCCGGCCAGAGAGGATGTCTCGCCTGAGACAAACCTGCACACGCATCGTGTGGACACCGACCAGACCGGTGACGGGTATGAAGACTCTGACTTGTTGTGGAGCCACCTTGACATAGAGCAGGAAGATATTACCGGGGACGTGATAGAGATGCCCTTTGAGCACGGCATGCACCGTCTGTCAATCAATATATCAAGTGACGGAGGCTCTCTTCCTGATGATCTGACTGTCACTGTGAGGAATATTACGGAAGGCTCATTCGACCTCTCAACAGGCGGTATTGACACTCCTTCCGGTACAATGGAGGACATAACGCCCCGCATATTGTCCGAGGGAAAGTATTCGGCAATTCTTTTCCCCGGGGATCTTGTGGCGTATGCCGAAGGATGGGTGGAGATTTCCGCAGGTGGAAAGACATCCGTCTACAAGGCGCCGGCAACGATCGGAGAAAGCAGTGTGTTGGAGAGCGGGAAGGAGACCGTACTCAATCTGCGTCTCAAATCCGACGGAGATATCGGAACCGACCCTGACCCTGACCCGGACCCTGACCCGGACCCTGATACAGACTACAGCGGCAGGACGTGCTGGGTTTACGGAGTCAAGACAGCCAGCCTGCCCGATTATCCAAAAGACAGCGCGTCCGTTCCTGAGTACAGTTTCTTGGTGCCTGAAAACTTCCCCAACGGTATATGGTACAAAGTATCCGGCGTTGCGTATCTGAACTGGCAGAGCGACTTTTTATGGTATGACTGCGATAAGGACGATCCGGACGATAGTGGATCCCGTCCTGGATACCATGACAGCAATATGTGCTGGGCGGCGGGCGCGTCAAATCTGCTGCATTGGTGGACACGGCTCAATGAACCGTACATCGAGGCGTATGATGCAAGGTACAGTTCAAATCCATGGCCGGCATATCCGCGCCCCTCTTTCGGGTTTTCCGATACTGAAGGCAGTGAAATTTTCGACTTTTTCAGAGACATATCCAGAAACAGAGGCGGTTCGGATGCCGTCGGAATTAACTGGTTTATCTGCGGGACTCCGGGAATATCATCTCCGGATCCTGATATTGATGACAATTACGGAGGATATTTCACGGAAATATTCGACAACATAGATGTTGCGGTCAGACCTGAAGACGCCATGAATAAAGAGAGTTTCAGCAGGATTATCAAAGAAGCTCTGGAAAATAAGCAGGGGCTGGGTTTCGAACAGTCTAACCTGAGCCAAGGGGTTACGCACGTTATGACAATCTGGGGTGTGGAATTTGATGATGAGGGTTATGTATCCGCCATATATTATGTAGACAACAATGACCATTATAACTTTGAGGTTAAAGGAGGCTCCAATAATTACCAGCGCCACCGCCTGATACGTCAGGAGATTAAATATCGGGATGATGGACCTTGGAAAGTGATGATGGGAGATTCCAGCATATTTCCCATATCCTGTATAACGGTTGTGGATTTGAAACGGGATATCTGGCAGAAGGAATTTCCCGAAGTTGAGATTAATGAAAGTTTTATTCAATAAGTTGAAATAACGATGAACAATACAACGAAATATCACAGTTTAATTATAGCAGTGGTTGTCCTGTTTGCAATGATGACTGTTTCCTGCGAGAAATCCCCTGAGGACAACGGCAACGGTACAGATGAGACTGACAGGATGATAGATATCCGGACATCCATCGAGGCCCTGACCAAATCACCCGCACTTGACGGGAACGGAGAAGGAAATTTCTCCAACGGGGATATCTTTACGCTTGTGGTTTCGGGAAGCGGTTTCCCGAATATAAGCACAAGCTACACTGTCGGGACGACTGAGCTCTCATGGGCGGATCTTAATCTGCCGGAAGATGCCGGGAATGTATATTTTTCCGGCTGCTATCCTGTCCAGGGGACGGCAGTGGACGGAATATTGACATTTACCGTCTCCCCGGCGGAAGAAACCGACCTGTTGCTGGCCGAGGCGGTGCAGGTCGGGAAAGACTCAGAAGAAGCAGTGAGTCTGGTCTTCAAGCACGCTCTGCACAAACTTGTGGTAAAGTATGTGTCCGATGATTTGACGGATGCGCAGCTGTCTGAGATATCCACATCGGTCAAGGCTCTTTCCTCATGCGGCATAGATCTGGCAAAAGGAGCAATACAGAATGGTACGGCCTCCGGACTGTCAGAGGTGGGAACCATGCAGGGCAGTCAGGTATCATGCTTTATGGTTCCTCAGGAAAAAGACAATGTGACACTTGAAGTACGTTTCGGTGACATGGTGCGTACACTAAGTGTTCCCGACAATGATCAGGACGGCAGGCCCGTCAGCAGCATGCTTGATGGAGGAAGATGCCTGACAGTTCAAATAAAAGTATCCTCCGATAAGATTGAGCTTGACGGAGTGCAGATAGAAGGATGGGGGCAGCAGGGCAGTGTTGACGGAGACATCGAGTTATAGTTTGTATTTCGCCTATTTTAACGCACTCGGTTTAATGACTCCCTGTAGGCATTGGGGGAAATGCCGAAATGCCTGGATACATACCTGCTGAAATAGGAAAAGGACGAGAAGTTCAGCCTGTCGGAGCCGTTCCATGTCGCAGACGCATTTGCCGAAGTCGTGTGGCGAGAGCTTCATCACCGGATTCTGCAAGAGGCTGAGGTGTTCGATGATGCCGTCCATCGGTTTCGGCGTCTTCCAGATTCCCGTGAATGAAACGGAACGTATCGTGACCGACGCCCTTGAGGCCGGGTACCGGATGATTGACACTGCCGCCTCCTATTTCAATGAGGAACAGGTGGGGAATGCCCTGCGGCACAGCGGTCTGAAGCGTGAGGATGTCTTCGTGACCACCAAGCTGTGGGTGCAGGACTATGAGTGCGACGATGCCCTCCGTGCCTTCGACCTCTCGATGAAGAAGCTCGGACTGGATTACCTCGACCTCTATCTGCTGCACAAGCCCTACGGCAACTATTATGCTGCATGGCGTGCAGCCGAGCGGCTCTACAGGGAGGGACGCATCCGTGCCATCGGAGTGACGAGCTTCAGCAGCGAGCGCCTGCAGGACCTCTTCCTGCACAATGAGGTGAAACCGGCCGTCAACCAGCTGGAGACCCATCCGTTCTTCCAGCAGAAGGCAGCCAACACATTCCTCCGTCAGGAAGGCATACAGCACGAGGCGTGGGCTCCATTTGCGGAAGGACAGAACGACATCTGGAACAACCCCGTCCTGAAAGCCATGGCCGCCCGGCACGGCAAGACGGTAGGGCAGGTCGTCCTGCGCTGGCTGAACCAGCGGAATGTGGTGGTCATCCCCAAGACCGTGCGCCGCGAACGCATGATAGAGAACCTGAACATCTTCGACTTCACCCTGACGGAAGAGGAGATGCGGGCCATTGCCGGACTGGATACCGGCCGCAGTCCTATCTATGACGATATGGACCTGCAGACAGTAAGAGGAATAGGAACTTATAAAATACACGAATGATGATGAATACCATTAAATTGAACAACGGCGTGGAAATGCCGCTTTTAGGTTACGGTGTGTTCAAGGTAGCCCCGCAGGAATGCGAGCGGTGCGTGAGCGATGCACTGAACGTAGGTTATCGCCTGATTGACACGGCGCAGGCCTATTTCAACGAAGAAGGGGTAGGAAATGCCATCAGCAAGAGCGGGATTCCCAGGCAGGACATCTTCCTGGTGACGAAAGTGTGGATTTCCAATGCAGGTGAGCAGAAGGCTGCGGCAAGCATCGACGAGAGTCTGCGCAAGCTGAAAACCGACTACATCGACCTGCTGCTCATCCATCAGGCATACGGCGATGTATTCGGCTCGTGGAGGGCGATGGAGAAAGCCTACCGCGCAGGCAAGGTGCGTGCCATCGGCGTAAGCAACTTCCAGGTGGGACGTTTCTTCGACTTCGCCCACTATGTGGACATCAAGCCGATGGTGAACCAGCTGCAATGCAATCCGCTCGTCCAGCAACAGGGCATCGAGCCGATTCTCGCGGAACACGGCACGAGGATGATGGCATGGGGACCGCTCGGCGGAGAAGGCGCCGATGGCGTGGTGAAGAACGGAGTGCTCGCCTCTATCGGTGAGGGCTACGGGAAGACCGCCGCACAGGTGGCACTGCGCTGGCTCACGCAGCGGGGCATCGTGGCCATCCCCAAGAGCACGCACGTGGAGCGTATGCGTCAGAACCTGGACATTTTCGACTTCACTCTTACTGAGGAGGAAATGCAGCGTATCGGAACGCTCAACCAGCATGACGCCGGTACCGTGAACTTCTCGGATCCTCAGTTCGTGAAATACCTTATCGAGACTTACGGGTAGGGGAGGACGGCTGGCTATCTCTCCAGTATATCTGCAAATTCGGAACCGGATTTCCATTCAGGATATCCGGTTTCCTGTGCCAGCCGGTATCCGAGGTCAAAGAACAGGTGCACTTCCTGCAGCAGGCCGCTGTAGTCATCGGTCTCAGGATGTGTCTGGTCGGTCGGCTTATGGTAAGTCTCTGCCCAGTAGCGTGCTATCTGCTCCCTGGACCATTCTTTCCCGTGTACCCGGTTGTCTTTCCAGCCTTACCGGCTGCAGGTATGAGTCCCCGTTGATCCAGACCGATTGCCTTCATCTGCCCCAGTTACGAAAAATATTGAACCGGATATTCTTTCTCATGCATATTTCGGGATATAAGCAGTCTTATCGTGCGGTTGCAGGAGATTTTGTGCTACATTTGCTGAGTTAAAATCATCTGTATGAAGTTTTATATCGCGGATTGTTTCGCGGAGGCGAAATACCAGGGCAATCAGCTGGCCGTGCTTATTCCCGACCGGCCGGTGGACGATGGCGAGATGCAGCGTATAGCCATAGAGACAGGCTTTTCCGAGACGGCATTCATCATGTCCGGCCGTCGGAACAACGGCGGCTACGACGTGCGGATATTCACGACCTCCTGCGAGGTGCCATTTGCCGGGCATCCTACGCTCGGGACAGCGTATGTCATAAGGGAAATCCTGGAAAGCGGATGTCCGTCGAAGGTGATACTCAATCTGAAGGCCGGACAGATACCGGTGGAGTTTACCCCGAACGGCAGGGGAATCATGACCCAGAACCAGCCCGTATTCGGGGAGGTTCTGCCTCGGGAAGCGGCGGTGGCAGCCGTATCGCTTTCGGCGGACGATGTCCGGGAGGATTTTCCGGTACAATGGGTGTCCACCGGGCTGGAGGCAGTAATCACCCCTCTGAAGTCGGTGGAGGCACTTGAGCGCTGCAGGGTCAATTACGACGAGCGGCAGAGGTTCATTGACCGGCACTATGCGTGCAGCCTGCTGTATTTCGCGCCGTCCGAGGACGGAAGCCTGAGGGTGAGGGTATTCATGGAGGATCCCGGATTTCTCGAGGACCCGGCCACCGGCAGCGCCAACGGCGACCTGGCATGCTGGCTGCTGCGGTACGGCTTCTTCGGGGACAGACGCAGTCTCAGCTATACGGTGAGTCAGGGCAGCGAGATGGGGCGGCCTTCGCGGCTCTATGTAGATGCTGCGTACGATCCTGTTTCCGGACTCTACTCGACGCACGTGGGCGGCCGGGTCTTCATGGTGGCAGAAGGGGAGTGGAGGTGATATTCTGAACATCACTTGCCCAAAATCAAGAGACAGTCTTGACTTTTACATGGGTATTTTGCGGATAGCCTGCCTGTCAATGGTCAGTTACTGAGGGTCCCGGGACATGCCGGCTTTAGGCAGGCAGCCTACAAACTCTCCTATGACCCTGAACTCATCCGCTTCGTCTTCGTGTATGACGATGGGGCTGAACTCAGGATTTTTTGGCTGGAGGACTATCTCTTCGTGGGACCAGTTGCCTAAGTCGTCATACGTCTTTTTGCTTGTGTATGTTTTGATGGAATAACTGCCGGCATAGTCGGCATCATAGAAGTTACGGTGCTGGACCAGTACGGTCTTGCCCATGCGGCAAAGATAACACATAAAATGTAACTACAAAAATTGTTGCAACAAAGAATGTGTATACATTTTTTGTAACATTTAGTCGATTAGTGTTTTTCTATAAAATTTTTTTTGGGTAAAAGTTGAAAAATCAATGAGTTTTGCTGCCGAAAGAAGATACGGTACGTGGAAAAAGTGTTGAATTATAAGTGCTATTTCTATGGAAAAGTGTAGAAACAATGCTGTACAGAAAGATCAGAATTGCGGTTTATAACATAATTCCTTCCCTTATGTTTAGACTTACCTTAATTGGTGTATGTAATGCTCATTGACAAAGCCGAGAAAATAATTTGGTGGATAATATATTTGAATCTATGGGTATTCACTAAAAATCCTAGTCGCACAAATAGTAATATTTTAAGCAGAAAAATATATTGAATATACTTTGATGTTAAAATAATTGCTACCTTTGTACCATGAACAATCCATTGCAACAATTAGGAAATATCCCTGTTGCAGCTTCCGTATTGGAGTCCCTGTTTCCTCATATCAGGGGCGGAAGCCAGAAACTCAGGTTGCTTGAGCGTGACAAACAGATAATACGTCTCAAGAAGGGACTTTATGTGTGCAATCCTGAAATAACAGGGAAAACCCTTTCGACAGAATTGATCGCCAATCATCTGTATGCCCCCTCGTATGTTTCCATGTCATCGGCTCTGCGCTATTATGGGCTGATACCGGAAGAGGTTTATACCAAGCAGTCAATGACTTTGAAGTATGCCAAGAACTTTGACACGCCGTTTGGCAGGTTTGAATATACGCATATCTCGAAAGCCGCATTCTCTGTTGGGTTGACAAGCCTCAAGAAAGATGGCTATGCGTTTGTGATTGCTACGCCGGAAAAGGCTCTGTGTGATCTGATTGCTAATTCTTCAAAAGTGAATTTGCGCTACCTGAAAGATGCCGAAATTTATCTGGAAGAGGATATCCGGATGGAAAGGGAGGATTTTATGCAGATGGATGCCCGGTTGTTTGAGGAATATATCAAGGTCGGCAAAAAGGCCGATTCAATCCGTACTCTACTTAAATTGCTGAAGAAATGAAGAATGAGATTTATGACAATATGCTCTCTGCATATGGTGCGACAACGGAACAAGAAAGGCGTAATGCCATATTTGAAGTAAACCAGCAGGTGATACTTGCCGGGCTCTACAATGGCGGTTTCTTTGATGTGGCCGCTTTCTATGGCGGTACCTGCCTCAGAATTTTTCATGGTCTCCAACGCTTCAGCGAGGATATGGATTTTTCCCTCCTGGCTCCCGATGACAAGTTCGATTTCACAAAATACTTCCAGCCGATAATAGATGAATTTGCCATTGTCGGTCGTGAGGTGGAGATTAAAAAGAAAGACAAAAAGAGTTTTGGTAAGGTGGAATCCGCTTTCCTGAAAGACAATACGGATGTATATGATGTGTCTTTCCAGACCGATAAATCCATAAAAATCAAAATTGAAGTTGATACCCAGCCACCGTTGAATTTCAGAACTGAGCAAAAGCTGCTTCTACAGCCACATTCTTTCATGACACGCTGTTTCACTTTGTCGGATCTGTTTGCCGGGAAAATGCACGCATTGGTGTACAGGGGCTGGAAAAACAGGGTGAAAGGTCGTGACTGGTATGATTTTGAATGGTATGTACGCCACAATGTGCCTCTTGATTTTGCTCATCTCGCAGAGCGTGTCCGCCAGTTCAATAATGAAGAGATCGGGCGGGAGGTATTCATGGCTCAATTGAAAGACAGATTGGCGTCAGCGAATATCAATCAGGTAAAAAGCGATGTTCTTCCCTTTGTTAGGAATCCCAAGGGACTCGACATCTGGTCAAACGATTATTTTGTCCAGTTGGCGGATATGGTGAAGTTTGAATAGTAACAACTGATTTTACAGATTATGACAAAACAGATTTTGATTGACATCAGGGAGCAGGAATTGAGTGAGATTGCACACTATCTTAGGATATATTTCCCATATAACGAGGAAATGTGCAGCTATACGGATGCATGGATGGGGGAACTATATGAAAACAAATATCCGTTGGTTGCTAAAGGTATGTGGTCGGGAATAATCAATTTGAAAACACATCAGCTGCTGAATTGGAAGCTTGAATATGGGACTCTGTATCTGCAGGCCAAGATATGCGATAGCGGAACATATTTCCTGCTTGATAAAGATAAAAAGGTGATATGTAAGATTGCCGGTTATGTGCCAAACAGTCTGGTTCCGGATTCGGATGACTGTGGAGACTATATCCGTTTGAGGATCAATAGTGACGGTACGATAGAAAATTGGCCTGAGAATCCGGACTATTCCGATTTTATTGAAGGCTCTGAGATTGTAGAAAGAATTGACACGAGCATTGTAGAGGAACCAATACTGGATACCAAGGTTGAGTTCACTTACAGCCAACTTATGGCAAAATTGCTTCAACTACCTAAATTCTTGCAGTTGGAAATAGGAAAGGCGTTAGTGGCAAATGCCTCAGAAGGATTTGATGAGCCAGAATGAGAATACTTTATAGTGGAAAATTTGATGTTTATTGATAAAAAGACGGAAAAGATATCATAATATGATAGCACAAACTCAATTGAAAAAGCCAAGTAATTGGCAAGACTTTGAAAAACTCTGCAAACTATTGTGGGGCGAAATATGGTCTTGTGAAGATTCTATTAAACGACATGGCCGCCAAGGTCAAAATCAGCATGGTGTTGATGTATTTTCGTATGTTGAGAAATATGACGGATATTGCGGTATCCAGTGCAAAGGTAAGGATGACTATACGAATGCTCAATTAACAGAAGGAGAGATTGATACAGAAATAGAAAAGGCGCTAGGCTTCGAGCCTAAATTAAAGTTGCTGGTTTTTGCTACTACAGCGAATAAAGATGCAAAAATAGAAGGATACATTAGAAAGAAAGACGTTGAGAATAGGGAGAAGGGGCTATTCGCTGTTGATATTGCATCATGGGAAGATATTGTTGACCAATTGGAGCGATATAAAACGACCTATAATTGGTATGTGAACAACTGTCAGTTTAAAGATGCTACAGATGTTTTTGTGTCTTTTGATGGGGAGGAAGAAATAAAAATCCATCCAGAATACGTTAGAACTATTAAACGTTATGAGTATAAAGAATTAGCATCGGTTAAACAAACTTTGCAGTCCGGATTTTCGATATCTCCGATTTGTAATGTACCGATAATGCCATGGAACAGACCAACTAAAATCGATAAAAGATGGTGTAAACTAGATATAAGAATCGAGAACATTGGAAAGACTGTTATTAAAACACCAAAACTTGTTGTATCTTTCCGGCCGGAAGATATTATTAAAATTGATGACAATTTTTATTATTGCAATGCTTTTGGTATAGATGAAGCGGCCAGAGCGCAGATTAATGCTGGACGGGATGCAAAAAGAGAGGTGTTCCAAACATATAAGAATCAGTTAGAGTATATACCTAAAAATTCCGTTTTTGTACAGAAGGACTATCGAGATTTCCAGATGAATATAATTCCTGCAGATGGGATAAAGCAGTTACCTTTAATCTGGCAGTTCCTTTGTGAGGACTATCAGAAAGAAGGACACTTGATTATTAATGTGGATCCGATAGTAGAGGAACACATAGAAACAATAGAGGTTCATGATAAATCGAAACTAAAACCAGATGAGGTTACTATAGAAGCGAAAATTATTGAAAAATAGATATGCACGAGTGGAAGTTGTGTTTTAAAAGTGAAAGATTAAGACTCGATGCGTTACTTTTTTCGAAATATCTTGTTGTTTATAATAAAAGTACAATAGCTTTTGTTTTAGGAGGACATATATAATATGATGTGATTTATAAGGTCAGCAATTTATAATTAAGATTCATTTTATAAAATTCGTAAACGAATCGAATAAATATATTTCTGCTTTAAAGAAATTTGCTAATACTCAAGAAAATCCGTAATTTTGCGCCATCAATTAAATAAAACATAAAGCTTACAATGCAGCAAAGAAGAGTGAATAACTGGAACACCATATCGGATCGAGGCATAAAATGTCTTAAGGGATTGTCGTGTGTCCATACTTCGGGCATTGAAGCTTTCTATACTTTTAGAGACATTTTCCGACGAACGTTTGATAGACCATCGAGGATACGATGATGCTAGTATCCTGTTGAAACGATAAATTAAAACCGTCGGAGAGTCCTTACCAAACTTTTCGACGGTTTTTATTTTATGCCTTGTGGTGACGTTCGCACGATGTGTTCCTCTCCGTCAATTCCATCCACGGGCTGAATTGTAACGTATTATTAACCGCGCAGTGATGCGCATGAATGAAAAGATTATGAATTATAAATTTGATGGAAGCAGGGTGTTCTTTACATCCGACACCCACTTCAACCACACCAATATCATCAGGTTCTGCAACAGGCCTTTCAAGGATGTATCGCACATGAATGAAACGATTATCTCTAACTGGAACCGCGTGGTCGGTCCGGAAGATATCGTGTTCCACCTGGGTGATTTCTGTCTGGGCGGTTCTGCCGAATGGATAAATGTACTGAACAGGCTGAACGGGAGAATCTATCTTATTACAGGCAATCACGATATCAAGAACCTGAGGCAGAATTATACGAAATACTTCGAGCATATAGCAATGCAGATGTATATCGAGGTGGATAAGCAGAAGATTTATCTGAATCACTGTCCGTTCCTTTGCTATGGTGGCTCATACAATGGCACCTGGCAGCTTTTCGGACATGTACATACCAGCAGGCACAACACTGGAAAGGACGCCCCGAGACTGAAGATGCTTTTTCCCACGCAGTATGATGTTGGAGTAGATAACAACGATTTCACCCCTGTCTCTTTTGCACGGGTAAAGGCAATCATAGAGAAGCAGATAGAACAATCAAAAAAAGGAGAGCAATAAGATGAGGATACAATACATGAGCGATTTGCACTTAGAGTTCCAGGAAAACAGCAGATATTTGAAACATAATGAACTGCCGGTTACCGGCGATGTGCTGGTGTTGGCCGGAGACATATTCTACCTGAAAGACAAGGTGGCTCCACTGACAAAGTTCTGGAAATGGGCTTCAGAGAACTACCGACAGGTGCTGATTGTCCCCGGAAACCACGAATATTATAACTATTCTGACGTGATGGAACGGGGTCTGCAATGGCGGTGGATGTTCCGGGAGAATGTCGGCTACTATCAGAATCAGGTTGTCCGTATCGATGACACCGACTTCGTTCTGAGTACGCTATGGTCACGGATCAATCCGAATGATGAATATTTTGTATGGAAAGGCATGAACGATTTCCGTCAGATTAAGTTCAGTGGAAAACTACTACAGGTTGAGGAGTTCAATCTGATGCACAAGACCTGTATTGACTTTATTCGGAAAAGTATCAAGGAAAGTACGGTGGCCCATATTGTTGTGGTTACACACCATTTGCCGACACTTCAGGTAGTGGCTTCGCATCATAAGGGCTCCGTGCTGAACAGCGCATTTGCCAGTGAATATGGAGAACTGATTGCCAATAGCCGGATTGATGCTTGGATTTACGGGCATTCGCATACCAACATAGACACCGTGATTGGCAGTACACGTATAATCTGCAACCAGATGGGATATGTGTTCGAGGATGAACACCTGATGAACGGATTTGATCCGGCAAAGTTTATTGAAATTTAATGGACATACAAAAATGAACGAAATAAAAATCATAGATAGAAAGCACCTTACCGATCTGGCGAAGGAAGTTGGCCTGAACGCCTCGCATTTGGAGGCGTTGGGCGAAAGCCGCCATTGGGAGATTGCTGTTGATGGTGATATATTGGAACAGCTGGTTGAGATTCAACATCGGTTCGAGCGGTTGGTCGCAATGGGTGACGATGAGTATCGGGGATTCTATATTGAGGTACCGCGGCCTACGCCGGAAGAGTGGGGCAATGCAGAGGAATTGATTGCTTCTGAAGAATATGACTGTCAGGAAGCGTTCCTCGCTGACTGGCTTGCATTCAACCCGATGGAGACCAGATGGTTCCATGTCGCTTCGAGCAGATACGGGGATTCCCGATCAATTTGTGTTACGGACCGAAAGCGGACCAACTTTATCATTACGAATAGCTCCAAGTGTATGGATGCAGAGCCAAATGATACGTGGTGCAGGGAGAACCTAATCCGCCTCTTCGACTATCTGCAACGGCTGATTGATGTCATTGTCGCAAATCCTGATGGGTTCAATGATTACGTGGCGCATAACCTGCCGTACCAGCAGCGTATAGGACGGATTGCACAAAAGGTATTTAACCGCATAGTACCGAATTTCAAAATTGAGGTGGAAGATCGGGAAATGGCCATCAAGGCGTTAGAGGATTCGGTGCACGGGCATTCTGCCCCTCTTTTGGAAACCATGACCATACGGAAGTATTGCACCTATTTCCGCATTGCCAACGATGTGTATGAAAATTATCACCGGAAGCGGGGATTCAGGGGTCGCATCCATACAGATCCGCAGGATGTTTCTGAAGAATTGCGTGATGTGGCCTACTATAAGCGGAAGAAGTTCGTTGATGTGACGGAGTTGTACGACATTGACTCCCCGGCGGACTTCATGCGGTTCGCAACGGACCATTACGGTGAACTGGGCCTCTCGCGTCTGAATCTTCGCCTCAAACTACCGGCAACATGGCTGGATGATTGTTGTTTCAAACAGTTACTCGTCCAATGTCGGGTTGGCCATTGAAGTGGCTACGGCTCTGTATAAGGTCGGGGCACCGTTGCTTATATACGGTGCAGAAAAGCTCCTGAGAATCCTGCTTGAAGAGGATAATGTACGGCTGGTTCCCGACTCATATCACAACTATATGGGTTACCAGGAAGAGGGCTCCGTCTACGAACTGCCTTGGGAATACGAGTGTACGGATGATGCTTGTTCGGTTCTGACTAAGGAGCAATATCAAGAGATTGTATCTAATGCAGAATGGCAGATGGAGGAAAGAATAAGCCTGAAATAAAAGAGCATAACAGAAAAAACAATATGCAAATTATCGGCACTATATTGAATTAGTGCCGGTAATTTGTTTAAAATTATTGCTGTCCGATAAAAATACATTTGCATCCGGGAAACTAGTCAAAGATTCAGTTGCCGAGAAAAACTCGGCAACTGCCGTTAATGGAAAAATGATCTAATAATGCTCTATGATCATGATGCGATTATCAGTGTGGAATATTGTGTTGATCTTGTTCAAGCGACTCAGTTCCGTCAGTGGTATTTACGTGCTGGGGCAGTTTGCTATTGCCGATTACACGTCTCTTTTTCAAAAAAGTCCAGGCTAGATGCATTTTGCAGTTCATGGACATACAGTAATTGAACTTATCGTAGAGCGTATCAATGCGGAAACGGAATGACTACATGGGAATATGTGAGTGTTGCTAAAAACAATTTGAAAGCAGCAGAATTGGCGGATATGGGTCGTTTGATCAATGCTGTATTTGGGTATGCAGAAAAATGGCTAAACGCCATATTCCTATGGTAATGAAGGTTTGGGTAAAGCGAATAACATTATATTAATTAGAAGCCGGAGAAGATTGGGTTTTGACTGATGCCGAAAAAATAACAGCTGAATTTGCCAAATCTTTTGTTGAATCTGAATTTGAAAATACCGTATCATTTAAGACTATCTTTTTCAATCTGATTGTGACAGATTTAATAAAGATAAAGTTAGCACAATTGAAATAAATATGCTATTCTTGATTTTCATAAATAAAATCATTAACTTTGCCAATATTATAATATAATGTCAAATGTATTGCATCCTACATCAAAATACAATAATATGGGCATACAGATAAATAGAATTAAAGCCGTTTTAGCTGAAAATAAAAGGACGAACAGGTGGCTGGCAGAATCCTTAGGTAAAAATGAGGCAACTGTTTCTCGTTGGTGCACAAATGAGACACAACCATCTGTAGAAGTATTTTTTCAAATATCCAAATTATTGGATGTTGATATTAGGGATTTATTTAATAAAACAAAATAGATAATCTATATGGCAAGAGCTGATTTATTAGTCAATTTGGTTAAATATGCAATTGCGGGCAATAGAGCTATGGTGAAAAAAGTAACAGAAGCCATAGTTGCAGAAGAACGAGCTAAACAACATAGTGTGTTAGCTGATAGATTGGAAAATGCCATGTTTCATCAAACTTCTATTGACAATAGTACTGATAATGGAATTGGATACACTAACAAATCTTTACTAGATTCTCGTGCTGAAAATTTATTTATAGAAATTCAACCGAAGAAAAAAATTAGTGATTTAATATTATCATCAGATGTTGTGGGTGTGATAGAACAGTTGGTAACAGAACATTTCAGAGTGGATTTATTAAGATCATATGGGTTAGAACCTAGAAATAAGATTCTGTTAATAGGTCCTCCTGGAAATGGAAAAACTTCTTTGGCTGAAGCAATAGCAGAGGATTTAATGATCCCATTGTATGTAGTTAAATATGAAAGTTTGGTAGGTGCATATTTGGGGGAAACAGCGTCTCGCTTAAAGAAGTTAATAGATTATGTTAGTACAAGAAATTGTATTGTTTTCTTTGATGAGTTTGAAACTTTAGGAAAAGAAAGAGGAGATACATATGAAACAGGAGAAATAAAACGTGTAGTTAGTTCTTTATTATTGCAGATTGATAACCTTCCAAGTCATGTAATTGTAATAGGAGCAACTAATCATCCAGAATTATTAGATAGAGCTGTATGGCGTCGTTTCCAAATAAAAATAACATTACCCATACCTACACGAAATAATATTATTATATGGTTAGAAAAATTCCAACAAGCACATAATATTCGGTTTGAATATGCACCAGAAACAATTGCAAAAAAACTATTGGGAATAAACTATGCAGAATTAGAAGAGTTTGGATTTTCTATATTGCGGCAATATGTTTTGTCCCTGCCAGATGCGAATATAAAAGATATAGTTGGGGCTGAGTTGAAAATTAAGACTATGAACATGAAAGAGTCAGAATCTTAAATAAAAGAATTATGGCACAAGAATATCCTTTATTAATATTTCCTGAACCTCAGACGTTAAACAGAATAGGAAGGCCTATTCCTCCACGCAAAATTCATTATCCATCATATGAAAGACAGGCAGAACGTTTATCTCCTTTATTTCGAACATTAAAAGAATCCTTTGATGCAAGGAGGGTAGAGATACAGCAAACTCCTGAAGGAATCAATCCTGAACAAGTGATTGTTTTTGAGACTATTGGATCTGCTGATGATTTCGTCATAGCGGTAAAAAACACTGCTGGGCTTGAATGGTTGGGAGAAATTGAAATAGACAATATATCACCTTCTGAGGACTTTTACGATATAGAAAATAGGGAAAAATCTTTATCAGGTAGATTATTCCTGACTATGTCTAACCAAAGAGCTTTGGACGAACTTTTGTCTCTCTGGACTCAGTATTCACATAATCCTCAGATGCAATTTAGACGCGGTTTTTCTGGTTTTAAATCTCTTTTTAATAAATTAAGAGATGTACGCAGATGGGGTATTCAAGATAGATTGCTAGAAACTGGAGTTATAGAATATTGGGAACAAGATCTTGAACGAGGTGAAGCAAAAATCAGATTTGAATTACAACTTTGGTTTTCTAATTCTGAACATAAGAGAAAGACGATTCATAATAATATTTTGTCCATAATTAAAGAGTGTGGCGGCAGATGTCTTAGCAGTTCTATAATATCTGAAATATCGTATCATGCTTTATTAATAGAATTACCTGCAAATGAAATACGTCAAATTATTAATAATCAATCAACAAGATTGATAAAATATGATGACATAATGTTCTTTAGACCATCTGGGCAAATATATATTGAAGAAAAAGCAGATAATAAAGAGAAAATTATATATGAGAACATTAGGAATGATTATCCTAAAGGTAATCCTATTGTTGCGTTATTTGATGGAATGCCTATGGAAAACCATTCTTTGCTTTCTCATAGATTAATAATAGATGATCCTGACGAATTTGCAAATAATTATGAAGTACAATATAGAGAACATGGAACAGGAATGTGTTCTCTTATAATACATGGTGACTTGAATGAAAATCAGATTCCTATATCTACTCCATTGTATGTACGTCCTATAATGAAGTTAAAGCCATGGATTAATAATTCAATAGAAATAGTGCCAGATGATTGTCTATTCGTCGATTTAATTCATAGGGCTGTTAAAAGAATTTTTGAAGGCGAAAATGGGGTTAAGCCATATGAAAGCATAAAAATAATTAACTTTTCAATAGGAGATAGTAATCTGTTATTCTATCATTCTATTAGCCCCCTGGCTAGATTGTTAGATTGGCTTAGTGTAAAATATAATGTTTTATTTATTATAAGCTCCGGAAATCATATTGGTAAATTAGAACTAAATAATCTGTATAAAGATTTTATAGCACTAACTAATGATGATCAGGAGCGATTAATTTATAGAAAGATTCTAGATGACTGTAGAAATAGAAAAATATTATCACCATCAGAAAGTATTAATAACATAACGGTTGGAGCAATTCATTCTGATAATTCTATTATTAGAAGATATGATAGAAGAATTAATCCCTCGCAAAAAATATTGCCTGCAATATATTCAGCATTTGGAGGAGGATATCGTAATTCCATAAAACCGGATCTAGTTTTCTCTGGTGGACGTATGTTATATAAGGAATCATATTTTGAAAATATGCCAACTCCATTAGAGATCTCATCAAGTTATGCCGAACCTGGTCATCTAGTAGCAGCACCTTCAGATCAAATCAATAAAACTTATTATACACGAGGAACAAGTAATGCAACGGCTTTAATAACAAGAGCCGCCATAAAAATAACTGAAACATTGAAAGGTATTTTGCAAGAAAACTATGATGATCCGAAGTATAATAAATATATATCATCTTTAATAAAGGTGATGTTAGTACATGGATGTAGTTGGGATAATATTGCAGAAAACATAAGTACCATTTTTCAAGATAAATATTCTAATTCTGATATAAAGAAAATTATATCGAAGTGGATTGGATATGGAATTCCTAATATTGATAGGATAGTTCAGTGCACAGCCCAACGGGTAACAGTGCTTGGATTTGGAGAAATACAAATGAATAAAATTCATTTGTATAGATTACCTCTACCTCCCTCATTATCTGCTCGACAAGTAAATCGTAAATTAACGATCACATTAGCATGGCTAAGTCCTATTGCACCTACAACTCAGCGATATAGGGTTGCAAGTTTATTTTTTGAGTCACAAAATGATATAATAGGAGTGAATAGAGAAGGAGCGGACTGGAGAAAAGTTAGACAGGGAACATTGCAGCATGAAGTTTTTGTCGGAGAGAATGCTACCCCATTTGAAAATAACAGTAATTTGGAGATTCGAGTAATTTGTAAAAAAGATGCTCAAGATTTTAATGGTAATGTTACATATGCGTTAGCAGTAACATTAGAAGTTGCTGAAAATATTGATATTCCCATTTACCAAGAAATAAAAAATAAATTGGTTACACCTATTGTCGTTGAACAAACAATATGAGAGACTGTAAACTAAAGTGTGTCAAGTAAAGAAATTATTGTCTTTACTGACACTTCAATTATGGGTAATTCATTTGATTTTGAGGAATTCAAGGTGAAAGCATTGAACAGTTGAAAGCCTGAGTCCCTCTCTAAGATCGGATGGTGTTTACTATTGGAGAATCTGCAGAACAATATCCTGCAAGGAGAAATGGACAACCGTCATCTATAAGGAGACGAACGCAAGTTCTGCAACCGCATAAATGTGGAGACCATCAGCAGTATTATGGACCTTATACATACGCAGATACAAAGTTGGAAAACCAGCATCAATACTGCTTATTCCGGGCGATAGTCGGCCACCGATTCCGGTGATACTCGGCCACCCGTG
>ERZ779889.566-NODE-566-length-45356-cov-4.896161_pt1 | contig 45356 bp, 39 predicted proteins | sample MGYA00511030_ERZ779889 | MGnify/ENA primary metagenome ERZ779889 (study PRJEB29588, sample SAMEA2160616) | human gut metagenome | biome: human gut; feature: human-associated habitat; material: faeces | place: Denmark | collected 2008/2010 ... | reverse complement strand
CCGGGCTTACCTATGTGCTGACATTTTCTACTTACCTATGTGCTGAAACTGGACAATTTCAACAACGTGATGTATTACAATATATCTTCAACTGTAGAGGATATAAGCGGAAATTTCGGTATGCCTGATTCTCACTTTCTTTATGAAATTAACGTTGATAAGAATAATAAATATTTTGTGACAGACGATTACGGTGCGCTTTTCACAAAGGATATGACAAGGCTTTTGCAGTATCCTAATAAGAATGAGTATACAAAATATACCATCCCGAAAAACGTTAAGATAATAGATGACGAGGTGTTCAGCCAGTGTCGTAGCCTGAAAGAGGTTGAACTGCCAGAAGGTCTTAGAAAAATAGGAAGATTTTCTTTCGGATGCAGTAGTATACGAAGGCTGGATATACCTGCAAGCGTTGTATCTTTAGATACGTACTTTTGCCGTTCGTCCGGACAGCTTGAACAGATAAACGTTGATAAAAACAATGAATGCTTTTCGAGCATAGACGGTGTGCTTTTCGACAAGGAAGCAAAAACTTTGCTCAGATACCCTGAGGGTAAAACCGATAGAAGCTATACTGTGCCTGAAACCATAACAGCTATCGAAAGCGATGCTTTCTTCTTCGCATCGTTCGACAGTATAACCATTCCTTCAACTGTCGTTCTAATACAGCCAGATGCATTTTATTATGTAAATGACATAACGGTTTACGGCGAACCGGGCTCTGCCGCAGAAAAGCTTGCACGTGAAAACGGCTATAAATTTGTTGCAAAATAGACAGGGTGACGACTATGTCCGACAAGAATTATGATGGACTGAACTTCACAGTCAACGACGAAACAGTATTTGACAAAACGGTGAATCACGAGTTTTTTATGGAAAACGAAGCCGAGCTTATATATGAAGCACTGAAAAGCGGGCTTGTCAAGCGCCCATTCGGGGATTATCTTAAAAGATACATCTGCCGCAGAGCAGAACTCGAAGGCGAATGGCGGGATATCCCACTGAACGTTTACCGTCAGATAATTATGGAATCCTTCGCCGACAACAGCACGCCCGCTTCATTCACGCCGACCACGGCCAAGCTCAGCGCGCTCACCAAGAACTGGCTCACTCAGGACACGGTAAAAAGAAAGGTGGTTTTCCTGCTTGTCTTCGGTCTCGGCATGAGCGAGGAGGATGTTTCCTACTTCCTGATAAAAGTCCTTCACGAGCGGGATATAAACCCCAAGGATCCGTTTGAGCTTATCTGCTGGTACTGCATACGCAACCGTCTGGGATATCCCAAGTGCGCACAGCTGATTGAGCAGTTTGAAAGATTAAAGCCGAATAAAATGCCCCGCGAGGATATCCTCGGCGAAAGAACTGTATCGATACGCAATTTATATTCGCGGATAAACGATGATGATACTCTTATGGCTCAGCTCAGCAAAATGAAAAGCGCCGACAATCGCTCCCTGTTCAGTGTGTGACTGCAAGATATTATTTCGATAAGCTTTACTCCGAGGCAAAGACTATAATCGCAGATTCATACAGCAATTATTGGAACAATGACAAGGGGAGAACCTATACAGCAGATGATATCACCGCAGGGGATGTTGAAAGAATCATCTGTTCGTCAATCCCAAGGGATAAGAACGGAAATCTTACAAAGCTAAGTCTTTCAGAGCACACAGCCGGATTCAGTGAAAGAAGGTTCAGCCGCCAGCACATCTGCGAAATTCTAAACGGCAACTGCGATGTTGACAGATTCGACCTTATCACCCTTGAATTTTTCATCTACTCGCAGGAGCTCAATGAATATCCCGACCCCAAGCAGAGATTTTTGCACTTTACCGATTCAATAAACGCAATCCTCAACGAATGTTCGATGGGTGAGCTGATAATCTCCAACACCTATGAGTGCTTTGTAATGATGTGCATGCTCTCGGAGGACCCGCTCTGCACCTATTCTAACGTCTGGGAAATGTCTTTTGAAGGGAATTGATACAGATAGATAAATCCAGATACAGTTAAATAATTTTATGCTAACGCCTGCCGTATTTTTATGCGGTGGGCGTTTTTGTCGGTAAAACTGAGATTACAGATTTTATCCAGCCATATGCTACGCTGTCTTTATACTAAGTAAAATGCAGAAAGTTCTAAAAATTTGTCGACTTTTTGCTTACATTGACACTTTATGTCACTATAGCTCTGTATAATAATAGAAGTAAGATGGGGTGATCGAATGGATAAAAACGGTCAGGGCAAGATATCAAGAGTTCTTGGTATCTACACCAAGCTGTTGAACGGCTCTCTCGTAAAAAAGCCGGAGGAGGCTGCAAATTACAATGTCAACGAGAGAAGCATACAGAGAGACATTGATGACATACGCTCATATTTCGGAAACGTAACAGTAGGGCATGACAGCAAGGTTGAATATGACAGGTCGAAAAAAGGCTACAGGCTTGAAGGAAAAAGCGAGACCATGCTTTCAAGCGGTGAAATCTTAGCTGTGTGCAAAATCCTTCTTGACAGCCGGGCATTTACACAGGATGAAATGAAAGGCATTATCGATAAGCTGATTGCCCATTGCGCCACGGAATCGGAACGCAAGCAGGTCAGGGAGCTTATAAGCAACGAATTTCATTACTACACCCAGCCGATGCATGGCCAAAAGCTTATAGAAAACATCTGGACGTTAGCCGGTGCCATAAAGAAGCGCAGATACATAGAGCTATCCTATGAAAGGTCAGAGGACAAGCAGATTGTAAAGAGAAAGGTCATTCCTGCGGCTGTAATGTTTTCGGAGTACTATTTCTATCTGGCGGCGTTTATTGTCGATAAGAATGTCCGCAAGGATTTCAAGGTCAGCAATGATTCCAATCCTACTATTTATCGGATAGACAGAATCAAGAATTTCAGAGTGCTTGATGAAATCTTTAGTCTTCCTTATAGCGAAAGGTTTGAGGAGGGAAAGTTTCGAAGCCTTGTTCAGTATATGTACAGCGGCAAGTTTAAGACGGTCAAATTCACATACAGCGGCAGAGATATAAATGCCGTTCGTGATAGATTTCCTATATCAAAGGTGCTTTCGGAGGAAAACGGTGTTTATACCGTAAGTGTTAAGGTGCTGGGTGAGGAAGGCTTTGATATGTGGATGAGGAGTCAGGGGGACGCTGTTAAAATCCTGGATTAGCAAAGTATATCAAGAATTATTTAAAAATCATCAATACATCCAATCTTTATTAGTGAGCTGTAAGCGGGTAATACCGCTTACAGCAATCGCTGTTACGTGAAAAATCAAGCGGTATAAAAACTATAGCAGTGAAAACCGCTGTTATAGTTTTTGCTTTGTAATGATATATCATATCGATTCGCTTACCCATATTTCAAACAGTAAAGTTATAGAATTTTCTTGGTTATAAATATGGGTTCATGATAATGAATTGCACATAATCGATTTGCATGGTTAGCGTAACAATTCAATGCTATGCATGAAGTATTCAGCTGTATTATCTCGCCATGGCTAAGCCCAGATAAAACTGCAAAAATAAGGAGGACTCTTTTTGACAATGAACCGTATAGACAGCTATGCGATAACCTATCCGCTATTAAATCATCCGCTGAGCAACGAGCGTATTGAAGAAAAAATCAAATATATTTGCTTGCTTGAACGTTACCGAATCAAATTCTGCCGCAATAATAAACCCGCAAAGGATCGCCTGAGTAGGTTTGCAAGTGATTTTATCAACAAAGGTGAAAGCTATCAGATTGATGTTGCTGAATCCGCCAAGAATATCCTGAAAACATGGTTCACTCCATTCAGATTGTTTTCTTTCAGATACGTCTTTCTGTTCGACTGCATTTACCTTTTTGCCATATTAAACAAGCAGCTTGCGACAAAAATATGCGCAGAGTTTAAATCATCAGTGCATCATAGATATCACAGACGAATAAATGAACTGTTCAACATGATGTTTAATGAAGACGCTTCACTGATTGATGAATATCTTATAAGTCAAGAGCAATTCGATGCTTGGTGCAGAATGAGGAGATATATGCGCACTTCCAAGAAGAGCATCGCCTTCACCGCAACAATGAGCGCAGGAAAATCAACGCTGATAAACGCACTTATAGGTCAGGAACTTTCATATGCAAGAAAAACCGCTTGCACGGCAACCGTAATGCAGTTCCATTCCGAGCCTGTATATCACCCAAGCTACAACATTATTGCGGATAATGAAACAGTTGTAAACATCAGCGCAGATGATGTCAGAAGCTATACCAAGGAAAGGGAGTCGCCATGTGCTGTTGTAGGATATTTTGAATCCGCCTTTAACAACAATCGGGTTGTGTTTTATGATACTCCCGGGGTAAATTCATCTCAGAACCCTGCTCATAGAGCTATTACCAGAGATGAACTTACCAAACGTCCTCATGATATTATCGTTTACGTGATACCCGTTGAATGTTATGGGTCAGATGATGACTATTCTCATCTGAAATTCATTTGTGAAAACGCGGATTATAAGAAAATCATATTTGTAGTAAACATGATGGACACCTGCGATTTTGAAGATGATTCTATCACACAGATTATGAGCGACGTTACAGCCCATTTGAAGGATATCGGTTATGCAGAACCTTTGGTTTGCCCCATATCGGCTAAGGCGGGACTGTTGTTCAAGCGGGCGCTTGCAGGTAACGAACTGAGCAAAAATGATATAAAAGCGCTTCTTGCACTCTATGCTAAATTTGAAGACCCCGAGTATGATTTGAGCGGGTGCTATAATGCTCCGGCATATCCGGCATTTCATTATCTCGGTTACAAGCTGAACGAGGTTCCGTATGACAAGCTGTATCAAGCTTATTTACATACAGGACTGCCGCAGCTCGAAAATATTCTGCTTGAAAAAATAAAGGAGGGCTAATATATGCAAAAAGTATTTATTACACACAATCCGTACAAGGTAATCTCAACAGTCAAAGTGAACGGAGAGGATCTGAAAAACGACAGCACGCTTATTCAATTTCTTGATAAGCGATTTCAGCTTTGGGTCGATCAGATTCCTACGCTTTTAGCGAACGAGTATAACGACGATGCGTTTGAAATTACCTTCCACGGAACAGAACCGGACTATCAGGATTTGCTCGCCGCAACCAAAAACGCCGAGAAAAACGGAATTCACTTTGTAATTAAGAAGATACCGGCAAAAGAATTTGGCGATAAAGAGAAAAGCATTAAAGAGCTTTTTGAAAAAATTAAGAAGCTTCCGTTCGATGAGCTTCAGTCGCCGGCTCTTGAGGATGCGTTTAATAAGGCTTCAAGTGAGGAATTTGAGGTTAATGTCACTGCAACTATGAGTGCAGGCAAATCAACACTTATTAATGCGCTCCTTGGTCAGAAGCTGATGCCATCCAAGCAGGGTGCCTGCACAGCTACAATAACAAGAATCAAGGATGATGACGACAAAACGTTCAAAGCAACTGTGATTGACGCTAATGGTAATGAAATAGGTCATTATTCTGTTTTGGACTATAAAGCTATGTCCACGCTTAACAGCAATCCGGAAGTGAGCGAAATTCATGTTTCAGGGGACATTCCTTTTGTGACCTCCGACGAGGCATCTTTAGTTCTTGTCGACACACCAGGTCCTAATAACGCCCGAAATGCTAATCATAAAATAGTTACAAATAAAGCACTCGATCAATCATCGAAGTCTCTCGTACTGTTTGTAATGAATGGCAGTACGCTAAACGATACCGCTCAGGATTATCACCTAAAACGAATCGCCAAAAGCATGAGTGTAGACGGCAAGCAGTCGCGTGAGAGATTTCTGTTCGTCGTAAATAAGCTTGATGATTATAACGAAGAAGACGACAGTGTTGCAAGTGATGTCATAAAAAATGTTACCGAATATCTTGAGGAAATGGGCATAAAAGAACCTAATATTTTCCCTGCAGCTGCTTTACCTGCTCTTCTTGTTCGGCGTTATAAAAAAAGTCATGACGATGATGAAAAGCGCAGAATTCTCAGGGAATTGAAGCCCAGAGCGGAAAAGCTGGTAGACGAGCAGCAGCTGCATTTAGAGCAGTATCCAAAGCTTGTCGGCAACAGTCAGATTAAGATTGATAGGGAGTTGCAAGAAGCGATAGAAGCCAATGATATATTTGGTCAGGCATTGATTCACAGCGGCATACGTGGAATTGAAGAAACTATCATGATGTATGTCACAAAATACTGCCGTCCTCAGAAAATTGCCTCTTTAGTAGCTACCTTTAAGTCTCAGCTTGAAAGCACCGAGGCTTTTGAGAATACAAAAAAAGTTATTGCTTCAAGAACGGATGAAATAAGCTCAATAAAAGAGAATATCGATAAGCTTAATGAAAAGCTGACAAGTAAGAAGGAAAACGAGGCATTTAAGAGGAGAATCTCTTCTTTAGAGATAACAACAAAGCTTAAGCATGATGTATCAGCATTAGCCGCCGATGTTGAAGAAACTTTGACTGACTTCTCCTACAATGAATGCACAAGTAAAGAGCTGGATGAAGATTATGCATTGGAATTTATCAAGAACTTTAAATCTCTGGCAGAAAATAAAGGAAACGAGTTTCAGATTGCGGTTGACAGGCTGCTTGACGAAGACATAAAGGAAAAAGGCGAGAAACTGCTTAACGAATACGTAAAACGACTTTCTGCCTTGAGCGAAGAATTCAGTACCGATGATTTTACAATCGATTTGACATCGTTTGTAAAGGGCAGACTTGCTGCCATTAAAGATGCAGACGAGGTCATTGATGATTCAATTGATTCACGAACCGAAACTCACTCAGAACGAAGGACAAGGATAGTTACTAAAGAAAGAAAATGGTACAATCCTATGAGACTATTCAAAGGCAAATACTATGATGTGGAAGAGTCTTACTATGTTGATGTAACTGAGGAAATAAAGTTCGTAAGCAGAGAGAAGCTTCTTAATAGTCTTATTTCTCCGATTCGTCAAGCTCTTGCAGAAGAACAAATAAAGATTTCAGAATTTGCAGATGACGAAACAAAGCGAATTAAAGAGTACTTCTATGACCAATTTGACGAGGTTGATGAGATACTCTCAAACAAGGCAAAGGAGCTTTCAAGTGCTTTGGTATCAAAGGAAGCTGCAGAAGAAGCATTGAAGCAGGCAAACAATAAGCTTTCACTTTTGGAATCCATTAATCGAGAGCTTGATTCCATACTTGAAATTTGAGGAGGCTAATATATGGTATCTCGTGAATTTATGGACAATGTTCATAACGGCAATGTCTATAGGGTTAGAAGCGTACTGTTGGACTATTTAATTATAGATAGAACATTTAAAACATTTGATGAAGCGCTTGAATATGCCTCCCGCACTATGGATGTTGTCCAAAAATATGACAATGAGCCGTTTGTGTTAGATAAGGACAAATGGAATATGCGATACCTCAATGTTCAAAAAGCAACTCTTATGATGAACTTTGCTCCCGAACGCATTCAGCACTTAAAAGATGTCATTACATATCTTGATGCGACTGGAGCTACGCCTAATACCGCTGAATCATCCGAAAGAAAGAATTCCAAACCGGTTAATAGAAACATCCACACCGGTCGCACTGTAATCAGAGAAACTGAGCTCAGTCAATCAGGTTATCCCACAGTCGATTCTCAGCCAAAGCAAAATACAAAGAAGCCGTCTGAAAGAAAAACCGGAAGGACGCAAATTTCTGAAAAAGTGCTTTCGGATCCTGAAGTTGAAGATAAAGGAAGAAAGCCGGGCTTTAATGTAGGGGTCGCCATGGCGGTGGGCGGTAGTGTTGCAGCGGTGGCGGGAGCAGTTACTTTAAAGCCCGGTATAGTAGTAGCGGGCGTTGCGGTCGCAGGAACGGGTTGTGCTATTGCTTCCGCCAACAAACGCAAATGATACTTTTATAAAATTGTGGTGTTACAATGGACAATAATATAATTTCTTCAACCTCCCACGAAGTTGAAATACCGCAGATGAAATCGTTGCAAAACAATTTCTCCGCGGCATTTAAATTAGTGGATGATGTAGTTCTGAAAAACTACATAACAAAGCTGCCTGACTTGCCGGTTGTCCCGCTTGATGATAGCCAGTTAACCAACAGCTTGGGAAAAATCAGACTCTTCAAAATAACCGAAATGGTTTACGAGCAGGATGAATCCGCAACATACAAGTTTGCAAGCGTCTTTAATGCAGTGGCAGCAACAAACAGCGCTATAGTAACGGTTATTAACAGCGACGGCGCGAAGACGGACTTTTACCTCGGAATCCGCTCGTTGTCTGATAATAACAGTACGCAGACCTCATATTCGGCTCTTGTCAACGCCATGAAAGGTCAGTTTCCCGGCACAAAGACAGAGAATCTGAAGGTTGGACAGATTGAGCAGCTGCTCAACTCCATCGAGAAAAATTCCATTTCGGCGGTTTCGTGTGTTGCGAATAACAAGAACAAGGACTTTGTTGACAACGACGAATATCTTCAGGGCTTGGAAAAGCTCGCTCTTGCCATGCAGGGAAGCAAATATACCGCGGTTATTATCGCCAATTCAACGTCACAAGAGCAGCTGAGCGTTGTTCGGCAGGGATATGAAAACATATATACCCAGCTTTCACCATATGCCAACACTGTCGTAGCTTACGGTACGAATACTACTCAGACCTCGTCTGACACTGAAACAAGCGGAACGAACGAAACCAAGTCTTCCGGCACTGTCGTGACATCATCTGAAACTAAAACAGAGTCTAAAAATATTGGCAGTGTTGAAACTATAAGCAAGCCTACAATCGGCAGTAAAATTGGCAGTACAATCGGCACTTCATTGACAGCCGCAGGCGCTGCAATCGGCAGTATCATTCCGGGAGCGGGAACATTGGTCGGAGGCGCAGTCGGCGGACTGATAGGAGCGGTAGTTTCAATAGCGACAAATAAAAATGTAAGCCGAACGCATGGCGGAGGAAGCGAAAGCGTATCCAATAGCAGCTCCAATTCCACAAGCAATATTACTTCTTATGGAACTTCCTATAGTTCGTCTCATTCAGAGGGACTGTCTACCGGTGAAAATCAAAATCTGCAGCTGACCGTTCAAAACAAGCCGTTGATAGGAATGCTCGACCGCATCGACAAACAGCTGGAGCGTCTTTCCGAGTTTGAAAGCGTCGGTATGTGGGAGTGTGCAGCTTATTTTCTGAGCGAGGATTCGTCTGTATCAAAGGTTGCGGCAGCCACATATAAAGCTCTGATGAGCGGTGAAAACTCCGGCTTAGAGGTATCTACCATCAACACATGGAATGAACCTCAAACAGCGCTTGCCGACGCTTCCACAAAAAATATGCAGATAGCAAAGTATGTGCGCAATTTTATTCATCCGGTCTTTTCATATTCAATCAACGGATATGATATACCGGTTACGCCAACAAGCCTCGTCAGTGGAAATGAGCTTGCTATTCATATGGGATTGCCGAGAAACTCTGTTTGCGGTTTCCCGGTAATAAAGCACGCTGATTTCGGAACGGAAATCGTAAAGTATAATAGGGAAGATACTGACGATACCGTACATATAGGCAAAATCTTCAACATGGGTCGGCAAATCGATTCATCAACAGTTTCTCTTGATGTTGACAGTCTTGCCATGCACACGTTCATTTCAGGTGCGACCGGAAGCGGAAAGTCAAATACGATATACACACTTCTCAGCAAGCTCTCAGCAGCGCATAATGAGTCATTTTCATTCATGGTAATTGAACCTGCAAAGGGCGAATATAAGCGTGTATTCGGTCCTAAGCGCAACGTTTCCGTGTTCGGAACAAATCCCGCTTACACACGGATTCTGAGAATTAATCCGTTTAAGTTCCCGAAGGAGATTCATGTTCTTGAGCATATCGACAGGCTCATAGAAATCTTCAACGTGTGCTGGCCGATGTATGCGGCGATGCCTGCGGTTCTTAAGGATGCTCTGCTGTCATCCTACAGTTCATGTGGATGGGACCTGACTACATCAACTAACGCGATATCAGAGACACTTTTCCCAACTTTCCGTGACCTGCTCGAACAGCTTGTGAAGGTGATAAACAATTCCGCATATTCTGAAGAGGTTAAATCAAACTATGCAGGCTCTTTGACAACGAGAGTAAACTCCTTAACGAACGGTCTGAACGGACAGATATTCTCGGCAAATGAGATTGATAACGAAACCTTGTTTGACACTAACGTAATTGTAGATCTAAGCCGCATCGGTTCTCAGGAAACAAAGTCGCTGATAATGGGCGTTCTTGTTATGAGACTGTCAGAATACAGAATGAGCGCAGGAGAGAAATCAAATAGCAAATTGAAGCACATAACCGTTTTGGAGGAAGCCCATAATATTCTGGGCACCTCAAACTCTTCATCTGTAGAGGGAAGCAATATCTTTGGTAAGTCGGTTGAAATGCTCTCCAATGCGATTGCCGAAATGAGGACATATGGAGAGGGATTTATAATAGCAGATCAGTCTCCAAGCTCGGTAGATATTTCAGCAATTAAAAACACAAATACCAAAATAATAATGCGTCTGCCGGAAGAAAATGACAGGCATATGCTTGGAAAATCCGCCGCTCTGAACGACAACCAGATTGACGAAATAGCCCGCTTGCCTCAGGGTGTTGCAGTTGTTTATCAAAATGACTGGGTTGAGCCTGTGTTATGCAAGATAGATAGGTTCAACGGCGAAGAGAAGGAGTTCTCAGAGCCGTCTATGGAAGAGACTGCTTTGCAGTCAAGGCAGGCTGCAGATATTCTTATCAACCTTGTTGCGCAGAAGCGGCTGGATAGCCCGGAAAAAATCAACTGCAATCAGGTTATCGCTTCTATAGAAAAATGTGATTGCGGTGTAAAGACAAAGGTTAAGCTATACTCATTGGCAAAGGAATATAGTGAAAGAGGCGGCTTGCGCATATGGGATGATAAGCATTTCTCAGAGCAGGCACATCTGATTGCCAACATTCTTGATCTGTCAGATGCGGTTAAGGATGCACGAGAGCTTTCCTTTGACACTTTTGGTTTTACGTGCAGCTTAAATACAATTATCGCCCGCAAGATAACCGACGTTTCGGATGATATGCTCCTGACTATCAGCCATTATCTTGTGAAAGCATATAGCGAGGATAACACAGACGGAGCGGTTTTCTATAGAAATTGGGTTGAAGGCATAGCAGAAAGGGGTAAAATCATATGAATCCGATGGGAAGAATGGAATCATCAAACATTGAAATGCCAAAATCCGAGATACACTCATCGGTTGAATCAATCGACATTGAAAAACTTGATGCAAAAATCAAGCTAGAAAAAACAGGGCTTCTGCCCCGCAATGGGGGAGAGTGGACTGACGAGCCGGGAAATTCAACATGGAATCCCGATTGCAATGTTGAACCGGGCGATAGAAACGGCACTAATCCCGAGCATAAAAGCTGGGCAGAAATACTTTCCGAATACGATATCAAAGGAATTCCGTTCAACGATGGCGAGCCGGATTTCTCTGAAGTTGCCAAGGGTACGGTTGAAATAGATGATTTTACCGACGACAGAGCGTCCAACTTCGACCAGGCTGATGAAAAAATGGCAGAGCAGCGCGGATGCTCGCCCGAAGAAGTCGCCAAATGGCGAAAGGAAAACAGATACACCTGGCACGAGTGCGGGGACTGTTCGACAATGCAAAAGGTGCCTACAGAGGTGCATGGAAACATCCCTCATTCCGGTGGTGTTTCTGAGTACAAGAATCAAAACCATATTTGCTGAAAGGGAGTGCGATAATGGAAGTTTCAATAAACGATGCCGTATTCGGCGAGATGAAGTATAAGCACAGGTGGTACAAAAACGCTGAGATCAATCTGTTTGGCAAGGCGTGGAATATAACCATCGCCGCAAAAGCATACTCAGGTAAAGCCATTACAGATGAGCAGCGCAGCAGTTATCAATGGTACGAAGCCGATTACGAATCGATATCCAAGAAGGTATCAGAAATGATTATAGGATATATAAATGCCAACTGCGAGGAATTATCCGCTGTATGGTTCGGTGCAAGAAGAATCGATACGGCTTCCGAACTGTCCGGTATTGTTACTCCAACATCTCTTCTCATAAAGCAGGATGGAACCGCAATAATGCTGTTCAATTGCATATGGGATAAGGAACATGGCATTGGCGTTCAGATTTGTCCTGAATATTCAATCGGAAGTCAGGATATATATTTGTAACTTATGGCGTTATGACATAGTGTGATAGTAATGGGCAATGCCATATTAGGCTAAAGCGATATAATCCCCATAGAGTATGCATATGAAGAATTCTGTGTAGCTCTATGGGATTATTTTATGTGCTGTTAACTGTTAGTGTGTTAATCGCTAATCTCTGCTCATGCCAAAAATACATATTACTTGATTTTTGGATAATTATATGGTATTATATGCTTATAAAGCTTATTTCTACTAGACTACGCCTTTATTCGTACTTGATAATGAGAATATGATATGCTGCATACAAAATGCAGAGAACACAGCATAATTGTTGCAGTATCTGAACTTCGAAACAAGCTTGTACATTCCCAACTTTTAATAAATACTCAATTGCAAAAAGATAAATTAGCAGCGCTGAGCCAGTCTTATTTATTGCATATCGAGATATAAGAGGAGACGATAATTTGAATACTATAGATGAACTGGTAAATTATTGCCACGAGCCTGAACCTGCTGGAGCTTTGCTTTTGACTGGTGAGTGGGGGTGTGGAAAAACACACATCATAGAACATGATTTAAAACGTGAACTTTCCGATTATGCTGTTATTAGGATTTCGCTTTTTGGCGTTTCTTCAGCAGATGAGCTACGCCGTAATATCAAGATGGAATGGATATTGACGTATCTAAATAATAAGAAGTTAAAAAATGTCGGAAAAATAATCTCAAAAGTTAAAAAACAAATATCAAAAATGGACGCTTTGCCAAGCGTTATTAAGAATATTGCCAATATAGATGAAACTGACTTTATAACAGTAAAGAACACAATTTGTAATAAAACAGTCATTATGGTTTTCGACGATTTAGAGCGTTGTCGTATGAACGAGGCTGATATTTTTGGCGTTATTAACGAGTATTGCGAAAAAAGCATTCATACTATTATAGTGGCAAATCAAGAAAAATTATTTTTGAAACAGGCTCAGGATAAAATAACGGGAGAACTTCAGATTTCCTCCTCAGAGAATAGCAACGCAAAGGAAGGAAAAAGGGTTGAGTTTTCATTTGATAAGCCTTTTTACCATGACACTAACGGTATTTCATACTCAGAAATAAAAGAAAAAATTATACAAAGAACAGTGAAGTACATACCAGATTACGAGAAAATAGTTGGTGCTGTAATAGAAGATGGCAAATATATTGATGATGATTATAAGTTATTTATTCAGAGCCATAAAGATGGATTGCTAGAACTATTTGCGCCGGACAGAAACAGCTTTTACGATGTAATAGATGAGAAATCTGATATCTTTAACAGCAAAAATGTGAGTAGTATTAGCAAATCGCCACATAATATTAGGAGTTTGAAATGCGCTATTAATGATTTCTATCAGGTATATAAGGTATTGCAAGAACATGAATTTGACAATCTTGATAAATGGCTTTATAGTTTTACAGCTTATGTTATATCATATAAAGCGGGCTTAGTGAATGGTGGAGTCTATGGAAAGCTATTTTCAGATAAAGAGGTAAAATCCCTATATCCAACTTTCAGTAATGACTATATATTTACAACAGTTAAAAACTGGATTTTGTATGGAGTTTGGAATGAAGGTGCTCTGTTGAATGAGATTAAACTTTTATCTGAACGACATGAAGCAAAAAAGCCGAGCGATATAATCAAAACCTCTCGTATAGTATATATTGATGAAAATGTAATAGAGCAAGGTTTTGATGATTTTCTTAAAGAGTTGTATTCGGGTAGCTTATCATTGGACGAATATGTCCTTTTTGTTGAGAATAGTTGTTGGGCAAGAGAATGTAAATACACATTTCCATCTCCGGTAAATTGGAATTATGTTTTTGATGGCGCAACAAGATGCATAGAAAGGTATAAGAAAACTTTACCAGATGGACAATTATTGTTTTATAGAATTGGAAAAGAGAATAGAGCACATTTTACCGATGAAGAGTGGAAAGTATATGAACTTATTTCTGATTTCGCTCTTGGAGGCAGTGTTATTTTCTTGAAAAATCGTAAGCTCTATATGGAAAGAATATCCGATGGATTATATGAAGCTGTTTCATCAACTCAAAACAAAGTGTTTGATGTGTTTAATGAAGAAATGGCAATCATTACAGCGCAAGCTTTTTCAAAAGATAGTAATTGTAATAAAATAATGTTTGTTGACTACTTTAAAAATATATGGCAGCTAAATGTCCAATCTGAGCATATAAGAATACTGGATAGTTTGAAAGGCTTTGAAAAGTTACGTGAATTGTTATATGAACAGCTTGTATCTTTGCGCGATAATAATAAAGCGATTGCAGCCTCTCATACTGAAAGACTTATTCAATCGGTTGATGAAATTATTGAGCTATGCAATGAGCAAGTAAAATTAGAATCTCGCCAAAATCACCAGCAAACATTATAGTCGAATAATAGACATCAATATTAGAATAAATTATCAGCTCTACAAAAATATAATCGGTCATTACACGTTTGCACATCATTTGTCTATATTGCATAATTTGCTGCTGAAATTATATAAAATTTTCTACCACTTTTCTGCAAAATTCGACACCATTATTCTACAAATTATGCTATAATCCCATCATAGAATACAACATATGAAATGAAAGGGGCGACTTCTATGTCGTTACATGAGATTATTCCTAACAGAGGTCCGCTGGTAGTCTCGCCGCTTCTAATAAAGTTAGGCATTCCTCTTAGCCTTAGCGGACACAGATACATCTGCACAGCGGTAAACATATACCATTCGATGATGCAGACCAACAGCCGCATAAAAATCACTCAGGATATCTATCCCGAAGTGGCGCATCAGTATGGTACGACCTCGCAGTGCGTGGAAAGGTCTATAAGACACGCCGTCGGAATCTGCTTTACAAGAGGGGACTTGAAGCTCATCGACAAAATGTTCGGCTTTACAATAAACGAAGCCAAGGGCAAGCCGACTAACGGCGAGTTCATAGCAACAGTCTCATACTGGCTGACAAACGAAGCAAAGAGCGCCGTGGCTTCTCTGTAAAAGCTATAGCATCATTATAATTTCATACATGATAATCACCGCAAAACCTGCTTCTTGATGGTTCTGCGGTGATACTTTTTCCTAAATCCACGCTCCACGATGATAACTATAAAGACCTCGATTTCAGACTTCAACGATATTATGGATAGGTGGCTTGTGCATTTATACCATAATACACCGATAATTCTTGTTTAATATGCACTGGCCCAATTTGCTTTACTTGACATTTTCCAGTCGTCAGGCTATAATACGCTTAACGAGTTAACAAAATTCGAGACCGAACCCGACCCATTCAGACGCTAAACCATTTTTTCCTCAATCTCCGCATCGGATATCCCGGCGGCACGTTCCTTAGCTTCTCTGACCGCCCGCTCGACCTTGGGCTTGTTTACCTCGATAAAAACCTTAAGTATGTACTCAGCGGCAACCTCCGGTGGGTTGGGGTCGTGGAATCTGTAATTTAGCTTCTTATTCTTTTTCACCGCGAGGTCACCGTCCTTTCCATGTGTTCAATTCTATGCCTGTACTCTCGATAATATAACATCGCAATTCTCCTTTCAGTGAATTACTAAAAGGTTAACTGCATTTTAAAAAGTTACATCAAGCTTAGAAATAATGATACAGCCCGATTTATTTTGTGCGAAATATATATAGAATTACTCAAAGTTTTGAATCCCGCAAACCCGCAATATCACTGCGTTTGATGGCATTTTATAATGATTTGATAATTTTTCTATTTTTGTTCCACTGTTCCGGGTAAAATCAAATCTTTTTTCTGATTCCCTTTACAACACTCCGAGGATTTTCGTTGTGATCCAGTCGAATTTTATCCCTGACAGCTCCAAACATTTCCATTGCCGCTGAGCAAAAATATATCGTAAATCTTTTCCTGTCGAACTCCCGTCCGAACATATCGCAGAACATTCTGTGAGCTTCAAGAGTGGATACAACTCCTTCGGGATCACTTATGAAATTTTCACTGACAAAGCGGTATATCGATGCTCGGAAGGAATTGTCAGTAAAAGCACCAGACTGTACACACTCGTTTATAGTATACCTTCCTGCAAACTGATAGTTGTTCATGCGAAGAAGGACGTAATAGTACAACGCCTTGGTGGCAATAGCGTCAATCTCCATAGCAAGTTTATCGTCAAGAGTAAAATCCTGTTCCGATTTCGGGATGCTAAATCGGCAGGGGATAGTTACAGCACGGTCATAAAATGCCTTGTCGTAGCTCTCACTCGAAATTGGGTAGTTAGTAAAGCAAACCATCTTAGCGTTGGTTTCAAACTGCGTCCGTTCTCTGTACTTGACATCCGAGCTTATTCCATCACGCCCTGTTATCTTCTTTATGGCAGATACTCCTGCACGTGAAATATCCTTATCAGGCATATCCGATACGATTATGATAGCCTTACATTCAAGCCCCTGAAAGACAAACTTTGAGCCCAACTCTTCACCGTTGACTTTGAATACAGACCCTGGAGAGAACATCTTCGTCAGCAGCCTTTCGATTGTTGACTTTCCGCTTGCGGGAACACCCTGAATCACGAAGAATGACCTTCCGAAGTTATCGGGAGTGATTACATAGCCTATCATCTCCCATATGCGATATATAAGATTAATATCACCTCCGGATATTCTTGTCAGAAACTCGTCAAATGCAGTAGTACTTAAGCTTCTTGCGTAGTCGTTATAGTACACATCGGATATGAAGTTTGCGTTCAGAGAATACATCGTTGTGTAGTTTAGTGACTTATCAACAGGCATACAACTATCCAAATCAAAAAAGCAGTTCCAAAACGCCACAGCCGTTTTGCATATCCCGTTTTCCTTTACGACTATGCTTGAATCGAGTTTTAACTCATTGAAGATACCCTCCACATAGTTTGAATTGCCGTTCTTTTCAGCGAGCACTATGAAGGTCTGGCGGATGAATATTTTAAGGGTATCATCGCTTATGTATTCGTAATGGTTGTCCTTAAAGATATAGAAGCAGCCCTTATATCTGCATAAGCCGTAGTCTTTAAGAAACTGAATCGCAAGATGATACTGGTCTTCTTCAAGTTCCCCTTGATGCTGTTTTATTATGTCTATGATTTCACCGGTAGGCTCGCAGGGGAGAGGATAGTACAATCCTGCCGCCCTCACCTCGTCAGGCGTCATGTTCATCTGGGTAACGATTTCTCCTGTAGGTTTAATTAAGCCCAAGGAGATAGCATTAATCATTGATTGTTTGTAGGCCTCGAACATCGAGATGTAGCTGCCGTCTTCTCTGTAGAAAGCAAGCGGGAACACTGCATAACCTGCTAATTGCTGTTCTACGGATTGCTCCAGAGCTTTCAGGGCTTCGTTGTTGATTGAGTTTGTTAAATTTTTCATGGCTTTTTGCCTCCTTTAAATTTTTTACTTCTCTGTTTGTCGTGTATTAACTTTTTACTTTTTTAGTTGTTTTATACGATTTATCAAGTATAGAAAGGGTGAACCTTATGTCATTAGAGAAAAGATTGTCATTTGTAACTAAGCCGGTTAGTGTTCAAAAGGAAAAAATCATACCTAATCCACTGGGCGAATCACAGACAATATATGTAAAAGAGGAGATGTATGAGCCTTCACTTGAAGAGACTATAGCCGAAAGAGTAAAACCTGACCTAAGCTACTTTTTCGATCAAAATAAAAAGCTACGCCTAGAAAGCGCGCCTAACCAAGAATATGATGCTTTTCCGCAAAACGCAGCGTATCAGCCTAACGCGATGTATCCGCAAAATGCAATGTATCCGTCAAATGTAACGTATCCATTTTACGCTGCGTATCCGCAAAATTTAATGTACCAACTAAGTAAAAACTGCCCGCAATCTAACGAAAACAAAATTTTTGTACGCAATCCGTGCGAGGAGGAATATCAGGCGTACAGTGAAGGGTGTCAGTTGGCAGCTTACTATGGATATCAGCAAGGATCTAATCAGGAAAATTTGCAAAAAGCTCTGAAAGAAAATACCAATCGTTTTAATTCAAGAATTAAAACCTTTGAGTTGCCTGCACTTGCAGAACCGGTTGAAGAACATGAGAACCCGGAAATTCGTAATGTTGTAGATTTAGTCGGCGATGACTATCTGAAATGGAATAACGTTGAACCTGTTTTCATAGACGCACCGACCGGTTCCGGTAAAACAACATTCGTGTACAAAAAGCTTATACATGACGCAATTGACAATGGACACGGAATGTTAATTGTAAACAACAGAAGAGTACTGGGTATGCAGCAGAAGCGGCAGATTTACGATATTATCAAAGAAAAGGACGTTGATTTGCTAAAAGGTCTCAAAAAAGAAGAGATCACAGATGAGACTTATATGATTGGACCGGTTTGTGTTACAACATATCATAGTCTAAAAAAACGTTTAATGTCAGAATATCCGGTTAATGAAAGCCTTGATATTCGCTCACAGCTAACAGATTCTGAGTATGAACTATATTGTTGTCGCAAACACTTAGATATGCCGTATTTGATGAAATACATATTTTCTATGCCGACGCTGAATTCAACGGCTTCTGCCATGAATTACTCAGATACATTCCTTTTGCATTCAGAGATGCCGTAAGAGTGTATATGACGGCAACAAGCTATGAGGTTTTCGATTATATAAAAAAATATGAGGCGATGAAGTATTCGTTAAGACCTACTCAGTCACAGGAACGTTTGCCGTTTTGGCGGAATATGCTGCTTATGGATGAAAAATATCCACGTGTATTCAACTGGAAGGAGTACGAGCAAAACGTTGAGAAACCTGCGCTTACAAGGCTTATCCGTTATACTATCAAGCCGGATTATTCAAGGTATAATCTCGAATTCTTTTATCCCGAACGCAAGAAAAAGGAACATGATGAAGGTGAGATTTCAATCGATAGCAAAGCAATTTCTGCTATCAATGTACTTGAGAAACTTAAGCCAAGCAAGAATAACAAAGTAATTGTCTTTGTAGACGATAAGTCAGTTGGTGAACAGATCTGCAATAGCTTAAAACGCAATAAGGTCACAGCAGCGGTTATTACCAGTGACAAGTCGAAGTCTAAAGACGTCTGGAAAAATATTGTTGAGAATGAGCGCTTTGATGAATCTGTTCTTATATCAACGCAGGTGCTTGACAGCGGCGTAAATATCAAAGACAAATCCGTTAAGAACATAATGATTTTTTACACCGACAGAACTCAGTTTATTCAATCTCTGGGCAGAAAACGCTTAGAAGAAGATGAGGACAATGTAACGGTACGGGCATATGTTCCAAGTCAGAAGAGCTTTTCGGAAAAAATGAGAATGTATATGAATCATGCCGAATTTGCAACTGATGTTTATTGCACAGAAGGTCTACTGGAATATAAAAATAGTTATTTTACTGTATATGCAAAACAATACCTCACAGATGAACATTATAAGCTGTTAAAAAAATCTATAAGTAATTGCGAATGTAATAAAAGGGGCTTTAATGACATTAATAGTAACTCCGATTCTCTGTTCAGAACTTACGTAGAGGACAATAATAGGCACAAAACGCTTTGCTATTTAGATCAAAAAAGAAATCTAAGAACCAATATTTATGTATTGGGCGTTATCCTCGGCAAAATAGAGTATCTTAAGCAATTTGTACATCATGACAATAATGGCAAAGTAAAAGACTATTGTGAAGAGGTCTGCGAATGGCTTGGAAAGCAGAATGTTATTGATGAGTTTAAAGAAAAGCGCAAAGAGCAGTTGAATAATCTTGAAAATGAGCTTTCAAATAATGTTGGCAAGGAAATGCAAGATAAGGAGTTTGAGCATATTCGCGGAATTATTACGAAAACATACATAGATTATTTCCCTGAAGGCAAGCTTTCAGGCAGGACCAATGATTATATCAACAACGTAGGAAAATCTGTTCTGAACGACTTACTTAAAGAACTTGGGTTGGATTTTGCAGTAAATGTCGAGCGTAAAAACGGGAATGGCAAAATTAAAACACAGCATACTTGGACTATCAAAAAGAAGACCGATATCCCCAAAACTACGGAAGTCTGACTGAACAAACAGAATCCGCTATATATCAGTGGATAAAGCGTCTTAACCGCGCCAATGACCCGTCAATCGGACGGAAGAACCTATATAAACAACACATGGCGAATTTTCGGACATTCTAACCATCCGGAAGCTCGCCATATTTTTTTGCGATATTACCTCGGGAAATCGCCAAAAAGTATTCGGATAAATATTTTAAAAATTCCCTTGACATTGACGCAACGTCAAGTAGTATGATAAGATGAGTAGAGGAGGCAAAACCATGGAGCAAAAGCAATTTTACGATATAACAGAAGTCTGCAATCTGCTCGGCATCACATCAAGAACACTCCGATTTTATGAGACAAAGGGCATTATAACAAGCACTACAGCCGGAATATCATCCCGACGGAAGTATACCGAAGAGCAAGTATCTCATATCAGAAATGTCCTTGTTCTTCGCACGCTTGGACTGTCAATAAAATCTATTGCGGAGCTGCAGAATAAGGGTGGAGATTTGAGAGACGCCGTTCTTGAAAAGCGCGCAGAAATCCTTGCGTCAATCGATGCGCGCATACGCGAGATAAATCTGTTAAACGAAGCGCTGTTGGTGCTGGAATCCGGTAAAAGCATTTTCAAGGAAGATTGGCGGCACAATCCCGACGCAGAAGGCACAGAGGCTGAGGAATTAGCAATTGCACATCTGTGCACCGGCGCCATTCTGAACGGAGACGATGATATCCTATACGAGCATTTAAGCCCCCGCTTGGCGGAGTATCTGCCAAAGAGCGCCTATCAGGCGGTGCGTAAAGACGCTTTTGCACCCGCCGGTGAGTTTGTTTCGGTGGAAAAAACAGTCGCCGATGAAAAACACCCGAATATAATCTATAGCTGCATCAGGTTCTCAAAGCTCGGTATTAGGATCAAATTTGTCTTTTACATCGGAAAGATTGACGGTCTTTGGCTTGACTATTACGATATAAATGCGAGGTAGAAAATGAAAATAAAATTGAAATACGCAGTTACCCTTTATCTGATTATATCTCTTATATACCTTTTAATTCTTTCCGGATGTAATGCCAAAAAGCCGGATGCAGTAGGTTCCGATGATGCAAGCAACACCACTAAAACCATTACGGACGATTCAGCAAACGCTTCCGCCGATGATGGCACACGCAAAGATAATCCCGAAAACAGTATTGTTGAAGAGAGCTTCACCTTGGAAAGTGATGGCTATAAGCTGAACGCTGTATATACATATATCGATGATGGGAAAGCGCATCCGGCAGTACTTCTGATTGCCGGTTCCGGTCCAAGTGATTACAATGAATCGGTCGGAGTTCTAAAGCCGTTTGAAGATATTGCGCAGGGGCTTGCTGAGGAAGGCATTAATTCTCTGCGGATAGACAAGAGAACGTTCAGGTATTCTTCCGAATTTGACATTAAATCCGGCATCGCTGAGGAATATCTTGATGACTGTAACGCCGCTATTGAGTATCTGAAAGCGCAGAATATCTCGGGTTTGTATCTGCTCGGGCATAGTCTTGGCGGGCAGATTGCAACCGAGCTTGCCGCAACTAATGAGGGCATTGACGGTATGATTATCTTTAACAGCTCCGCCCGCCATCTTGCGGATATCGCCTGTGACCAATACTCAGCACTCGACCCCGACAATAAGGGTTCATATGTGACGTATGCAGAATCCGCAAAAAGTGCAACAGCTTCTTCTGCAAAGGGCAATTGGTATTACAGCGCAAGCGATTATTACTGGGCGACCTACAATCAGCTTGATGTTGCAGAAAATATCTCGAAATCCAATGTAAAAACGCTGATTATTAACAGCAAGTTTGATAAACAACTCTTTGATGAAGATATCAATATGTGGGAAGAGCTTTTCTCGGATTCCGAGAATGTTACAATATACGTATATGATGACATAAGCCACTTCGGATATAAGATTGATACATCTGACCCATCAGCCATATACAATGCTGCTGATTTTCCAAGCGAGGTTATCACTTCGTTTGCGGAGTTTATTAATGGGTGAAAGGTGTATCGATTAGACACAAAATCGTCGAAAAGATGTCTTGCAGAACTTGGAGCGTATATCGTTATTAGGATAACAGCGTAATCGGGAATGGCAGAATTGATAAACAGCATAATTACAACCGAGCGGTTTTTCATGTGTCGAAAATCACTCGGTTAATATTTTTGTTTGTGAAAATTTTTTTGCACACAAAAATCTAAAAAACTAATCAAAACCTAATAGAGTTGTGCTATAATAAGCTCGGAGGTGTTCTGAGTGAACGAGAAGATTCTGATTATTGAGGACGAGGAAGCAATACAGAAAATACTCTCCGAGCCGCTTATATTTGCAGGATACGCAGTCACTGTCGCATCGGATGGGCTTGAAGGCATCAACAAATTTCATGAGCAGGATTTCAATCTTATTTTGCTGGATATTATGCTGCCCAAAATCGACGGATATACCGTGTGCGAGATGATACGTCAAGAGTCGCAGATTCCGATTATTATTCTTACGGCACTTGATTCTGAGGACGCTCAGATAAAGGGCTTTGATAAGCTGGCGGATGATTATATCACAAAACCGTTTTCTATAAAACTGGTGCTGAAGCGTGTGGAAGCAATATTGCGAAGAACGCATATAGAAGAGCAGTCTGATACAATTCGATATAAAGAAATAGCGTTGAACGAAGCAGAACGCAAGGTTACTGTATCGGGAAAAGATGTAGCTCTTACTCACTTGGAGTTTGAAATCCTGTTGCTGTTCCTTAAAAACATCGGTCGTGTTTTTACAAGGGATGACATCCTGAATCTTGCTTGGGGATATGACTTTGTGGGTGATGAAAAAGGCGTGAACTTCCACATTATGAACCTTCGCAGGAAGCTGGACGTTGACTATATCGAAACTGTCAGAGGGGTGGGATATAAAATTGCGAAAGAGAATTAAGAACAGCCTGAGCGCCAAGGTGTTTATATGGGTATTCTCCGCTCTTACTGTTTGCAGTACGATTATATACGCCGTTGTGCTGACGGTACTGCCAAAGCAGTATCAGATCACATCGGACAAGCAGATGGAGCAGAATATAGAAGCTCTTGTGTCTGAGCTTCCAAGCATGAGCTATGATGACGGTATCAGGAAAATCTATGATTTCTGCATCCGAAATAACGCCTCCGCTATGCTGATTGGCGATGATACCACATTGAATTTTGGTGAGATACGTTCAGATGAAACGACAGTTGCCACATCAACAATCGGAATGGATGTTGCTTTTTCGGACAGCGAAGCAGAATATATGCTTGTATTGTCTTCTGTATCACGGGTATCAGATAGGATTTCCGACCTGATGCTGAGATTTCTGCCTGTCGTCTTTGCAATTATAATTCTGCTGTCGGTTCTGAGTGCTTTTATCTGCAGTAAGGTTATTGTTACACCTATCGCCAAAATAAGTCACATTTCAAAGCGAATGACCTCGCTAGATATGACCTGGCGCTGTGATATAGAAAGCGATGACGAAATAGGAGTACTCGCTTCCGGTCTGAACACTATGGCAAGTCGGCTGCAAACCACTATGGAGGAATTGGAGAACGCCAACACTCAGCTCACAGCAGATGTAAAGAAATTTCAAGCATTAGAGGAACAGCGCAGAAACTTCTTCGCGGCGATATCCCACGAGCTGAAAACGCCCCTGACCATCCTGAAAGGTCAGATTGAAAATATGATTTTAGGATATGGGGATTATCAAAACCATGAAAAATATCTGCCGGAGGCTTTGAAAGCAACGGAAGATATAGAGTATCTCGTAAAAGAGATTATCTCAATATCCAAAATGGAAAGTATGGATTTGCATGATACTTTGCAGGATGTTTCTCTGCCCGCTTCCATCAATGAAACGATAGAAGCACTTCTGCCACTCGCAAAGGATAAAAATATTCAGATACACCAAAATATCAGTGAGGATATTATAATATCTGCAAACCGAAATCTTTGGAAAAAGGCACTTTCAAACATTATCGGGAATGCCATCAGACATTCGCCCAGCGGGACTGAGGTCTTTATTTCCTTGCAGTCATCAGAGCAAGGAAATACCCTTGTCGTTGAAAATACAGGAGTGTTTATTTCAGAAGCTGACCTGCCGCATATGTTCACTCCGTTCTATCGGGCGGATAAATCAAGAAGCAAAGCCACAGGAGGAAGCGGGCTGGGATTATATATCGTGAAGACGATCCTTGACCTGCACGGTATGGAATATAAAATCACGAACACAGAAAAAGGCGTTGCGTTTTATCTGAAACTGAATTGAGCATAGCACCGAATAAGCCGTCAGCACACGCTGGCGGCTTATTTAATTAAATCAAAGCCTTATGAAAAACAAGCCAAAAGCTAATCAAAGGTATGTATGATAGATAGCAGAAAGGAGTTGACCCATTGATGAATTTTTCGAAAAGAGCCTTTCTATATGTCTCGCGCAAAAAAGGAAAAACGCTTAGCCTGTTTCTATTGATTTTCATTGTTGCTGTTTTTCTGATTTCCTGCTTCGGTGTTTTGAATGCCTCGGAAAAGCTATCAAAGGATATTCGGTCTTCTCTGAGCGCAGCTTTTTATATTCGGGCAAATACCACAGTATCTATGAATGAAAACGGCGAAACAGAGGTTAGGGAAAACAGCGTCAATATCTCGCAAAAACAGATAGATGAAATAATGAAAGCAGGGGATATCAGGTACTGCAATCCCATCAATTATGGATTTGCCAAAAGTGATGCTATTCAGTTTATTCCCGGTGATAAGCATACGGACGAAAGCAATATGGGCAAGGTGACAGCACTTCGCTTTTCTACTCTTGCCCCTGATTTTGTAGATGAAACAGCCTCTTTGATAGCGGGAAATCATATCACCGAAACCGACAACAGGAAAATTCTTATCAGTGAGCAGTTGGCAAGTGCCAATCATCTGTCAGTTGGTGATGTCATTACATTAACACACGCAAAGCTCGGAGAGCTTGACGGAGCGTACATTGATGAAATCCCCATCAAAACCGCCTATGTTCAAGTGGAGGTATCAGGAATTTATAAGCTGAATATCGAGGATATCTCTATTAAACCAACGGCGGGGGTTGCCGAAAATGAGATATATGCAAGTCTTGATATATTAAATGAGCTTCATGAAAGCGAAGCAGGCATCTATACGGGAGAAGTTGATTTCTACATTACCGACCCTGCACAGCTTGATAGCATCACCCGAAAGGTTCAGCTATTGCCATCTATTGACTGGACAACACATTTTATCCGCACAAATGACTTCCAGTATTCCAAGATAGCCGATGAGCTTCATTCCATCGGTGACTTGGTGAAAATTCTGCTTGTCCTCGTATCGGTTGTCAGTACAGCAGTTCTCACTTTGATATTAACAATGCGCATTCGCGGTCGTATGCAGGAAGCAGGGATTCTGCTTGCGGCTGGAATATCCAAAAAGCAGATTTTAGCTCAGTTTTTGTTGGAGGTGTTGTCGGTTGCCGTTTTGGCGTTGGGCTTGTCCTATATCGCTTCTCTGGGTATTACAAGATTTTTAGGATATAGCCTGTTTGGTGAACTGCAGCCGAACCTGTTGAATGAAGAAATGCTGATAGCAGGAGCGAAAAGCTCTGTTCAAATAGAAAACTATATGAAGCTGGGTATAGCGGAAATATCGCTGATTTATTTGTGCCAATTCGTCGTGATTGCGGTTTCAACACTTGTGTCGTCCATTGTGATTATGCGGCTGAAGCCGAAAGAGATTTTATCAAAGCATGAGTAATGCCATAGGAGGATTTCAAAATGAGTTTCATAAAAAGAGCAGGTCTGTACTGCTTAAGACAACGATTTAAGACTATAGTATTGTTTCTGGTGCTGACAATAATAGCCACTTTTATACTTACAGGTATCGCTATTCGTGATGCCTCAGTGGATGCAACCGCAGATGTTCAGACTGCTATCGGTGGAAAAATAGAGCTTAGCCTTGATACAGAAGGTCACATGGGCAGCGGTCAGCAAAATGGGTGGGGAACAGTTTACGGCTACAATGGCGATTTGATTACGCAGGACATTGTAAAAGCGATTTCAAAGGTAGATGGAGTTGTTGACTATAATACCGAAGACACAGCAGCATATTATGGTGCAGGCGTTGATTTCAAGTATCTGCCGGCTGCATTCGGATTAAGCTATACACCATATGGCGAATCATCCGCCTATACCGCAACGCTATCGTCCGAAAAATGCTCCGCCTTTCAAAGCGGTAAATATAAACTGGTGGACGGCAGGCATATTACGCCTGATGATAAGCATACCAGTTTGCTTTCAAAGGAGCTCGCCGACTACAACAATCTATCTGTTGGCGACAAAGTAAAAATGTACTCTCTGGATTCAGACGCTATCACAGAGTTTGAGATCGTAGGAATTTTTGACGGAACAGAGGGTACTTCTGCAAATGCTTTGACCGTGGACGAAATTCCTGCAAACTGTGGATATATCGACTGCGCGACGTTGTTTGAACTGTTCGGGGATGAGCTCAACGGCTATCAGCAGCTGACAATCTATGTGGAAGATCCTGTCAGCGTCCAAAATGTCTATGACAGGATTTCCGCATTGCCTGAGCTAAAGGGGAAAACACTGAAACTCAGCATTGATACAGAAGAGTATGATGTTGTATCTGCACCTTTGGAGTCTCTGCAAAAGCTGGTGAATACAACAATCGTGATTATTGCCGCGGTCAGTGTTGCTATTTTGACATTGCTTTTGACAATTTGGATTAGAGGACGTAAGAGGGAAATCGGTATTTTGCTTTCCATAGGGAAAAGCAAAGCAAATATCATTTTGCAGCTTTTTGCGGAGTCCTTTATCGTGGCTGTTGCTGCATTTGCGGCGTCTATCCCATTCAGTAGTCTGATAGCGGCAAAAGCGGGCGAATTTTTAGTGTCAAGAGTGACATCAGGGACAGCCAATCTCGATGTTCATGTTGACCCGGCATATCTTATTTCGATTTGTCTGATTGGCATATTGCTGATTGCTATAGCGGTTATCGTATCATCGTGGACGGTTGTCCGTTCAAATCCAAAGGACATCTTAGCAAAATATGAGTAGAGCCACAAATGGCATAGGAGGATATGAAAATGAGTATATTAGAAGCCCGAAATATTAAGTATTCATATGATGGAAACAAAGCGGTTCTTAGAAATGTATCAATCGGATTTGAGGTGGGGAAATTTTATGCCATCCTCGGTCCGTCAGGCTGTGGCAAAACAACGCTGCTTTCCTTGCTTGGCGGATTGGATAGTCCGTCAGACGGTCATGTACTGTTTCAGGGAGAAGATATTGAGAAGAAGGGTCTTGCGTGGCATCGTAAAAACAATGTAGCTTTCATTTTTCAAAGCTATAATTTGATTGACTATATGACGCCTGCTGAAAATGTATCTCTGACATCCAAGCTTCCGCCGATTCCGATTTTAGAACGCTTGGGGCTTACAAAGGAAGAATCAAAGCGAAATGTGCTTAAGCTTTCAGGCGGTCAGCAGCAGCGAGTTGCAATCGCGCGTGCGCTTGCTTCCGATGCCAAAGTAATCCTTGCAGATGAGCCGACAGGAAACCTTGATGAAGATACAGCGGCTGAGATTACAGACATCTTAAAAGAGTGCGCCCATCAAATGAACAAATGCGTGATAATAGTAACGCACTCAAATGACCTTGCAAGGCAGGCAGATGTTGTACTCAGATTAAAAAATGGAGAGGTATTCTTTGAAAAGATATAGCAAGTATCATTCTATTTCTGAATGGCTACATCGCTAAAGCTATAGGGCTTGAAACACGAACGACAGCACTCGTGTTTTGAACCCTAAAATCATATACATCCGTACTTACCGATAAAATGGGAAAGAACCTGAGTAATTGAATTATTGAACCAAGTCATTTAATATGTATCTTCCCAAACATAAATAATCATTTACTTAAAAATGAACAAATCGATATTGACAAATCCTCAAAAAGAGTATAATGTAGCTATAATAAAGAAAATTATTGAGGAGAATACACATGAGCCTTCACGAATTTGACTACACAAAAATCTACACAGCTGACACAGTAGCAAAAAGCAGCGAATGCATATATAGCAGAGACGCCTACCACACAACCGGAAGTTTTGCAGTTGTTATGAACGCAGGAAGCTATGCCGAGTGGAAAATCGAAGCCTGCAAATCCGGAAAATTTACGATTACAGTAAAATATTCTTCTGATATCGACAGCGAAATAACAGCAGCTTTAGGTATCAATTCCGAAGAAAAAGCAACCCTCAAATTTGTACCTTGTCGGTATTATGCAAGAACGAAAAATGAATACAGAACAGGCGTTATGCGATGCGCCAGAGCAGTAGTCGAATTAGAAAAAGGGGAGAATACTATATTTATCAAGCTCTCCGAATACGATAAATACGGTACTGTCAGCATCGACACAATCTCTGTTTCGGATGGCAGACTTTGTGAAATGCGCCAGCCTATCTATGATATTTCAGATTTTACGACTGATAATGACGGCACAACCGATTGCACCGAAGCTTTCCAACGTGCGCTGGACTGCTGTAAGGACGGCGGCGGAACACTCTATATTCACGATGGTGACTATCTTATCAGCGGAGCAGTCATTCATTCGGATACAACAGTTTATGTTGATGAAACGTCGAGAATATACGGAAATGATGATCAGAATGCTTATCCTGTTTACAACGTCTCCCATACATATATCCAGGAATACAGCAATGGATTCAAAGCGCTGTTTTATTCGGAAGGCAGTGAAAACATTGCAATCACGGGCGGCGGAACCATAGGCATAAAGAATGGTGACAGTGATATCTTTGAAGGACGCGAATGGCAGAGACCAACGGTTGTAACGTTTATTTCGTGCAGCAATATAGTCATCAGCAATATTGATATTAAAGAGTCCGGCTCGTGGACGGTTATCCTTCTGGAATGCAGCAATGCGATAATAGACAGTATCAACCTTGACGCCGCCAATCACATTAACCGTGATGGAATCGACCCGGTGGATTCGGAGGATATTTTCATCACCAATTCCGCTCTTCTGTCCGGCGATGATGTTATATGTCCGAAAAGCGGGACATATAAAGGAGTACAAAATCTGCACGTAAAAAACTGCGCCCTGAGTTCCTGCGGCGCTAACGGAATCAAGTTCGGTTCAAGCTCATATCAGCAGCTCAAGCATTGCACATTTGAAGATATTTTTATGATTCACATTAATTTAGCCGGGATTTCGCTTGGCTCGGCTGATGGGGCAGATGTTGAGGATATACATTTTCGCAATATAAAAATGTCTTCAGTCAGGGTGCCAATCAGCATACTGAACGGCGGAGGCGTCAGGGGCAGGAGGATTAACGGAGCACCGATGAAGAGGGGATCCATGAAAAACATTACCATCGAAAATCTGTTTGCCGGTAATCTAAGAGATAATTTTGGTTCGCATATAGACGGACGGTGCAGGGACGGAATGCAGGATAGAATCTCGGATATTCTTCTTAAAAATGTTCACATTGAATGCAAAGGCGGATATTGCGGTGAGGCTCCTTCACAGCCTATCGAATATAATGGTGAATATCCCGATTATTACTGGTGCGAACCAACTATGCCGGCATACGGTCTTTATGTACGGCATACCGATAATATTCGTTTGGAAAACTGTGAATTTGACTTGCTTTCTGACGACAGCAGGGAAGCGGTTTTGTTTGATGATTGTACTAATGTTTTGAGAGATTAGTGTGTTACTCTCTGGTCACAAGAAATAAACTGTGTAAACGCAATAATTTATAAAGTGTAGATAATACTAACGGCTCAGGAGCTTTTTCCCTGAGCCGTTACTTTTCCAATTTTTGGTTACATATTATCCTCATGTAGCACGGGGCGACGCACCCCGGAACATAAACTAAAACACATGGAGGTAATATCATGTCAAACGTAAAAACTAACACCAGTGCAAACGAATTCAAAACATCCATCCCCGAATCCCACGAAGAAGAAACCCGTTTCTGTCACTGTTGTGACAGAGAGTATCCTGTGTCCGCCCTCACAATCGTTGAGGGCGGCTTTTATGTATGCGAGAACTGTCTCGAAGCTAACGCTGTAGCTTGCTACAATTGCGGCTCAATACTCCTGCTCGAAGATAACGCCGGCTCCTCAAGAATCCCGCTTTGTCAGGATTGCTATGACGACCACTACAACACCTGCGTAGACTGCGGTAGGATAATCCACGCCGATGAAACGTATTATCGTGACCGCTGTGACGATGACCCTTACTGCTACGATTGCTACAGCCGTCTTGAAAGAGGCTACGGCGTAGAGGATTACTATTACAAGCCCGATCCCATCTTCTACGGAGACGGTAGCAGGTTCTTCGGAGTGGAACTCGAAATAGATGAAGCGGGAGAAAGTGATAGCCATGCAGATAAAATCATGTCCATAGGTAACAGGAACTCCGACCATATATACTGCAAGCACGATGGTTCACTTCATGACGGATTCGAGATAGTCACTCACCCAATGACCTTAGACTATCATCTCAACAAAATGCCGTGGGCTGAAGTATTGAGAGAAGCCAGAAGAATGGGATACATATCTCATCAAGCAGGAACGTGTGGTTTACACGTACACGTAAACAGAACTTCCCTTGGTAGAAACGCAGAGGAACAGGAAAATTGTATAGGACGTATACTTTTCTTCTTTGAAAAGCACTGGGACGAACTCCTTAAGTTCAGTAGAAGGACACAGCGTCAGCTTGATGATTGGGCAGCCCGCTACGGTTACAAGAACTCCCCTAAGGAGCTGATGGAACACGTCAAAAAAGGAACAAGCAGGGGCAGATACGCCTGCGTAAACCTTCAGAACTACAACACCATAGAGTTCAGAATCTTTAGAGGTACATTAAAGCTTAATACTCTACTTGCCACTTTGCAGTTAGTAAACAACATCTGCGAGGTGGCTTATTATTTGTCCGATAATGATATTCAAAAGTTTTCTTGGACAAGCTTTGTCAAGGGCTGTAAGGAACCTGAACTTATACAGTATCTGAAAGAACGTGAAATCTATATCAATGAGCCGGTCAACGGAGAGGAGGAAATATAAATGTGCTGTCTGTTTGGAGTTCTTGATTATAACCACAGTTTTAACAAAAGACAAATGAACCGTCTACTCACAGTTCTTTCTACCGCTTGTGAAGCAAGAGGAACTGATGCTACCGGAATAGCTTATAATTACAATGGAAAACTGCGCATATACAAACGTCCGCTTCCCGCTCACATTATGAGATACAGCGTCCCAGAAGATGTTAGAGTGGTTATGGGTCATACAAGGATGGCTACTCAGGGTTCAGAGAAACTTAACTTCAACAATCATCCATTTTACGGTAGAGCAAATGTTAGCTTTGCTCTCGCACACAACGGAGTTATCTACAATGACAAGAGAATCCGAGCGACTGAACGCTTGCCAGTTACTCATATCGAAACCGACAGCTACATTGCCGTACAGCTTATTGAAAGCAAGCATGAACTCAGTTTTGATTCACTCAAATATATGGCGGAACAGCTTCATGGCAGTATGACAATAACAGTCATAGATTCAGCCGACAACCTGTACATAGTCAAGGGAGATAACCCGCTCTGCCTATACCATTATCCCGAAAGAGGTCTTTACATCTACGCATCAACAGAAGAGATTTTAAAGGCTGGTCTTAAAAAGCTCCGTCTTAACTTCGGCAAGCACGAAAAGGTCAAAATAGATAGCGGAGAGATTCTTCGGATAGACAGCACAGGCAGACAGTCCCGCTCCAAATTCGATGACATGGAGCTTTACTATGGATATGGCTTATACCCATACCATCACGGTTGGGACGATTTCTGGTCTGCACCGAGCAGTCCGTCAACAGCATTGTTAGATCCAGCGGAAAAACAGTATCTCGACGACATGAAACACATCGCATTTCATTTTGGCTATCTTCCTGAGGATATTGACGAACTGGTTGCTGAGGGATACACACCGGATGAAATAGAAGAATTCCTATTTGCATAGAAAAGGAGTAATCATGATGTCAAAAATAACAGTCTTAGCAATCGAACCTGAGAGAAAGCCGTATGTCAAAGAGATTGAGAACACTCTAGAATCGCTCCAGCATGAAGTAGGCGGTTGCATTCAAGCCGTTTATCCATGGGAGGAGCAAGCTGCACTTATTTGTGATGAGGAATCCAAACTAAAATCATCCCCATTCAACCGTGCTCTACGCGATGAGCAGGGGAATGTCTACGACTACATAGCTGGAACATTCCTAATCGTGGGTCTGGGAGAGGAAGACTTCACCTCGCTCCCGCCCGAACTCATCACGCATTTTTCTGAGATGTTTGCCAATCCTGAGATTATGCTCAATCTGGGAGGGCAGATAATCATCGCGCAGATATGATGATTAGTCCTGCTAACGGATTAATAATCTGGGATTATCGGACTTTAATGCAAACACTTCAATCCTGTAAATTCAATTCACAACCGATATACACAAGCCAATGTAAAGTTTTACAAAGCAACATACATATTAAAAATATATTGGGACCCCGGCGGGGAAGGACGTCAACGTTCTTCCCCCTGCGTGAATTTAATAGGAGGATGATTATATGCCCATATTTAAAACAGCAAACAGTAAAGGAAAGTATCATGATTTAAAAGCCAAAGAGCAGGTTATAGGATATATTATGAATCCCGCAAAAACACCTCACGGATTTCGTGGATGTGTTATGGCAGATTCGGATAATATCGCTCAGAGCATGAATGAAGTGTCCGAAAAATACGGTAAAGCAGACGGTGTACAGTGCAGACACTTTATAATATCCTTCAACAAGGGCGAGGTTAGAAACTGCAAAGAAGCTAATATAATTGCAGGTGAAATCGCAGATTATCTCGGAAGAGAGTATCAAGTGGCATATGCCGTCCATGAGGATTCATATTATCCTCATATACATATAGCCATGAATTCGGTGAGCTTTCGGGATGGTCACAGATACTACGGCACCAAAAAAGAACATCATGAGATGATGGATTCTATAAACAGAATACTTCGCCGACACAACGCAGGCAAATTGATTTATATGTCCAATACATAGATTAAGGAGGCACCCGCCTTGAAGAAAAAACTTAATTACAGATTTCACAACCCGAATCCGGCGGATGTCACCGTTGATTACTTAATTAAAGTATTTGTGCAGGTGAATATCCCGAAGGTTGAGAAGGCTGTTCGCGATGCAAAAATGCGCAGGATAGCTGAAGAAAATCAGAAAGACCGTTCTGCTTAGGAGCGGTCTTTGGGTTTCTTATCTGTATTATTGATTTATGGAGGGATTTATTTTTTGCATTATATCTATTGTCACGATATGCACTGAGAGATTATTTCTTTCTTGAAAGGATTGAAAAACATGGTATTATGGTGTATAATGTCAAGTAGATATAGATATCGAATGGAAATAATCTTATTTTTCTACGAATAAAGATTTGGCATCACATGGAGGTACAGCATGGCTATTCCAAATATAAATGAACAGGACATCATAAAGGCTTTAAAGTATATCGATGATAACGGAGTGCCTTCACAGAATCAGAGTACAAAATATGAGCTTGTATCTGAGGATGGCAAAAAGTATCCGGTGAAGTATGTTGTAGCCGTAGCTGAACATATAGCAAACGGCTCGGATATTGTTACGTCAGGCTATAATTCGATTGAAGTAAAAAACTTTCTTAAGGCTCATGGCTTCAAAATTGAAATTAAACAGCTGGAAGAGTTTGAGCTGACTATTACCGCTAATAAAATTGTATCAACCGATGTACAATTTACAACGGATAATCTGAGCCTTGGGGACGGTCATGTACCAACTGATGCGTATTTCAAAAGAGCAGATGGCACTATAGTCCGCCGTGTTTACGACAAAGGCGAAAGACGAAATTCAAATATGACCCTGCCGCGCATTGCCTGTCAGGTTTTTGAGAATCAGATTTCCGCTTTGTCAGCTGGGGATAAAAAGAATTTTCCTGTTTGCAGATACAGCCCAAGTAGGCAAATGATCAGCGGAATTTATCCAAGTGTGGAGGAATTCAGAAAATATAGAAACACATTAGAGTATATGACTTATAACTGCAAAGACGGCAGTAAGTTTGTCATTTACAGCTGGAACATTTTTTCTACTCTTCTTTTTGTACAGGAATGCCTTAAGCGTTTTGGCAAGGATGAAGATCAATTTGTTCTCACATATCGTGAAGAATATGAAGATGAAAAAGGAAAAGTAACCCCGCCGGAACAGGTTAGTTCGGTAAAAGATATTCCTAATGAGTCTGCCCCACAGTTTAGCAGCGTCATAAAACAATATTCCTCCATGCTGATTGAATCGAAGAATTTGATATTACGAGGTGCACCGGGTACAGGCAAATCATATCTTGCCAAGAAGATTGCCGCTTATATTATCACTAACGGCTGTTCCGATGACTACATTAGCCTTACGGATGAACAGAAAAAGCAGGTGGAATTTGTCCAGTTCCATCCAAGCTATGATTACACTGATTTTGTTGAGGGCTTAAGACCAAAAGTAAATGATGACGGCACGATGGGCTTTGAACTTAAGGATGGTATCTTTAAGAAGTTTGTTTCACGTGCCAGAAAGAATTTGGAGGATTCCCGTAAAACCAAAGAGACAATCGAAAAGGAAATCTCTGTTCAGGAAGCAATGTCGGAGTTCTTTTCAAATATTGAGCTTGGAGTAGATACATTTAAGACTATAAATGAAAATGAATTTACAATTACAAGTGTGGATGATGATCACGTTTATATCTCTATTCCTGCAAACGCCTCTGCCAATAAGCTTACTTTGAATCTTGATGATATAAGGAGAATGCTTGAATCAGGAAAAGTATTTGATAAGATAATAGATGTTACAACGTTCTTTGGCAAGACCTTTGCCGTTCAGGGTTATTCCTATGATTTTATCATATATAAGGAAATACTCAAGCTTAAAAACAAAACGACAAAATCAAAAGCCAAGGTCGAAGAACAGAAAAATTACGTCTTTATCATTGATGAAATCAACCGCGGCGAGATTTCAAAAATATTCGGAGAGCTGTTCTATTCCATTGACCCGGGATACAGGGGAGAGGACGGTGCAATATCTACACAGTATTCAAATCTGCACTCGAATCCTGATGAAAAATTCTTTATCCCGGAGAATGTCTATATCATCGGCACAATGAACGACATTGACCGCTCTGTGGATAGCTTTGACTTTGCAATGCGCAGGCGTTTCCGCTTCGTAGAGCTTAGAGCAAATGAGCATCTGGAGATGCTGGATAGTCTTGAAAATGAGGAGCTGAGAGCAGAAGCTATCAGTCGAATGATAGCTCTCAACAATGAGATAGCAAGCGTTGATGATTTGAATGAAAACTATCAGATTGGCGCGTCCTACTTCCTTAAATTGAAGACGCTTAGCTTTGATCAGCTGTGGACGGATTATCTCAAACCGCTTTTGCAGGAATATATCCAAGGTATGTACGATGAAAAAGGTCTTATGGAGAAGTTTGCGAAGGCATACGGTTACGGCGAAAAGTTGAAAGGCGATGTGAATGGAACCGCTCAGAATCAAGGATAATTGGCAGTATAAAAAAGATACTTTTTCCGATATAGCCGCCCTAACCGGCAAAATTGCCAATAAGACTCTTGAACAGCTTGAAAGGGAAGGCATATTTGTTTTTCCGGAGCTTCTTAAAGATGCCGAGGACGTAACGAAGGATCAGATGATTCTACAGGAAATAAACAATACATATCGTTCCGGCAATATTATGGGCTTCATTGGCTGCGGCGATGAAAGACTTATCATAAAATCCAGATTCTGCGGAGAAGGTGAGGATTACTTTTTCAAATATCTTCTATGCAGGGTGCTGGATTTCCCGAACATTGTTGATTTGGTGACCGACGTAAATCAAGACAACAGGCTGTTTAACTTCCTGCTGTTTTTGTTTCCATATTACCTGAAGACCGCCATGCGAAAAGGTCTTTTTAAAGAATATATCTATCATAAATATAATGACAGCAATGTGAAAGGGACAATTGATATCGCAAGGCATATTAAAGAGAACACGCCGTTTACAGGTAATATAGCGTATAACCAAAGAGAATTCTCGTATGATAATAGCCTGACAGAGCTGGTGCGCCATACCATAGAGTTTATAAAAAGAAAGCCATACGGGAACAAGCTGCTTATCAAAGTAAAAGATGAGGTGCAGCTGGTTATAAGCGCAACACCGAAATACGAGGTTTTCGACAGGCAAAAGATTGTTGACGAAAACAGAAAGAATCCGGTCCGCCATGCTTATTTTCGGGAATATCTTGCTCTTCAAAGGCTGTGCATTCTGATTCTTCGTCATCAAAGGCATCAGATTGGATCCGGCTCGCGGCAGATATATGGCATTCTATTCGACGGTGCATGGCTGTGGGAAGAATATGTCAATTTACTTATTAAGGATAAATTCTATCATCCGATGAATAAGAGCGGCAAAGATAGGCAGTGGCTGTTCAGCCGAAGCGTAGGCTTGATTTATCCCGACTTTATCAGTAAAAACAGTGAAACAAGAATTATCGCCGATGCTAAGTACAAGCCGATTGAGAATATCGTAAATAGGGACTATCTGCAGCTACTTGCGTATATGTTCAGGTTTGATGCCAAGGTCGGCTATTATCTTTATCCGGAAGCTGATGGGGCTGATGATTTGAAACTCTGGTTGAACAGTGGCACAACATATGAAGATAATGTAAAGCCAAGGAGTGATATCAGCTTAACCAAGCACGGATTAATAATCCCCGAAAATGCCGCTGACTATGATGAGTTTGTAGATAGAATGAAGGACAGCGAGAAAGAATTTACGAAAGTATTTGCAGACATCTGATATATTGGAGTATACAACATCAATAAGATCTGGCAATTCTACGGATTGCAGAATTATGATTTATAAATGACAGACAGATATCTGTGGCATCTTAAAAAAGAAGCGTTCCCGTGGGAGTACAGATAAGGTCTTTAGGAGGCAATGATATGCAGCATGAATGTAAAATAACCGTATTGGAAACAAAGGTTTTTCCTGAACTTCAGGAGAAGTATTTGGCTGATCCGCATTCCGGCGCTTGTCCTTTCTTTAAGGCAGGGGACACTTTTCTTTTGAAAAGGACGCCAGAGCAGGATGACTTTTATCATATGATGAACGGCAGATTCTGTGGTGAAGCGTGGGATGCTATCAGCAGATATGTTTACACAGCTCTTCAGGGCGGCTCAATCATGCATAAGTGGACAAATGACGAGCGCGTGATGATTGCCTGCTGTAATGATGGCACGCGCCCTGTGATCTTTAAAATTGAGCGGATTGATATTCCCGAGACCGATGAGGAGAGGGAATGGCTCGAAAAGCAGAACTTTATAAACACTGTTGATGATGCTTATACAGGATGACGGATTGGCATCTAACCAGAATGACAGCGAGTAGAGTATACCGACCGGAACTTTCGTGAACACCGTGCTCTTCGACGGTTGTGTATACTGATTTTTCGCTATCATAAGCGTCAGAATGGTTGTAGTAAATTCACTTATTAAGGATAAATTCTATCACCCGATGAATAAGAGTGGCAAGGGATGCTCAGCGTTTGGTAATCGTCAGAAAGGATTCAAATAATGTGTGACCTAAATAAATTTAAAGGCTGCCTGATCGGCGGAGTAGCGGGCGACGCCCTTAGATATACTGTAGAGTTCATTCCAGCGAACATTATTTTTGAGAAGTATGGTGAGAGAGGTATAACCGAATACGAGCTTTGCAATGATGTTGCAGAGATATCCGACGATACCCAGATGACCCTTTTCACGGCAACCGGTCTTCTCCTTGGAACCACCAGAGGCATGACAAGAGGTAACATGGGTGACTATGCCGAGTGTTACATAGCACATAGCTACCGCGATTGGTACAGGACCAGACCGAAAAATACTCCTTATCCGGCGATTTTCACTACTCTTAGCTGGTAAATATCCCGCAGATGTTCAGTCGCAGAGCGCCAGGAAATACCTGCTTATCAGCGCTGGAATATGGCTGCAACGGTACACTTAGAATGATACTATTATCTCATGCAATTTCAAATTTATTGAGTTAATTGGCAATTTTAATACACACTGATATTTCGGCACATTTACAATATAACATTAAATTTGCCGAAAATCTATTGACTAGCGAAATTATTTCGGCTATAATAATATCATAATAAAAATTAGCCGAAAAAACAAATTAGGTGGTGCAATATGGAGTATATCAGACGTCATATGGAAGAGCAAATTCTTAGGCTTAGCAAATCTTATTCTGCCATTTTGGTTACAGGACCGCGTCAGGCAGGCAAAACAACAATGCTTCGTTCTCTCGCGGAAAAAGAAAATATCGGGCGGGAGTATGTTACGCTTGATGATCTTTCGGAAAGAGATATGGCAAAAAACGATCCCGCTCTGTTTTTGCAGCTTCATAAGCCGCCAGTGTTGATTGATGAGGTTCAGTATGCGCCGGAGCTGTTTACTTATATCAAAATTCATATCGACGAGCATCATAACCCCGGTGATTTCTGGATGACCGGCTCGCAGATTTTCCGTCTCATGCGCGGTGTGCAGGAATCTCTTGCTGGGCGCGTGGCATTACTGCATATGTCACCAATGTCTCAGCGTGAAATCATAGGTGCGCCGTGCGTGCCGTTTACCACCGAATTTGATCTTCTGCTTTCTGAGAGCAAGAAAATCACTCCAATTGAAACGCCGAAGATGTTTGAACGAATCTGGAAGGGCTGTATGCCGGGACTTGTCAGTGGGCAGTTTGCCGACCGGAATATCTTTTATTCGTCTTATTTCTCCGCTTTTGTAGAGCGGGATGTGCGAGAGCTTTCTGGCGGTATTGATGCATTAAAATTCAATCGCTTTGTGACTGCTGTTGCCGCAAGAACATCTCAGCTTCTCAATTATAAGGCGATTGCCGATGACTCAGATATAGATATGCCGACCGCAAAGGAATGGCTAAATATTCTTGAAACGCTGGGAATTGTCTTTCTTCTGCATCCATACTCCAATAATGTGCTGAAAAGGACAATAAAAACGCCGAAGGTGTATTTTTATGATACCGGACTTGTTTGCTATCTCACAAAATGGTCGTCGCCTGAGGTTGCACAAAGCGGCGCAATGAGCGGAGCATTACTTGAGAATTTTACGGTGTCTGAGATCATGAAAAGCTATCAGAATGCCGGACTTGAACCATACCTGTATTTCTATCGCGACCGTGATGCAAAAGAAATCGATATTATCATGGAAGGCGACGGCAAGCTATGCCCGCTCGAGATTAAAAAGACCGCCACACCCGATAAGCGTTTTACCCGCGTCTTCAGCGTAATCGACAAATCTCCATTGAAATTAGGCACGAGCGCAATCCTCTGCATGGCAGAGCATCTTGGCGCATTCGACAGGGATAATCTGATTGTACCTATTTGGATGATATAATAGGGGATGGAGCAATTTCTTTGTCAGCATAGATTCCCGATTCAGCATTTAAAATTTCATAGTGTAAGCTGAAAAGATGTTGACAAATCAACATCTTTTTGTTATAATAAAGCCTTGCAAGATATTTGTACACAAGTTTCAAATATGTATTTCAAAATAATGAAAGGTCAAAAGCATGAATCCGTTTTATAAAATCTATTGCAGAATATTTCAAATTGGATTAAGAATCGCACTGCCGGTTTTGCCGTACAGGAATCCCAAGATAATTGACAGAATATCCGACGTTCCGCAACTTGTGAAAAAAGCCAATCTGAAAAAGCCGCTTATTATAACCGACGGCAATCTATCAAAGCTTGGCGCCGCCGAGGGCTTAAATGGATATCTTGAAAAGGAAGGTATAGATTTCGCCTTCTATGACGGTGCGTTCCCGAATCCCACTACAGAGCTTGCCAAAGAGGCTTATGGAATTTACAAAGCAAACGGGTGCGATTCAATCATCGCCTTAGGCGGTGGCTCACCCATGGATTTGTCAAAGGCGGTGGGGGTTCTGGCTGTCAAGCCTAATGCAAAGCTTCGCAGGATGGCGGGAATCCTTAAGGTCAGAAGGCGCATACCAACACTCATAGCCATCCCCACAACCGCGGGAACCGGCAGCGAAACGACCCTTGCGGCGGTCATGATAGACTCCGAAACAAGGCATAAATTTGCAATAAATGATTTCCCTCTAATACCAAGATATGCTGTTTTAGCACCCGAAATGATACATACTCTGCCGCCCTCCATAGCGGCGGAGACAGGGATAGACGCGCTAACCCACGCCGTTGAAGCGTACATAGGCCGCTCAACAACTAAAGGAACAAGGGCGGACGCCATGGAAGCGGTCAGGCTGATTTTTGAGAATCTCGATAAATCCTGCCGCCATGAAAGTGCTGAGGCGGAAGCGGCTATGCTCAGAGCCTCCCACCTTGCGGGCAGAGCATTTACAAGGTCTTATGTCGGCTATATTCATGCTGTTTCCCATAGTCTTAGCGGAAAATATAATCTTCCCCACGGCAGAACCAATGCGACGCTCTTGCCCGTTGTTCTCAGAATGTACGGCTCATGCGTTCACAAAAAGCTTGCAAGATTGGCTGTCTGTGCGGGTCTTGGGGATAAGAGCAACGGCGCAGAAAGCACAGAAAGCGTGGAAGTTCTGGCGGAGGCTTTTATCTCCGCAATTGAAAAGATGAATACAAGGCACGGTATACCCGAGTATATCCCCGAAATCAAAGAGGAGGATATCGGGATACTTTCCCGGTACGCCGCAAAGGAAGCAAATCCGCTCTATCCAGTCCCCAAGCTGTGGGATGCGCAGGAGCTTGAAAAAATCTACAGAAAGGTGATGAAAGCCAATGGATAAAACCGAAATTCAAAAGCTTTTAGACAGACAAAGGGAGTTTTTCCTGAGCGGCAAAACCCTGCCGATAGCGTACAGAAAGGAAGCTCTTAAAAAGCTTTATAAAGCTGTTGAGGATAACGAAGCCCTCCTTGCTGACGCGCTTTATTCAGATTTAGGAAAGAGCAGACAGGAAAGCTATATGTGTGAAATCGGGCTTGTTAAAAGCGAAATCGGATATATGCTCAGACATATGCGCAGCTTTGCAAAGGAACACAGAGTTCACACTCCGCTTGCTCAGACTCTTTCAAGAAGCTTCATCAAGCCTTCTCCGTATGGCAACGTTCTTATTATGAGTCCATGGAATTATCCGGTTTTGCTGACTCTTGAGCCTTTGACGGATGCTCTTGCCGCCGGAAATACAGCAATTATAAAGCCGAGCGCATATTCGCCGGCGGTATCGGAGGTCTTGGATAAGCTCATCAGCGGCTGCTTCCCCAAGGAGTATGTCGCAGTCGTCAAGGGCGGGCGGAAGGAAAACGCCAGCCTTTTGGACTGTGATTTTAACTATATCTTCTTCACAGGAAGCAAGACAGTCGGCAAAGAGGTGATGAAAAAGGCATCCGAAAGACTTATACCCATCACCTTGGAGCTTGGCGGAAAAAGCCCCTGTATCGTGGATAAATCCGCCAATATCAAGCTTGCGGCGAAAAGAATAGTATTCGGAAAGTTTGTGAACTGCGGTCAGACCTGCGTTGCTCCTGATTATATTTACTGTGATTCAAGCGTTAAGGAACGGTTAGTTGAGGAGCTGATAAATCAGATTCAAAGGCAGTACGGCGAAAGCCCTCTTGATAACAATGACTACGGTAAAATCATTTCAAAAAAGCATTTTGACCGAATAGTAGCGCTGATTGATTCGGAAAAGACAGCGTTCGGTGGCAAATCCATCCCGCAATCTCTTAAAATCGAGCCGACTATTATGGATAACGTCAGCTGGGATGATGCTGTTATGCAGGAAGAAATCTTTGGACCCGTCCTGCCGATTCTTGAATATAAGAGCCTTGAGGAAGCCGCGGATAAAATCAATTCGATGGATTCTCCGCTCGCTCTGTACATCTTTTCCTCGGACAAAAGGAATATAGATTTTGTTAAGAACCGCATACAATTTGGCGGAGGATGTATCAATGATACCCTTATACACCTCGCAACAAGTGAAATGGGCTTTGGCGGAGTAGGCGAGAGCGGCATGGGTTCCTACCACGGCAGGGCTGGATTTGATGCATTCTCCCATAAAAAGAGCATAGTCGATAAAAAGACTATTATCGACCTGCCGATGAGATACCAGCCGTATACCAAGCTTTATGAGAAGATGGTGCGGGTTTTTCTTAGGTGATGGCGAACTGAATAGAAAATCCGTCCTGAAAGGCTTCATTTTTCAGGGCGGATATTTTATTGCATCTGCACATTAGTATCAAAAAAAGATAAGACTCAGGAAAAATATATTATGCTAACACTTCTCAATCAAATCATCAACCTCACAGCACAGCACCTTAGCTAGCATCACAACGTACTCCGCTTGAGCCTTATTGATGTTCTTCTGCCGCTGTTCGTATTGCTGGATAGTACGAACCGGAATACCGGACATATCCGCAAGCTCACGCTGACTAAGACCGATTCTCATCCGCAGAAGCTTAAGATTGGTTTGTGGCTTTGCCGCTCTGTACATTGCATTCATCTTGTCGACAAACTGACGAATGTCCATTTCATGATATGGCGAGTAAAGAGCTATAATATCCGCAATGGGAATATATTTCACTATCTCAGCAAAGCTCATGGATGTTTCCCACTGATAATATGCTAACGCCCAGCCGGTCCAATATTCCTCACTACGGTTAAAGGTGTAGTTCGGCTTGATTCGATTATATTCTATACCAGACTTTTCAAGCACTTCATAAGCGATCTCGACGCCTGACATACCAACAATAACAGTGAAATCTCCGGTTCCAAACCTCTTTGCAATTCCTGAATTTATGAACAGATTGAAGAATTCAGTAATATCGTATTTGAGATCATACACCGCAAAATCAAGCATATAACCAAGGGCTGTTTGTGCTTTATCAAGATAAACCTTATCATAAGCGCGGATCATCAGGCTTCATCTCCTCATCCATAATCTGCGTGATATATAAATCACCGCGTTGACGGCGGTTTCGTTCTACATTGAAATACTCACTGCGGGCAGATTTGTCGCGCTGTACTTTTTTTGCGTACCATTCATCGCTTTTTACAATTTCGCTGCCGACAAATTCTATTCGTTCAAATGCCGTTTTGCTTTTGAGAACGAACTGCTGACCAAGCTTGCCAAGGTGCATAGCATTGTTAAGCTGACGGTATGAAATCGTGCCATTTATAAAATCCTGTGCAAATGAAAAATAGCTGTCATCAGCGCGATAGCCAATGATAACATCACGGTTTTCGTAATCTATTGCAAAATTTGCTATCAGATATTCCTTTGCCTCCAATGCAAGACCTGATGGTACACTGAATTCGCGGTTTTGCAACAGCACCGTAATCCAATGCAGAATGCAGTATTTCGGTTCATTCAAGTCAAGAATTTGCAGACCATCACATTCTAATTCGTAGCAGTTGGCATAACCATCCTGATCTTTGCTGGCAGCCCATTCCTTTGCCATCACAAGGCTGTCGGTGCAATAAAAGCCAAGTCCATAGTCGTTATAATGCTTACCATATCCAAATACTGGCTTCTCAATAATACTTGAGGAACCGTGATAAAGTTTTTTAATCATAGTTATAGCATCTCCATTCGTCATACATATTATACTCCCAAAGAAGTATTTTGTCAACGAAACAAAAAGACAATACGTCACTTGCTATGCCAAAAAGGTGCTCTATGCCTGCACGATTCTCCTCTCTAACGTCCGCCTTTCTCACACCCGCCGCAATCACTGCACCCATTACAGCAAATCCTCATACCGCAAGTCTGACATCGTTCCCTAAAACTCGGTACATACAACCGCTCCTCGGGAATCGGATATCCCCAGTCGTCATACAGCTTGAAATTCATCGGCTTGCCCTGATAACTGAGTCCCGACCGATACGCCTGTTGACTTTGCAGACTGTTTCCTTCAAGCTTATACAGCTTCCCATCCTTTACAAACCTGCGCCCCGTACCGCAGAATACGAAGGTAACATCAAAGTCCACACACTCCTCCCTGAGCGATTTCACCCAGTCATAATGGCACGGTCTGGCACCATCATAATTCTCGCCGTCGCAAAGCACCTGTTCAATCTGACCTGATTCAAGATATTTTCGTATGCTCACAGGCCCGATAAATGGCGCACACATTATACCCTTGTGTTTGAATGGAAGATCTAAAAGTATCGGGATACGCTCATCGGCGCGCTTTTGATTCTCCGCTGTTACGTTGAAAAAGATATTCTCCCAGCCGTTGCCCCAGTTATATGGGAGATGGTCTGCGACCCTCTCCGGGCGTTTAGTTAGAAGAAAGAACTTCACATCAGGGCGCTGTGACATGATTTCCCACGCCTCATCCCGCCATTGGTCGGCATCTTCTAAGAAAAAATCGCTGGTCATACATACGCGAATCATTTCGCCGCTTTTGACTTTGTAGTTTCCCTGACGGTCCTTTTGCAGGGGATATCTGAAATTCGTCTTAGTCCTGTAAATGTCGCCGCCATCTTTATCTCTCATGCGGTCCAAAAAGAACATATAGCAGTGGTCGCAGCCCTCACTTTTTCTTCGGCATCCGTGCCAGGGGTTCCATATATCATGCATTGTAATCATCTCAATTTCACGAATCAGACTTTCCGGGATGCTCCGCGGTCCACACAGCATAAACCCCATGTGACTGCAGCAATTTCATCTTGCCGGGATGTTTGTCATAGCTTTTTACAAGCTGAAGTCACATAACATGGATCATGCTAACGTTTTGATTTCATTTATGAATATAGTATAATTATATATGGAGATGTAGATGGAAATGGTGCAATTGATATAATAGAT
>ERZ779889.564-NODE-564-length-45370-cov-7.058435_pt1 | contig 45370 bp, 37 predicted proteins | sample MGYA00511030_ERZ779889 | MGnify/ENA primary metagenome ERZ779889 (study PRJEB29588, sample SAMEA2160616) | human gut metagenome | biome: human gut; feature: human-associated habitat; material: faeces | place: Denmark | collected 2008/2010 ... | reverse complement strand
CCGCCGCAAGCAATTCGCCGTAAGTTGCCCCGTCCCGCAGGAAAAACCAGCCGCTCGACTCCACCGCGCCGCCGACATAAACATATCTGCCGCCTTCATATCCTTCAAAAGTTTCGTCCTGCGCCTTGTCGGGCAGAGAAAAACAATTTTCCGCACCGAAAGACAGAAAGCCGCTTAAAAATACGGCTACAAACATCAATGCGGCAACAAAAAAATATAAACAAACCTGTCCTTTCTTCATGAGTAAGTTTCCGTGTATATCTTATCACAAAACCGTTTGAGTGTAAATAAAAAAATTCCCGCCTTGCCGTCGGAGAGCAATAGTCAACCTGAATAAATCAGGTGGGTAATTAGCCGGCATTTTTTGTCTTCCCCCGAAGCCGTTTCCGACTTTTGAGCCGCTTTAGGCGGCGAGAGGCCTGACATATTTGCGCGGACGTCATTTCCCTTTTGCTAAATGTGGTTGACGCAAACGCTCGTATTCCTAACGCACAAGGCAGGAAATAAAATTATAACCAATCGTATCACTTTTCAGTCTGTTTGTTCCACCGTTTGAGAGAAGGCAGCAGAGCTTTGAGATATTCCTCCGCAGTTTCGTGAGTAAAGCTTTCCTCTCCGTTTGCCATATGAGGCACGCACAAATCTATCATTTGCTGCATGGTGCATTCATAAGTAAAATGCCCGTCCTTGTAGCAGTACATACAGTAGTCGTCGCTTTTTCTGCCGTCCTTTTCCGTGCCTCTGAGTTCCATAAAATCCAGCGGCATGCCGCAGCTTTGGCAAATCGTGTTCATCGTCTTCTCCTTTCAGGCAACTGTATTTTAGCATAATTTTTGATAATTGGCAAGAAAATTTTTTGTCTTATGTTGACACGGGAAAAATTATGTTTAAAATAAAACAGGAGGCTTTTTATGTGCGGACGCTTTCAATTGGACGTTAACGACTCCGAATTTCGGAGCATCTTTAAATCTTTAAACTATACGCCGACAAATTCCGTATCCGAATCCGGGGATTTTACTCCCTCGCTTTTGCTCCCCTCGCTTTGCCTGAACCGAAACGGAAAAATCGCCGTAAAGGCTTTGAAATGGGGACTGTCCGCCCCGTCCGGCAAAGGTCTGTTGATAAACGCCCGCAGCGAAACGGTTTTTACAAAACCTTTTTTCCGCTCCGACTTTGAAAACAGGCGCTGCCTCATACCTGCGCACGGTTTTTACGAATGGGACGCGGAAAAGAAAAAAATATTATTTAAAAGGTACGACGGTGCAATGTTTTTTCTTGGCGGAATATTCAGAAGGCTTGAAACCGACGATAAATGTCTGATTTTAACGCGGAGTGCGCGCCCTCCGATTTCCGCCGTTCACGACAGGGAACCGATTATGCTGGAAATAAAACAAGCGCGCGCATGGCTGACCGACACTGACGCGGCAAAGAATATGCTTGAAAACGATTTTTCGGCAAACCTGATAAAAACAGATTAATCATTCCGACAATCTTACTGAGACGTAAGAATACAAAAAACCTGTCGAATTGTTTTTGAGCATTCGACAGGTTTTTTGGTACACCATCAGGGACTCGAACCCTGGACACCCTGATTAAGAGTCAGGTGCTCTACCAACTGAGCTAATGATGCATATTTGGTGATCCATCCGCGATTCGAACGCGGGACACCTTGATTAAAAGTCAAGTGCTCTGCCGGCTGAGCTAATGGATCTTATTTACTTTGCTTTCTGTTGTGGCAGGGGTGGCAGGATTCGGACCTACGAATACCAGAGTCAAAGTCTGGTGCCTTACCGCTTGGCGACACCCCTACAAATGGGGTGAGCAATGGGAGTCGAACCCACGACCTCCAGAGTCACAATCTGGCGCTCTAACCAACTGAGCTATGCCCACCATTTTTGGCGTGCCTGAAGGGATTCGAACCCCCGACACACGGCTTAGAAGGCCGTTGCTCTATCCGGCTGAGCTACAGGCACACACTTCGCGTTTCCACAACGTCAAAAGGCGGGACTCAATCTCGCACATGAAGATGTGTTGGAGCGGGTGATGGGAATCGGACCCACGCGACCAGCTTGGAAGGCTGGGATTCTACCATTGAACTACACCCGCACGACAACGCTAAAAAATCATAGCACAAGCAAATTTCATTGTCAAGATTTTTAGCCTATTTTATAAAAAAATTCTCTCCGTCAAGCATTTTCATCTTTCAAAATTTAAAAAAATTCAAATGTTTTCCGACATCCTGATTGATTTTAATCAACGACCTGCTTATGTTATTGACAAATCCCTTGACTTGTGCTTAAATATATTTCAATGCGGCTATGGCGGAATTGGCAGACGCGCCAGACTTAGGATCTGGTGTCACAGACGTGGGGGTTCGAGTCCCTTTAGCCGCACCAAAACAGACAGAGATTGAACCCGATATACATTTTTGTAAACGGTGTTGCGGGCTTTATCTCTGCAAGGTAAGGAAAAAGCACAAGGTTTTATGCCTTGTGCTTTTTGTTGCATACACGAACTTAAAATCCACAGAAGTTTTTTTCAACGCGAATAGATACACTCTACCGATAGTATGCTTCTGCGGATAAAATATTAAGTTAGGTCGCAGATTTATTTAAAACTTATTTAACGGTTTTGCAATAGTTTCTGAAATAAAACACGTTCTGAATTTTGTATTGAAAATTTTTAAAATCTTGCAATAAAAACAAGCCCGGAAAGCCTTAATAGTCTAAACTAAAAAACGAGTGAAACACTCAAAAAAAATTAAAGGAGTTTGTATTATGGAACAAAAAATGCACAAACGAATCCTGAGCTTTATCGAAGAAGAACGGCTTTTGTCGGGCGACGAGCGAGTTTGCGAGGATATTTTCCGCAGGTTGAAGAAAAATCGGTCTTATCTGCCCTCTCTTCATGCCGTCGTCGAGTTGGCGAAAAGTTTCAACTGCTCGGCAGACTTTCTCTTGGGACTCAGCGATTTTCCCGACAGCGCGGATGAAAACATCGACGTAAATTCATTTTGCAAAAATCTGAACAGATTTGCCAAGCTGCACCCGACAAAATTTTATTTGCTTAAAAAACAAGGCTTTTGCAAAGAATTTTCCTCGTTTTACAATTGGTTGAACGGAAAATATCTGCCCGACGCGTTAAGCCTTGCAAAACTGGCAAAACGCCTTAACATTTCGGCGGACGCTCTTTTGAAAAAATAACCGTGTCAGGCAAATTCCGCTTTTTGAGGCGGGATTTGCCTTGCCTGCAATCGGCGCATTAAAATTCCCTCGTTCAATCTCCGCGTCCCAACAGATAATCGACCGAGCAATTCAACGTTTCGGCAAGGCACACGAGATTGAACACATTTGGCATGGTTCTGCCCGTTTTCCAATTGTTTATCGAGGATTTGAATTGAATCTTACCCGTGCGTTTCAGTACAAAAACCTTCAATTGCTTTTTTTCGAGAATTTTGCACAGCCTTTCTGAAAAAACGGGCAATTCCCGTCTCGGGTTTGGCAAGCTGTTTTCATTTTCCAAGCCCAACATATACGCAAAAGAACATCTGAAAAAATTCGCCAATTTGAGCAAATTTCTCGTGGAAGGCAGTTTTTTGTTTTTGTCGGACTTCCAATGCATGAGCTCGGTTAAATCAATGCCCGTGCTTTCGCTTATCTGCTTCGGCGTAAGCCCCGTTTCTTTCATCAATTCATTTAATCTTGCAGTAAACGACGAAACAATATCCATTTCTTTTCTCCCGAAATATATGTTACACTGTTCCTCGCATGATTTGTTTAAAATGTCTCTTGTTGCATACTTTTGACAAAATAATTAAATATAATACAAAACTTTCTAAAAAACGATATAAATAAGTGTCGAATTTGCCCAACAATCACCATTGATTTTGTTTTACCGCAACAAAAATTTAAAAAATGACGGAAAAACAGTTGCGCCGCAATAAAAAAAATGATATACTATGCAAGTGTTGATTTGCCTCCATAGTCTAGCGGTCAGGACGCCGCCCTCTCACGGCGGAATCAGGGGTTCGAGTCCCCTTGGAGGTGCCACTTGCAGTTCGTAAACGAACTGCTTTTTTGTTTGGTTACGGACTCTCACCCCCGGGGTGACGCGTTTTTGCGCTCGGCGCAAAATTCGCTATTCCGTCGCGGGACTGCCTCCCGCTCCTTGCGAGTCCCCTTGGAGGCGCCGCTTGCAGTTCGTTTAAGAACTGCTTTTTTGTTTGTTTCAAACATTTCAAACTTTACGAGGTAAAAACAATGATTTTGGAAACGGAAAGATTAATGCTAAGAGAAATGACGCAATCGGATTTTGACGACCTCGCGGAAATGCTTTGCGACCCTGAGGTGATGTATGCTTACGAAAGAGATTTTTCCGATGAAGACGTCAGGCAATGGCTTGACAATCAGCTGTCGCGTTACAAAAAATACGGTTTCGGTATGTGGAGCGTGATTCTCAAACAAAGCGGAAATATGATAGGTCAGGCGGGAATTACAATGCAGCCCTACAAGGACGGAGAGCTCCACGAAATAGGTTATCTGTTCAAAAAAGCGTTCTGGCACAACGGATATGCGACGGAAGCGGCGCACGCGCTGAAAAATTACGCTTTTCAGACCTTGAAACTTGATGAAATTTTTTCCACAATCAGGACAAACAATTATCCGTCCATTGCCGTAGCGAAGCGCAACGGTATGGAATGTATAGATTGCTACGTCAAATATTATTACGGAAAAGAGATGCCGCACTATTTGTTCAGAGCGACAAAAAAGCTTGAAGATATGCCGTTAAATGAACTGTGGCGCTTGTTCCCCGTCGAGCTTATGCCGCACGACGACGGCTTTGCCCGCTTATTTTCGGAAGAAAAAAAATTTTTACTCGATTTGCTTCCCGAAAATAAAGTGTACAGAATCAGTCACATCGGCAGCACGGCGATAAATTTTATTGCGGCAAAACCGATTGCGGACATTTTGCTTGAAACATACTCCTCTGCCTGTATGGAGCAAATTTGCGATATTCTGACCGAAAACGGATATGTTTGCATGTCAAAAACAAAAGACAGAATTTCACTCAACAAAGGCTACACGAAAAACGGTTATGCGGAAAAGGTATTTCACCTGCATTTAAGAATAAAAGGAGACAACGACGAACTTTATTTTCGCGATTATCTTAACGAAAAACCCGAAATTGCCAAAAGTTACGAAAAATTGAAACTTACCTTGTCTGAAAAATACAAATATAATCGCGACGCGTACACTCAGTCCAAAACAGAGTTTGTCTCCGACGTAACCGAACGCGCGAAAAAATATTTCGAAAACAAATACAATTGATTGTTTTTCAAAGTAAAATTAAGATAGTTAAAACATGGGCAGCAAAAGCTGCCCATGTTTTTGCTTTTGGAAAATTTCCGCAATGTTTTATTGCCAAAACTTTAAGCCCAAATTTATTAACCGTCTATCAGATTGTAGTTCAACAGAATGCGTTTTATTTTTATCGCGTTGGTTTCGCTCGCCTGCGCGTAATGAATGGTGTTTTTGAAACCTATCCACATTATTTTGATGCCCGTTTCCGAGTCGTTTTTTACCGCCTCCGCAAACGCCTCAGCCATTACGCAGCATTCGATAATAAACGGTTTTGACATAAAAGTATCCAGCTTTATTTTTGCTTCAAATTCCGCTATTTCGTTAAGAATAGCCGTTTTAGCGGCGGAATCAAGGCGAAAAGCCGGCGGCGGCGCGATTTTCAACGCGGACTCTTCGTCATAGTCTTCGTTTGAAGCAGCAGAACTGCCGAGATTTTTCAGCACCATCTCCCCCGCCCTTTTGAAGGGCTTGAGGACGGTATCGCAGAATTTCGTGTAAGCGACGTTTGTGTCCTCGTCGTAAAAAAACTCCGTCAAAAATTCCAAAAGACTGCGCCTGCCGGAATCAAATTCCGTCAAAAGACATACCGTGAAAGCGATTATCCTCTTTTTGTCGTTGGGCATTACAAATTTGCAAACGGATTTTCCGTTTTTGGTCAACACAACGCGCGCCTTGTCGTATTCGTCGGCGTAGCTGACGTTTTTAAGCGTTTCGCCGACAACCGCAGTCAGCTCGGGAATGGTCGCCACGCATTTAAGCAAGCCGGAAATATGCCTGTCTGCAAGAATAAAACGGGAGTTGATTGCCTCCTCAACCCGCTGCGAAAACATACCGAGATTGTTTTTTTGATTGCTCATATATACCTCGCGAATAGTTTAACACAATTTGTGTTTTTACTCAACAAAATAAAATCTTTTGCAAAAAAAGTTGTTTTATCGTCCGAAATATAGTACAATCAATAAGCAAAGATTCTTTTGCTGTTTTTTTGCGCGTTTTTTTTCTGCGGAGGTAAAAGTTTGGCAATCTCTATGGACAGCACACAAAATAAATTGTTGCTTTTGTTCGTCTTCGATAAAATGGAGATGCCTTTAAGCGAACAAACTATTCTTGAAATGTGCTGCTCCGCCAACAATTGGATAAATTATATAGATTGCAAACAGGCATTGATGCAGTTAATCGACGCGAATTTTGTCGCCGCCGTCAACAAGGGCGCGTCAAACGAAGCTATGTACTCTATTACGCCGGAAGGCAGAATTTGTCTTGCACATTTCTTCGTGCGCATTCCCTCCAGCCTGCGCGAGGTTGTAAGCGACAACGTCAAACTGAACAGGATGAACTACAAACGCAAGCAGGAATACGCAAGCGACTATCAAAAAAATCCCGACGGCACTTACGACGTGCTTCTTAAAATAATCGAACCTAACGAGCCGGCGCTTGAAATCAAAATCAACGTGCCCAACAGAACTATTGCAAAACACATTGACAAAAAATGGGAAGAAAAAGCCGCCGGCGCTTTCAGAATAATTTACGATTATCTCATCGAGTAGCAACTTGCAAAAATTTTTTTGACAATTCTCTAAGATTGCTTGACTAATCTGAAAACAAAAAGTATAATATTTTAGCGTTGTTTTGCGAAGATGGCGGAATAGGCAGACGCGTACGTTTGAGGGGCGTATGGTAATACCGTGTGGGTTCAAGTCCCATTCTTCGCACCAACAAGCGGATGTGGCGGAATTGGCAGACGCGCTAGATTCAGGTTCTAGTGGTTTCACAGCCGTGCAGGTTCAAGTCCTGTCATCCGCACCAGAACAGACAGAGATTGAACCCGATATACATTTTTGTAAACGGTGTTGCGGGTTTTATCTCTGCAAGGTAAGGAAAAAGCACAAGGTTAAATGCCTTGTGCTTTTTTCTTATGATACGTTTTAAATGTTTCGGAGTTGCGTTTAGAATTGCTTCTAGGGCTTTGCTTATGCCAAATGTTATCATGGCAAGCACCATGTTCACGGCAAGAGTTACTGCCCATTCTTCATTTATATAACTAACAAAATTTGACCAGAATTTCTTTTCGTTTTGTAATCCAGCTATCGTTGCCCCCACTACTAGCGATACGGCAGTTACCATTATTGCCGATAAAAATATAGGCATAAATTCCGGACATATCAAAGATAATACTAAACCATATAATAGTATTACTAATGACAGCTGTTTACCTGATTTGCTTCCCCAGAATCTTTTCCAGGACACGTTCCAGAAATACTGCCACTTGTTTAACTTCGGCGCGTCATAGGCAAGCTCTGTTTCCGTTTCTATTGTATATTTATTATATGCTTCGCTCAACGGATTTGTCAATATAATTATTTTGCTCTATTAAATTTAAAAAAGAGATTTGCAAATGCAAATCTCTTTTTTTGCACACCTTACTAGATTTAAATTTGTATGTTTTCGGTATTGCGTTTTGAATCGCCTGTACAGCTTTGCTGACGCCGAATGACACCATTGCAAGTGTCAAGCTGATTGCAAATGCGGGCGCAAGCTCTTCGTTTATGTAATTGTTAAAGCCGTCTACAAAGCTTTCCTTATTCCGGAATCCCGCGATTGTTGCGCCTATCACCAACGAGACTGTAGTTCCTAATACTGCCGATATATAATACGGTGTGAACGCAGGACAGAATATTGCCAAAATCGTTGCCGCTATGAAGATTACCAACGACAGCAATTTTCCCAATTTGCTTCCCCAGAATCTTTTCCAGGACACATTCCAGAAATACTGCCACTTGTTTAACTTCGGCGCGTCATAGACAAGCTCTGTTTCCGTCTCTATTGTATATTCATTATATACTTCACTCAACGGATTTGTCAATTATCATTTGTAATTCCTATAAATAAAACAATAGGCTACAAATTAAAGTAACCTATTGTTTTATATTATTAAACTTCTTTCCCTGTAAAATAATCAATATAAATTATCTTTTTATTATAATCTTGTATGACAATTTTTGTTCCTTGCATTTCAACCTTATCTATGATTTCATTATAATTGTTACTCCATATTTTTACAAAATCATAATTTAATAGAAATATACTTAATTCGCTTACTACCAGAATGTTATTTTTTGCATTTGCAAATCTCTTTTGTGTTTTTAGTCGTCATGTAGTCTTAAACCATAGTTCCCTAGATATTTTCTTTGAACATTTTCATCTGAATCAAAACTGAATCTGACTTTATCATTGAACTCTTCTACATAGCCGATTTCCGTCAATATATTCATAACCGCATCCTTTGTTAAATCTATTATATTGCTTTCTTTATAAATATTCAACTCCTTATCGGTCTTATAAAATATGTAAATATCTACCGATATGCCAGAATGCGGTACACATTCTATATTGTAAATCTTACTATTATTCTTTTTTGACCAATATATTATTCTAGGAATGGCTTTTTTCAAATAATACCATTGTCTCAATCTCGCCTTTTCCATTTCCTGAATTTCATTTTCCATTTCTTGAGTTATTTTATACATAATTGTCCCTCACAATTGGATATCTTCATATTAAAACTTTAATTTTAGTTTGTCAACTTAATTAAAAAGAGATTTGCATTTGCAAATCTCTTTTTTGTTTTAGTCGCCGTATAGTCTTAAACCATAGTTACCTTGATAATTCTTTTGAACATTCTCATCTGAATCAAAATTTATTCTTATGTTATTGTTAAATTCAGTTGTATATCCTATTTCTTCCAAAATTGTTATAAACTCTTTTTTGGTCAAATCTGTGATTTTTTTTGTCTTAAACATTTCCAATTCTAAGTTTGTTTTATAAAAGATTAATATATCCAATTCTTCACCAAAAATTGGCACACATTCTATATTATAAATCTTACAATTATTTTTTTTTGACCAATGTACTATTCGAGGAATGGCTTTTTTCAAATAATACCATTGTTTGAAATTTTTTTTATCCATTTCTTGAATTTTATTTTTCATTTCTTGAGTTATAATATACATAATTGCTCCTCATAATTGAATAATACCTATTCCTAATTGACTTAAATGTTTTATTTCACGTAAAAATGAATACGTAGCATTAACAATACTATGTGACGCATAAAATGTTTTGCCCAACGCAATTTGCTGATTGAGGAAAGCTTTATTGATTAGCCACATATTATCTTTGCCCACAATCTGAGATATCGCGTCCCACTCCTGCAAATAAAAATACGTAAATTCATTTCCCGCTCTTGCTATATAGGAAGTCGCTCCTCCGTCTTCAATTTTACCCAGCATGACTTTTGAACTTTCAGGATTATGAGTTCCCAACCTCGCAAGTGCTTCATAATCTCCGTTTTTTGCCGCATCAATTACAGCCGACTTGTTGTTGGTAACGGTTTTTGGAGTAACGGCAGCATTGGCAACAGAATATCTAAGGGTGTTTAAGCCTAAGGCAACGATATAAATAGCTGACGTTATGGCTACTTCCTGCGCCCAGTTGTTTCGGATATAATTGACAAATCCGTTCCAAAATCCGTATCCCTGCTGCGAGCTTTGGAATCCTGCCAACAACGCACCTATGCCTAACGAAACTACCACCGCTCCGAAAGCAAATGCATATCCAGCCCAAATTTCAGGTGCAAAAACCGGGAACGCTATTGACGCTGCAATTGTTGCTATCGTCGCCATAACGAACAACGCCGTTGCAAGACCTTTTCCCCAACCGCTCCGCCAGTAGGATTGCCATTTTGTCAATTCGGGAGGGTCAAATGCCAATTCTGTCGCTGTCTCTATTGTATATTCATTATATGCTTCACTCAACGGATTTGTCAATGTCGAGTTATGCAGATTCAAGCCGTATATTGTCGTTGCGTTGGCAAGCGCTGTTTCGGGGCTTCCGCCGTCAAGGAATTGCTTGGTTGCCGTGCTGTAAAAACGGTTGTTTATGTAATAAAACCCACTGTCGCTGTCGTAATACTGACTCTTCCATCTTACGGGATTGAGCGTACCTATTCCGTTCGTGTCCTTGACGACCTTGCAGCTGCCCCAAGCGTCGTACTCATACGCAGCAACTTCTCCGCCGTTGTCAAGAATCGCCACCACGTTGTTCCTTGCGTCTTTGACAAACATATACGGATTTGCCTCAGATGCTATTTCAAAGCCGGATATTCCCTCCGCGTCGTATATGTATCTTATTTCTTTTTCTCCGTTTCGGTTTTCTCCAAGCAGCTTTGTTCCGTCGTAATAGTAATCCGTTGTTTCGCTTCCCGTTTTCTTTCTGAATCGCAGTCCACTCGAATTGTATTCGTACTCCGTGTTTCTTATCTTTTTGAGCAGATTTCCGCGCTCCCACTCTATTTCCGTTGATGAAAACGGCGTTTTGCAATATTGAATACAGTTGCCGTAATTGTCGTATTCAAACTCCGTCCGCGCAATGTCTCCGCTTTTTATGTAACCCGTTACACGTCCGTTTTCGTAGGAGTATGCTTTTACTACTCCTCCGCCCGTCTCGCTGCAAAGCGTGCCGTCTTTGTTGTAGGCGTATTCCAGAGTGTAGCCGTTTGCCGTCTCCGCTTTCAGCCTGTTGCTTTTGTCATACGTATAAGACCTGACCTTTGTGCTCGTTTCTCCGTTGTGAGTAGTTTTGTACGTATCGCTCAAAAACAGCCCTCTGCTGTCATAAGTATGATTGATTTCGTACTCGGTTTGCAGGAGATTTACATAATTGTGCTTTGCGTATATTTGAGTTTTTAGCGCAGTCCCTTTCTGATAACTGTTTTGGACGGTTATTATTGAATCAAATATTTCGCCCGTGCCGCTTTCTTCCTTCTTGTGCCTTTTGCTTTGCAGTCGTCCGAGGCTGTCGTAAGTATATTCCGTCACTCCCCTGTTAAATCTCCCCGACATACGCTCGGCTTTGAAATCCACGCTTTCCTTTATGCGGGGAGCCAATACCTTGTCTTTGTCGTAGGTTACACCCGTTTTTTGTTGCGTGAAATCCAGAAAATCATATTGCACCTCGTCGGTACCTGTTTTTTTCATGGTAAAACGGGTTTCGTTTGACTGCTCGATTTCCACGCCGGTGCAGTTGTTGAAGTCGTCGTAAAAGTATTTGTAGGTGCGGTTTTCAAAGGGGTCGTACATAAAGGTGACCTCAGACGCGCCTGCACTCTCGGGCAGCGCCTGACGGGTAAACGTGGTTGTTTTGCCGTTTTCCTCTATTTTTTCCGTTCTGCCGTATTTGTCCAGCGTGAGCTTGTGCTGCTCCGCAGTGTTTTGGTTGCGATAAGTCTTTGTTGTGACCGTCCCCTGCGCATAGTCAGCTTCCTTGCTCACAAGCAACGTGCGTTCTCTGTCTTCTCCCTCGCCCGTCTTAATCAGGTAAAACTTTGTCGCGTCTCCGAAATTGTTGTACTCCGCGCCGTAGCCGTAACCGTACGACGAAAATCCCGTAGGCGTCACTGCGGAAATGCGTCCCGCTTGGTCGTACTCTATGAGATTTTCTCCGTTTTCCTCCGCGTAGCTTACGCCCGTCAGTCTGTTTTTCGTCGCGTCGTAAGAGTATGTTTTTGTCAGACCGCCGTCCGTTTCGTTTTTTCCGCCGTAAGTCGTTTTCTCCGTTCTGTCCATACCCGTGTCGTAATTTACGCCGTTTTTAGACGTAGCGGTCGTTTCGACGGAAGAAACTTCGTCGTGCACTGCCGAGTATTCTATCGTTTCGTTTGTGTCGGGGTGGCTGATTGTTTTTTTGGACAGCATACCGAATGCGTCGTAAGCGTAAGACACGACAACGCCGTATTCGTCGATTTCGCAAAGCTTTCTGCCCTTTAAATCGGCGTAAACGTAGGTTTCGGTTTTTGAACCCGACGAGCCGTCCTTTTCGGCTGTCGTATACTGCCCCACTCCTTCGCCGATCAGCCCCGCGACGGACAAATCGGGATAAAAACGCATATAACCGTGAGTCGCCATCATGTCGTCGGGAGAACGCGTTTCGTGGTTGAACATCGCCGTGCCGAAGCTGTTGTCGGCAAGCTTTTCTATTTTCAGGTCAAACCATTTGTATTCGTCTGTTTCGTCCTTTATATCCTTGCCCCAAAGACGCGCGTCGGATACCCACAGCCTGCGCCTGCCGTCGCACAGCGAAAGCGCAAAGCTGCCCGCGTGGACGAACTTCTGCCCCGTTGCGCGCTCCTTGTACATACTCAGAAACGTGTTTTGCATATCCTTGTCCGACATATAGCAATCGTCGCTTATTTCTTGCAGGACAAAGGTTGAACTGCCTGCCTTTTTGTAGCTAAGTTTCTTTACGCTGTCCATAGGCGCCCATGCCGATTCGTTTTCAGCCTTGACAAAGCATCTCGACAACGGCGAGTAAACGATTCTTACGTCGGCAATTTCAAAATTTGCCGTTGCGTTTGCGTCGCCCACCTGCACGCGCACGTCGTCGAAAGAGTTGTCGGACAGTTCCAAAGGCACGGTCAAGAATTGCCAACCGCCCAAGGCGGTTGCGTCCGCAAATACTTCGCCGCAGGCCTTTTCCTTGTTGTTGTCGAACAAGACCACCTTTACCGAAGGATTTTCAAGCGTGGTATGCAGTTTCAGGAAAAAGGTCGCATTGAAATATTTGTAGTTGGCGCATTTGTATTTTTTGTAGTCCACAAGCTTATCTACGCCGCTCAACTGCACCTCGCCCGCGCTGTCGGAGGCTTCGGCTAAATCACAGAAATATGAGTTTCTGCGATTGAAAACCGTTTTGGCAGTGTCTGTCTCGGGCAAGTCGAGACTGACTCCCGAAAGCTTTTCGAGACTTTTCAGATTTTCCGCGCCGTAGTCGCCTACCTCGAATATACCCGTCGTGTAGCCCGCCGTATTGAAATAATACTTCATCACCACGTCTTTTTCGTCGGACTCCGTCGCTCCCTTGCGGTTTCTGACCGTCGTAAAAGCGCGCGTGCCGCTCCCGCCGCTTATGCAGTTGCAGCTGAATGTGTTTTGTTGAGTCAAGGAAAGGGCAAAGCCCTCCGCGTCGCCTCCGTCCGAAATGTCCGCAGCGCCGCACTTGACGGTGAGCGAACCGGCGGAACCGCTTTCGAACAAAACGGCGGATTTGTCGGGTTCAAAAGCCATGCCGCTGATTTTGCCGTCCGCGCCGTAGGAAAACACGCTGCGCTCGCCGTTTTCCGTTGTTGAAATCAGTCTGCCGAGCGAATCGTAAGCATAAAAAATTTCTCTTTTTGTCGCGCCGTTTTTGACGCAGCGCACTGCATTGAGCAAACCGCTGCCTTCGTCGTATTCAAGGCATATTTTCAGACTCTTGTTGCGGTTGTCGTAAATTTCCGCAAGCTGTCCCGCCTGATTGTAATCAAAAATTTTCTCGACGTTTGAGTTGTGGCAGGAAATTGTTTTGCAAAGTCTGCCCGACTCGAAAACAAGCTTGTTGCCCTGTTCGTCCGTTATCGCAAACTCGTTTTCCGCAGTTTGCTTCAAAGTAAGATTCAGTCCGTCCGTGTCGTAATATCTTTCTCCGTCGCCGAGCGGCAGGAACGTATGCCAATAGCCCGCGCCGTCGAGATACTCATAGCTGTCGTTTTTTCCCTCAAACAAATATTGCTGAACGTCAAGCTTGAAGCCCTTGCCCATATGGGTTTTGTAATATCCGCTTCCCTGTTTTAAAGAAAGGCTTTCGTCAAAACATGAATTGTAAATATGGCTCAAACCGAAAGCATAGCTGTTTGCTCCCGCGTTCATGTCATGCCTTTCGAGCCTGATTCTGTCGGTAAACAGGTTTACTGACGCTTCACCCGCCCCGCAGGAGTATTTAAGCTCCGCCTGACCGCCTTTGCTCATGTCTTTGCCAACGCTCATCACGTATACGGGGAGACGCGCGCTTTTTGTGATTCCGTATTCGGAGTAGCTCACGGTTACATATCTGTCAGCCGCCGTCAGCGCTTTGCTTTCAACTGAAAAACCGGAAAGCACCGTTTCGGAATAGCCGTCCGCATGGAAAGCCGTGCCCTTCAATCCCTCAGAATCGAATTGCTCGCCTTCGACATAGTTTCTTTTTACGCTTGTCGGGTCGATGTTGAAGCCCGTCAAATCGTCTTTTACCCTGACGGGAAATAAAGTATAATAAATCCCGAAAGTCACGGTAACATATTGAATGCCCGGATTGGAAAAATCGGTTGTCCCCAAAGAATAGGCGTCGAATTGCCTCCATATTTTGTTGTCGTAATGCGCTTCGACAACCATACCGGCAGGGTCAAACGACATACCTTTTTTGTAAACCGTTGTGTCGGGAAATTCTGCGATACGCAGCCCCTTGACGTCCTTCTTCGCCACGTCAATGCTTACAGCTTGAGAAACGGTTTTGCCGTTTTCCGTATAAGTCACAGTTATCTCCGTGTCCGAAACGCCGAGAGACGTTTTGGGTTCATAATCAAAACCGCTTACCGTTTTGGAGCTGCCGTTTTCGTAAAAAGCCTTGACGCTCAAACCCGACGGAGAAAATTTGTCCCCTTCAAGATAAACCTCCTGATAATCTCCCGAAACCTCTATCCGTTCAACCGCCGCTTCCGTCACGGTAACAGACTGTTGAGTATTCACTTCGACAAAATTGCTTATGTACGAAACAGTCACATAACTCGTACCCAAACTCATAATAACGGGATTTACGTTGTAAGCGGAAACCGTTTCGATTGTGCCGTCGGTAAATTCCACCTCGACCTCCATACCCGTTTTGTCGAATTTTTCGCCTACAAAATATGTCGTTTTTGACGGCGGCGAAACGATTTTGATATTGCCGGGAGTTTTAGGCGGTACGGGAATTTCTTCGTCAAGCAGAATATCAACCGCAATCTCCACCTCCAAAGCTTCATACAAAACCCTTTTCGTCATATATTCAAGCCCGTTCAAAAACTCCGTTTCCTGTTCGGAAATGTAAGGTCTGACGATTTTTTTGCTTAATTCGTAAAAATCCCCTATGATATAATAGTCGCTAAGAGCGTTGTCTTCCCTCTTCAAAACGGGTACGAGTTTGTTTTCCGCCGCTTCCAACGCCATATCCGACTGCATTCCCGCGCCGCCTGAAACCGTAAACATACTTTGCAAAAAGGTTGCCGCAAGATTTTCCCTTTCCTCCGAACCCGTTTTCGGCGCCATCCAATAAGCGTTGTAAAGACTTACGTCGAGAAAATCGGGATTTTCCTTGGGAAGCCCCGCCGCGACAACGCGGGTGTCGCCCAGTGTATCGGAATGATAAAGCAATGCGTCATAGTCGTAAGGCGCGCCGACAAACGCCGCAAATTTTTTTGTCGCAAAGTCAAAAAATTTTTGAGAATAATCTTGTTTTATTTCGGGATATATGAACCCCTCTTGTTGCAGCGACAAAAGAAAATTCAGCAATTTGCAAAAGCTTTCGTGCTTATCTTCGCTTTCAAAATTCAAATCTATTCCCGCCGAATACATGAATGCCGTTATCGCATACCAATCAAGCGCGGGAAGCAAATAATATCCGTTATCTTTAAGTTGTTGTCCCGCTTCGCGAAAGCTTTCCCAGTCGGTCAATTCCGCGACGTCTATACCGCAATCTTCCAAAATATCAACGTTGTAATAGAGCGCAAAAGGATTGCACGAATGCGGTATGGCATACTTTTCCCAACCGTTTTCCGCAAAATAGTTGTGATTGTTGAAAATATTGAAATCATCGGTATTCAAATCTTCAAAGCAGTGGAAATACTCGCAATAATTTTCCAAATAAAATTTCATCTGCGCGTCGTCAACAAGCACAATATCGGGCATGTCTTCATAATTTCCCTCACGTAAACAAGTCGATAATTCTTCTTTTATTACCGAACCCGTTTTTTCCTCGACACTGATTTCAACATCGAAATCTGTCGATTCTTCATTGAACATTTGCACCGCAAGCTGCAAAAGCTCCAAATGCTTTCCGTTTGCCCACACTTTCAAATAAGTTCTGTTTTCATCCATATAAAACTCTCCTTTTGGCGTATACGTCATCCCATACGCTGTCTTAAATGTATCAGATAAAATAAGACAACAGTGTGTCATGGTTAGCCTTCGAGTCCGAATAAAAATATAAATAATATTTCAACTTTGAACAAATAAAAAAGCTGCGGACAATTTCCGCAGCCGCAGCAAATTCAAATAATTTTTCAATCAATTTTGTTTTTTTAAGCAAATAAAGCTACTATTTAAGAAATAATACTCTGCATAAGACAAAAAAACAAAGTGTATATTCGGCAAAGAATATCGATTTTTAAAATTCGCACAAGATAGAATTCAACACATAAAACTTGTCCGACGGAACGCGCAAACGCGAACCTACCTTTTCGAGCAGTCCTCTTTCCGCAAGCTCAAAAGCCGTGTGTAAATAATCGTCCGCCGCCTTATTGAACTCGCTGCTTATCCTCTCCGTGTCCACGCCCTCCTCCGTGCGCAGACCGAGAATAAAGCATTCGTAAGCCTTCTCTTTTTCAGTAAGCCTGTGCCTGCCGACAACGGGCAGCCTGCCTTCGTCCAGAGCGCGGATATATTTATCTAAATTCTTGACGTTTGAACGCCTCGCTCCGTGCAAGTAGGAGTGCGCCGATACTCCCAGACCGATGTATTCTCCGCAACGCCAATAATTTAAATTGTGCCTGCATTCCAAGCCCTTCAAGGCAAAATTGCTCACCTCGTAACGACAAAACCCTGCCGACAAAAGCCTTCGGTACACCGCATCGTAAAAATCCGCCGTCGCGTCCTCGTCGGGCAGCACAAGGCGGCGTCCTCCGCAAGTTTTTTGGTTTAACATTGCGGACAGCCTTGTTCCCCTCTCGACGGTCAGCGCATAGGCGGAAACGTGCGTAAGCTTTGCTTTGATTAACGTATCGAGTGTTCTGTCAAGTCTCTCCGGCGTCTCATAGGGAAGCCCGAGAATTATATCGGCGGATACGTTGTCTATGCCTGCGGCGGCGGCGAAACCGACCGCGTTTTCAAATTGCGCCAGACAATGCGGTCTGTTAAGCAGCTTCAAAGTCCCGTCGTCTGCCGTCTGCAAGCCTATACTCAAACGGTTTACGCCGCTTGCGGCAAACTCGAAAATTTTTTCTTGGGATGCGGAGTCGGGGTTGCATTCAACCGTAATTTCCGCTTTCCCGTTCAAATCGCAGACTTTTGCCACAAATTCGAGAAAATCCGTTATCAGAGACGAATCGACCGCCGACGGCGTACCTCCGCCGAAAAAAACCGTATCTATTTCAAACGGTTTTTTCTCTTTGGCTAAGTATAAAGTCAATTCTTTTTTAAGGCAGGAAAAATATTTCCGCGCAGCGTCAAGACGGTTGGGATACGAACAGAAATCACAGTAAACGCATTTTTGCCTGCAAAAAGGAACGTGAACGTAAAGCCCCGCCATCGCTCGTCAGTCCTCGTCTATTTTGAGTATGGACATAAACGCCTCGCTCGGTATGGAAACGCTGCCCACCTGACGCATACGCTTTTTGCCTTCTTTCTGCTTTTCGAGCAGCTTCTTTTTTCTTGTTATATCGCCGCCGTAGCATTTTGCAAGCACGTCCTTGCGCATTGCCTTAACCGTTTCGCGGGCAATAATCTTGTTTCCGATTGCCGCCTGAATGGGAATTTCAAACATCTGACGCGGAATCGCTTCCTTCAATTTCTCGGCTATTTTACGTCCTCGTGCATAAGCTCTGTCCTCGTGCACTATTATGCTTAAAGCGTCGCACATTTCGCCGTTCAAAAGCAAATCCAGCTTGACCAGCTTGCTTGGCACATATCCCTTTATTTCATAATCAAGGCTCGCATAGCCGCGCGTGCGCGATTTTAGCGTATCGAAAAAATCATAGATGATTTCGTTGAGGGGCATTTCGTAGTGTATTCTGACGCGCTTGGTGTCAACGTAAGTCATATCGGTAAAAACTCCGCGTTTTTCCTGACACAGCTCCATAATCGACCCCACATACTCGGGCGGCGAATATATGAACGCATTGACAATCGGCTCCTCCATGTGCTCTATATTTGTCACAGGAGGCAGCTTGGTCGGGTTGTCAATTTCCAAAACCCGGCCGTCCGTCGTATATACCTTGTAAGAAACGCTCGGCGCCGTGGTAACCAAATCGAGGTCGAACTCCCGTTCGAGACGTTCCTGAATTATTTCCATATGCAGCAGCCCTAAAAAACCGCATCTGAATCCGAAGCCGAGCGCCACCGACGTGTCCGGCTCGTAAACAAGCGCGGCGTCGTTGAGCTTTAATTTTTCCAGCGCGTCCTTCAAATCGTTGTATTTGGAGCCGTCCGCAGGATATATACCGCAGTAGACCATGGGCAACACGTCTTTGTAGCCTTTTAAAGCCTCGGCTGCGGGATTGTCCGCAGTTGTTATGGTGTCGCCGACTTTTGTATCCGACACGGTTTTTATGCTTGCTGCAATATATCCGACGTCCCCTGCCGAAAGACTGTCCGTCTGACGCATTTCGGGCGCGAATATCCCGACCTCCGTCACGTCGAAAACCTTGTCCTTGGTCTGAAACATTTTGATTTTGGAGCCGACTCTGACCTTGCCGTCAAAAATTCTTACCAGAATGAGCACTCCCTTGTAATTGTCGTATACGCAATCGAAAATAAGCGCCTTCAAGGGAGCGTTTTCGTCTCCTTTGGGACAGGGAATTTCCTCTATTACGCTTTCGAGCACCTTGTCGATATTTATGCCTTCCTTGGCGGAGATTAACGGAGCGCGGCTTGCGTCCAGCCCTATTTCCTCTATTTCCTGCCTGACCTCCTCGGGACGCGCCGACGGCAAATCTATCTTGTTTATCACGGGCACGATTGCCAAATCGTTGTCCAACGCCAGATAACAATTGGCAAGCGTCTGCGCCTCTACGCCCTGACTTGCATCCACAATCAGCAACGCTCCCTCGCACGCCGCGAGACTGCGCGAAACCTCGTAATTGAAGTCGACGTGTCCCGGCGTGTCAATAAGGTTGAGGGTATAATTTTCCCCCTTGTAGCAGTAATTCATTTTGACGGGAGCAAGCTTTATTGTGATTCCCCTTTCTCTTTCAAGCTCCATCGAGTCAAGCAGCTGATTTTCCATATCACGCTTGGCGACCTGTCCCGTATATTCTATAAGACGGTCCGCAAGAGTACTTTTTCCGTGGTCTATATGGGCTATTATGCAGAAGTTTCTCGTTCTTTGAAGTTTGTCCATTTTTTTATTATACTATTTCAGACTGCGCTTTGACAAACGTTTAATCGAAATTTTCGTCTTGACGCAAGCAAAGGATATATATGAATTGATTAAAAGTACAAGCTTTCAAACCAATATTTTCCTATTGACTGTTTAAAGCAATTGATGTTATAATTTAAAGGTATCTTAAATGCGGAGGAAAATATGGGCAGGAGAATACTTGCATTCTTTTTAGGCATGATTTTCGGTTGGATTATTTTGGTCGGCGGCGTTGTGCTTGCGGCTGCAATCATCAAGCCGTCCACCTTCGGCGCAAACACCGACTACGTAAACGACGCAGGCAAAAGCTTCGACGATATGCCTTTGCTTGACATAATCATCGACGGCGTAAAGCTCATAAACGACAACAATCTTTCCATAAATTCCGTCAAGAGCGCCTTCGGAGTGGACTTAATCGACCTGTTGGGGCTTGACAGTCAAAATCAGGAGTTCGACGAGCTTAAAAACGTAAATTTCGCAGACCAAAACGGACTTAAAGCCGCGCTCGGCGGAATCAAGCTTTCTTCCCTCGCGCCCCTTTTAAACGGCGCGATAAACGACGAAATTGTTACGGCTTGGAAGAACAGTTCCGAACCTCCCACATTAAACGACCTTACAAGCTTCAACATGACCAAGGTGCTAGGAGGAGTCACTTTAAAAGCCGTTATGCCGCAAATTAAAACCACGGGCATAGAGGGAATAATTGCCTCCAAAGACCTCGGAACATTTGTCGCAAGTCTCAACAGCGGCGGCAACGCGGTTTCGTTTCTGCTTGACGGCGCAAGAATCGGCGACGTAATGAATTTCACCTATGACGAAAACAGCGACGCATGGGTGAACGGCGACGCTCCCGTCACGGACAATCTGGTTTTGATTGTTGCCGACGTGGAGCTTTCGGACATCACCGACGGCGGCTTTTCGGTCAACACCATGCTCAAAGACGTAAAGGTCGGCGAAATGATGGGATATGATTTCGACGAACAAACCCAAAAATGGTTCGACGAACAGAAGGAAATAACCGACAAAGTTCAGCTTGCAATCGCAAATATAAAAGCGACGCAGCTGACAGACGGCAGTTTCAGTCTGAACACGTTGACAAACGGATTGAAAACGGGAGACGTTCTCGGTTTTGTCTACGACGAAGGCGCGGGTACGTGGAAAACAGGCAGCGGCGCCGCCGTGACCGACGCTTTGACCGTCAAAATCGCCGATTTGAGTATGACCGAGCTTTTGAACGGAGACTTTTCGGTAAACGACGTCATAGACGGTATGAAAATAGGCGACGTTATGGGATATACGTTTGACGAAGAAAGCGGAAAATGGTTTGACGGCGAAGCGGAAATAACAGACAAGATGACAATCAATCTCGCGGAGCGTGATTTGATGACCGTCAAGGACAACGGATTGGATTTGGCGGAGATAGTCAAGGGCATGAAGGTCGGCGACCTCATGGGCTACACTTTCAACGCAACCCAAAACAAATGGTACAACGGGGAAAGCGAGGTTACCGATACGCTTACCTTGAAGCTTATCAACAAGGACGCCGCGTCGCTGGCAGACGGCTCGCTCGACTTCGCGTCAATAGCGCGGGATATAAAAATGGGCGAGCTTATGGGCTACGTTTGCGACGACGACGGAAAATGGTTTGACGGCGAAACGGAAATAACCGACCGTCTGACGCTCAACATCGCCTCAAAAACGCTCGGCGAGCTGTCGGAGGCAAATTTCGATTTCGACGTACTGCTTGAAGGGGTGACCTTCGGCGAGCTTATCGGAGTGACTGCCCACTCTCCCGTCATCATGCAAAAGCTTGCAGACACTGAAATAACGCGTCTCGAAGAAAAGCTCAACGAAATGTATATAGGCGACCTGCTGGATTATCACAGACGGGAAATAGACGTAGTCGGATTGCAGTTGACTTGGGAGACTGTCACGACCGACAACGAATCAAACAACATCGGCAAAATAACCACAACGGGTGAATATCAAGGACTCTACATACGGTACGACACAATCACAAAGAAATTTTACGAAGCGCAAAGCTGCAAAGCAGACCATACTCAACACACGGACGAATGCTTCGACTACCAATACTACGACAAAAACGGAAACAAAGCGGACGGCATAAACAATATTGTTTCCAATTTGTCCGTTTCAAATCTCGACTCTTCCGACTTAACGGACAAAATCATGAATCTGCCGCTGTCGGAGTTTTATCAATCGCAGCAATCGGGTGTGCTGTCACTGATTGACACTGACACTTCTCTGTCAAATCTGCCCGCCGCTCTCACCGACGCGGTAAGCAACGCCGCTATGGGTACTCTGATAGAAAACGGCATAATCGAAATTCAGTGCGCGGAGCAGCTGGATGCAATTTATCAAAACGACGAAAAAAGCTGGCGCGAGATGAGTATAACCGAATTTGTAGACAGTCTCGTTTCCAAGCTGGCGTCCGTTTCCGTTTCGTAAAGAAAAAATGCAATGTGAAATTATTTAACAACAAATATTTTTTCACATTTTTCAGGCGCTTTTTGCTTGCAATTTGCCGTATTAAATTATAAAATAAACTATATCATCTGAGAGGTTAAACTAATGAAAGACTCGATAATGGAAAGCTTTGGTCCGAGAATCAAGAAACTGAGACAAGAACGCGGCTACACGAGCCAAAAGGTTGCGGATGAGGTAGGCGTTTCAAAGGGATGCGTCAGCTTTTGGGAAAACGGGCTGAGCGAGCCGAAAGCGTCGCATATTGTAGCGCTGTCAAGGTTTTTCGGAGTAAGCTGCGATTTTCTGCTTGGCAGAACCGCGAATAAATAATTAAACGGACGGTAAAAAACCGTCCGTTTCTTTTTAATCTTTTTTCATGGGTTCGGAGTTTTGCCGTCTGAAATAAAAACTTTGAATAAATTCATAGTCGGGAAGAGCTTTTTTTTTCATCGCATCAAACATCCCCTGCCTGTCGTAAGGCTCAGTTACACTGTCGTATTTAAAAGAACCGTCGCCGAAAACTTCAAGTATAATTCCCCGCGCAAAGGAACCTGCGTGGCACCCCACCGAACCGACGTCAACATATAGTTTTTTGCCGCGCATAGACATAGGAGTGTGGTCGTGACCGAAAAAAATCACGTCCGCGTCGTAATGTGCAAACATTTTGTCAAGCTTTTCGGGCGTGGGATTTTTGTCCAGCGGCTGAAACGCCGAATCGTCCGCTTCCCTCGCGTAATGGGTGAAAATCACCTTCAAGCCGAAATATTCGCGCCTGAGCGTAAAAGGTATGGTTTCCGTTTTTTTGCGCAGCTCTTCTCCCAAACTGTCGAAAACAAAATTTTTATGCGCCGTCGAAATATGAGATTTGTCCGCCTGCACCCTGTTGTTTCTCACGAAATCGTTGTCATGGTTTCCCCTGACGCATTGAATGTCGGGATGGGCGAAAAAATATTCGACGCACTCGCGCGAATACGGCCCCATGGAAATCATATCGCCCAAATGATATATCTCGTCGCATTTTTCCCTGTTAAACAACTGCACGATTGCTTCCAGCGCAGGCAAATTGCCGTGCGTATCGGAAAAAATACCTACTTTTTTGCTGTCCAAAATTGTCTACCTCTGATTTTTTCGGAACACGCCGCAAACAGATTGCTATTTTGCGGATGCAAGTTCCAGCTTCAAATCGTTTTCCTTTATCCAGCCCGCCTTTCTTAAAATCAGGCAGAATGCCCAGCTTAAAACAGCCGGCAAAACAAACATAAGCAGAACTATGCCCGTGACAAGCAGCCACGTGTCCACGACGCCTGCCGACGCTTCTATCGTGCCGAAAAGTCCGACCAGCCCCGCAGTGCCCATACCTCCGCCCGAAGCATTGCACCTTAGCCCGAACAGGCAGGTTGCAAGCGGACCGCAGATTGCAGACGCAAGCGTGGGCGGTATGAGAATGCGTGGATTTTTCATGACGTTGGGAATTTGCAGCATACTCGTGCCGATTCCCTGCGATATGAGTCCCGACCAACGGTTTTCCTTGAAGCTCATGACCGCAAAACCCACCATGTGGCAGCAGCAGCCCACTACCGCAGCGCCTCCGGCAAGAAGCATTGCGTCGCTCGTATTGTTGAGCGCAATAGCCACCCATATAGCCGCGCTCGATGTAGGCAGAGTGAGTAAAATTCCCATAACCACGGCAATTATTATTCCCATAAAGAACGGAGTAAACTCCGTGGCAAGGGCTATGCCTTCGCCGAGCTTTGCCAAAAGCCAGGTTACGGGCGGACAAAGCGTGACCGCAACGACTCCCGCGACAAGCATTGCCAAAAGCGGCAGTACGATTATATCCAGCTTTGTTCTGCCCGCAACGAGAGAACAAATCTCCGCGGAAATCAAAGCGGCAAGATAAGCTCCTATCGGATTGCCGACGCCTACGGTTATTTGAAGCGTCGGAAGCCAGCCGCTTGCGTTTGCGCCCGCCATACCTGCGACTATGCAGGAAAAAATCGTAAGCTTGTCGCATTTGAGCGAATAGGCAATGCCGGCGCCTATTCCCGCGCCCATCATAAATTTCGCAACGGTTGCCACCTGCAAAAACAGATTGCTTATCCAATTGCCGTCCGCACCGCCGAGCAGCTTGCCCAGCTGCTCGAAAATCGTCCCCGCAATCAGCGTGGCGAAAAGCCCCAGAGCCATACCCGAAAAAGCGTCTATAAACCAACGCTTGGCCAGCCGTCTGACCACCAAACCAAAGCAGCGCTTTTTGCTTTCGGCAGGCTCTGTTTTTTGAATTTCCGTTTCCGATGTGTTTTTTTGTTCGTCCATATTTCTCCTTTATTCAAGTTGCAGAATCTTTTTCATTTCATCCACAACTTCAATAAAGGCTTCTTCGTTGAACGGACTCTTTAGGCCTACGGAGTCAAGCAGCTCCGAAAACGGCTTTGTACCGGCTTGGTTTAAGAACTTCATATATGTTTCAAACGCCTTGTCGAAATCCTTTCTCATCATGATAAGGAATTGGAAGGCAGTGAACTGCGCCAGGCAATAATCGATATAGTAAAACGGACTTTCAAAAATGTGCATTTTGAGCTGCCATTTTCGTCCCGATTTGAAATAAGGCACACCCTTGACGCTCATCCACGGCATAAATTCGCGTTCGATTGACGCCCAGAACTTGTTTCGCTCGCGTTTTGTCAGATTGTAATAATCGTAAACCGTCTGCTGAAAATAATCCACGATTGTGCCGTAAGGCAAAAAGCAGAACGACTCGGCAATATGCTGCCAGCGGTATATGTCTGCCTTTTCACCGAAAAACAATTCCATCCACCTGTGGGCGAAATACTCCATGCTCATGGAGTGCACCTCGCACGTTTCCATCGTCCCCTGACGCGCAGCCCACGCAGCGCCGCAGTTTACGTCAAAGGATTTGAAGGCGGCAAGCGCGTGACCGAACTCGTGCGTCAAAACATCCACGTCGCCGGAAGAACCGTTGAAATTTGAAAGAATGAAGGGCAGCTTGTATTCCGAAAGCTCGGTGCAGTAGCCTCCGCCCCATTTGCCCTCGCGGCTCAAAAGGTCGAAAGCCTCGCTCTCTTTCATCGTCTCAAACAGCTTTTTTGTCTCCCCGCTCATTTGTGAATACATTTTTTCCGCGTTGTCTACAATATCCTGCGCACTGCCCGACGGTACGGCTTCCTCTCTGCCGTAAACGCCGTCGTCGTAAACCATGAGCTTGTCGACGCCGCACTCCTTGCGGATTTTTTCCTTTATCTGACAACAAACGGGCACCACGTACTTTTTTACGTTTTCGCGGAAAACCGCTATATCGTTGCTGTCATAGCAATTGCGCGTCATGCGCAGATAACCCAGCTCGGAAAAGCTTTCCATGCCGAGTTTTTTCGCCATACGCGTGCGGACTTTGACCAGCTTGTCGTAAATATCGTCGATTTTTTTGCCGTTGCGCTTCATTTCCTTTCCGAGAGCCATATACGCGCCCTTTCTCAGCTCTCTGTCGGGATTCGAATCATATTTTTTGATTTGCGCCGTAGTAAGCTTTTCACCGCGATACTCGACGACAATGCCGCTCATTAGAGTGACGTACTCCGTGCACAGCTTGTTTTCCTCAACCATGTCGGCAAGTATTTTTTCGTCTATGCTCTTGGCGGAAATAAGGAAATTGGTGAATACTATTTGCGGAATCCGCTCCTTTAAAGCCGACTTGAATTTGGAGTTGAGATAACACTTGTTGAGGTTGTTTAATGCGTTGTCGATTTCAGGAGTTATCTCGTTGATATAGTCGTACTCCTTTGCGTAAAATTCGTCCTTAGTGTTTTGAGTGAAACGGATGTTTGCCAAAGACAGGTTTGTTCTCAGCTCGGAAACAACCTTGTCGATTTCCTTGTCGATTGCAAACTGCTCCTCAACGCTCTCCGCACTGTTGAAACGGCGGATAAAATCCTCAATCTGCGCGACGATTTTATCCTTGTCCGGCCTTGTGTAAGGCATCTGAGATACTTTCATAAAAAGAACTCCTTGTTGTGTTGAATTATAATTATATATACAGTCCGCCGTTGACGGACAAAACCTGACCTGTGATGTATGACGAGTCGTCGCCGGCGAGAAAAGCAACTGCACGGGCAATTTCCTCCGGAGAGCCTGCGCGGTTCATCGGAATCTGCTCCAAAAATTCCTCCCTCTCCTTTTCGGACAGTCTGTCGTTCATTTCCGTGCCGACAAAGCCGGGACTCACGCAGTTGACGCGCACTCCCGCAAGAGCGTATTCCTTGGCAAGAGCCTTGACCAATCCGACGACTCCCGCTTTGGAAGCGGAGTAAACAGCCTCGCAGGAAGCGCCCGTTTCCCCCCATACGGAAGAAACCGCCACTATGCTGCCTTTGCCCGCGCCTGTCATATACGGCGCGGCTGCCTTCACGCAATTGTACGCGCCTTTGAGATTTGTGCGCATAACGGCTTCGTACTCCTCCTCCGAGACGTCGTCCAACAGCCCGAAATGCGATATGCCTGCGTTAAGCACCAAGACGTCGAGACGTTTATATTTTGAAACAAATGCCTCGATTCCGCTTTTGACCTGCAAAAAATCTCCCACGTCGAAAGGGAGCTCCGACGCGTCGCCGCCCGACGACAAAATTTCCGTTACCGTCCGCAGCGCGGCCGCGCGGTTTTTTAAATAATTGACGCCTACGGTATAGCCCTGCTTTGCCAAAAGCAGGGCGACGGCTTTGCCTATGCCGCGCGACGCCCCAGTAACCAATGCCGTTTTCACGCTGTTTCTCCTTTTCGTCTCAAACGCCTGACAAATCCGCCTGCGGCGTTGACGATTTTTGCGACAAGCCACATATTGAATTTGAGTAACGGAAAAGATATAAGAACGGATGAGACAAGCAGCAAAATCTCCACGCCGTTGAGCCTGACGTAGCCGAAAAACCACGGCAAAGCAAATATGCCCAACAACACCAGAACAAGCACTCCCGCAAGCATGAGAGACTTCCACCAGTTGAGCGGTTTGCAAGCGTAGTAAAGCGCGAAATAGCTGCCGAAGGTCAACGCCAGCACCGCTATGGTGGAAAACTCGTCAAGCCCTATGCTGACCGACAGCCAGCCCGAGCTTTGCGTGGACAAAAACACGACGTACAGGGAAACGGTTACTACAAGAAACGTAAGCGACGCGGGAAAACTGCGTTTGGCTACGTTGACGAGGAACCTCCCCCGTATTATATCGTTGTTTTTTTGCAGTGCGAGTATGGTTGTGGGCAGCCCGACGATAATCATTTCCAACAGCATGACCTGCGAAGAAGTAAAAGGATAAGCCACCTTTTGCCCGAAGCCGTAATTGGCTATGACGATAAGCAGGTTCAGCACAATAGTATAAATCGTCTTCATAAAATACATGCTTGTCGCCGCCTGTATGTTGTTCACGACCTGCCGCCCCTCGGCAACCACCTGAGGAAGGCTCGCAAAGTTGTCGTCCAACAAAACCAGATGCGCCGCGTTGCACGCCGCCTGACTTCCTCCCGCAAGCGCGATTGCACAGTCGGACTCGCGCAAAGCAAGTATATCGTTTACGCCGTCCCCCGTCATTGCCACCGTGTGTCCCGCCTTTTTGATTGCCTTTACCAAAACGGCTTTCTGCTCGGGCGAAACCCTGCCGAAAACTGTGTATTTCATGGCAATCTCGGCAACTGTTTTTTCGTCCAGACCTTCGAGACTTATATAATTTTCCGCGTTTTCCACACCCACCTTGGCGGCGATGTGGCTGACGGTCAACGGATTGTCGCCGCTTATGATCTTTGCGCCTACGCCGTTTTCTTTGAACCAATTGATTGTTTTTACCGCGTCGTCGCGTATATGGTCCTCAATCACAATCAGCGCAATCGGACGGCGCACGACGGGCAGTTTTATTTCCTCGTCCTTTTTGGCATAAATTACGCTGGACGACTGCGCCAGCAGCAACACTCTGAAACCCTTTTCGGCATATTTCCTGACCAACGAATCAACCCGTTGATTTTTCGCGTTGAGCACAAATTCGGGCGCGCCGAGAAAAAAGGTGCCTTCCTTTTCAAAGGATACCGCGGACAGCTTGCGCGAGGACGAAAAAGGAACGATTGCCGTATGTTTAAGCACGCTTTTGGCGCCGAAATGCTTTTTTAAAGCTTTGGACGTCATGTTTTTGTCGTTTTGCGCCTTCAACACCGAACCCATGATTTCTTTTAGAGTGTAGCGGGAGCCGCTGTTGAAATCAATGGTCTCCACCACGCGCATGGTTCCGTCCGTCAATGTGCCGGTTTTGTCAAGACAAATGGTATCCACACGGGCGAGCATTTCAATACAATACAGCTCCTGCACCATTGTCTTGCGTTTTGAAAGTCTGATAACGCTTACCGCAAGCGTCATGCTCGTGAGCAGGAAAGGTCCCGCCGGTATCATACCGATAACGCTGCCCGCCGTGTTGGTCAGCGCCCTTATAAAAGCCTCGTCACTGTTTAGGCCCGAAGCCAGAAATGTCGTATAATTGGTCTGCCACATAAAGTAAATCATCAGTATGATAATCACCGCAACGACCTTGAGTATGATTTTGAGACCGCCGAGCAGCTGCGAGCGCGGCTTTTTGTATTTCCGTGCGCGGCTTGTCAGCCCTTCTATATAATTTGCCTCGGCTATTTTGTCCGCTCTTGCAAGACAGGCGCCCGAAACGACATAGCTGCCCGCAAACAAATTATCTCCCTTTTTTTTGACAACAGACTCGGATTCTCCCGTGAGCATCGATTCGTTTACTTCGGTCTGACCTTCGAGAACTACGGCGTCGGCGCAAATCTGAACGCCCGTTTCAAGCTTCATCACGTCGTCAAGCACGATTTCTTCGACTGAAATTTCCGTTTCCTTGCCGTCGCGCACTACCTTGACGGCGGGAGCGGCAACGATTCTCAACTTGTCAAGAGACTTTTTGGATTTAATCTCCTGAAAAATCGCTATGCCCGTGTTGACAACGGCAACAATCAAAAAAGTAATCTGAGTCCATTGGGCGTAAACCATAAGTATAACGGCAATGACCAGATACAGCATATTGAAAAAAGTGAAAATATTGCCGAGAAAAATCTGAAGTACGGATTTTCCCTGTTTGCGCGACAATTCGTTTACGTAGCCGTCCTCTTTTCTGCTTTCAACCTGTTCGCTTGTCAACCCCTCGTCCGCCCGCGGACAATATCTTTGCGCCAGACTTAAATCGGGAGTTTTGCGGCGCTTTTTTTTGCGGGAAGCTTTTTTGCTTTTTTCCTTGCCGTCGCCGTCGTCAGGAAGCCGCGGCTCGTCTGCCGACGCTTCTTCCGTCTCCGAAAGCTCGTTTTCCCGATTTTCCTCGTTTGAAGAACTCTTTTTTCTTGCGGCGAACAAATTTTTGAGCCGCGTCGAAACCGACGCTTCGGAAGCCTCTTTTTCCGTTTTTTCGGCAACGCAAGGCGCGGCGGAATCCTCCGCCGCTTCCAAATCGTCTTTAAGAGTAAAAATCGGCTGCGTACCGTCGTTCTTCATGTCAATCCAACTTTTTTATTCCCTGTTCCGAGCAAACGAAAAACTCCGTATATCCCGCCTGCTTCAACGAACTAAGCTGAAATCCGAAATTTTTTATTTTTTTGAGAACAAGACACACGTTGCCCTCCGTCCGCTTTTGCGCTGCCGCAGACAACGCCGAAGACAACACTGCGGGCGAAGCGTTCTTTTCCGTAAGAAAAACGACTTTGCCCTGTCCGTCGTCCACCGTCATGCCCTTGTCTTTGAGAATATTGAAGATTCGCTCGAAGCCTATGCTGAAACCGCAGGCGCATACTTTGCCGCCGATTAACTTGCCGAGCAGCTCGTCGTACCTGCCGCCTCCGCCCACCGAAATTCCGTAATCCCCGTAGGAAATCTCGAAAATCGTGCCCGTGTAATAATTCATGCCGCGCACGAGAGAAGCGTCGAACCTGATTTTTTCAAAACCGCAAGCCCTGACCGTGCCGAAAATATTGACAAGATTTTCTCCCGCTTCGGGACAAATGGAACAGGCTTTTTCCAGCGCAGCCTTTTCGTTTTCGTCCCCGAGACTTTCCGTAAGCTCGACGAGCTTTTTTGCGCCGTCCGCGCCGAACGCCTCCGAAAGCTCCTTTTCTACGCCGTCCGCGCCGATTTTGTCCAGCTTGTCCAGAGTTACAAACACCTTGTCGAAATCCTTTTCGCAAAAGCCGCAAGCAAGAGCAAGCGCCTTTAACAACCGTCTGTCGTTGACTCTCACGCAAAAATCAGGCAAGCCGAGCTTTTCCAAAGCTTCGCCCGTTGCGAGTATAAGCTCTGTTTCGGCAAGGAAGGACTCCTCGTTGATTATATCGATGTCGCATTGCACGAACTGACGGAAACGCCCCTTTTGCGGACGCTCGGCGCGCCAGACGCTGCCCGTCTGCATAGCCTTGAAAACGGAGGGCAGCTTGCCGCAGTTGTTGGCAAAATACCTTGTGAGCGGCACCGTCAAATCGTAACGCAAGCCCAAGTCGCACAAATCGTCGGCGGATGAGTTTTCCAGCTTTTCGCCGCGTTTGAGAATTTTGAAAATAAGCTTTTCGTTGTCGCCGCCCTGCTTGGAGGTCAAAAGTCCCAAATCCTCTACGCAGGGAGTTTCTATTCCCGTAAATCCGTATGAGCGGTAAACGCCTTTTATTGTGTCCGAAATTTTTTCCCTAAGCAGCAAATCCTCGGGAAGAATATCTCTCATACCCTTAGGGGGAGTTTTGTCAAACATTTTCTTATCCTTGTCTTAATGTTTTATTTTAACATCGAGCGGAAATATTGTCAATCAATTGAATATTCTGTCCGCCCACCTCGCCATTGCGTCAAGCACTATGTCTCCCTGCTTGTCGCTTTCGTTGGCAAACAGATACAGCTTTATCAAAGGCTCGGTTCCGCTCGGACGTATGACCAAACGGTTTCCGTGAATCATGTCGACAATCAGCATGTCGCTCCTGCCGAAATCCTTGTATTTGGAAACGCGCAAATCCGTTTTGGACGTTACCGGAATTCCGTTTATATCGTCTTTTATTGCCGTGCGGACGTAATCCAGCAGCTCTTGTTTCCTTTTTTCGCCGTCGGCTCCCGCAAACTCGTAGGAAATCTGCCTGTTTTTGAAATTTCCGTATTTCATTTTCAGATTTTTGAATTTGTCCACAAGCGTAAGGTTTTTGCGTTTTAAGGCTGCGCACATCTGCACGGCAACCAAAGACGCCACGACGGCGTCCTTTTCGCGAACTCTGTCCCCCACCAGATAACCGCAGCTTTCCTCCATACCCATGACGAAATCGCGCTGTCTGTCAAATTCAAGCTCTGTCACCTTGGCGCCGATGTTTTTGAACCCTATCATGGTTTCAATCGTCTCTGCGTCGAAAACTTCCGCAATTTTGTCTATCATAGGCGTAGTGACCACGGATTTGACTACAACGGGATTTTGCGGCATCCTCTTGGTCTGCTTCATGCTGTAAAGCACAAATTCCGTCATGAGCGCGGCGACCGTGTTGCCGTCCAGCACGACATATTCTCCCTTGTGCAGCACGGCAAGCCCCATTCTGTCGCAGTCGGGGTCCGTAAGTATGACAATATCGGATTTTTCCCGCTTGGCTTCCTCGATTGCCAGTTCAAAGGTCTGCGGCTTTTGCGGGTCGGGCGACGGGCAGGTGGTAAATTTTTCATTGGGGAAGGATTGAGCCGTAACGGTTTTGACTTCCTTGACTCCCGCCCGCTCCAAAATACGCGGAACCATATGCCAGCCCGTGCCGTTGAGCGGCGAATACATCACCTTCACGTCCTTTGCGGGCAACGGAGAAATTTCCCAGACCGCGTCGAGGTAATCCCGCTTTATCTTGTCCGTCATATACTCGATTTTTTCTTCTTCCAGACAACCGTTGAGGTCTCCCATAGGCACGGAAAAATATTCTATTTTGGACATTTCCGCGGAAATTTCCGCCACGGCAGAGTCGTTTATCTGACAGCCCGTGTTGTTATAAAATTTGAAGCCGTTGTATTCCTTGGGATTGTGACTCGCGGTGAACATAATTCCGCCGTCCGCTCTGAGCGTCCTAATTGCAAAAGACAAAAACGGCGTGGGCTGCATTGTGTGCGCAAGAAACACCTTGATACCGGAGTTTGCCAAAATGCACGATGCAATCTGCGCAAAGCGCTGCGAGTTGTGGCGGCTGTCAAAGCTAATGGCAACCGACTGCGCTTTTTTCCTGTTGAGAAAAACCGCATATGCTTTGACGGCGCGGGCAACCGTGTAAATGTTGACGCAGTTGGGGCCTGCGCCCAGCTTGCCTCTTATGCCCGCTGTACCGAAAGACAAATCCTTAAAAAAGCAATTTTCTTTGGCAACCTCGTCGCCTTCGAGTTTGTTTAACTCGTTTCTGATTTCTTCGTCATACACGTTGGCCTTCCAAAAGGCGAATTTGTCATTGTAACTCATAAACTGTTTTTATCCCTTTTTCTTTTATTATAACACAAGCATTGAAAATTTGCCACCGTTAGTGCGTATTAAAAAAATTTTTTGCCGCGCGGGTTGAGACGTTTTAAACCGCAGGAACCTTACATATATTTTAATATGAAAAAATTTAAAGTATTTGTTTGTATTATAACCGTTTTATGTCTGTTTTTGTGTTTTGCGGGCTGCGGGGAAAACAAAAGCACAAACAAAAACCTGACCGCTCTCAAAATTAAAGTGACGGACTTGGACGGAAACGCGGTCTCAAAAGCGCAAATCACGCTTGTGGAATGCGGTTCGTCGTTTTTTACCGACAACAACGGTTTAAGTCCCACAATGGAAGTTCAAATTTCAAAAACCGCTCTCAACGTAAACGAGGATTGGTCTACCGTCACCGTTGTGGTCAGCTGCGAGGGCTTTGTCACAACCGTGCTTTTCAATTGCGTGGTCAAAGACAATCAGACGCGGGGAGACCTGACCATACGCCTTTTTAAGCTCGACCAAAGCGAACTGCCTTACGTTGCGATTGTCGAAGTGCCTCCCGATGATTTTATCAAAAATCTGACGGGCGCAACGGACGACGCTCAATCCGAGCCGACCGAATAAAACCGAAAAAAAAGATTTTATTTTTTTCCGCGCAAAATAATTGTCAAAACCTTCCCGATATGATATAATTCTACCGTTAAAAAAATACGGGCAATTAACTCAGTTGGGAGAGTGTCTTCTTGACGTGGAGAAAGTCAGGGGTTCGAGTCCCTTATTGCCCACCACATAAGAACGTCAGGTTTGATACGAGAATTTCTATCAAAACCTGGCGTTTTTATCGTATTTTGCCCTAATTCTGCTTATTTTTGTGAATATACCTCATATATTAAGGCAATTTTCCCCTTTCTACTCTATCGGTGTGGGCTATACATATTTTTCCGTTAAATTTATGCCATTGCGTTAAAATTATGGTTTTGCTATTAAAGCTAAACAAAAAAATAAGGCACCTGAGGTTCTTGTCCCAGGCGCCTTTCTCTTTTTAACGGTTTAGACTTCTATCACTCTTTCATTTTTGAATTTGAATTGCCACTTCCCATCGCGGGTAATGGTGACGCTTTCCAGCAACGCAGTCCAAAGCTCCTCGTCAAACTCATCAATAATGCCGTCCCGCTCCTTTATTTCAAACATAAACCCACCGATTACATCCGCCCTTTGCTTGCGCTCTTTTACGCTGGATTGCAGTTTTGCAAGTCTGTCGGATAAGCAGTTGCATTGTTCTTCAAGTGTATTGTAGCGTTTCCAAAACTGCTCCTGGTTCATCGCTGAACGCATATTCCCCTCAACGTGCTGACGCAGCTCCGCTGTTGAATCGCCCAATTGTTTTGAAAGATCGGCTATCTCCTGCTCCATTGCCGTGGTATCTGTGAGCATATGTTGCAATGCCCTGCAATCCGCAATAACGCCAGCCTTATCGGCCATAAGGGCATTATAAGCAACAACGAACGTCTCCTTTATTTGTTGTTCACTTATTACTGGCGTTTGGCATTTTCCCTTTTCATTATTATATTTATGGTTGCAACGGAAGATTGTTTTACGGAATCTGTCATTCGAGTGCCAGACTTTTTCGCCATAAAACTCCCCGCAATCGCCGCATATAATTTTAGATGCAAATATCGAATTTCCGCTATAAATTTTACCAAGTTTTCTACGCCGTTGCATTTCAGCTTGTACAAGGTCAAACTCCACAGGATCTATAATAGCAGGATGACTGTTCTCTATGTAATACTGCGGCACCTCACCCTCATTCGGCTTCATTTTCTTGGTAAGGAAATCCACTGTAAAACTCTTTTGTAAAAGAGCAGCTCCTTTATATTTCTCATTCGTGAGGATACTTATGATGGTCGTACATCGCCACATTTTTGCCCTTCGTGGTGTCGGTACACCATCAGCCGACAATCCGTCAGCGATCTGTCGTGCCGTTCGACCGTTTAAAAATTCGGTATAAATTCTACGCACAATTTTTGCGCCCTCCGGCTCTATCTCCGGCAACCCGTTCGCACCTTTCCTATATCCGACAAAGGAACTATATGGCAACGTTACCTTACCATCAGCGAACAGCTTGCGCTTGCCCCACGTCACGTTTTCGGAAATACTACGGCTTTCCTCCTGGGCTAATGAACTCATGATTGTAATGAGCAGCTCCCCTTTGCTGTCAAGGGTATAGATATTTTCCTTCTCAAAATATACCTCGACGCCCTTTTCCTTTAACTTACGCACAGTAGTAAGGCTATCCACCGTATTCCTTGCGAACCTACTCACCGACTTAGTGATAATGAGGTCGATCTTCCCATTCAGCGCATCCGCTATCATTGCATTAAACCTGTCGCGGTGCTTGGTGTTTGTACCCGAAATCCCCTCGTCGGCATACAATCCAACGAACTCCCAATCGGGACGACTCTTGATATACCTCGTATAATAATCGCATTGTGCCTCATAAGACGAAAGCTGATCATCGCTATCAGTAGAAACCCTGGCATACGCGCCAACCCTCTTTTTTCGCGTTGTTGTCTTTTCTATGCCCGTATGAAAATCACGAGTCGCTGGTATTACCTTTACTGTCGGCATCGTTTATCCTCCTATTCTGCAACCGTTCCATAGTCCTTTGTCTTGCGTGTTCTTTCATTTCCGGCGTCCACGATTGAGAGCGTGATTTATTTTTCCAACTAATTTTCTCCTCTCGCCCATCAGCCATACTGAACACCAACCTATTGTCGTACAGAATAATTTTCCTCACATTCTGCTCAATAAATGTCGGATCGAATGTCGATAACCCGAACAAAGAGCAGCTTGTCTCTTCCAAAATATCATTGCGAATACTCGCCGCATGGCAAGTCAATACGCCTTTCCCGCGAGCGTTTCTGCACCCCCATATTGTCCGCCCGTTGTTTTTTCCGCGCCACACAGGTTCACCGCAATACCCGCAAAACATCTTTCCCGTAAAAGCCGATTTTAAGTAACCAATCTTTACTGTATGCCTTCCCCTGTTCCGTTCAATCCTTTCCTGCACAAGCCGATAAGTTTGCGCATCGATAATGGCTGGATGCGTTTGCTCGGCATAATATTTCGGCAACTCACCTCTGTTTACCATACGTTTCTTTTCTAAATGATTATTTATATAGGTCTTTTGAAGTAAAGCATTTCCTGTATATTTTTCATTTATGAGCATCTTACCGATTCGTTTTCCAGACCATCGCATCTGCCGCTTGGAATGGGTAGAAATTCCCCGTGCATTCAAGTTCTTAGCTATGGCAAGCATCGATTCGCCTTTAGCAAACCTATCAAACACCTCTTGTACGATGGCGGCTTCTTCCTCGCAAACAGTAACAGAGCCGCGCTCAATTCTGTAGCCATACATAAATCTGAAACAACACAGTTCTCCGTGTTCAAATCCTTTGCGGATACTCCACTTCATGTTCTCGCTTGCAGACAGGCTCTCCTCCTGGGCATAGGAAGCAAGTATTGTGAGCATCAACTCTCCATCCGACGAAAGAGTGTTGATGTTCTGTTCCTCGAAATAGACGGCAATACCAAGCGATTTCAGCTCTCGAACCGTATTCAGCAGGTCGACCGTATTCCTTGCAAACCTTGAAATCGACTTTGTCAAAATAATGTCAATGTTCCCATACCGACACTCTTTCAACATCTCTTGGAACTGCGCCCTGGATTCTTTTGTCCCCGTCAGTCCCTCGTCCGCATAAACACCGCAAAACTCCCAATCCTTATGCGCTTGGATATACTTCTGGTAATAACTTACCTGCGATGAAAGAGAATGCAACATTGCATCCTTAGCCGTTGATACCCTGGCATAAGCGCATACGCGTTTGCGCACAAGAATGGGTCGATTGTTGGGTGTTACCAACTGAATTTCACGCATATGTACCTCCTTTTGTTGCTCGTATATTACCTCTTTACACAGATATTATCCAGCGATATTGCGGAAAAGTGAGTCACTTTTAATACCATATTTTTCTGCAATTTCCTGCTCAAATTCAGCAAACTCTTTCTCGGAAATAATCCCCTGCTTCAGCATCTCGACAGCGGCCTTTATAGTAGTTTTATAACGCAATACCTGCTCATAATAGTTAATCACTTCTTTTTTCTCCTTGCTACCGCAAAGCACTCCCTTGAACAGTACACACGCTTGGCATTACCATAGGCGGTAAAAGTCTTGCCGCATTGAGGACACACGAACGAATAATATGCCGTCCGCATTACATATTCCTGGTGAGTGTTCCACCAAGCCATACGACATTTGGCGGAGCAAAACTTTCTCTTTCTGGAATCAGCATTTTTCAAAATTGCCCCACATTGCACACAAGATGCCACGTCGCCTTTACCCCCACGTAACAACTCCCTTACTTTTTTTGTACGGTAAAGAAACGATTTAACGGTGTTAGTCGGCAATTTGAGGGTTGCGGCAATCTTACTATATCCGAAACCTTTTGCTCTCAGCTCAAAAATTTGACGCTTTTCATTATCTGTCATAAGCAGCTCCCAATAGAGTATTTCACCCCACCTATGACAAAAACAGCCGAACCGCTCACCCCTTTTATCAAAATTGCAAAGAAAAAAGCCACCCACGAGGTTTCCCCCATGAGTGGCCGTTACCTTACTTCTTCGTTTCGTCTGTTTCGTCAGTATCAGACTTGGTGAGCTGCTTAACGATCTGGTTCGCGCCGGTCGCCGTCAGTCCGCTCGCACCGCCGATGACAATGGCGATGAAAACATTGTCTGCCGGGATAATGGACGGAATGCAGAAATAGCAAATCACGCCGCAAATGATACCCAACCCCGTAGCAATGAGCGGAATGAACCGCTTGAACTTTTCATTCTCGCCCACGCAGTATTTGATGAGGTTAATCACCCAATACACGACCGCCGCAATCGCGGGAACGCTGATAAGGTTAAGATATTCTTCCATAGACTTTTCCTCCTTTTATTTATGCGCTCTTTTATTGATAAAGTCCTCGATTTGGTCGATAGCCTCGGTAACAGGGCCATCGCACCCTTGTTCCTTGAGTCCCTTCAAGCAAGCCAGGACGCCGTGTGTCAGAACGGTCTGTTCCTCCTTCATCGCCACGATGTCGATGTCTTGCTTTTCCTGTTTAAGGAACCACTTAAACGCGCCGATGACCACGCCGATGATTACGCCCACCGCCGTGATGACCGATGCAACCGTTGTTATGATTTCCACCATGCAGTCCTCCTTACTCCTCGAACGCGATGATGCAATCCAAGAGAGCCATGTCATTCGGCGTGGGATAATCGGCAGACGAGGCAAAGTCGTTCTCGCGTATCACGATGCGCTCAATGCCGTCCACCTCCGTATCGTTCAGTTTGGCGATGGTTTCATCAAACGCAACCTTCGCCTCGGCATCAACCAGCTTGAGTCGCCCGTCCGTGAGAATCACAGGGTTGCCCTTCTCGTCCTTTTCGGCGTACTGCATGACCGCCTTCCTTTCCTCCTGCGCGTAGAACTCCACCTCGGACTCCACGGCTTTTCTCGCTTTCACGAGCTGGCGCAACACCTTATAGTTGTTGAACCTCTTTTCTGTCAGCCGCAAAAGCGGCTCCCTTGCTTTGAACACATCAATCAGTTTCATAGACTCCTCCAAAGTTTGATTTTAAAGCCAGGACGGTTTGTCCGGCACAGTTCTTGTTTCGGTCACGTCCAGCCATTCTTGATACCAAGTATCCAACTCAGCTTTCTGCCCCTCGGTCAAGCGGTTAAACCACAGCGCACCGCGATTGATGACGGAAAAGCACTCTGCCTCCCGGCGTTGGCGCAGCGTTTCAATTTCCACTTGGTCGGCAAAAGCCGCCGCCTTCGCCTTGTATTCATCGGTCTGTGTGTATTCGTAAAAGAATAATGCCCCGTTGTAACCATTGACGAGGTTGTACTCTTCCCTTTCTTTTTCCAGGCACCTATCGTCAAACTTCTCGAAATCGTCCTGGATAATTTCGCCGTTTTCATTCTGCAAATAATAGACTTTCATTTCTCAATACCCGTAAACTATGCAATTAAACCCATGCGGTAAACCGTTCGAGTCCACGACCACATAAACGGTCGTACCGCTGATATAGATGCCATAGTTCGCCCTTTTATTGATGAGGTTATTGTCCCCGCCCAGCCCGCTACTTTCACCGTTAATGCTCTTCTCTCTCGGTATCACGATTGCGCCTGTAACCGTTGACAAGCCATGCGTGGTCTTTGTAATAGACACGCGCGAGTCGTTCGACACCGAGGTCGTGCGTTTCCAGAAATAGAACTTATGATTCTTCACGTGCGGAATAAGGTCTGTTAGGTCGTATGTCGAACCGCTTACATTGCGGAGCGTCCATTTGCCCGAATACGCGCTGTCGTACACCAACTCACAGGACTGATAGCTGACGAACCTTGCATACGCGCCCCACTCATACACAGGGACATACGGCGAGTCGGCATACTGCCTGGGGATACCAATAATGAACGGCGTTGCCGAGATAGTTGTTGTCGCAGTATCCGCATTGTAATAGGTATCCCTCGCTGACGTAATACACCCCTCTGCAACCGTTGTATTGGTACGCGATGATGACGATGTACGCTTCTTGTAATTCGGCGTGATTACGATACCCGTATATTTGCTCGAAGTGTAAGATCGCAAACTAAATTTATCCAAACCCAACGACCAACCACGGAACGAATCGCCCGAACCATAGGATGCACTGACAGCATTTGCCGAGAACGTTGTCTTGTAGTCGCCGCTCGAAATTACAATAGATGAGCCGCCGTTCGAGTTCGTCAAGCTCGTTGCGCCGATGGTGAAACCGCCTATCGTACCAGCCGTGGCAGTTATCGTGCCGGATATCTCCGCATTCGAAGCATACAGTTTCCCCGCCGAGGTCACATAGAACGAACCCGCACCCAGACCGATACCGCTCGTGCCGATGTACACACCCTGGTTTGAGTCGTTGTACGAGGTCTTGGTCTTATAGATCGCCGATGTGGTTATCGTGAACCCGCCAATCGTCCCGCTCGGTGCGGACAGCTTGCCGCTAAACGTTGCCGTGGTATTGGTCACGTTGAACCCAGGTAGGTAAATGTAGTAATTCGAGTTATTGTTGTTCGCCGAGATATAGTAGCTCTTGTTCCCACCGAAATACAGATACCCCGCAATGGTCATGTTCTCCAACGAACCGCTCTTTGCCGTAATATCGCCAGTCACTTCCAAGCCGGAAGAGGTAATCTTTACGACAGTAGACTTGTTGGAATACACATAGAACCCTGTGGTTTTCAGCGACCAACCGAAAGACGATGAACTGCTGCCGTAGGCTTCGTCCACCTTTCCTTCGACCTCCGCCTCGATAGAGTCCGCCCTTTGCGTAAGCGTGGAGATATACCCTTCTGCAGTCGAAACCCTGCTCGTTAAGCTATTCAGCGAAACGGTCAGCGAGGAAATCGCGCCCTCGTTATCCTCCACTCTTGCCTCGATACTCTCCGCCGTCTGTTCCAAAGTCGATACCTTGCTCGACAGCGTGGTTATCTTGCCTGTATTGTTATCAACCTCTTGCGTGATGACCGATACCGTGCTTGTCAGTCCGTCAAGGCTCGTCTTTAATTCCGATGTCCGCGTGGTAAGAGTCGAAATATCGTCCCGCATCGAGTCGGTGCCGTTCTGCTCCTTCCACGCCGAGCCGTTCCATACATAAGTCCTGGGCGGCGAATAGCTCGTGTTTACCCAAAGCTGTCCGAGATAAGGATTGGTCGGCGCGGTTGCCGAGGTTACCACATCATTCAGCGAATGAATCGTAAATTGTGCAATCGCCCGCATGACCTCTCCTCCTTAAATCGATACAACCACCATGAATGTTGCTTTTGTTGCGACATCCGCCGTGGAAACAGACAAGGTCTTGCCCGACTTTGAGCCGTTCGTTCCCCACGAAGTATCTATTTCGCCGTCCTTGTTGTATTTGGTCCAGGTATAGGTGCCCTTGCCGGACGCGTCGATCTCCGCGCCAGCCTGGTACACTACCGCAGTCAACACCGTGGAGCCTTGACCGTTCTTGAACACATCCCCGCCCGTGGAGGTAATGACCACTTGAATGGGGTCGGAGTTGTCGATGAACGTGGCAACGTCCATAAACTTGCCGTTATAGGTGTTTGACGTTGAATCGGTATCGGTTGCGATGCACCTGAACACGGCATAGCTCTCGACCGCCGCAGCATAGATAGTTATGGTGTTCGTAGTTGTACCCGTGTACTTGCCAGCCGTATCCGATAACTTTCTCCATCCCATACCGAAGTCTGCATCGTACCCGGTCGAGGTCGTTTCCGTTACGCTCGCGTCCATGATCGCCCATTTATAAGTGACATTGGTCGTATCCACGGCAGAACCTCTCCACAGCTCCGCCTTAGCCGTGAGCGTTGCCACCTCACTGTTCTTGAACACATTGCCGGACGGCGTGGTTACAATAAGGTCAACGATACCGCCGCCGTTCACGACACGCGAAAAGCTGATGGTCAGCGGATGCGTGATAGACAAGCCCGATGCCTCGTCTTTGTAGGTGATTTCACAACGGTAATCAACGCCGGGCAGTCCCGCCATCGTATTTGCCTTGACTGTAAGGATATGGCTCTTTGCGCCGCTCAACGCATAATTCCCCGCCGAAGTAATGGCGGTCGTGGAATTACCCTCATACCATTTGACCGATGTCACCGCCGCCGATGTGATTTGGTCGGTGGTCGTGCCAATGACATACAAGCTCGGCGTAAGCACCAGATTGGTCTTCGTCCAATCGGGATTATAGGTGCCGTTGTCAGGGTTGAACATCTGTGTCTTGGCGAGGTTCGACCCGATATACCCTGTAAGTGTCAGCGCGTCATTGTAGTCAATGATCGTGAATTGACCTTGTGCTTTGCTCATTTCTGTTCCTCCTCTTTTACTGCTCAACCGAGCAGACTATTCCTGGTTGTCGTGTCGATGAGGTCGCAAAAGAATGTTGCCCGCACTTTCACGTCCTCTTTCGTTATCTCGATGGACTTTGTGCCACCGAAATGCTTTGCATTCCATTCCGCATCCGCCGCCGCATCGTCCGATACCCGCGTCCAAATAAACTGGTTAGGATCGAGCGTATCCGTAATATTCTCGTCCCACGAAAAGACGGCCGCTTCCAGCGTGGTCTGGATATTGCCGTTTTTGAAAATATTGCCGTTCGTGGAGGTAATGACCAAGCGCAACATCTTCTGCTCTTCGATAACATCGATGCGCGAGTTGGTCTCCTCCACCGTTTCGGTCGTGGCATAGGCGCGTAGCACCACCTCGCCCGTTTCGAGATTCCAATAGGAAGAACCGTCCTGCGAAGACAGAACGCCCGCCTTGATGATATTCGCCACGAGCGAACCCGAAGTGATAAAATCCGCGACTATCTGCCCGTCCGCCGTGATAGCCGTTTCATACGGCCCGTTGTAGCCGTTCGAAGAGAACCCCAAACCGCCCACGTTCCAACGCCAGACATTGACCGCATCCTCTATGTTCGGACTGTCCAGCACGAGCAGTTCATACGGCTGCCCCGTTTCGTTATCGCCGTGCAGAATGACATACCCGCCTTTTTGCCCCGTGATGAGCTTGGTGGCAGAGTTGATTGCCGACTGCATCAGCGAAGGAAACCTATCCACCTTCTGGGTGATGTTGTCTACCGATTGTGTGGTGTCTGATATCGTAGACAACAGGCTCGCCTTCGCGCTGCCGAGCGTGATGGAAACGTACTTCTCCGCAAGCGTGTCGTACTTGGTCTGAATGACCTTCACGTGTTCCGAAATGCCGAGTTCGGAGTGCCGGACGGTGACGGTATCGCAGAGCGACACGCGCTCCAAGACCGCAGCATATTCGGGCTGTTTCCATAACACCTCGAACGAAATCGTGAGCGTTGGCGTTTCCACGCCCAACGGGTTATTTGCAAGATAGTTCTGCGCCTTTTCGCGGAGCAAGTCCTCCGTGATGACCGTGTCCATATCGAACGAATCGGTGAAATCCTTGATGAGCGTTTTCCGCTGGGAGAGCGTTGTCTTGGATATCGGCAAAATCTGTTCTTCCAGCGTAATGACCGTTTCGTTCCCTTCCTCGTCCTCTATCACGGCATACGGCAACAGGTCGGTGTACACATCGCTGATGTTCGAGTCATGCTCGAATTTGGTGAGGTTCTTCCCATACTCGATGACTACGCCGTTGTTATGTCCTCTGCCCTGGTGGTGAATGACCTGGAAGTTGTCCCATTCATACTCTCCGCCCCACTTACTCAATACCGAGCCTTCCTCGCCGCCGAGTACCGCCCGCAGGCTCTTCGGCTTTGAGAGAGTGAACTCCTTTGCCTCGGTATAGTCGGTCTTGAAAGTAAAATGGTGCGGTGTCAGCGCGTTGTCAAATACGGTTTCGATTGCAAGCTGCGGCGTGATGGGCGTACTCTCCCATTGCGGCGTTGCAATGACCGCGAGGTCGTATGATATGTGTTGTGCATATATCTTCACTATGCCGTTCAGCGGCGTGGTCACCCTGTAAATGCGGAATGCCTGGGGACTGCTCGTATCGTTAGGCTTTGCCTTGATTATCCGCTCGCGCTTGATTTCCGAATAGAACATCCCCGTTATGGGGTACTTGACCACGCATTCATAGCTACCATTGCGCTCCTCCGTGACCTCGCAGGAGATTGTGTCTGACAACGCGCCGATGCCGAAAGTGTCGAAATTTGTCGTATCCGCTTTATACAGAACGGGTATCATATCGTCCGCCACCTCGGTATGATTTCTATACTCTCAATCGCGCCGTCAAAGGTGATAGTGTTGTCTCCCGGCAGAAACTGGGGAAAGCCGTCCCCTTCCACCGTGTCGTTCTTCGGCTCGGTGTCGTGGTAGAAATTCATCAGCTCGCTGTCGCATTCCGTGTATCCGTTTAAGGTCGAGAACGTCCATTGCTTGTTGCTGCTTGCTGACTGTATGATAAGGTTGCCGCTCCCCCTGCCGTTGAGCTTGAGGTACGGTTTTGCCGCAAACGGGTATGGATTTTTGAGTACAAACCCCGATGCCGAATAGGTCGTTTTCTCCTGCCCCGAAAGCAGATACCGAAACGGCTGGCACGAGAAATTGACCGTGAACGTGCCGATTTTATTGAGCTGGTCGGTGATGTCCAGCTTGTTATTGAACACCGCTTTGCGCAAAAACTGCGTGTCGTAACTGTCTTTGAGCGTATGGTATCTGTCCGGTTCGGTATAGAGCCACGCTTTGATTTTAGTGATACTGTCCACTAAATTCAAAGTGGTCTTTGCTGGCACAAAGCAGGTGTACGAGAGCTGGACGTTCGCAAACCTGCCGTTCGGCGAAATCAAGTCCCCGTCACGGCCCGGTATCGACTGAAAGGTAAGGTCGTACTTCGGCGCGGAAAAGACATTTTTCGACATTATCCGCACACCCATATCGGACGAGCGGACTCCGTTGTATTCAAAGTAGTTCACGCAAAAGTCACCCCCTTTCGTTTGATAAACTCGCCCGCCGTCTGCATCACTTCGTTTGTTAGTTCAGAAATATCCTCGGACGAATAGTTGTTGAAGTTCGTAATATTGAGCTGCAACACAAACCCTCCGCCCGCATTCTCGCCTACCGCACCGACCGCATTTGTAGCATTGACCTCTATCGACTGCGGCAGAGCCGTAGTAAGATCTGCCGAGAGGTCATCAAATACAGAGTTGAGGTCTGCGGTCATGTCCGAAGCCGACTTTATCGCCTCGCCTGCCGACTCATCGATACCGCTTGCAAGCCCCTCCATCATCATATCGCCGACCCATGCCATTTTCTTGGACGGAGAATGGATGCCAAAGAAGTCCAGTATACCGTTCCAGAGATCGGATGCCCAGTTTGAAACCTTATCCCATAACCACGAGGCAAGGCTCTTGATACCTTCCCATAACCCACGCACCATGTTCGCACCTATCTCCACGAACGAGCCGATGCCCTTTCCGAACGCCTCGACCAGGCCCGTAATGATTTGCGGCACCGCTTTGACCAGCTCCACGATAATCGTGGGAAGATTGGCAATCAGCGAAGTGAATAGCGTAACACCCGCCTCAATGAGCTGCGGAATACTGTTCAAGAGTGCTTGGATGATGCCATCTATGATTTCGGGTATCGCCTCCACTATCGCTATGATAATGTCCGGCAGAGCGGCAACGAGCGAGGTGAGGAGCGTAATGCCCGCCTCTATGATTTGAGGAATGGCATCGATTATCGCTTGAATAACGCTCTCTATGATTTGCGGGATAGCCGCGACAATCGTGACAATGATGTCCGGCAACGCACCGATAAGCGCGGTCAAAAGTTTAACGCCCGCATCGATTATCAGCGGTATCGCGTCCAATACGGCATCGATTACGCTTTCAATAATCTGCGGTATCGCCGCCACGATTGCCTCGATGATGGTCGGCAAAGCCGCTACCAAAGCGGTAAAAAGCTGTATTCCTGTGTCGATGATCTGTGGTATAGATTCGAGCAGGAAGTCTATCACCGCTTGAATAAGCTCCGGCAATGCCTCGATTATCACGGGTATCGCGTCAATGATACCCTGCGCCAGCCCCTTGATAAGTTCCAGCACGGCGTTTAAGAGTAGCGGCAAGTTCTCAATCAAGGTTTTGCACACTTGCTGAATCGCCTTGAGAACGGACGGAATGAGTTTCGGTATCGCCTTCGTGATATCATTTGCCACCGAAACCACGGCTT
>ERZ779889.557-NODE-557-length-45829-cov-4.771246_pt1 | contig 45829 bp, 44 predicted proteins | sample MGYA00511030_ERZ779889 | MGnify/ENA primary metagenome ERZ779889 (study PRJEB29588, sample SAMEA2160616) | human gut metagenome | biome: human gut; feature: human-associated habitat; material: faeces | place: Denmark | collected 2008/2010 ... | reverse complement strand
TCATGACCCCCACCCAGACCCTCCCCAATGGGAAGGGCTCTGTCGCTCCGCTCCGTTTCCCGTCCAAGGTGTACCAATCGGTGCCCTTTTGTCGTGGAAGAGGTGACGCTCCGCTTTCATGACCCCCACCCAGACCCTCCCCAATGGGAAGGGCTCTGTCGCTCCGCTCCGTTTCCCGTCCAAGGTGTACCAATCGGTGCCCTTTTGTCGTGGAAGAGGTGACGCTCCGCTTTCATGACCCCCACCCAGACCCTCCCCAATGGGAAGGGCTCTGTCGCTCCGCTCCGGTTCCCGTCCAAGGGTACCATCTGGTGCCCTTTTGTCGTGGAAGAGGTGACGCTCCGCTTTTTCGGAAAAGGCAGCCCCTTTTGTAAGTGCTGGATTGTGAGATGTTTATAAATCAGTGCGCAATTCTCGGATGTCCCGTCCCTGAGACGGCAGTTATTGTTTATGGGCCGGACAGAAGACCTGCTCAAATGTTCGGAATGCAATGCCTTGATGTGCAAGATTTAGAAGAATACTCGTGGAATTTTTGGCGGTGCTGATAATGGTCAACGTGCCGCTGTCGGCCCAGCCGACACTTAGACATACCATGGGCATAGGCGAGACACTCTGCTCGATAGCGCAAAGATACAGTACGACTGAGGCCCGGATTATCGAGCTGAATCCCGATGCGGCGGATTTCATATATGTGGGCATGGAGCTTGTCATCCCGATAGCATCGCCTACGAATTTGGCTGAGAATAGTGGAAATTCAGCGGATAAAAAAGACTCCGTGACGTTTGCGTCAGAGACTGCACCGTCAATGCCGCCCGGACAGACTGACCGGTTTTCTCAGAAGGAGCCGGGGAATGCCGGGCTGTTCGGTTCAAAAGACGATGATTCCTGGCTTTCAGGGCAGGCCAAATGTGTAGAGCTGTGATATATGTGCTTGATATTCAGTGGTGTCACTCTGAAGAATGCACCGCTCGTTCAGAATGGAGGTATGACAGAAGCCGTAGCAGTCCGGCAGGAGTTTCAGTCGTGCCGGAGCAGGAAGGTGAGGGGGATGTGGAGGCGGGTGGCCCAGTCGTGCTCTACGTGAGAGGCGCCGGGGAAGACAGGGCTGATCCATGTGCTGGTGGTGTGGATGGAATCCGGATATCCGGTGTGGTCTCCTGAGACGGGTGTGGAGAAGGATGGGCCGGGAGTCCAGCCGTGTCCGGTGAGCAGGCTGTCCAGCCTGGCCTGGTAAGGAGGGTAGAGGGCATCGATGGTAGAGTCGCCACGGTCGGTGTAAAGCAGGCATGAGCCGGCTTCGGGCAGGTTGTCGTCAAGATAACTGAGGAAGGCCTCGAATACAGTCCGGGAAATGTCCGTGGCACCGGTATAGGACGCGCTGGCAATCATAGGCAGATGGGTTGACATGCAGGCCGCTCCGCCGAATACGTCCGGGTACTCGCACAGGGCATAGAGGGATATGAGGCCGCCCATGCTGGAGCCGGCTATGAAAGTGTTTTCCTTATCGGGTAAAGTGGAGTAATGCGAGTCGATGAACGGCTTCAGCTCATGGACTAAAAACCGAAGGTATTCGTCGGCTTCATATACCGTGCCTGAGGACAGCATATACAAGGCAAAAGACAACATTGTAAAGCGGAACTGAAACGGCAAAAAAGCGGCGCCCTGCGCCGGAGTTGCAGCCGGCGCTGGACGGTTCGGAGACGGTGCCGGTCCGGGAATCCTGCGTGCCGCCAAGATAGCCCAGTACCTTCTCCGGAAAATATTCCCCATATCTGTTGTCTCCGTGGGCGATGCCGACCACTATCGCGGGCGGAACCTTTCCCTCTGCGATGAGGTCTCCCAGCACTTCGTCAACCTGCCATTCCTCTCCGTTCCAGGTCGATGTGGAGTCGAAAAGCATCTGGCCGTCGTGCATATACAGGACAGCGTACTTCTCATCGGGGGAATACCCGTCCGGCAACCATACAAGCACTTGTCTGGGACTCATGTACCTGGACTTGAACCATGGATATTCCTCCACGTGACCGGAGGCGGTGTGGATTTCCGAGCCGTCTTTGAGAAGGTCGATGACCCCGCCGTCGCAGATCAGGTAGCCGCGCAGGTCCTGACGGGATGCAATCAGCTCAGCCGCCTTTTCCTTACCGGCCACCATGCAGTATGTCGCGTAGGCGTCCGACATGGCTCCGCCACGGACGGTGTCGTTGCAGATGACAGTCGCGCTGAGCAGGTCCTGCTGTACCGGATATCCGGTTACGGGGTTGATGGAGTGGGCGTATTTCTTCCCGTCGATGATATAGAACTTGCGGTAGTTGCCGGAAGTGGTGATGCCGCAGTCTGTCAGGTAGACGACTTTCTGTATGTTCTCCCCGGCTGTCTGCGAGCCGTCCACCGGAGCATCGATGCCGATGCTCCACTCCCTGCCGGAGGCATTCACCCCCTTGCAGACTATCTCCATGCCCACTTCCACCAGATAGTTCCGAACTCCCAGACTGTCCATCAGGTCTGCCACTATGTCGCAGGTATAGCCCTGTGCGATGGCGTTGAAATTGAGCTGCACCCTTGGGTCTTTCTTGACCAGCCTGCCGTTTTCCAGACTGACGAGGTCCATGCCGACGAAGGTTTTGAGCGAGTCAACTATGCGTGCTGTGCGTGCATCATTCCGTATGCTGTCCATAGTGCCCACTGACTTGAATCCGAATCCCCAGAAGTCAAACAGCGGCCCTCCGGACACGTCGAAGAGTCCGTCTGTCTCCTCCCACAGCCTGCGGGACATCTCATACAGTTCCAGGAAGTACCTGTCGGGGACACAGTCCTCGCCGCGGTTCCATCTGGACAGAAGCGAGCCGCGGTTGTAGCCGGATATGGAGAAGTCGATATCGCGCAGCCTTTTGCTGACAAGCGACATGATGCTGTCATCGCTTGCCGCCAATGTGCGCTCCGGAGCGGAATAGATGATGTGAAATGTGCCGCCCTGTGCGTATCCTTCCAGTCTTTTGTATTCATTGCCGCTTGAGCAGGAGAAGGTTAGGCCAATGGCGGCAGCTGATATTATGAGCAATATGGCGTTTCGCATGATGGCATGATTTTAGTAAAATTATTATTGTTTGCAAAACTAAGAAAATTTAATGCATCTTTGTACTGCCAAGTAAAATATTGAAATGAACAGTAATTGTTTTAAGACGGTACTGTGGACCGTACTGCTTTCCGTGCTTATGCTGGTCTCCTGCAAGAAGGATGATGATGATACGAGGGAGTCTATGTCGGGCTCTGTCAATTTTGATTTTCCGGCCTATGCTGTGGCCGGTCAGTATGTGGAGTCCTATGCGTCAGGAGTCACGACACCGGCGGATCCCGAATACGTGTGGGTCTCACATGACTTGAATATCAGCGAAACAGATACGGTAAGGAGCCGTTCCATAGCGTTTTATCTGCCAGAGGAACCCGGGGAGTACACCATGACGGTGTTCGCGATGCATCCTGATTACTATTCGCTGACCAAAAGTGCGACGGTGGTGGTCATCTCCTCGGATATAAATGATGTCGGCGGCATGTATCCCGGTGAGGAGGAATTTGTGGACCAGAGAGACGGAGAAAGTTATTACGTCCGGTCATACGGAAGTCTCAAGTGGTTCACTCAGAATCTGCGGTATGCCGGTACTCAGTCGGATACACTTGGCTGTCTTTATGAGAATTCGGAGGGGATAGACATGGTGTTCGGTAGGCTGTACTCATGGAACGACGCGACGGGTGGAGTCTCCGGCAGCGGTCTCGGCGGCGGACCTCAGGGCGCCTGTCCGGAAGGTTGGTCTGTTCCGACAAACGAGGACTGGGAGGATCTGGCCGCGGCAGTTGGAGGACAGGAGTATGAATTTATGGACAAATGGTCCGGTCTTGGTGTGGTAATGTCCTCTGCGATTACTCTTGCGGGTCTGCAGATGTGGCCCTATTCTCCGGATAACAGCCATACGAATACATCGAGGTGGAACGGTTTCCCCTCCGGCAATTCCCGAGACAGTTACGGGGATTTCGAGAATATCTCCACTTACGGTATGTGGTGGTCATCGTCCGAAATGGATGATGAGACGGCTCCCTACCGTTATATTTACTACGATTCGGATACCTTTGACGTGTATTACACGGACAAGAATACTTACGGAGTGTCTGTAAGATGTGTACAGGTAATAGAATAACAATTAAAAATAGATGAATATGAAACGCGGTTATGTAGTGCTTATCGTCATAGTGGCGGTAGTGCTGGTGTTGTTTTTCTGGATCAAGGGCATGTACAACTCTATGGTGAGAATGGACGAGGGGGTGTCGAGTGCATGGGCTCAGGTGGAGAATGTGTATCAGAGGAGGGCAGATCTGGTGCCCAATCTTGTGGCAACGGTCAAGGGGTATGCTGAGCACGAGTCTTCCACACTGGAGGCTGTGGTCAACGCAAGGGCCAAGGCCACGCAGATGACAGTGAACCCGTCCAGTCTCTCGGAGGCTGAGATTGCGCAGTTCACGGCGGCTCAGGATGAGTTGGGAGCGGCCATCGGACGTCTGCTTGTGTCTGTGGAGCGTTATCCTGATCTGAAGGCCAACCAGAACTTCCTGGAGCTGCAGGCCCAGTTGGAAGGTACGGAAAACCGGATTACAGTGGAGAGGCAGAAGTTCAACGAGGCTGCCAGAAGTTACAATGTGACTATTCGCAGGTTCCCCAACAATATCTTCGCGGGTATGTTCGGCTTTGAGAAGAAGGGCTATTTTGAGGCTTCTGAGGGAGCGGAGCAGGCACCGGTCGTAAGTTTTTAAGTGATGACGGCGGCTGATCTGCTCAGGAAAGAGAACAAGGCCAGGCTGGTGAAAGCCATAGGTGCTGCCGAGAAGAATACCTCGGGAGAGATACGGGTACATCTGGAACATGTCTGCAAGGGAGACCCGTATCTGCGTGCGGCCTATGTGTTCTCCAGGCTCGGAATGTTTGATACAAAGGACCGTAACGGAGTACTGATCTATCTGGCTGTCAAGTCCCGCAAGTTTGCCATTGTGGGGGACTCGGGCATTAACGCCAGGGTAGGAGCCGGTTTCTGGAATGATGTCAAGGATGCAATGGCGTCTGATTTCCGTGCCGGAGACTTTACCGGCGGCATGGAGAGAGCCATAGTCTCCGTGGGTGAGAAGCTGAAGACCTTCTTCCCCTATCAGAAAGATGATGTGAATGAACTCTCAGACGAGATATCATATGAGGACAATCAGAACGATAACTAGATACCTTTCGGTATTGTTGGCGGCTCTTGCTGTCTTTGCCTTCGTGGCTGCGGCTCAGGTCCCGGAAAAACCTGCCGTGCCCAGGGCAGTCAATGACTTTGCCGGCATCTTTTCCGCTTCGGATGCGGAGTATATGAACCGGGTTCTGGTGTCTTTCGCCGACAGTACTTCCAACCGCATAGTGGTGGTGACGGTCAATGACTTGGGCGGCATGGAGCCGGCGATGGCCGCATATGAGATAGGTGAGAAGTGGGGTGTGGGCTCGTCGAAGTTTGACAATGGTGTGGTGGTGCTGGTAAAGCCTAAGACAGCCTCATCCTCCGGCCAGGTGTATATCGCGGTCGGTTACGGTCTGGAGGGAGCGATACCCGATGCCATAGCCAAGCGTATCGTCGAGAACGAGATGATACCCCGTTTTAAGGAGAATGACTATGCGGGAGGTGTAGCTGCTGCGCTGAACGTGCTGATGCGGCTCTCTGCCGGGGAGATATCCTATAAGGAGTACGAGGAGTCTGTCAGTGACGGAGGCGGAGGTTTTGTCGCGCTCGGATTTATCATATTGTTCATCATAGTATTTGTGATTGCCCGCCGTAACGGTCCGACCAATATAGGTCACGGCGGCTCATCGGTTGCCGATGCCATTTTCTGGTCGTCCATTCTCGGAGGTGGCCGCAGTCACGGCGGCGGTTTTTCCGGCGGCGGCTTCTCCGGTGGTTTCGGCGGAGGAAGTTTCGGCGGCGGCGGAGCCGGTGGCTCCTGGTAGCATTCCTCTTTCTGCCGAAACTTCCGACTAAAGCCCCTTCCTTGGAAGGGGTTTGGGGTTGGGTGAGAAAAAGGTGGCGAACGCCACTCGTCAGAGTGGCGGTGGAGCCGGCGGCTCCTGGTAGTGTCCCTCTTTCCGCCGAAACTTCCGACTAAGCCCCTTCTGATGAATTGATTCAGGATTCTTCGGCGGAGTCGAAGGCCTTGATGATGCGGGTGACGAGGGGATGCCGCACCATGTCCTCTGTACCGAAATGGATGACCGCTATGCCTCTTATGTCTTTGACCAGCTCCACTCCGCGCATGAGTCCGGAGTCCCGTTTGTTGGGGAGGTCTATCTGAGTGGCGTCTCCCGTGACGATGAACTTGGCGTTGTTGCCCATACGGGTCAGGAACATCTTCAACTGTCCCAGCGATGTGTTCTGGGCCTCGTCCAGAATCACGAAAGCACTGTCGAGAGTGCGGCCTCTCATGTAGGCCAACGGAGCAATCTGGATGATGCCTTCTTCCATGAGTATCTGAAGCTTGCGCGGATGTATCATGTCGTGCAGGGCATCGTACAGCGGCTGCAGGTACGGGTCCAGTTTCTCTTTCATGTCTCCCGGCAGGAATCCCAGTCTTTCTCCGGCCTCCACAGCCGGACGGGTGAGTATCAGCTTTTTAACCTCTTTGTTCTTCAATGCCCTTACCGCCAGGGCGATGGCTGTATATGTCTTGCCGGTACCGGCCGGACCGAGGGCGAAGATCAAGTCGTTCTTGTAATATTCATCGACCAGCCTGCGCTGATTCTTTGTCCTGGCCCTGACTATCCGGCCCTCATTGCCGTATACTATATTATAGGCCTCGTCGTTTTTCATGGATTTCTGCTCCTGCACTTCCGATGGGTAGGACTTGTAGTCCAGCAGTCTCTCCATCTCGCTGTCGCTTAAAGTATGTCCCTTGCTGGCTGCGTCTATGATGGTCTCCAGTCTTTCCTTCAGCAGCCCGACCTCCTCGGGATTGCCGCTGAGCCTGATTTCAGAGCCTCTTGCCAAGATTCTCACATTGGGGAAAGAGTGCCTGAGCCTGTCTAAAAGCTTGTTGTTCACTCCGTAGATATCCACGGAGTCAATGCCGTCTATGATTACGGTCTCCTGTCTCTCATTCTTCTCTGTCATCTTCAAACAGCGTTTTTAATCTATTGTATGTGTCTTTCATTTTCGTGTAATTGTATCCGCTCCTGAATTCCTCCTTCCTGTTCAGGAACTCCCGAACCGGCAGGACTGTGTACCCGTCCCCGTATCCTCCAGGTCTGGAGCACCATACCGGTACGGCCTCAAGTCCGGCCACATAACTGTCCCCGTAGGATGTTACGGCTATCTTCAGTATGATCATGAGTCCTAATTCAGTGTTCCTCAGGCTCATGTTGGATATGAAATTGCCCATGGAATACGCCACCGGGAACTCTACCGGCTGGACTACATGCGGATGGCTTCCGATTACCGCGTCGGCCCCGCATTCCAGCAGGAACTCAGCCCATTCCCTCTGACGGCTATCGGGTACTGTCGTATATTCCTGGCCCCAGTGCGGCAGGGCGATGATGATGTCAGCCTCCTTTTCCCTGGCCATGACGAAGGCCTCCCGCACTTTCTCTTTGTCCATCATGTTGACGATGAACGGCTCCGGGACTCTGATGCCGTTTGTGCCGTAGGTGAAGTTGATGAATGCGACCCGGACTCCTCCGAGCTCGGCTATGTAAGGGTTGTGCTTCTGTTCATCCAGGCTGTCGCGGTATACTCCGGTCACGGGTACGCCTATTTTCCCGTATTTCTCCAAGGATGAGACTAGCCCCCTGCGTCCTTTGTCGCAGATATGGTTGTTGGCGCACAGGAACAGGTCTATGCCGGCCTCAGCTGCCTCTTCTGCCAGTGCCTCGGGGGCTGAGAATGACGGATATCCGGTGTACGGAGGCCCTCCGAGACAGAACTCCATGTTGGCTACGGTGAAGTCAGCCTCGTCTATAAAGTGCTGGACATGTGCGAAATAGGATGAGTAGTCGTAGGACGATGACTGCATTGAATCGGCTCCTGGGATGAGGGCTGAGTGTATCTGCTGCCTGTGCTGCATGACATCGCCCATGAAGAGGATGGACAGTGTGTCGACGACAGTGAGCAAAAAAGTTCCGGTCATCCGCTACTCCTGCAATAATTTAACGTTCTCAAAATCCAGCCTTACAGTCAGCCATTTCCGTAGTTTCTCCACATTCTCCCCGGATATGGGCTTTTCAGCACTCAGGATTACAAGTATCTCTTCCTGCCTCTTGCCGAGCGAATCCGGGTTGATGGAGTAGCCGCGGGTCATGGTCACGTTGGTCAGGCCGGGATACTGGGCCAGCAGCTCGTTGGTTATCTGTTCGTAAGGCAGTTCCCTTGTCTTGTAGCTTTGCAGCTCCTTGCGCATCGTGTCGATTATCTGCTCCCGCTTGAGGATTTCCTGGTCGCTTCTCTCGTAGATGCTCTGGATGGCGACCCTGTCGGTCATCTCCCGTTGGTCGGTGGCGGCGTTCTGGCTTATGATGATCTGGTCGTCGGTGAAGCCGAACTCGTGTGCGGACTTGTAGATGAGGTTGAGCTCCTCATGGCTGAGCGCCTCTCCGGCTATGAACAGCTCGACTTTCGGCGGTTTGGCTCTGAAGTCAATGCTGTGGTCGTATATGTAGCTTCTGCTAAGTTCCTTGTTGGCGGCGATGAACTCTTTCGCCGTGTGACTGAAGTTGTTCTCCCGGATCATGATGACGGCCGAGTAGACGCTCGGGATGATGATTATGATGACGAGTGCGGCTATCCAGCGGCTCACTCTTTTCTGTTTCGCCGGGTCGGTAAACGTGGCCATGGGGAACTTGAGATACTTGACGGCCAGTAGGGTGGCTATGGCGATGAAGATGCTGTTGATGGAGAACAGGTACAGTGCTCCGGCAAAATATTTCAGGCTGCCAGTGGCGAGCCCGAAGCCTGCGGTACACAACGGCGGCATGAGGGCTGTGGCAATGGCTACGCCTGAGATGACGGTGCCCTTGTCTTTCCGGCTGATTTCTATGATACCGGCCGAACCTCCGAACAAGGCGATGAATACGTCATATATTGTAGGATTGGTCCTGGTGAGCAATTCGGTGGGGTTCTCCAGTTCCAGTGGGGATACAAGGAAATATACCGTGGATGCCAGGATGCTGATTACGACCATCACAATCAGGTTCTTGAATGACTTCTTCAGAAAGGACGTGTCGTTGGTCCCCAGACCGTATCCGATACCGAATATAGGCCCCATGAGCGGAGATATGAGCATGGCGCCGATGATTACCGCTATCGAGTTGGTGTTCAGGCCTACGGACGCTACGATAATGGCGAAGGCCAGGATGTAGGCGTTCGGGCCTTTGAAGTCTATGTTGCTGCGGATATACTGGGAAGCCTTGTCGGTGTCGATATGGTCGCTCAGGCTCACTATATCACCGATGTATGTCTTGACTTTACTGAAAAAAGTCCTGAAATTGTTTTCCATCCGGCTTATTTTATTAATTAGAGTGTAAATATACATTTTTTTTGCTCTTGTGTTATTATTTGCCTATTTTTGTTGGATATAATTAAACTGTTTAATTTAAATAAATTGCTGAATATGAGAATCGTTAAGTTAATTATGACCTTGGCGGCGGCTGCAATGCTGCTGACAGGATGTGACTTTTTCCGCTCGCTTGTAGGAAAGCCTACTTCCAAGGACCTTGAAAGGATGAGACAGGAGGCAATGGAGCAGGAGCGTCAGCAGCGTGAGCAGGATTCTCTCAACAGGGTGAGGGCCCTTGAGCTGGAGCAGGCCAGAATCGCTGCTGAGAACTCGCTGGAGAATGCCGGAAAATATCATGTGATTCTCGGCAGTTTCAAGGTGGAGGGCAATGCTGAGAAGATGTATGCCACGCTGGAGAAAAACGGCTACAAGCCCAGAGTGATAGAGTTCAACAACGGATTCGAGGCAGTCTCCGTAGCCGCCTATGATGATTATCGCGAGGCGCTTAGGGCTATGGAGGATGTCATGGAATATCAGTTCTGCCCCGAGGATGTATGGATCTATGATGTCAGTCAGAATATGCATGTCAAATAACAGTAAATAACAACAAATAACCAAGTCAGTATAGATGAAAACAACAGCATTTACCCAGAAGCACATAGCTCTGGGAGCCAAGATGGTTCCTTTCGCCGGATACAATATGCCGGTTGAGTATGTCGGTATCACCGAGGAACATAATACAGTCAGGAACGGAGTAGGAGTATTCGATGTCTCGCACATGGGTGAGATATGGGTAAAGGGTCCCAACGCCCTTGCATTCGTGCAGTATGTCTCGTCCAATGACGCGTCACTTCTCTATCCCGGGAAGGTGCAGTACGACTGTTTCCCCAACGGAAAGGGCGGTATCGTGGACGATTTTCTTGCATACTGCATAGACAGCCAGACATATCTGCTTGTAGTCAATGCCGCCAACGTGGAGAAGGACTGGAATCACCTCTGCGCCATAGCTCCCAAGTTCGGGCTTACTCCCGGTAAGGAGCTCTATAACGCATCGGACGAGATCTGCCAGCTTGCAGTGCAGGGCCCCAAGGCCATTCAGGCCATGCAGAAGCTCTGCGAAGAGGATATCACCGGTATGGAGTACTACACATTCAAGAAGCTGATGCTCGGTGGAGTGAGTGTGATCTTCTCTATCACAGGATATACCGGTGCAGGCGGATGCGAGATATACGCGGCCAACGAGGATGCCGACAAACTGTGGAACGCCGTGTTCGAGGCCGGAGCCGAGTTCGGCATCAAGCCAATCGGACTTGGAGCCCGCGACACTCTCAGGCTGGAGATGGGCTTCTGCCTGTATGGCAACGATATAGACGATACCACATCGCCTCTTGAGGCCGGTCTGGGCTGGATTACCAAGTTCACGGAGGCCAAGGGTGATTTTATCGACAAGGAGTATCTTCTGGCACAGAAGGCCGAGGGTCTGAAGCGCAAGCTTGTGGGATTCGAGCTCATCGACCGCGGTGTGCCCCGTCACGGTTATGAGATCTGCGATGCCGCCGGTACTGTAATCGGTCACGTGACATCCGGAACCATGTCTCCTTCCCTCAACATCCCCATCGGAATGGGTTATGTCAACACCCCGTTCAACAAGGCGGACACCGAGATATACATCAAGGTAAGGAACAGGCTTCTCAAGGCCAAGGTAGTAAAGACTCCTTTCTATAAGGCTTCGAAATAGTGAAACGCGCAGCCTCCATTCTCATCCTGGCCGGTCTTTCTGCCGTACTGTCGTATGCGCAGAACGGAGAGGAGACCGCGAGATTGGAAGACCATGTCGTGTTCCTGACCTCAGACTCTCTTGGCGGCCGGCGTGCCGGAAGTCCTGGAGAGACCGCAGCGGCGGAGTATGTCTACGATTGTCTTTACGAAGCCGGTGTCACCATGCTTTCCGGAAGGGAAGGTATGGAGTTCTCCATCGCACTGGAGGATGACACGCTGACTTCCCGTAATGTAGTAGGAATAGTCGAGGGATATGATGACAGACTGAAAGGTCAGTACGTGGTGATAGGAGCCAACATGGACCATCTCGGAACCAATGTGATGACGGTGGACGGCAGAAGCGTGACGCAGATATTCCCGGGGGCGAATGACAATGCCTCCGGGATTGCAGTAATGATGGAAGTGGCCAATAGGGTGGCCGCTTCCTCATTTCTTTTTAAAAGAACGGTAGTTTTTGCCGGGTTCGGGGCCAGGGAGCAGGGAATGGCCGGATCCTGGTATTTTATCAACAGGGCATTCCCGGATGCGGACAGTATCTCCCTTATGATAGACGTGAGGATGGTGGGCCGTTCAGGGCCGCTCAATCCGTTTGTCTACTATAACGGGGTAGCCAGTCCCGAGGTCAACAGTCTGATAGGCGGACTGGCGGAAGTGGGAGCGTTCTATATTCCGGAGCAGGGAGAGGGCGTGCTGCCTTCCGGAGATTATCTCCCATTTTACGAGAAAAATATACCGGTGGTGCTGTTCACTACCGGCAGTGACAGAAACATGAGGACGGTCAGGGATCAGGCTTCTTTTCTGGATTATGAGTCAATGGATTATATCAGTGACTTCGTTTACAACTTTGTCAGGGAAGTCGCCAATATGGAACTGATGATAGACCGGCCTGAGGAGTATTGGACGGACGTTGCCGATTCGTCAGCGGCGGACGCGGGAGACAGAGTGTACTCTCCGTATGAGGTGGACACGCCTCCGGAGTTCTTTAGGGGCGATGCCGGTACATTCCTGAGAGAGTGGGTGTATACTTATCTCAAGTATCCGGATATTCCGCTGAGCCAGGGAGTGTCCGGTACGGTGACGGTGGAGTTCATCGTGGAGAAGGACGGCAGTGTGACCAATGTCCGGGCGGTCAGGGGCAATGACCAGTATCTCGAGGATGAGGCCGTGCGGGTCATCTCGGCCTCCCCGAAGTGGAAGCCTGGCGTTTTGGGCGGAGAGAAGGTCAGGGTCAAGTATTCTGTACCGGTTGAGTTCAGATTGAAAAAAAGATAGAAAGAGCAATATACAATGTCAACGGATTACAATTTTTCAGAGATTGAGAGAAAATGGCAGAGGTTCTGGGCGGAGAACGGGACTTATAGGGTGACAGAGGACAGCGGGAAGCCGAAGTTCTATGTCCTGGATATGTTTCCGTATCCGTCAGGAGCTGGTCTGCATGTGGGACACCCATTGGGATATATAGCAAGTGATATATACAGCCGATATAAGCGTCTGCAGGGTTTCAACGTCCTGCACCCCATGGGGTTTGACGCTTTCGGCCTGCCTGCGGAGCAGTATGCTGTCCAGACCGGCCGCCATCCGGCTTCTACAACGGAGGAGAATATCGCCAGGTATAAAAGCCAGCTCAACAGGATAGGATTCTCGTTTGACTGGACAAGGGAGATACGGACCAGCGACCCCTCTTATTATAAGTGGACACAGTGGGCGTTCCTGAAGATGTTCGGGAGCTGGTATGACAACTCCTGCGGGAAGGCGTGTCCGATAGAGGTGCTTGAGGCGCATTTTGCCGCAGAGGGCACTTCGGGCGTGAATGCCGCCTGCTCCAGGGAGATGAGCTTTTCGGCAGCTGAGTGGAACGCGATGACGGAGAAGGAGCGTGCCGACGTGCTGATGAACTACAGGATAGCATATCTTGGGGAGACTTCGGTTAACTGGTGTCCCAAACTGGGAACGGTTCTGGCTAACGATGAGGTCAAGGAAGGTTTGTCGGTCAGGGGTGGCTATCCGGTGATACAGAAGAAGATGCAGCAATGGCAGCTTCGAGTGTCCGCCTATGCGGAGAGGCTGCTCGGAGATCTGGATACTCTGGACTGGTCCGACTCCCTGAAGGAGATGCAGCGCAACTGGATAGGCCGCTCAGAGGGAGCTGAGATGATATTCAAGGTTGTAAACGGGGACAGGACTTACGATGTGACAATCTTCACAACAAGGGCAGACACCGTCTTCGGAGTAACGTTTATGGTGCTCGCTCCTGAAAGCGAGTGGGTGGACAGGCTTACAGCTCCTGAGATGCGCTCCCAGGTGGACGAGTATCTGGCCTCAGCGGCCCGGAAGACAGAGAGGGAGAGGATGGCCCAGACCCGTCAGGTGACAGGTGTCTTTACTGGCTCTTATGCAGTGAATCCGCTGACTGGGCAGAGGATACCTGTATGGATATCGGAATACGTGCTTGCCGGATACGGTACGGGCGCCATCATGGCGGTACCGGCCCATGACAGCAGGGACTATGCTTTCGCCAGGCATTTCAACCTGCCGATAATTCCGCTCATCGAGGGCTGCGATGTGTCACAGGAGAGCTTTGACGCCAAGGACGGCGTGATGTGCAACTCCGGTTTCCTCAACGGCATGACTGTGAAGGAGGCCATTCCGGCGGCGATTGCGAAGGTGGAGGAGATGGGTATCGGACGCAGGAAGGTCAATTACCGGCTCAGGGACGCCATTTTCTCCCGCCAGAGATACTGGGGAGAGCCTTTCCCGATTTATTATAAGGACGGAGTGGCCGTTCCGATGGAGATGTCGGATCTGCCTCTCTGCCTGCCCGAGATAGACAAGTACCAGCCTACTGAGTCAGGGGAGCCTCCTCTGGCCAGGGCAAAAGGCTGGGAGTATCAGGGCTGGCCGATAGAGAAAAGCACTATGCCCGGCTTTGCAGGCAGCAGCGCCTATTATCTCAGGTATATGGATCCCCGCAACGACGAGGCTCTGGTAGACAGGAAGAAGGATGAGTACTGGAGGAATGTTGACCTATATGTCGGAGGAACGGAGCATGCCACCGGTCATCTGATTTATTCCCGGTTCTGGAACAAGTTCTTGTACGACCTGGGATATGTGTGCGAGCCGGAGCCGTTCCGCAAGCTGGTCAATCAGGGCATGATTCAGGGCCGCTCCAACTTTGTGTACAGGATAAAGGGCACCAATACATTTGTCTCATATAATCTCAAGGACCAATATGATACTACTGAGATACACGTGGATGTCAATATGGTCCGTAATGACCGCCTGGACCTGGATGCTTTCCGGAAATGGATGCCTGACTTTGCCTCAGCCGAGTTCATACTGGAGGACGGTGAATACATCTGCGGATGGGCCATAGAGAAGATGAGCAAATCGATGTTCAATGTAGTCAATCCGGACAATGTCTGCGATACCTACGGGGCTGACACGCTCAGGCTTTACGAGATGTTCCTCGGTCCGATAGAACAGTCCAAGCCTTGGGATACCAAGGGTATAGACGGAGTACACCGCTTCCTCAAGAAGTTCTGGCGACTGTTCTACGACAAGGACGGTGCCGTATTTACGGAGGTGAAGGCCGCACCGGCTGAGCTGAAGGTGCTGCACAACCTTATCCGTAAAGTCTCATACGACATTGAGCATTTTTCCATGAATACATCGGTCAGCGCATTTATGATAGCGGTGAATGAACTGTCGGAGCTTAAGTGCCGCAGCCGGGAGATACTGGAGCCAATGGTCATACTGCTCTCGCCTTTTGCCCCCCACATCTGTGAGGAGCTGTGGAGCAGGTTGGGACATGGTGACTCGGTTTCCAACGCATCGTATCCCGAGTACGTGGAGAGTTATACGGTGGAGAACACCTTCGAGTATCCGGTGTCTTTCAACGGAAAGATGAGATTCAAGATGGAACTTGGCCTCGGCCTTTCCTCGAAAGAGATTGAGGCAGCCGTGCTGGCTTCTCCCAATACGGAAAAGTACCTGGGCGGAAAGCCTGTGCGTAAAGTGGTGGTGGTACCGTCGAAGATTATCAATATTGTATTCTGACATGAATCCGGTTACGAAAAAAGTCCTTATAACGCTGAAGGAGTATGTCATCATCACCTTTGGCCTTGCATTGTACTGCTTCAGCTGGACGTCGTTTCTTATACCCAAAGGGATAGTCGGCGGAGCTATTCCGGGACTGGCCACCTTTGTCAATTATGCGACGGGAGGACTTATCCCGGTATCCGTGACCTACCTGTCTGTCAATGTGATCCTGCTGATACTGGGCTTTCTTATTCTTGGCAGGGGGTTCGGATTCAAGACCATATACTGTATTCTCCTTAATTCTGTACTGCTTCAGGTACTTCCGGATCTGATTCCATGGGTCTCCACCATAGAGGAGGAGTTTCTGAACGGCCTTATCGGAGGCTTTATCGGAGCCATCGGTATAGTTATGATATTCAATCAGGGAGGCAGTACCGGCGGCACGGATATCATCGCTCTCATATTGTCCAAGTTCAGAGAGATATCCCCTGGCCGGGTGTATCTTTTCTGTGACCTGGTGATAGTCGGTTCGGTACTTCTGTTGCCAGGCAAGACACTTTCGGATGTGGTCTATGGATATATGCAGGTGATAGCCTTCTCGCAGGGAGTGGATATGCTTCTGACCGGCACGAAGCAGTCTGTGCAGGTCATGATCTTTTCGGAGAAGTTCAAGGAGATAGCAGACGCTCTGGTGTATCAGCTCAAGCGCGGTGTCACGGCGTTCGATGGTATCGGCTGGTATACTCAGGAGGAACATAAGGTATTGATGGTGATAGCCAGAAAACATCAGCTGAACGCGGTCAACAAGATTGTCAAGAGTATAGACCGTTCGGCATTTATGTCCGTAACGCCCACGATGAGTGTATACGGCAGGGGTTTTGAAGAATTAAAAGGAGCAGAGAAAATAGAATGGAAACGCAAAAAAGAACAAAATCAGACTCAGCAAGGAAAGTCCTTGCAGTCGTAAATGACTATGTGATAATCACCCTTGGCCTGCTGTGCTACACGGCCGGATGGTGTATTTTCATTATTCCCAACGGAATCGTGGGTGGAGGTGTGTCCGGTATAGGCGCTATCGTCCAGTATGCGACCAACGGTGCTGTACCTGTCAGTTATACATTTTTCCTGGTCAACCTGGTATTGTTGATTATCGGTGTCAAGACACTGGGTAAGGCCTTCGGTGTGAAGACAGTGTATGCGGTGGTAGTGGCATCCCTGTTGTTCAGGGTGCTGCCGGAGGTTATCCCGGCTGATTTTATCCAGGAGTTTGCAATGGACAACGGCAAGTTACTGTGCGCTATCATCGGAGGCAGTATGTCCGGACTCGGTATCGGCATGGCCTTCAAGCATGGAGGCAGCACGGCCGGAACAGATGTCATAGCGCTTATTATAAGCAAATACCGTAACGTGCCTCCAGGAAGGATTATCCTTCTGTGCGATATATTTATCGTGGGATCATCGATTCTGCTGCCCTCTGAGGCCGGTTTCGGCTCCAGAATTGCAGGAGTGATGATCGGTTATATCCTCGTCGCCTCGTGCAGCTTTGTCGTGGACTTGTCTGTGGCCGGCAACAAGCAGTCAGTCCAGCTGTTTATTTTCTCCAAGGAATATGAGAAGATAGCGGATATGATATCGGGTACAATGGGACGCGGAGTCACTGTACTTGATGCCGAAGGATGGTATACCAAGAATAAAGAAAAGGTTCTACTGGTCATGGTCCGCAAGGTGGAGGCAAGCGGCCTGCTGTCTGCTATAAAGCAGATAGACAATCAGGCTTTTATATCCATGGGAAGTGTCATGGGCGTGTATGGACGTGGTTTTGATGCAATTAAAGAAAAAAAGAAAATGTCAAAAATATAAAAACATGTATTTGTTCTGAATATTTTTGATTTTCCCAGAAAGAAAGTAGTCTCCACTATATCTTTGGGCAATAATTAGCCTAATGATGATGGAGACTATTTTTATTTTAACGGTGTCTCTACTGCCGTGTCTCATATATCTCTCTGTCGGAATATATGTTGTTTTTAAGATGAGAGCTAAATGGGACGGCAGGGAGAAGACAACATTCAGGATTCAAAAAGATTTTGCAATTCTATTATTTGTAATTGCCGTATGCTATCTGTCCGGATGCCTGTACATGCTCAGGGATGGAGGGGCTGCGCTTTCGGAAGTGACTGACCGTCTGGTCATGAAACTGTATCTTGTTTCCTCGTTCATGCCGTGTGTATACGTCAGGCGCTGTGTGGAGATGGACTGCTCATGGTTCCAGTTTTATCTTCCTGCGATCTTTATCGCGGCCCACATAATGGTTACGGACGTGATGCTTCTGGCAGGATGCAGTGAGGCTGTCTCGTACGGCGTACTGTTCCGGGGGTCGGTGGTCATAAGCCTGTTTATATTCTGCTTTATCATATACGCCTATCATGTAAGCACTTCAGTCCTGGTCGGAAAAGGCAGGACCGGATATGCCCGGGGACTGTTGATGCAGATACTGTCCTTGTCAGTGTATAATTTTTTTCTTCTCTTCTATTCTTTCAGGCTGCACGTCGTGCTTGATTATTTTATATTGACAGGAGGATTCACAGTTGTTCACTGCGCCATGATGCACTTGTTCATGAAACATGATGGAGGCGATGCGGTGCTTGACGGGTGCTGCTGTGTTGCGGATGAGACCGGGGGCACGGGTCATCATGCCCCGGGCGGTGTGGTAGTCGGTTCTTTTGCTGAAGATACTCTTCAGGATATAGGCGAGGATACCTCATTGTCGTTGAAAGAGAGGCTTCTCAATTATTTTGAGAATGAAAAGCCTTATCTGTCCAAGGACCTGAGCATGCAGGAGGTGGCCATGAGGCTGTTTACCAACAAGTCATATCTGTCGAAGACCATCAACGTGGAGATGAACAAGAATTTCAGAGAGCTTGTCAATTATTTCAGAGTAAGGGAGGCCATGAGGATTTTCTCTGCCAGCCCGGACATTTCCATGAGTGATCTGAGGGCTATGTGCGGATTCAACAACAACGCCTCGTTTACCAGTGCCTTTAAGCTGAATACCGGATGCACCCCGGGAGAATGGTGCCGGGATATGAAAACAAAATTACAGGAGGAAAGGAGGAGCAGTGATGAAAAACAGTAAAAAGACGTGGGAATGCACGAGGGAGATTGTCTTCGAGCGGCTGGACAGGAGGATGAGAGAGGATAAGCTGTATCTGGATTACAGTATGACTTTGCCTAAACTTTCAGAAATGACCGGTACCAACCGGACTTATGCCTCGAGGGCCATCTGTGAGAAGTATAAGAGTTTCAGGGAGTATATCAACGGTCTTCGGGTCGAGCATATTCTGGCCGACGTACAGGAGAAAAATGCAGTGGAGCCGGAAGGAGGTGATCCGGATGAGTTTGCAAACAGTTACGGTTTCAGGACCAGAAGGAGTCTGGACCGGATTCTTGTGAAGGAGACAGGATGTACGTACCGCAGGATACTCAGACGGAGAAAGCACTCAAAGTGAGAGGATCTTCCCGATGAGTCCGGTGAGCAGGTCGCCTTCCGTAGCTGTGCCGCCTGAGCCGCTTTTGCTGTGCAGGTCGCATTCCCTTATGTAGGAGATTATTTTCATCGTCTTGCGCAGGTTGTAGTTGGTTGCGGCAGCGATGTATGGCTTGGCGTAGCTGTAATAGATTCCGGCCTTGGTTGCGGCATCCTGCATGGATGTATGGTCTCTCTGCATGATGGCGTGAATCATCTCCACTTTTGAGAAGAAGAAGAACAGGAAGCCGAGTGTCATCTGGAGCGGGTACTGGCGCGGTGATTCTCCGAAAAAGTACGCTATCCTGAAAGCCTTATCTGAGTTGCGTGTGGCGAGAGCGGAGGTCAGTTCACCGGTGTTGAATTCGCGGCTGATGCCTACGTTCTGCTCAATATCGTCTGCGGTTATGGTTTTCTGCTGCTCAGGCACGGCTTTCAGAAGTTTCTCGGCCTCTACGGATATCTTGCGCAGGTCGTTGCCGGCATACTCTGCCAGCAGCATCGCTCCCTGTGGCTCAATGGCCCTGCCAATGCTGCGGAAGTACGACTCAATCCAGCGCGGCATGGCTTCCTCACGTATCTTGGCCGACTCGAAGATGACGCACGACTTGGATGCCTTCTTATAAAAGGAAGTCCGTTTGTCCATATTCTTGCCTGAGAACAGCAGTACCAGCACAGTTGTGGGTGATATGTGGTCCAGGTAGACACTAAGTCCTTCCGGCTTTTTCAAGGCCTGTGCCTCCCGCACGACCACCAGCACCCTTTCGGACATCATCGGATACCGCTCGCAGTTGGAGACAATCTCGTCCACAGATGTGTCGGCGCCGTAGAGTATGGTCTGGTTGAAGTCCCGCTCATGGGGCTGCAGGGCCCTGTCTGTAATTAGGGCGCACAGCCGTTCAGGGTAGAAAGGCTCTTCGCCCATAAGGATGTATACGGGTCTGAAGTCTCCTCCCTCGATCTCCCTGCGCAATGTCTCGAACTGAGCTGCTGTATCAATTTTAGCCATAACTGCAAAATTAGCATTTTATCATTAACTTTGCAGGCTATGGATACGATTTTCGATCCCTTGCGGAAGATAGATGTGGCCCGTACGCCCGAGGAGGAGGTGCGGCAGAGTGTCATCTCCTGGCTCAATGCCGAGAAGGGCATCCCGCTGGTGATGATGGCCTCGGAGTATGCCTTCCAATACAACTCGATGACCTACAGGGCTGACATAGTGGTCTTCGGGAGAGACATGAGGCCGCTTATGATGGTCGAGTGCAAGGCTCCCTCCGTCAGACTGGACAGGAAGGTCATAGAGCAGGGAGTGCGCTATAACCGCGTGCTGAATGCCAGGTACATGCTTTTCACCAACGGTGTCAGTATGTATTTCTGCGAGAGGACAGGAGACGGACCAGAATACAGATTTTTAAGCGAGATACCGGATATTGTGATTTAAGATATGATACTGGACAGTTCTAGGCCTGTCTTCGGGATAATATCCGAAGAGGCGGAAAAAATGGGCGTGAAGGCTTATGTCATAGGAGGTTACGTCAGAGATATGATTCTGGGACGGCCGAGTAAGGACATAGATGTAGTGGTGGAGGGAGACGGTCCTGCTCTGGCTCGCCGTGTCGGAGCGAGGACAGGTTCCAATGTGGCTATTTTCGCCCGGTTCGGAACGGCAATGATTCATTCCTCGGAGGGAGAGGAAGTTGAGTTCGTGGGAGCTCGGAAAGAGTCTTATTCCAAGGATTCAAGAAAACCGAATGTTCTCCCCGGAACATTGAGGGATGATCAGCTCCGTAGGGATTTTACCATCAATGCCTTGTCCTTTTCCTTGCAGAAGGAGGACATGGGTGCGGTGTACGACCCTTTTAACGGGCTGGAGGACCTGCGTCGTGGCCTGATCCGGACTCCGCTGGATCCGGATGCAACATTTAGTGACGACCCGCTCAGGATGGTAAGGGCCATAAGGTTCGCGACACAGCTGGGTTTCACCATAGTCCCCGAAGCCATGGAGTCAATACGGCGTAACCGGGGGCGGATGTCGATTCTCTCGCCCGAGCGCGTGAGCGAGGAACTGCACAAGATACTGATGTCCCCTAAGCCGTCTGTCGGTTTTGACCTTATGGACGAGACGACTTTGCTGGAGCTGATTCTGCCTGTAATCAGCAGTCTCAAGGGAGTCGAGACTCAGGAGGGCAGGGGGCATAAGGACAACTACAGGCATACTCTTCAGGTGGTGGACAATGTCGTGCCGCATACCGACAACCTGTGGCTCCGTTGGGCGGCTCTGCTGCACGATATAGGCAAGCCGGCCACCAAAAGATTCGAGAAGGGGACCGGATGGACGTTCCACGGCCATGAGGTGGTAGGGGCCAAGATGGTCTACCAGGTGTTCAAGTATCTGCGGATGCCATTGAACGAGAAGATGAAGTACGTACAGAAACTGGTATTTCTGCATCTGCGTCCTATTGCGCTGGTGCAGGATGAGGTGACGGACTCGGCCGTGCGCCGTTTGCTGTTCGACGCGGGAGATGACATAGACGACCTGATGACTCTGTGCGAGGCGGACATCACCTCCAAGAATGACAGGACTGTGGCCAGGCATCTGGCCAATTTCCAGCTTGTGCGGCAGAAGCTGCGGGAGGTGGAGGAGAAGGACCGCATACGCAATTTCCAGCCTCCTGTGACTGGTGAGATGATTATGCGGATATACGGTATCCCTCCATGTCGGGAGATCGGCATCATCAAGGAATACATAAAGGACGCCATTCTGGACGGCCGTATTCCCAACGACCAGGATGCCGCCCTCACCCTCATGCGTGAAAAGGCTTCAGAACTAGGGCTTGAAGAAATATAAAGCTACGAGAAAAGACTAGCCGCCCTCGGCTCTAGAGGGAGGGGCCCGCCACGCAGTGGTGGGAGGGCCTGGGCTTTTCGACTGCTTTATATTTTTTAAGGTAGATTATGGTACTAGTGCAGCGACACTCCTATCAGGCGCATGAACTCGCTGCGGGTGCGCTCGTCCTTCAGGAATCCGCCGGTGAACGCCGAGGTGGTGGTGATGGAGTTCTGTTTCTGCACACCGCGGATCTGCATGCACATGTGTGATGCCTCTATGACAACTCCCACTCCGAGAGGGTGCAGTGTGTCCTGTATGCAGTCCCTTATCTGGACGGTGAGACGCTCCTGCACCTGCAGGCGCCGGGCATAGCATTCCACCACCCTGGCTATTTTGCTCAGACCTGTGATGTACCCGTTCGGAATATATGCCACATGCGCCTTCCCGTAGAACGGCAGAAGATGATGCTCGCACATGGAGTACAGTTCGATGTCCTTTACCACTACCATCTGCCTGTAGTCCTCCTTGAACATCGCGGAACGCAGTATCTCGGCTCCGTCCATGTGATAGCCCTGGGTCAGGAACTGCATGCTTTTAGCTACTCTTTCGGGAGTTTTCAGCAGTCCTTCCCTTTCAGGATCCTCGCCCAGCAGCCTGAGCACTTCTTTATAGTGTACTGCAAGCTCTTCGGTAGCCTGCGGATCATATTCTTCAATTTTCCTAAATGCCATAGTCGTAAAAATTTGAGGCGCAATATTAAGTAAAATGTTGTACAATGACAATAAATTATTACTTTAGAAGTCCAATTCAGTCGATAAGAGTATGGAGAAAGTGAAAGAGATTATCCGACTTGAGGATATATGCAGGATATACCGGGTCGGCAGCCAGGAGGTGAGAGCATTGGACGGGGTGTCGCTATCCGTTTATAAGAATGAGTATGTGGCCATCATGGGACCGTCCGGCTCGGGCAAGTCCACATTGATGAATATTCTGGGTTGTCTGGACTCGCCGGACAGCGGCCGGTATATCCTGAACGGGACGGATGTGAGCGAGATGGATGACGGCGAGATGGCGGATGTCAGGAACAGGGAGATAGGCTTTGTTTTCCAGTCGTTCAACCTGCTCCCTAGATACAACGCTCTGGAGAATGTGGCTCTGCCGATGGTCTATGCCGGTGTCCCGGCTGGGGAGAGACGGGAGAAGGCGGCACAGGCGTTGAGAAGTGTAGGACTGGAGGACAGGATGGACCATCGGCCCAACGAGCTGTCGGGAGGACAAAGGCAGAGGGTGGCGCTTGCCAGGGCGCTGATCAACAATCCTTCCATCATACTGGCGGATGAGCCGACCGGCAATCTGGACACCCATACTTCAGTGGAGATAATGAGGCTTTTCGATGAGATATACCGTAATGGCAATACGGTGATAGTCGTGACCCATGAGGAGGATATCGCCGCCTACGCCCATCGGGTCATACGTCTCAGGGACGGCCGAGTAGAGTCAGATACAGAACATGTAAAATAGTACGAATATGAAGATTTACACTAAGACAGGAGACGCCGGTGAGACATCCCTCGTCGGAGGCAGGCGGGTCTCCAAGGCATCTGAGAGGGTCTGCGCATACGGAGACCTGGACGAACTGATATCATATATAGCCTTGTTGCGGTGCCATATCGGGACGGAAGACGCGGTCCTGAGGCAGATACAGGCGGTGCTGATGACAGCATCGGCTCATGTGGCTTCCGATGTGGAGAATCACAGGCTGACTCCTTTTCCGGAAGAAGCAATATCGGTTCTGGAGAAAGAGATAGACAGGATGAGCGGAGAGCTGCCTCCCATGAGGAGCTTCGTGCTGCCCTCGCGTCCGGTCAGTGCGGCACACTGTCATGTGGCGCGGTGCATCTGCCGCAGGAGCGAGCGCTCATGCGTTGCCCTGGGGGATGAGCGGCCTGTAATGGTGGCTGTGCTGCGGTATCTCAACCGCTTGTCGGACTATCTGTTCACGCTGGGGCGCATGGAGTGCCGCAGGCATGATATTTCGGAAGATTTTTGGACTGACTAGAGGATTTTTGTATATCTTTGCCGACCAAATAAAAATGCATTAAGTATGTACTGGACACTTGAACTGGCGTCTAAGCTTGAAGACGCTCCATGGCCTGCAACCAAAGATGAATTGATAGATTATGCTACCCGCTCTGGGGCTCCTCTGGAGGTTATAGAGAATCTGGAAGACCTTGAGGATGACGGTGAGGTTTACGAAAGCATTGAGGAGATCTGGCCCGATTACCCCAGCAAGGAGGACTTCTTCTTCAACGAGGAGGAATATTGATAGCCTTCAGATAGGTTAAACAATTGAATACCAGCGCGATGAACAATGAAAATTTGTTTGTCGCGCTGGTGTTTTATGGGGTTTGGTGATGCGGGTTGTTCAGGTCAGTAGAACTCCAGCGGGGGGATACGCATTTAGGTTTGCGGTCCTGGAAAAGGGGGTTTTTGTCAGCAATCCTATGAGCTTTGCTGTGCGAAATTTGATTCTGTGCATTAAAAGCCTAAGGCACGGTGTTGGACGGGTGGCTTACCGGTCAAGAGCCAACCTCACCACAGGAGTGTGGTATGAATGTGACTTGTTGCCGCCTTGGAGACATGGATAAAAGACACGGATGAAGACAGCCCTACGGCAACTGTAAGCAGAAGCGCACTGCCGTTCTGCAACTTGTTGTTATACAGTCGATTGAAAAAAAACGGGTGATCTTCCCGACCAGAAAAAACAAGGCGAAAAGATCAGCTGCGTTTTATAATGGTTTTACAATCAACGATATACAAAAACAAGGTGCTGCACAGCATGCAGTTGTACGCCGGGAGAATATCGATAAGTCCAATAAGCGCCAGGTCCCACCGGTCTGCTGTAGTTCCACCAACTCATCCCATTCGTTTTGTCGTTCAGAATTCCTACTGACCCGTTTATTTGCCTGGAATACGCACTCATCTAAAAAGGTATCCTATATGAACGCAGAAGAACCGTTATGAGTACGGTCTGATACTTTGGGGAACGTATACCTCGCTATATGAGGAGGTTGATAGCAGGTAAGGTCTAAAACGTGATGGCAGAATAAGAGGCAGCATTTCAGCCATTTGAGTGAATGCAACTAATCCGTGAACTGTCAAAAGATGCAAAACAGGCGGAAAAAGCAGTAAAGGGACTTCAGACAATGATACGGAAACTTGAACGGGAAATGCTTGCAGGAAGGAACCGGCTTAAAGAAATCGATGAAGCTCTCGCGTCTGGCAAGATAACTCTTGACAGGTATGAAGCGCAGAAGGCGGACATACAGAAACTCATTGCCGAGTATCAGGAAAAGCTCGAAGACAAATCCAATAAACTCCATGCGAAGGAGCAGGAACTGGAACAGATAACAAAGGATGCGGCGAAGGCCCGTTCTGTTATACAGCCATTTCGCAACCACAAGGTTGATTTCACGCCACCGCAAATAACTGAGAAAGTGCCGCTGTTTGGTACAGACAAATGGATTGAACGACAGAATAGACTTATCGCCAAACAGTTCACCGAGATTGTCCGCAAGATAGAATCCCTATACAGAAATGATGCAGCCCGACAGGTTGAAGCCGCCCAGAATAATGTTCTAGCGGATTACGGTGAACTTTATCAGTTGAGACGGGAGAATAAAACTCTTTCAGACACAAACGAAAATTTGGAGTCAGAGCTGAATACATTGCTCGGCCAGTTGGCTATACCTTCAGTTCGCAATATGATTTTTGCAGTAGCTGATGCGCTCATTAGTGGGCAACCGATACCCATTTCTTCCGGAGGCGGTGGTGGTAATTCCGACTCAGACCTTCGTTGGGATGGTCGCAGACCGGATGAGGAGGAAGATGAGTATAAACGGAGATGCCTGATGCACGCAGTGCAAGTTATCCGTAATTCTCAAAGAAAAACTATACGCAGGTAACTCCAAAATAAATCATTAGGATAGCTGCAAATTCTTGTGGTTGTCCTAATGATTAAGTTAATACAAACCGATAAATCAGAATTTACCGATACTTGACCATTCATTAAGAGCGGTAGAAGTTCGTTACGCTGCTTAGTGAGATGTATCATTTCCTGGGTGTTTTTCTTTATCTGTTTCATTACTGTACTAACTTTATCACAGAATAAAGAGATAATTTCCTTATTTGCCACACACAACATTGTATTTTCTATATCAGAAGCAATAATTGACTTGAAAACAGACCCGCTTCCTTTTGCTTTAAGACTTTCAATTAATTGAATAGTTAAGAAATATAAGTATTCATACTCTTCGTTTTTTGATTTAAGTGCGTAGCAAGACTGGTTCATTGCCATTGGAGTTCCTACTATAACTAATTTGCCTATAGATCCTCTTGCAGTTATGATAATAGTGTTCTCTTCAAACAAAGAAGAGGAACAGTGTTGCAAACCGCTTTCTGTAATCTTATCTGCTGTTTGTAATTGGAACATTGAACCATTATAATCAGTTGGGCCAAAGAAGGGAATATGTCCGCAATTCCAATACTCATTAATCTGCTTACTAGGTGTTCCACCGCTTAAAATATCAGCAATCAAACATATGTTATCAGAATGCCAGTTCTCTGGAATCTCACGTTTCAACATCTTATTCCAAACCATCTTTCCGCCACTTGACTTGTACGGCTTGCCTTCTTCATTTGGAAAATCAAATTGAACAAACCAGTAATCATAAAGTTGCTTCGCCATCGCCTCTAAATTCTGATTTATAGCTCTGTTAAGCTCTATTTTGCAGTCAAGACTACGAAGCAACTTGCTAATGCGTTTCTGTTCCGCCAATTCAGGAATCCACACTGTGCAATCCTTAATTTTATCTGGTGAAGTATGGCGGATTTTTGTTTGTTGGGCAGCTGCACTTAGTTGTTGTTTGACCAAAGTAGAGGATATAAGATAAAATGCAAAATCTTTGTCTAACAAGTCCTCTTTGCAAATAATTTTTGCCACATCTTGGCTTTGGATATATTTACCACTTTCGGGAATAATAGCAGTTGAGCCAAGCAGACCTATAGCCTGTTCTGTCAAAGGAGTGATAATATCTCCTTTTCCCATTAAGAACTCAGACCGAAAGTCGCCTGTATAATAGAGATTATCTTTGGACTTATTCTCTTTGAAGCAATTATTCTGATAGTCAAAGTTACCACAAGTCAGACGGATGTATTCACCCTCGGTGGCATAAAACTCGCCACTGAGATTTGCCCCTCTTGTGACATCGAGGATTTCTCCAAGCTTATATTTTTTTAATTCCATTTACCGTGATGCTTTTTTAACATAATCTTGAATTAAAGATATATTTACCTCAATCTCCCTGCGCTTGGCCAATAACTGATCGAGATGCGCTTTCTGTTTTGCTTTTTCTTGTGCTGCTATGATATGATCAATTTTCGCTCCTCCTATAAAAGGGGATACCGTGTCAAACTTACTTTGAGCATCTTCAATCTCTTTATCCAATTCTACAAGTTGCTGTTGATATTTTCGTTGTGCTTCTACTATATCCAGATTATTAGCAGCTACGAATACATCAAGCAAGTGACGAATTGCAGCAATCTGCTTTTGTGCATCCTTCGATGAACTGCGAGCTACATGTAGTGCGACAATTATAGCAATTACACTAATTATTGGGCTTAATAAGGTAGCCCATTGAATCAGGTTGTCAATCATAATTCAGTTTGTTTTCCATCTAGATTTTCACCTAATCTTGCTTCAATCTCTTCGATAGTAGGCATAGTTCCCTCCACTTTTTCCGGATAAAGTTTTGATAGCTCATATTCAGATATTCCCAATGGGAGATTGCTACCTTCCAATGCGTATTGGGCAAGCATTGAATCCTTTTGGCGGCAAATAAGCAAACCGATTGTAGGATTGTCTCTTCCCTCTTTTCTAAGAATATGATTACAAGCGACCACATAGCCGCTTAACTGTCCGAGGTCTTGAAAATCAAATTCGCCGATTTTCACTTCAATCACTACATAGCATGATAGATTCAAGTTGTAGAAAAGCAGATCGATAAATTTTTCCTTTTGTCCGATCTGAAGTCTATACTCTTTGCCTATGTATGCGAATCCAGTACCGAGTTCCAGCAAGAATTGCGAGATATTGGCAAGCAGCGCATCTTTGAGAATATGCTCATTATAAGGTTGAGTTATTCCTGTAAAGGCAAAGTTATAAGGGTCTTTTGTCAGTTCTTGTGCAAGATCGCTTGTCGCTTCCGGCAATGTGCGGGTGAAATTTGTCAAAGCCTTTCCTTCCCGTTCATACAGGCCGCTATCCATAAAGTTGAGCAATGTGTCTCGACTCCAACCCTCTTCCATAGTCTTTCTCACATAGAAGAGAGCCTTTGCCGGTTCTTTACTGTACCTGTCCATCAAGTAACGGTGATGCCCCCAAGGTATGGAGAAAAGCATCTCTTCCAATTGTCCCACAGTTTGTGGGACAGACTTCGAAGATTCTGCCACAGGTTGTGGCACTTTTCCATCTTGTAATTGTTCCACAGCTTGTGGGACAACTTTTAAATACTGAGAATAAAGCAGATAGAATTTCTTTGCGTAATATATATTGGTTCGAGAAAGGCCTGTGGCGTTGGGATTTCTGCGCTGTAAATCCACAGAAAGATTCTTGATGACTTTCTCACCCCACCGTTCTTCCACACGCATCTCTTCTATGTCACGACCAAGTTCCCAGTAATATTTAAGCAACTCACGGTTAACCCTGACCGCTGCTCTAATTTGACTTTGACGATAGCGTACACTAAGGTCTTCCACCCACCGGATATAGTCTTTATCTATGATGGTCAATTCTTTACTCATTATTTCCAACATTTACGTTAAAGTGCAAAGCATCCAACTGCTTCATTATCTCCTCCTCCAGACGATGGCTCTCAGCAAATTGCCGTGACAGTTCAGCCTTATAATTTGCCATGCGGTTATTGAACTCTTCTTCAGTAATGTCCACATAATCAATCTTGATGTCGAAATACTGTCCGGCAGACAACGAATAACCTTTTTCCTTTATTTCATCATAGCTTACCGCAACCGAAAAATCCTCTATGGCTTCTTTATTTTTGAATGTATTGACAATTAAGTCAATGTCGTCCTTCAGCAATCTACGTTTTTTATTTTTCCCTTCCTTATATTCCTCTCCTAACTTGCTCGCATCAATCAATATGACTTTCTCAGCAGAAGCAGCTTTGTCAAAGAACAGAACGGAAACATTCGTACCTGTATTTGCGAACACATTGCTTGGCATAGAAATACAGCCATACACCCAGCGGTTATCTACAATTTTCGTCAGGACTTTTCTTTCAACACCACTTTTGGCTGTAATGAATCCCGTAGGAATGACAATAGCCCCCTTGCCATTTGTTTTCAGCGAATTGATGAGATGCTGGATAAAACACAAGTAGATAGACATTGAATCTTTCTTCTTTGCCGGCACAGATGGGACTCCCGCCCAAAAACGCACCGTATCAGAAGCTAATGTATCTCTAAAATCTGAGAAATCCAGATTGAATGGCGGATTGGACACAACGAAATCGAATTTTCGGAGAGATCCGTTTTCTTCCTTGTGGTATGGTTCCGTAAGAGTATTCCCTTGTACAACATTAGGAAGACTTCCTGACAGATTGTTCAGAATGAGATTCAGCCGGAGCATCTCACTGGATTTTTCCGATATATCCTGACTGAATATCGTACAACGGTCTTCCCCTATCTGATGAGCCAAAGCCATAAGCAAAGTACCTGTACCTGCCGACGGGTCATAACAAGTCACGCCACGCAGGTTGGCATCATCTCCGACCAGCAAGCGGGCCATTACCTGGGCGATGGCTCTCGGAGTGTAATACTCAGCATATTTCCCTCCCCCTGCATTGTTGTAATCCTTTATAAGATATTCAAATATCCGTGAGAAGAAGTCATACTTTTCCGCAAAAACACTTTCAAAATTGAATGAAGCAACGGCACTCATCAATGACCGTGCAAAGTCATCCCTTTTCTGCGGATCTGTTACATACTGTGTGAGCTCACTGAATATATTGACTCTGCTTTTCCCTGAAGTTACAACAGAAAAAGTATCCGCATTCAGATTGGCAATGTCAATCAGTGTCGCATCCAGCCGTGTGGAAAAATCACCTGATCCGGAAGTATTATACAAATGTGCCAGTGTATGCTCAGGTTTAAGCAAAGGAACTGATGCGGGAAGATAGCTGAACAAGTCTTCGACTTCCTCTTCAGTGAATTTATCATATTCCGCATCCCACTTGTCTGCCTTGCTCAATCTTTCTCCGTATATCTTATCCCGCTTTGCTTCATATCCGAATTTATCATTGAAATACTTATACAGAAACATTTCCGTAATAATCTTGTACTCACCACCACTATTGGCAAGACCAAAATAGGAAGTGGTCGATTTCAATGAATCAATAAGGGCTATAGTAGCTTCTGATATATTCTGCGTATTTGCATCCATATTATCTCAAGTAAAGTTGATTGTATTGGTTTATATATTCATTTGCAATGAGATTGTTGATAAACTTCCTGTCGGGAAGACTCGCTTTTATCCCCAAGTCGACGAGTTGATGGCCTATCATAGCCAACGTATCCCGTTTGAAACTGTTTTCATTCGCTATGATGTTTATATCAAGGTAGATGCGGTTATCAATCTCACGCTTCATTTTTGACAGACTTTCTGCTATTTCGTATTCAGTTTTGGAAATAAGAGGCTTTTCTCGTTTTTCATTTTCTTCTTCTATACGCTTGTGGATACGGACAAAGCGCTCGTCTCCCTGATATTTCTTTTTGAGTATATTATTGCGACGGTTTATCTCACGGATTTTCTTCATTACCGAATCCATATAATCAATGCTTTCTTTAGCTTCTTGCGTATTTTGAGGAACGAAGCCTTTCTTTCTGAAGTATTCCCGGAACTCTTCAGCCAAAATCACATACTTGTCTTCCGTCTTGTCAAAGTTGGCTTCAAATTCAGCCTGTACTTTTTCACAACGCTCCCGAATATCATTGACAATAATACGTAATTCTTCTGAAATGCCTTTTTTGAACTCAAATTCCAGTTCAGAAAGAGCGACATTGATAATTCCAGATACATCTGCCTTATGTTCGGTACTTTCCAGAAAAATCATTCGTTCTATACGGTGAGAAACTTCAGTGATCAGAGTAGGAATAGTACCTTTAGGCAAACTGTTGATTCGTTCTTTCAACTCTTCATCGCCAAAAGCCCTTACTTGGTTAATGATTGCCTTGGCATTTTCGAGAGTAGATCGGAGCGTATATAGATTGTCTTTGTTTTCAATCTCATCTATTTCCTTTCTGAACTCTTCAGGATTGTCGCATGTGTAATTGAATAAAACGCTGCGAATTTCTTTTATCTGCTCTACAATCTGCTCTTTATCTACAATGAGAGCTTCTCCTACTGTTTCTTTTTCGCCTGTTTCTTTAATATCGGCAGTACGATTCAGTTCACGCAGATAGCGGTCATTAGTCGCATCAAAATTTTCCTTGATGTTTACAAAATCCACTACATAACCATATTTGAATTTATGGTATGGTCTGTTTACTCTAGTCAGTGCCTGCAGCAAATCGTGTCCGTCCAGACTTCGACCCAGATAGAGTTTCTTCAAACGGGGAGCATCGAACCCAGTCAGAAGCATCTGGTTGACAATCAGGACATCGACTGATAGTTTTTTCTTGTACTCATCAATGTACGCCTTACGCTCTTCCTTGTCTCCTTCATCATGCAAAATCAAAGAAGCTCTCAAGGGTTTTGCATGATATCCATAGGCAATCATAGGTTCAGCCGCCAACATCAGACTTTCATCATGTTTCCCTTCGATATACAAAGCTTTGTTGAAACGCTCTTGCCACAAACGATACATTTCACGGGCTTGAGGATTTGTCTTGCATACAATCATTGCACCTACAGTATCATCAGCCTGTTCGATACGGAACCTACGGAAATCGGCAATAATATAGTCTATCAATGCATTGAGGTAAGATTCATGTTCAATGATCTTGTTGCGGTCAATATCACTTCTTCTGACTTTTATGCCGCCTGCCAGCTTGTCAAGAATATTCTCTATTTTCTCTTTATAGATTGTTTCGACAGGTTCCCGCATGAGTTTCAGTGTATAACCGTCTGCTATTGACTTGTCGTAATAATAGGTATCAATGTAATCACCGAATACACGCCAAGACTCCCTTTCCTCTTTTAACAAAGGCGTACCTGTCAAAGCAATTTTTATAGCATCCTTATCGGCTGCCAATAGGTTTGCCAAGAAACTTCCATGTGGATTGTATCCTCTATGCGCCTCATCAATAAAGAAAATACGTTGCAACCGGATGCTGTAATTGGAATCAATTTGTATTTTGGCAGAATCCTGTTTGAATTTCTGGATATTTACCACCATTATCTCAGCTTTACCCTCCGCATTTTCTGTCAAATTCGTGCTGCGTATATCTGACATCAATTCATCCCTGCTGTTTGCAGTTCTGACGAACAGTCCTCTTGCCACAAATTCATCCTTGGCCTGCTCCATCAAGTCAAGGCGGTCAACAATGAAATAAAATTTTACAGCTGTATTCTTTGCCGCATAAAAATCAGTCAGACTGCGTACGGAATAATATGCCAAGGCTGTTTTTCCACTGCCTTGTGTGTGCCAGATAATACCGCTCTTGATATCATTATCCAATTTCTTTCGAATGGCCAGTGAGGCAAAAAGCTGCTGATAACGCATTACATGCTTTTCCAACTGTGTAGTCTTACTGCCGTCTTCCAGTTCAATCTTTCTGTCCACATAGGCAAAACCATATCTCAATAAAAATAGAAAACGCTCTTTGCTGAGCATTGATGTCAGAATCCTGTTGGTTGGAGTATTCGTATCTTTGTTCGTATTGTAATCAGGCAGATTCTTGATCACGACACAATTCCGGTGTTGCAATATCTGTTTCTCCACACTGTCAGATACGGCCTTATATGGATATTTAGTCACAAAATCCTTATCTGCCTCGCGAAAGACATTGAAGAAGGCTTTGTCCCTTGAGGTACAACAATAGAACGCACCTTGAATCGGTACCCTGTTTTCATTGTCATATTCCTGATTGTTGGAAAATATCATCAGCTGGGTGACATTCAAGAATCTTCTGAATTTTTCGTTACGCATCCGCACGTTGATACGCTCCCTTTCTGCCAGAATGCCGTCATGGTTATTTGGCTTCTTGACCTCAATAAAAGCTAATGGCAGTCCGTTTACAAAACATGTTATGTCCGGTCTGAAACTGTCTCCGCTATCCTGATTTTCACAAGTGAATTCGGTAGTTACATGCCATTCGTTACGATCAGCATCCTGAAAGTCTATCAGCCTGATATTGCTATTGGAAGACAGTTTGTTATAAAACTCCCTTCCAAGGTCATTATTGTCAAGTATCAATGTGATTTCATTCAGCAATTGTCTTGCCTGTAATTCGGACAGTTCCGGATTCAAACGTTGAACACTGCGCAAAAATACATCCGTCAGAATATTTGTTTTACTGTCATATTCTGTTATATTGTCCAAATAAGTATATCCGAGCCTACACAAATGCAAGGCGGCAGGAACCTGCACACGTGTATTTTCATTGAATTTATATTCCATGAGCTTCACCTTTCTTCTTTATCGGTTATCAAGTCTTTTAAATCCACCTGTAGGATAACAGCTATCTGCTGAAGGGTCTCCAGGTTTGGTTGAATCCTATTGCATGCATAAGCATTCACCATACTGAAACTCTTGCCAAGTTGTTTAGCCAACCATGTTTGTGAAATGCCTTTTTCTGCCAAAATAGCCTTTATTCTATTTAATTTCATTTTAAATGCAATTATATTACACAAATGTAGTGAATTATATTAATTATTTTCTATTTTTGAGATATTAATTACAATACTTCGGTAAATTTTTCGGTAAAAATTTACCGAAGTATTGTCAAAAGGAAGACCCTTTATTTGATTCGCTAAAGATAGAGCACCTTCTTGATATGACAGCCGGGTTGAAGTTTAAAGAGGATTACAGTTGGAATCCTTTTTCAAAAATGGCACATCTGTATATGGGCAACGATGCGATGAAAGTTGTCAAGAACGTGAAGTTCTCTCATAAACCCGGTGAATACTACCATTATGATTCAATGACAACACAGATTCTGGGAATCATAATAGAAAGGGCTACAGGAATGCCGTATGCACAATATCTTTCCGAAAAGGTATGGCAGCCATTAGGGATGGAGAAAAATGCACTAATCGGACTGGACAGCAGAAAACACAGGGTGGCAAAAAGCTACGCCGGCCTTACAAGCAATGTGAGGGATTTGGCAAAAATCGGACGTCTATATCTGAATTCCGGCAATTGGAACGGAACACAAATTATTGATTCTGCTTTCGTGGCACGTTCATTAAGTACCCATGTCAGCGGAGAAAAGGGCAAATATCTTTATTCGTATTCCTGGTATTGGGGTATTTTGGGAGATAAGAGTTTCTCAAACATAGACAGTTTGGTGAATTACTATAATGATAGGCACAATCTGCCTGAAGATGTAATGTTCAGCGGCTGGGTAAGGCAGGGAAAAGGTAAAGCAAAAGCTTCTTCTTCACCAAGGCGTCCATTGGGCTTTTGGGCTATACGGGCAGGTCCTATACGTCAATCCACGTAAAAATATCATAGGCGTATTCCTTGGTGCTGACAGGACGGAGGATTACCAGAATGTTTTCGAAAAAGCGATGAATGCGCTATATACCTTGTAGGCGACAAAGCAGATGCAGATATGGGCCTATGATATTGTGATATGACTTCTTTTCTAGAACAGGGAGGCAATGTTGGTCGTGAACAGCTTGACGGCGATGGCGAGGAGGATGATGCCGAAGAATTTGCGGAGGATGTAGACCCCTCCCTTGCCGAGGATTCGTTCTGCAATGTTGAGGTATCTGAGTACGAAATAGACGATGACCATGTTGAGCAGTATCGCCACGATGATGTTCTCGACGTGGTACTCGGCCCTCAGGGACAGGACGGTGGTGAGGGCTCCGGCTCCGGCTATGAGCGGGAAGATGATGGGCACGACGGTGGCGGAGCCTCCGGGTCCCTGGTACTTGAATATCTCGATGTCCAGGACCATCTCGCAGGCCAGTATGAGGATGATAATCGAGCCGGCTACGGCAAAGGACTGGATGTCCACGCCGAAGAGTGAAAGTATGGCGTCTCCGAGAAACAGGAACAGCAGGAATATGACGGATGATAGCAGCGCGGCTTTCCCGGCTTCTACTTTAAGGCCTTTGTCCTTGAGGCCAATGATGACAGGGGTAGATCCAGTTATGTCTATTACGGCGAACAGGACCATAAAGGCACTGAATATCTCTTTGAAATTAAAATTCAAGTCCATTTTTTAAAAATATCGCAATAAAACGGTACAAAAATATAAAAATTGACTAAGGATTTGAAAATTATTGCTATATTTGAACCAAATCAAATAAATAAACAAAAATATGAAAGAACTTATTGAAAAAATCAATGCGGAAATCGAGACTTTCCAGAAGAATGCAGAAGCTCAGTGCGAAAAAGGTAACAAGACAGCCGGAACACGTGCCCGTAAGGCCTCTCTTGAGCTGACAAAGCTTCTGAAGGATTTCAGAAAAGCCTCTATTGAGTTCTCAAAATAATTCCCTCAGCATTGAACGGAAAACGGGACGGCTCCGATTGCGGGCCGTCCTTTTTGTTTATAGGCCTGATTTCTTGAGTATAAGTCCTGTCAGGCTTCCGGAGTTCCAAAGCCATATCTTGTCCGTGCTTACCCTTGAGCATTCCAGATGGCTCATGCTGGATATGAGTTCCCCGGGGCTTCTGAAGTCTATTGATGTGGTGATATGCGCGCCGGCGGTCTCCGGTATGGCGCCCATTATGACATTGAGACATGTGTCCTGCTCGTCAGTCTGGATGCGGTATTGGATACGTTTTGGGTTTACTGCTTTCTGGTGGAGCTCCTGATTGAAAAGGAACAGGGCTTTCCCGTTCTTATATATGCCTTCCGCTTCTTCTCTGAGGAACAGTTCTTTCTCCAGAGAGTCTATCTCAATGGCTTTTTCCCTGCATGACGCGGCGCAGAGGATGAGCAGGAGCGATATGGGTATAAGTTTAATAGTCTTCATCATTTCCTGGTAAAACAGCTTCTTTTACATTGAGTGTACGTGTTATGGTCTCGCTGCTGCCGTCTGAGGCGTATACGAGTACGGCTTGTATCTTGTATGTGCCGGCAATTCTGAAAATATAGCGGTCCATGGCAGTCCCGCTGCCGTTGACGTACCATGTGCAGGAACTTAGGTCCTCTGTGAGATTGTTAAGGGCCAGTTCCAGAGTGTCGCCAGCTCTGTATGATCTTTTGTCCAGAACGATGTACGGGTAAGGAGAGGTGAGTGCGGATGTACTGAACCGCAGAGCGACGGTGTCTCCGTTCCGGAACTCTCCGATATGATAGATCATGCACTTGTATTCTGCTCTTGGCTCCAGGTCGTTGAATGTATACCGGCGGACGTAGGATGTGTCTCTGACTATAGTTGACGGAATGTCGGTCCTTTCCCATATTATGCTCCAGGGATAGGTCCCGGGCCGTCCGCATTCCCACTCGGCTATGGCCTTGTTCTGGAATGACTTGATATGACAGTTAAGAGGGGAAAGCAGTATCTCTGTATTGTCCTCCAGGATGTCAAATGTGACAATACCGCTGTTTAGGGCTATGTTGGTGAGTTTTATACCGACAGGAGTGCCGCTCCATGCTATGAAAGCCGGGTTTCCGGCTGCGGAGAACTCCTTTATGTCCGCCTGGCCAGGGAAGAACACCTGCTGTATGTAGCCCGCATCGGGCATGGCTTCCACCAGGTCGGCGCACTCATGCGGAGCATAGTTGTTTATCAAGCCTGTTTTCCATCTTACGGCTGCCGTTATGCCGTCCACAATGTTGCTCGATTTGTCGATGTGATAAACCACCATGCCTGCGCCTCCTATGTAGGAGTCCCAGCCGGATTCCTGGCGGTTCTCGATAAGGTAGTATTCTCCAGGGGTGACGGTGGGGATTCTGATGACCGTTCCGTTGAGGTTGACTGTTTCCAGTGAGACCGTCATGCCGGTTTTTATTTCCATATATTTCGCCGAGCCGGCCAGTTCCCGGTCTATCGCGCAGAAGTAGGGCGGAGTTCTGCCGGAGTTGTTGTAGTTCCCGGCATCCATTATGGAAAGAGTGCCCCACAGGCACTTGCTGATACCTCCGCTTCCGTGGTCTGTGTCATAGAGGTCCACCAGTCCCAGGAAATGGGAGAACTCGTGGCAGAACGTGCCTATGCCGGAGGGAATCGCCTCCATGCCCAGGTCGCTGCCGGATAATTCTGATGAGCAGGCAAACAGGCCCAGCCGTACTCCGTCAAGCCTGATTCCGGAAGAACTAATGTTGTAGGTCTGGGGCCAGATGGCGTTCTCGTCCCCGCTTTCAGCCTCGTTGTAGCCGGCGAAGTACAGGAAGATATAATCTACGTTTCCGTCCTTGTCGTTGTCGTACTGGGAAAAATCTACAGAACCGTTGACGAGTGAGCAGGCTTCTTCCACCATTTCGGATATCTTGGCGTCATATGTGATGACAGAAGGGGTACTTATGTCATTCTCGCCGTAGTAGGCGTATGAGCGGCTCAGTGTGACAGGCGCAGTGACATCAAATACAAAGTCCTTTTCAGGCAGATTGGCCTTGAAATAGTCTACGGCCGAGCCGGTAGCTCCGTTGTCGGAGTATCCGGGGGTATTCAGCATATTGTGGAAATGAGCCTGCGGGTCAGGTACCGAGAACTTGACATCCGGAAACTCGACGGGAATGACAAGTGCCTTGATCTGTCCGGTCACGACGGTACTCAGCACCGGTATGCCCCCTGAAGCCTGAAGCCTGCCGATATTTTTCTCTCGTTGCATGCTCATCGCCACAGCTCCTGGCATGTCGGCTCCCGAGGTCCGGAAAAAGCCGTCAGGCCCTTTTCTTACATGTCTTCCGTCAACGGTTGTGGCGTAATGGAAGAATTCGTCGCCGTGCAACAGGATGGTCATGGTGCTGCCGTCGGGCTGCCGTACCTGTATCGGATAGGGGTAGGCTCTCACCGCCATGGCGGTCTGGAAGGACAGTAAAAGTAAAAATATGATGCAGAATGAGCGCATTTTTCTAAATTTGCCGATTAAAGTTTGTACAAAAATATGAAAAGATTTAGAATATTGGGACTTATTCTGCCTCTATTATTTGTTCAGGTCCCGGTACTGGCATATTCATATATGGATTCTCTTTTCAATGAAAAGGGCAAGTTCGATCAGTGGAGGGTGATGCGGCTCAGGGAATCCGGAATCATAGGGGGCAATGTGAAAACCATATACAAGCTTTCGGAGGGAGATATCATAACCGGACAGGAGCCTTTCGTTCAGAGAAAGGAGGATGTGTTCGCACCGTGCAATATCATGGCAAACATTGTGGGAGTCGTCAAGGGCAGCAACTCTGTCTTTCCGGAACCTCGCGGTGACGGGTACTGTGCCAGGTTGTCAGTGATAATGGAGAAGGTCAGGGTGCTGGGTCTCATCGACATGGAGGTTCTGGTCCAGGGTACGATACTATCCGGATACTTCCATGAGCCTATAAGGGACACCAAGGGAGCCTATTCCAAGATGGACTGCGGAATACCGTTTACCGGCAGGCCTTCCGCAGTTCAGTATGACTATAAGGCGGAGGTAGGCAATCCCATTATCAGAAGCACCGGTTTCTCGTCGCAGAAGGAGATGGGAGGTGAGGACTATGCCTTCATAGCGGTGTATCTGCAGCGGAGGACGGAGGATGCGGACGGCAACGTGATTGCCAAGAGGGTAGGGACGGCCTTCAAGCTCTTTACTGAGGATCAGCACGAGTGGATTAACGGGGAGACTCTTCCGATAAAGTACGGCGATATCTCCTCAGACCCGGACTTCCTGCCGGATATGGACCTCAAGAACAAGGATATTGTCTATTACTGCCGGAACAGTCACGGCGAGATAGTCCCCATTCAGGAGAACGGCTGGGCTGAGCCGGACGAGGGACCGACGCATATCATAATCTGGATATCATCCAGTTGCGGAGAGGCCTTTTACGGCGGTCTTGGCAATACTTTCTGGGTGGATAATTTTAAACTGGTGTATTAGACGCTAAAAACGAGTGTAATAAAAGAGGCTGTTCAAACGTTCAATTTGATACAGCCTCTTTACGGTATCGGTTACTCTTTTGATATTTACTCTTTGGTCTGGATATCCTCGATCATGCTCGGATGGATCATGTTCTTGGGATTGAGTATCACATCGAGCTGTTTCTTTGACAGCAGGTTGCGCTCCAGTACGAGGTCGTAGACGCTCTTGCCGCTCTCAAGGGCCTCCTTGGCTATCTCGGTGCAGTTGGAGTAGCCGATGTAGGGCTTGAGGGCAGTTACGATACCGATGCTGTGCTTAACCTGCTCCTCGCAGTGCTTTCTGTTGGCCTCGATGCCCTCGATGCATTCTATGCGGAGAGTACTGAAGGCGCGGCTCATCCATGTGGCTGACTCGACGAGGGACTCAACCATTACGGGCTCCATCACGTTGAGCTCAAGCTGGGCGGCCTCGGAAGCCATCGTCACTGCGAAGTCGTTGCCGATGACCTTGAAGCAGATCTGGTTGACCACCTCGGGAATGACGGGGTTGACCTTGCCTGGCATGATGGACGAACCGGGCTGCTTGGGAGGCAGCTTGATCTCCTCGATACCTGTACGGGGACCTGAGGACATAAGTCTGAGGTCGTTGCATATCTTCGACAGTCTGATGGCGATTGACTTCAGGGCCGATGAGTATGCGACCATGCAGGATGTGTCGTGTGTGGCCTCGATGAGGTTGCGTGAGAGCTTGATGTCCAGGCCGGATATCTCGCGGAGATACTCGGTGCAGTATTTTGCGTAGCCGGGCTCGGCCGTGATTCCGGTTCCGATGGCGGTGGCACCCATGTTGGTATAGAGGAACTCGTCAGCTGCTCTCTGGAGTCTTGAGGCCTCATGTCTCATGGCGTCTGCGAATGCTCCGAATGACTGGCCAAGTGTCATGGGCACCGCGTCCTGCAGCTGGGTACGGCCCATCTTGATGATGTTGGCGAAAGCTTTTTTCTTGTCGTCAAAAGCCTTGATAAGCTCTTTCAGGCTTGCCTGCACACCTTCATTGATGAAGTACAGTCCGAGATGCATGGCACTGGGGTAAGCGTCGTTGGTGGACTGGGCCATGTTGACATGGTCATTGGGGTGGCAGTACTGGTACTCGCCCCTCTTGTGTCCCATAATCTCCAGGGCGCGGTTGGCGATGACCTCATTGGCATTCATGTTCATGCTGGTGCCGGCGCCGCCCTGCATCATGTCGATGGGGAAGAACTCCAGATGCTTGCCGTCTATGAGCTCCTGGCAGGCTTTCACTACGGCGTCGCACACCTCGTCGGATACGAGGCCAAGCTTGTGGTTTGCCTTGATGGCCGCCATTTTCACGATACCGAAGGCCTTGATGAACTCAGGGTAGTCGCACAGATGATAATTACTGATATTGAAGTTCTCAATGCACCTCAGTGTCTGGATGCCGAAGAGAGCCTCCTCGGGCACTTCTTTGTATCCGAGCAGGTCATGCTCTGTCCTGGTCTTGCCGGATACGGGGAATTTAAACTGTATCATTTTAAAATATTTTAAATTTATAAAAAGAATTTGTCAACTTTGTCCACGGCCTCCGGGTTGGCGAACACCACTACCTGGTCGTAGGGCCGGATAGTGCTCTCGCTGTCGGCTATGAAGCTCTCATTGCCCCTGACAAAGCCTCCGATGATGGCTTCTTCCGGGAAATGCAGATCCTTCAGCTTGCCCGTGGTTATCTTGCTGTTGGTATTTACTATGAATTCAAGCACGACGGCATCGGTACCGTTGAGGACCTTGATGGAGCGTACCTTATTGGAGAGGGTGAAGCGGAATATCTTGCCCGCCGTGATGAGCTTCTTGTTGATTACTGAGTCCACGCCCATCTCCTCCGCGAGCTTTATGTATTCGAAGTTCTCCACTTCGGCGATGACCTTGGATATGCCCATCCTCTTGGCCACCACACATGAGAGGATGTTGGTCTCGGAACTGCTTGTGACGGCGATAAACGCCTCCATATCCTTCAGTCCTTCTTCCATCAGGAGGTCGGAGTTGCGTCCGTCCCCGTTGATGACCAGGGTCTTGTCCAGCACTTCGGACAGATGCGCGCATTTATCAGGGTTGATATCTATCAGTCTGATGTTCTCTACCTGCTTCTCCATGGCCCTGGCCACCATCTCCCCAATGCGGCCGCCTCCCAGAATCATCAGATTCCGCACGGATACCTTGGACTTGCCGGAAAGTGACAGGGCCTGCTCCATTCCTTCCTTCTTGGAGACCAGATATACGACATCCCCGACCTTGAAGCGTGTGGCGCTCTTGGGTATGATGGTCTTGTTGTCCCTGGATATGGCGACAGAGCGGAAGAGGTTCTGGGTTCTCTCACGCAGTTCGGCCACGGTCCTGTCTACCATGGGAGAGCATTCCTCAAGTTTGTAGACTATCAGCTGCAGCTTGCCGTGCGAGTAGTTCATGAACTCCGAGGCCGTGTTCTGCTTCAGCAGGTTTACAATCTCGGTGGCGGCAATCTTCTCGGGGTAGAACAGGGAGTCGATGCCCAGGTCCGTGAACAGTATGCGGTTCTCGTTCTTCTGGTACTCCTCGTTGTTGATGCGGGCTGTCACTTTCTTGGCTCCCAGCTTCTTGGCCAGAATGGACGACACTATGTTGATGTCCTGCTCAGAGTCGGGATTGACCGCTATGAACAGATCGGCGTTCGCAATCCTTGCTTTCTGAAGGGTCTCTATGGAGGAGGATATGCCCTCTACAGTTATGATGTCGGATTCCCCGCTGATTCTCTCCAGGCTCTCCTCGTCAGGGCTGATCACGGTTATCTCATGATACTCCATGCTCAGCATCTTCGCCAGATGGCTGCCTATCTCTCCTGCTCCTGCGACAATTATTCTCATGTACGGCGGATGTTATCAGTCTGTAGTCTTACGTCTCTTTATGAAGCCTTTGAGAAACTCCACCGTCCGGTATATGAAACCGAATGACGGATTGTATGAGGCAATGGCCCTGCAGCCCATGCTGAAGAGGTTGGACGGCGAGATGAACTCCCAGACACAGCGCAGTTTGTACATGACCATTATCTCCTGGTGGTCAATACGGGAAGACAGGAGCCGTCTGTGGTACTGCAGCTCCTGTAGCGTCCTTATGTTACGATAGTCAATCCTGTCCTTTTCCATTTTTCCTGTCTTCGAAAAACATTCGTAAAAACATCCTGAGTGTGCTGTTTATCAGGAATCTGTCCTTGAAGATAAAAAGGCACAGGATGACGATGATAAACAGGCCCGCCGTTATCAGCAGTCCTGCGGTCTTGTTGCCGACCAGTACTGCGAACCATGAGCTGAGCGCTGCCGCCACGATTCCGAGTACTATGCCTATGAGTATGAACAGCAGCAGGAAAAAAATTATCCGGCTGAGAATCTTTGCCATATTCTCAGCCAGTGTCAGCTTGATCTCGTCAATCCTCAGGTCAACGTAGTGCTTGATTGAGGAGAAGAGATCTCCCAGCGGGTTGGAGTTCTGCTCTTCCATTCCGTTCGGGATTACTCGTTCTCAGCCGCCTGCCCAGGCATGTCCTCGGGCGTTTTCAGGCGGTTGATCTTCTCCTTGAGGTTCTGGTACTCCTTGTCGAAGGAATCCTTGATCTTTCTGCGGGTCTCGTCTCCGGATTCGGGGGCGAACAGAATGGCTACGGCCGCTCCTACGAGTGCGCCGCCGAGAAATGTGAATAAACTGTCTGCTTTCATAAAGATGATTTTAATAAGGTACAAAAATAACAAATAAATTCTATATTTGTCTTATAAAAGGAAAAAGAATGAGAAGTGTCTTAAAATATGTTGTGATGCTGGCTGTTCTGGTGCCGGCTGCCTCATGCGGCAAGATGGAGTATGACGGCATGAGCATGGATGTGGACCGGACTGTGCTGGTATATATGGCTGCAGACAATAATCTGGCCTCCTTTGCAAGGAAGAATATAGAGGATATGAAGCAGGGTGAGGTGCCGTCCTACTTTGACGGCGGGTCGGGAAATGTATTGCTGGTATATGCGGATATAGCCGGAGAAGATCCGAGGCTTATGCGCCTCAGCAAGGACCGTTTCGGAGTGGTTACGGAAGAGACGCTCAGAGTCTATGAGGAATGGAACTCGTGTACGGACTCGGTGATGAGTGCGGTTCTTTCCGATGCGGCCACGCTGTTCCCTTCCCAGGAAAGCGGACTGGTGCTTTGGTCTCACGGTACTGGATGGCTCCCCGAAGGGTATTACAGCAATCCGGTGTATTCTTCTCCGGACGGAGGCGCCGCGGCTCCGCATCATATAGAAGACCCTTATGCGCATCTGGTAAAGTCATTTGGCTCGGAAGACGGTATAGAGATGGACATAAAGGTCCTGGCCGAGGCATTGCCGGTGCATTATTCGTTCATACTCATGGATGCATGTCTGATGGGCGGTGTGGAAGTCGCCTATGAGCTGAGGGACAAGTGCGATTATTTTATAGGTTCCGCTGCTGAGGTTCTGGCCAACGGTTTCCCGTACGCGGATGTGGTCGGAGAGTTCTTCCGCGGTGAGACCGGGCTGAGAAATGCCTGCAGGCTGTACCGTGAGCATTATAAAGATGACGGAGCCACTATCGCAATGGTGGATACACGTCGTCTGGACGCTCTTGCCGGAGCATGCCGTGATGTGTTCGCGGACGGACGGGATGCCATACCGCAGCTTGACATGGATTCAGTGCAGGGGTATTATAGAATGAACCGCCACTGGTTCTACGACCTGGATGACTTTGTCAGGCAGTTGACGGAAGCTGGCTCCGATGCCGCCGTCGCGGGCAGTGCCCAGAAGGATCTGTATGAGGTGTTCAGGGAGGCTCTTGATGCGGCAGTGGTATATAAGGACAATACCGAAGAGTTTGTGCTGGGCGGGTATCCCCAGTTCTCCATAAAGAAATTTTCGGGACTCAGTACATACATACCGAATCCCGAAAATCCAATACTTGATGAGTATTACAGGACCCTTGCCTGGAACAAGGCGGTGATGATGGTCGAGTAATTACTTCTTCTCACCGAAGAATCTCTTGTAGAGTCCCTCGAAAGCCTGTCCGTGGCGGGCCTCGTCCTTGCACATCTCATGAACGGTGTCGTGGATGGCGTCGTAGTTGAGTTCCTTGGCACGGGTGGCGATACGTTTCTTGTCAGCGCATGCGTCGGCCTCCGCGTGCATTCTCTTCTCAAGGTTGGTCTTGGTGTCCCATACTACCTCGCCGAGCAGCTCTGCGAACTTTGCGGCGTGGTCGGCCTCCTCATAGGCGATGCGGCGGTAAGCCTCGGCGATCTCGGGATAGCCTTCCCTGTCAGCCTGGCGGCTCATGGCTATGTACATTCCTACTTCGGAGCATTCTCCGGCAAAGTGGGTCTGAAGTCCTTCCCATATCTCCTTGTCGCATCCTTTGGCTACTCCGAGTGTGTGACCGTCAGCCCATGATATCTCATTTGCTTCTTCCTTTATCTCTACGAATTTGCTTGCGGGAGCCTTGCAAAGAGGGCATCTCTCAGGAGGGTTGTCTCCTGTGTGCACGTATCCGCATACGGTGCATCTCCATTTCTTTTCCATAATACAAGTAAACTTTAGTTGTTAAATCATCCCTCTAAAATACAAATTTTTTGCCAAATATTGCGGGGTTTGATAAAAAAGACTACTTTTGCGCACTCAAAAAGGTGAGCCTTTTTGGTGCAATGGGGTCCGGAAAGACCGGACTGAGTAACACATTTTAAACAAACATCATGAAACACATTACATTACACGGAACGGCAAGAGAGAAAGGCCGTAAGTCATCGATCAAGAGCATCAGAAGAGAGGGACATGTACCCTGCGTACTTTACGGAAACGGCATCGAGAATGTTCTCTTCTCGGTTGACGCAAGGGATCTCAAGGCTCTGACTCACACACCCAACAGCTACATCGTTGACCTTGACATCGATGGCAAGAGCTATCTGGCAGTTATGCACGAGCTTCAGTTCCACCCTGTTACTGACAACACGATACACGCGGACTTTCTGGCCATCTCCGCTGACAAGCCCGTATCCATCGACGTGCCTCTCAATATATTCGGTAACTGCGCAGGCGTGAAGGCCGGCGGTAAGCTCCTCATCGAGGCCCGTAAGCTCAGAGTAAGCGGTCTGCCTGATCAGATACCCGATGTGCTGGACATAGACATCACCAACCTCAGGCTCGGCAAGCAGATTGTAGCCGGTGACCTTTCATTTGAGGGTGTTCAGATAGTAAGCCCCAAGACTACAGGGGTCTGCACAGTTAAGCACACCCGTGCCGCCATGGCTGCCGCCGAGGAGGCAGAGGCCGCCGAGGCTGCACCCGCTCAGTAATATTCCCTCTCATGACATTTCTCATAGTCGGATTGGGGAACATAGGGTACGAATACGAAGGTACCCGCCACAATATGGGATTTTCGGTATTGGACACCTGGGCTCAGGCGTCCAATACTCTTTTTACGACAGTACGTTACGGGGATATGGCGGAGATCCGGCTCAAGGGACGAACATTTATCCTGCTCAAGCCCTCCACGTACATGAACCTGAGCGGCAAGGCCGTTGCGTACTGGCTGGATAAGAAGAACATCCCGGTGGAGAATCTGCTTGTGATAGCCGATGACATGAACCTGCCTTTCGGGACTCTCCGTATGCGTAAGGGAGGCAGTGCCGGCGGGCATAACGGCCTGGCCAACATAGCTGAGATGCTGGGAACGCAGGACTATCCCCGTCTGCGTGTGGGCATCGGCTCGCACGTGGGGCGCGGCCCGCAGGTGGATTTCGTCCTGGGCAAATG
>ERZ779889.556-NODE-556-length-45842-cov-9.453054_pt1 | contig 45842 bp, 32 predicted proteins | sample MGYA00511030_ERZ779889 | MGnify/ENA primary metagenome ERZ779889 (study PRJEB29588, sample SAMEA2160616) | human gut metagenome | biome: human gut; feature: human-associated habitat; material: faeces | place: Denmark | collected 2008/2010 ... | reverse complement strand
GGGCGTATGCGATACGCCCCTACAAGGCAATTGGGTGAAATGCGGATATTCAAATATCATTTAATTTTGCCCACTTACTTAGCTGAAATAAATATGACACACCTGTTCTTCGATATACGAAAATTACACAAGCTTGACGAAAAGCGAAGCCCGATGTTCGAGAAGAACCGCTTCGCCAAAGTCATGGTATATCTCGGAATCGCGTTTTGGGCAGCATACCTCGTCTTGTTCGGGGTATTGCTGCCCTCGGCTTTTTCCGAAGGCTTCCCCGGCATGGAACCCTACCATATCCTCAACAAAGGCCTGCTCATTGTGCTGGCACTCGATTTTCTGGTGAGGTTCCTGTTCCCTACTCCCATTCAGGAAGTCAAGCCTTTCCTCTTGCTTCCCATACCGAAACGGAAAATCATGACGGTACTCCTGATGCGCGAGGCGGTAAACCCCTTCAACCTGTTCTGGCTCTTCCTTTTCGTGCCTTTTGCCCTGCTGAGCGTCACCCGCTTCTACGGGCTGGCGGGCATACTGGGATATGCCGTGGGCGTATGGCTCCTCACCGTGATGAACAGCTACTGGAGCATGCTCATCCGCGTATTGAAGCGCCAGAAGTTCGTCTACATTTGCTGGTGCCTGCCTGTTTACGGGATACTTGCCCTGCTGGAGTTCCTTCCCGGCACGCATTGGGTAAGCACCTTCACGATGAACTGGGGCGAAGGTTTCATCCTCTGGAATCCCCTCGCCTTCCTCGGCGCATTAGCGGGCATCGGGCTGATGGGGTTCATCAACTACAAGGTGCAGCTCCATCTTATTTATAGCGAACTCTCGCGTGTGGAAGACACCAAACTAAAGAAAATCAGCGACTACAGCTTCCTCGACCGGTATGGGAACGTGGGCGAATACATGCGCTTGGAACTGAAGATGCTTTTCCGCAACAAGACCCCCCGGAGCCAGTTCTGGGGATTCATCGCCATCATGGTGATGTTTGCCGTAGCACTGGCTTTCGATGTCTACGAAGGAAGCTACATGAACAATTTCATCTGCCTGTATTGCTATTGCGTCTTAGGGCTGATTACATTAAGCCAGGTCATGGCGATAGAAGGGAATTACATCGACGGGCTGATGGTGCGCCGGGAAAGCGTGTACAACATGCTCCGCGCCAAATACTACGTGCAATGTGCCCTCCTTGCCATCCCCTTCATCCTCTGCCTGGTCCCGGTATTCCGGGCGACGATTCCCCTGCTCATGGTGGTTTCTTACGGCCTGTTCACCATGGGGATTGTCTTCCCCGTCACGATGCAGATGGCGGTGTACAACGACAAGACCGCACCGCTCAATACGGGCGTGATGGGGAAACGCCAGAACAACAACGTGTACCAGACGGTCATCATCCTCGCCTCATTCACCGTCCCGCTCCTTATCAACCGTGGGCTGGAATTGCTTTTGGGAAGTACAGGCGGCTATATCGCGATGGGCATGTTAGGCTTGGCAGGCTTCTTGACCCACCGCTGGTGGATAGGCAACATCTACACCCGCTTCATGGCACGAAGATACCGTAACATGGAAGGGTTCAGGAATACAAGATAACCCACTGAAGTAAAACAAAATTGGTTTGCGAAAAATGGAATGGAACACAGAGACACAAAGGTACAGAGTTTTATTTTCAATTTTACAATTTACGAAGTACAATTAAATCATTGAAATCGTATATCGTATATTGAAAAATAAATTTTTCTCCGTGTCTTTGTGCCTCTGTGTTCAACATAAAGGCATTACACCGATTCTCGCAATTCATTTCTGATTGACTATACAAACTTAAAAACTCAAAAAACTCATGGAAATAACTCTCAATAACCTGAAGAAGAAATACGGCGAACGCACCGTACTCGACATCGATTCCTACACCATCCATACCGGTGAAATCCTGGGACTGGTGGGTAATAACGGAGCGGGGAAAACCACCCTCTTCCGCCTTATTCTCGACCTCTTGAAAGCCGATGAAGGCAACGTATGCATCGGCGAAACCGAAGTGAGCCAAAGCGAGGCATGGAAAGACATTACCGGCGCTTACATGGACGAAAGCTTCCTCATCGACTATCTTACTCCCGAAGAGTATTTCTATTTTGTAGGAAAGATGTGCGGGCTCGACAAGGCAACCGTAGACGAACGCCTTGCACCCTACGAACGCTTTATGAACGGCGAAATCTTAGGGCAAAAGAAACTCATCCGGAACTTCTCGGCAGGGAACAAGCAGAAGACGGGCATCCTTGCCGCCCTGCTTAACCGCCCCCAGCTCCTGATTCTGGACGAACCGTTCAATTTCCTCGACCCCAGCTCGCAATCCGCATTAAGGCATCTGCTTCAAGCCTACAACCAAGAAACGGGCGCCACCATCCTCGTGTCGAGCCATAACCTGACCCATACGATAGAAATCAGCACCCGCATCGCCCTTTTGGAGCACGGGAAAATCATCCGCGACATCACGCCGATAAACGAAGATGCCAAGCACGAGCTGGAAAGCTATTTCGAAATCGGAACCGAAGAATGACAAGTAAACCTATAGCACACCCATGAAAAAGCAAATACTCCTCATCGCGGCACTCCTCGCCTTCCTCACCTCCTGCGGCACACGCGCCCCGCACTACGATTACCGCGAGCTGGCACAAGCCGCCCTACGCCTCAATATGGACATCGGCATGGAAGACAACCACCGGCTTTATGTCGAATCGGCACGCTGGATAGGCGTGCCCTACCGTGCGGGCGGAACCTCCAAACGGGGCGTGGACTGTTCGGGGCTTACCGGCAATATCTACCGCAAGGTGTACCACAAACGGCTGGAGCGGAACTCCGACCGCCAGCGCACCGAGAATTGCCGCAAGATACGCAAAAGCAAACTGGAAGAAGGCGACCTGGTGTTCTTCCACAACGGGCGCAACAAGCGGCATGCCACCCATGTAGGCATCTACCTGAAAGAGGACCGTTTCATTCATGCCAGCACCAGCCAAGGCGTTATCGTAAGCAGCCTGGACGAGACCTACTACAAGCGTTGCTGGATGCAAGGAGGAAGGGTGAAATAAATGCGAAAATCTGTGTAATGCCTTTATATTGAACACAGAGGCACAAAGACACGGAGAAAAATTATTTTTCAATGTACGACAGGCTCTTGCTAATTCAAGGATTTAATTGTACTTCGTAAATTGTAAAATCGTAAATAAAACTCTGTGCCTTTGTGTCTTTGTGTTCCATTCCATTTTTCACAAACCCATTTTGTTTTACTATAATCTGCCCGATTCCGGCGGTTATTCCATAGATTTTTGTAACTTTGCACGCGAAAACAGGCTAACATAACCAGTATCCGATATGGCATTAGTAAACGAACATTTCCTGAAATTGCCGAACAATTACTTCTTCTCCGATTTGGAAAAGAAAGTCAATTCGTTCAAGGTCACGCATCCGAAAGCAGACTTAATCCGCTTAGGAACAGAAGACATTATCCTTCCGCTCCCTCAAGCCTGCATCGAAGCCATGCACCGTGCCGTAGACGAAATGGGGCATGAAAGCACATTCCGCGGATATGGTCCGGAAGCAGGGTATCCTTTCCTTATCAATGCCATTATCAAACACGATTATAACCCGCGCGGCGTACACCTGGAGCCAAGCGAAATCTTCGTGAGCGACGGAAGCAAAAGCGATACGGGAAACATCGGCGACATCTTGCGCCATGACAACAGCATCGGAGTGACCGACCCGATTTATCCTGTCTATATCGACTCGAACGTTTCGTGCGGACGTGCCGGCGAACTTCTGGCAGACGGGAAATGGAGCAACGTGGTCTATATGCCTTGCCTTCCGGAAAACGATTTCATTCCGCAACTCCCCAAGCAGCGTGTGGACATTATCTATCTATGCTATCCCAACAATCCTACGGGCACCGTACTAAGCAAGGCAGAGCTGCGCAAATGGGTGAACTATGCATTGGAGAACGATACGCTTCTCATCTTCGACGGAGCCTATGAGGCCTATATCCAGCATCCGGACATTCCGCATTCGATTTACGAAATAAAAGGCGCCAAGAAAGTAGCGATAGAATTCCGGAGTTTCTCGAAAACCGCAGGCTTCACAGGAGTGAGATGCGGCTATACCGTCATTCCCAAAGAACTGACCGGAGGCACATTGGCGGGAAAACGGATTCCGCTCACCCCGCTATGGAGAAGGCATCAGGAAACGAAATTCAACGGCACTTCCTACATCACCCAACGCGGGGCGGAAGCCATTTATACACCGGAAGGAAAAGAACAGGTGAAAGCCCACATCCAGTATTATATGAACAACGCCCAACTCATGAAACGGGCGCTCACCAGCATCGGGCTGAAAACCGCCGGAGGAGAAGACGCGCCATACTTGTGGGTAAAGGCTCCCGACGGGCTTTCCTCGTGGAAGTTCTTCGAAAAACTATTATACGAAGCTCAGGTTGTGACCACTCCCGGTGTAGGTTTCGGACCGAACGGAGAAGGCTACCTGCGCCTTACGGCTTTCGGGAAAAAAGAGCGCATCCAAGAAGCCATGCAACGCCTGTGCCAATGTCTGTAAGCAACGAAATACAACATATTATAATAAGAAAACAACAACAGAGGTAATCATTATGTCTAAGTTAAGATTCAGAGTAGTAGAGAAAGCTTTTCATAAAAAGCCGGTAGAAGTAATTCCTCCTTCAGAACGTCCCAGCGAATACTTCGGGAAATATGTATTCAACCGTGAAAAGATGTTCAAATACCTGCCCAGCAAGGTATATGCCAAATTGACAGATGTCATTGATAACGGTGCGGCACTCGACCGGAGCATCGCCGATGAAGTGGCGGAAGGCATGAAGAAATGGGCGATTGAAATGGGCGTAACCCACTATACCCACTGGTTCCAGCCCCTGACCGAAGGCACCGCAGAGAAGCACGACGCTTTTGTGGAGCACGACGGTAAAGGAGGCATGCTGGAAGAATTCTCCGGAAAGCTCCTCGTACAGCAAGAAGCCGACGGCTCTTCTTTCCCTAACGGAGGCGTGCGCAATACGTTCGAAGCACGCGGATACAGTGCTTGGGACCCTTCTTCTCCGGTATTCATCGTAGACGACACCTTGTGCATCCCTACGGTATTCATCGCCTATACCGGAGAATCGCTCGACTATAAGGCTCCGCTATTGAAATCGATTCAAGCCGTGACCAAATCGGCGCTTGATGTGGTACACTATTTCGACCCTTCCGTAAAAAAGGTTATCGCCTACTTAGGCTGGGAACAAGAATATTTCCTGGTAGACGAAGGCTTGTATGCAGCCCGCCCGGACCTATTGCTTACCGGACGTACCCTGATGGGGCACGAAGCTTCTAAGAACCAGCAATTGGAAGACCACTACTTCGGAGCGATTCCCCCGCGTGTAGCCGCTTTCATGAAAGACCTGGAAATTCAAGCCCTGGAACTGGGCATTCCCGTGAAGACCCGCCATAACGAAGTAGCCCCGAACCAATTCGAACTGGCTCCCATCTACGAAGAATGCAACCTTGCCGTAGACCATAACATGCTCATCATGTCGCTCATGCGCAAAGTGGCGCGAAACCACGGCTTCCGCGTCCTGCTCCATGAAAAGCCGTTCAAGGGAATCAACGGGTCGGGAAAACACAACAACTGGTCATTGGGGACAGATAACGGCATCCTGCTCATGGGACCGGGCAAGACTCCCGAAAAGAACCTGCGCTTCATCACGTTCATCGTCAACACCCTGATGGCGGTATATCACCATAACGGACTGCTGAAAGCCTCCATTATGAGCGCAACGAACGCACATCGCCTGGGAGCGCACGAAGCGCCTCCGGCAATCATCTCGTCTTTCCTCGGCACCCAGCTCAGCAAAGTGCTCGACCATCTGGAAGAAAGCACCAATAGCGATTTAATCGCATTGGGAGACAAGCAAAGCATGCGTCTGGACATCCCGCAAATCCCTGAATTGCTGATAGACAACACCGACCGCAACCGCACCTCGCCTTTCGCTTTCACCGGAAACCGTTTCGAGTTCCGCGCACCGGGTTCGGAAGCCAATTGTGCCAGTGCGATGATTGCCCTGAACACCGCTGTGGCAGAGCAGCTCATCCAATTCAAGAAAGACGTAGACACCCTGATAGAGGACGGCGAACCGAAGATTTCCGCCATTATCGAAGTGGTGCGCCGCTACATCAAGGAATGCAAACCCATCCGCTTCGACGGTAACGGATATAGCAAAGAATGGGAAGAAGAAGCCAAACGCCGCGGACTGGATTGCGAGACCAGCTGCCCGTTGATATTCGACAATTACCTGAAACCGGACACCATCCGCATGTTCGAATCAACCGGTGTCATGAACCGCAAGGAACTGGAAGCCCGCAACGAAGTGAAATGGGAGATGTATACCAAGAAAATCCAGATTGAGGCACGTGTATTGGGCGACCTGGTCATGAATCACGTAGTGCCGGTGGCTATCGAATACCAGACCAAGCTGATAGACAATGCCTATAAGATGAAATCCTTGTTCGATGCCGATGAAGCCCAAACGTTATCTGCCGAGAACATAGCGATTATCAAGCAGATAGCCGAACACACCGGCTATATTAAAGAACATGTCGATGCCATGGTGGAAGCCCGAAAAGTAGCGAATAAAATCGAGGGACAACGCGAAAAAGCCATCGCTTACCACGATACAATCGCTCCCATGCTGGAACAAATCCGCTATCACATCGACAAGCTGGAACTGATTGTAGACGACCAGATGTGGACACTTCCGAAGTACCGTGAACTGTTATTCGTAAGATAAAATGTGCTAATGTGCTAATGTGATAATGTGGCAATGTGATAATCTATTCTCACATTGGCACATTGTTTATTCGCACATTGTCCAACAAAAGCATCAGACCAAATGGAATGGTTATATAATTTGTTTTTTGAGCAAACCGCCCTGCAGGCGGTCATTATCATTTCCCTTATCATCTCTACGGGACTTGCTTTAGGGAAAATACACATCTGCGGCATCTCGCTGGGCGTGACATTCGTATTCTTCATGGGCATTTTTGCCGGGCATTTAGGCTTTGCCATCGACCCGCAAATGCTGAACTATGCCGAAAGCTTCGGGCTGGTGTTGTTCGTCTATGCCTTAGGCTTGCAGGTAGGTCCGGGTTTCTTCAATTCCCTCCGTCAAGGGGGATGCCGATTGAACCTGTTAGGGCTGGGAGTCATCGCCTTAGGTACGCTCATGGCGGTGGCACTAACCGCCTTCACCCCTATCCCCATGTCGGACATGGTAGGCATCCTGTGCGGAGCCACCACCAACACGCCGGCACTTGGAGCTGCCCAGCAGACCTTGAAACAACTGGGCGAGCCTACCAGCGGAGCCGCACTGAGCTGCGCGGTCACCTATCCGCTGGGTGTAATAGGAGTCATCTTAGCCATTATTGCGGTTAAAAAGCTATTTGTCCGCCCGTCGGATATGGAAGAACACCCGCACGATGACCCCAATCATACGTACATCGCCACGTTCCAAGTGCATAACCCAGCCATATTCGGCAAGACCATCCACGAGTTAGTCCACATGGGGTACAGCAAATTCGTCATTTCCCGCTTGTGGAGAAACGGACAAGTATGCATTCCTACCTCTGATAAAACGCTGGAAGAGAACGACCGCTTGCTGGTAGTCACCACCGAAAAAGACGTGGCGGCACTCACCATCCTGTTCGGAGAGCAAGAACAGAAAGACTGGAACAAGGAAGACATCGACTGGAATGCCATCGATAGCCAGCTTATCTCGAAGCACATCGTCATTTCCCGTCCCGAAATAAACGGGAAAAAGCTGGGTTCGCTCCGCCTGCGCAACATTTACGGCATCAACATCAGCCGGGTATTGCGAAGCGGAGTGCAATTGCTCGCCACTCCCGAACTGGTACTCCAGCTGGGCGACCGCCTGACCGTAGTAGGCGAAGCCGCCGCTATCAAGAATGTGGAAAAAGTATTGGGCAATACCGTCAAGACACTGAAAGACCCTAACTTAGCGTCTATCTTTATCGGTATCGTGCTGGGGCTGGTTGTCGGCTCTATCCCCATTGCCATTCCAGGCATTTCCTCACCCGTCAAGTTAGGTCTCGCCGGAGGTCCCATTATAGCCGGAATCCTGATAGGCTCGTACGGACCCCGCCTGCACATGCTCACCTACACTACCCGAAGCGCCAGCCTGATGCTCCGCGGTATCGGACTTTCCCTGTATCTCGCCTGCCTGGGGTTGGATGCCGGCGCACATTTTTTCGAAACCGTGATGCGACCCGAAGGGGCATTGTGGGTTGGTATCGGATTTATTATTACCTTTGTACCCGTAGTCATTATGGCACTGGTCGCCTTGAGGTGTTTTCATGTCGATTTCGGCAACACCTGCGGGATGCTTTGCGGAAGCATGGCAAACCCCATGGCATTGAATTATGCCAACGACATCATCCCCAACGACAACCCTGCCGTAAGTTATGCTACCGTTTATCCGTTAGGCATGTTTACCCGCGTAATCATCGCCCAGCTGATACTGATATTGTTTTTATAAATGCATACAATGAATAATTAATAGTTAACGATTAATAACGGGGAAGCACAGCATCATCACGATCAATTGTCAATTATTAATTATTCATTGTCAATTATTAATTTCCTAACCTGAAAAACGACATGAAACCCTACAACCAAATCACCGCGGAAATAATTCAGGAAGACATGCGCTACCTTGAATTGCTTTCACACAGCTTCCCGACCATAGCCGCCGCCAGCACCGAAATCATCAACCTGGAAGCGATACTCAACTTGCCCAAAGGTACCGAACACTTCCTTGCCGACCTGCACGGAGAATACGAGGCTTTCCAGCACGTGTTGCGAAACGCTTCGGGAGCCATTAAGCGGAAGGTGAACGAAATATTCGGAAACACCTTGCGCGAAGCGGAAAAAAAAGAACTCTGCACCCTCATCTATTATCCCGAACAAAAGCTGCAACTGGTGAAGGAAACGGAAAACGAATTGGAAGACTGGTATGTCATCACCCTGAACCAGCTGGTAAAGGTATGCCAGAACGTTTCGTCGAAATACACCCGGTCGAAAGTGCGGAAAGCGCTGCCCGAGGAGTTTTCATACATTATCCAAGAACTCCTGCACGAAAGCAGCATGGACCCTAACAAGCAAGCGTACATCAATGTCATCATCAGCACCATCATCGATACGCACCGCGCCGATGATTTCATCGTGGCACTATGTAACCTGATACAACGCCTCACCATCGATACGCTCCATATCCTGGGCGACATCTTCGACCGCGGTCCCGGTCCGCACATCATCATGGACACCCTGTGCGATTACCATAACTTCGACATCCAATGGGGGAACCACGACATCCTGTGGATGGGAGCGGCATCTGGAAACGATTGCAGCATCGCCAACGTATTACGCCTTGCCATGCGCTACGGAAATCTTTCCGTGCTGGAAGACGGATATGGCATCAACCTCCTGCCCCTTGCCACATTTGCCATGGAGACTTATGCCAACGACCCCTGCACACTCTTCGGACCGCGCATCGACGAAGCCACCAATACAGACAACCAGAAAACCATACGCCTCATTGCCCAGATGCACAAAGCCATCAGCATCATCCAGTTCAAGCTCGAAGCCGGAATCATCCGCCGCCGCCCCGAATTCGAAATGGAAGGAAGAATGCTGCTGCACCGCATCGACTTCGACAAGCATACGGTCCGGATAGACGAAAAGGAATACCCCTTGCGCGACACCTTCTTCCCTACCGTAGACCCCAAAGACCCTTACCGCCTGAGTGCCGAAGAGCAAGACATCGTGCAGAAACTGCACAATTCGTTTGTCGGAAGCGAGAAACTGCGCAAACACATGAAATGCCTTTTCCGTTACGGATGCATGTACAACGTATGCAACTCCAACCTGCTCTTCCATGCTTCCATGCCGCTTAACGCAGACGGCACACTGAAAGAAATAGAGATTCTGGGCAAGAAATACAAAGGACAATCATTATTGAAACGGGTAGGCCAGCTAATCCGTACCGCCTATTTCGACGAAAACGACAGCCCCGAGAAAGCCTTTGCCCTGGATTATATGTGGTACCTGTGGTGCGGAAAAGACTCGCCTGCCTTCGACAAGGACAAGATGGCAACTTTCGAACGGTATTTCGTAAGCGACAAGGAAACCCATGTGGAAACAAAAGGGTACTACTACCAGCTACGCGACCGTGAAGACATCTGCGACATGATACTGGATGAGTTCGGCGTAGAAGGCGAACACCGCCACATCATCAACGGACACGTGCCCGTAAAAGCCGTAAAAGGCGAAAAGCCGATTAAGGCGAACGGCAAACTCATGGTGATAGACGGAGGATTCTCGAAAGCTTACCAGCCCGAAACCGGCATCGCAGGCTATACGCTGGTTTACCATTCGCGCGGCTTCCAGCTGGTTCAGCACGAACCGTTCACCTCCACCCAGCGCGCCATCGAAGAAGGGCTTGACATCAAGTCGACCACCCAAATCGTAGAAATGAGCGCCAAACGCATGATGGTGAAAGACACTGATAAAGGAAAAGAACTGGAAGTCCAAATCGAAGACCTCAAGAAACTGCTGGCAGGATACCGCACAGGGCTTATCAAGGAAAAAGCGGACTGAACATGGCTATCGAAAAGCAATGTTATTTTAGAGGCTCAAAATGAAAGCTATTTTTTCATTTTGAGCCTTTTTTATCCTCATAGTGTTACCAAAATAATGTGCCTTACATTATGCAGGAAGGAGGGTAAAATAAAAGAAACAGGAGTCTTCCAGCCCTAAATATTTGGCGATGACACCGGTGTGTAATTATATCGGATTAGGAGCTGCCCAAAAACGCTCGGCATCCGTTGTGTGTACGTCCGAAGGACGGGCGTCAGGGTCAATGAATCCGGCAGGTGCCAATGTGATTTGACGCCCTTCCATGCTATCCTCTTTGCCGTATCCGGTTTCTTCCCAACAGATGAACCAATAAAGGTTCTTTGCCCAATACGAACGATAATAATCATAATTGAAATCTTCTTTTGTGCCATCGAGCAAGGGATGGATTTGCATCGACGAGCCGGAGATATACCGTTCCCGCATCTCTGCCAAAGACAAAGGAGTACCTTCGGGATTGCTTATCCATGCTTGCATGTCCGAGTCTATCATGGCCCATTTGTTTTGTTCGGGAAGCCAAACCAGGTTTACCACATGGCAATCGGAATCAAGCGTATCGGCCGGAAGGCAGGTGACGAAACGGTTGGTGATGCCTTCCGCAAGCATCAGTTCATGTAACAGAATGGCGTGCAGGCGGCAATTAAAGGCAGGTTCCACCTTGCGTGTATACTCCCAAAGGTCGATGGCATTACTCTTTTGAGGATATTTTGTTTGGTTGGCGTGCGGGATGTGGCTTGCTACGAACGTTGCCAAAGTGAGTGTTTTATCCCATGTAGTAGCGGAAGAATCGGTCAATAAGGTGTCGAGACGGAAATACGCATGTATCTTTTGTGCCTGAATCGTGTCTTGCCGATAAACGAAACGGTAGCGTACCGTGTCGGAAGCGTATGGCGTGGCATAGCGGAGTAAATCAATACGTTCTTTTTCCTCAATTTTAGACACATACGCTATCATTTGTTCCTTGAAAACGAAGCGGATAAGTAAAGCGGCGAGAACCACGATAAGAATCAGTCCGGCTAATGCATAGCCGATAACTTTCAATGCTTTTTTCATAAACAGTTTTAGTTTTAATATAACTTCATCGGCGGTTTAATATATCTTCATCAGCCGATGAACATAGCTGCACCGGCTGATGAAAGCATGTCTCGACAAGATTCAATCCATCTCGTCCAGATTGCGCAAAACGAAATGAGTCACTTCCACTTCGCCTCCTCCTGCATAAATGGCAGGGCGTACGAAAAGGAAACCATACAGGATATTGTGGTGGGCGCCACTGATTTCGAATGCCCACGGATACTTATGCCACTCTTTCCCGTCGGCACTATACCAAGCCGAAAGTACATGCTCGTCGTTGCGCATCTTCAGCCATAGCTTGCCCTGCTTGTTGGCTTCGGGATACAACGACTTACTCCGGCTCACCTGACCGCGGCGATACCGGAGAATCTGCTCCTGGTTAAACCCAAACCCGAAGTGATAATCTTCGTTGTAATAAGCCACCAGCCCTGCCGATGCATCCGGACTTTTCAACTCAAAACAAGCCTCCACTTCGTAACGGTGCGCACTGGTACGAGCCAACAAAGGCGAGCCTTCTTGCGGATTATTTCCCTTGCCTTTAATAAGGATTTTGTCTTCTTCGGGGAAGAAACTGAACCGGTCGGTGATAGCATGCTCCTGATAGGTCTGCCATACCAGGTCATTCATCCGTGTTTCCTTCAGCCGTTGGGGGGCTGACAGGGAAATGCCCCCTTCCTTCAAATGCAGCCAACCGTCTTCACCCAGAACCAGTTCGCGTATCAACGTCTGCCGTCCCAAGGTCTGGAAACCGTTTTCGTATGCATGGAAAAGCATAAACAAGCGTCCGTCAGGCGTATCTACAATAGAGCCATGTCCTTTGCTCCACCATTTTTCCTGACGCGAACGCGTGCGGAGCAAGGGATTCTCAGGCGCATTCTCCCACGGTCCCATGATGCTCTTGCTACGTGCCTGCACCACCATGTGGCTGGTAGGAGGTCCGGCGGTACCCCCTTCGGCAGCAAAAAGATAATAATACTCACCTACTTTCTTGATGTTGATGCCTTCCAGCGAAACGCCTTCGATGTCCCATTCTTCAGGGATAGGCCATTCGTCATAAATGTGAATCGGGTCGCCCGTAATCCGTGTACCGTCTTCCGAAAGCGGATGAAGCGTTCCTGAGCTAAGCAACAAGTAACGTTTCCCGTCGGCATCGGTGACATGTTCGGGATCTATCTCCCCGATTTTCAGGTCTACCGGCTTGCTCCAAGGACCTTCAGGACTGTCTGCCCAAATCACCATATTCGTTTTCTTCTTCTGCGCGTCACGTGTAGGCAGATAAATATAGAAACGGTCTTTATACACACACAAGTCGGGCGCCCAAATCTCGCCGTTGTATTCGGGCAAGGCTATGGAACACGGATGCCAGTCGACCAGATTGTCCGACTCATACACGACGAGCCCCGGCGTATAGACAAACGAGGAATGAATCATGTAATACTTGTTTCCATAACGGATGATGGAGGGGTCGGGATTGTCTCCTTCCAACAAACGGATAGTAGTACGGTCTTCATTCAGGATATCAGAAGGAGGAAGTTGTGCCTGAAGCGGTATGTTGCTTCCCAGCATGAGCAACAATGCCAAAGCTGCAAAGGTCTGTTTTCGCATAATTTTGTTTGATTAGGGTTAATAAATTAAACGCAAATATATAAAATCCACACAAGAATCCTTGCTTTTCGATTGTTATTTTATAAATTTGCGTGAACAACGAAAACGAGAAAGACAATTATGTGTGGAATTGTGGGATATATCGGGAAAAGACAAGCCTACCCGATTTTAATCAAAGGACTGAAACGGCTGGAATACCGCGGATATGACAGTGCGGGAGTAGGACTGATAAACGGTTCAAATCAATTGAACATCTATAAAGCCAAAGGCAAAGTATTGAATCTGGAAGAGACCGCTGCACAAAAAGATGTGTCAGGGTGTATCGGCATCGCTCACACACGATGGGCGACCCACGGTGAACCGTGCCAAGCCAATGCCCATCCTCATGTTTCCCAATCGGGCAACCTTGCACTGGTACACAATGGCATCATCGAGAACTATGCCTCGTTACGCGACCAACTCAAGGAAAAAGGATACACGTTTCAAAGCTCTACAGATACCGAAGTGCTGGTACAACTGATAGATTACCTGCAAAATTCGTACCAGATAGATTTGTTGGAAGCGGTACAAGTCGCCCTTCACCGGGTAATCGGCGCATACGCCATTGCCATTATCGACAAACGCACCCCCGGCCGCATCATCGCCGCACGCAAAAGCAGCCCACTGGTTATCGGCGTAGGGAATGATGAATTTTTCCTTGCCTCAGACGCTACTCCGATTGTAGAATATACCAACCAAGTGGTTTACCTGCAAGACGGAGACATCGCCGTACTGGAAACGGGCAAACCGCTGAAAGTCGTCAATCTGGAAAACGAACTTCAACCGGCAGAAATCAAGGAAATAGACATGAACATCGGCCAGTTGGAAAAAGGCGGATACCCCCATTTCATGTTAAAAGAAATCTTCGAGCAGCCTGAATGCATCAACGATTGTATGCGCGGAAGGGTGAACAAAGAAACGCACGAGGTAATACTTTCAGCAGTAAACGACCACAAGGAACATCTCCTGAACGCCCGCCGGTTCATTATCGTGGCATGCGGCACTTCGTGGCATGCCGGACTCATCGGGAAGCAACTCATCGAAGCTTTTTGCCGCATCCCTGTAGAAGTGGAATACGCCTCAGAATTCCGTTACAGGAATCCGGTCATCAGCAACGAAGATGTCGTCATAGCTATATCCCAATCGGGAGAAACCGCCGACACGCTCGCCGCTATCGAATTGGCACGGAGCAAAGGCGCATTCGTATATGGCATTTGCAATGCAGTAGGTTCATCTATCCCACGCAATACAGATTCGGGCTCGTACATCCACGTAGGACCGGAAATCGGCGTTGCATCTACCAAAGCCTTTACCGGACAAGTGACGGTACTCACGATGCTTGCCCTTACGTTGGGGCATGAGAAAAAGCTCATCAATGATACGACCTATACGCATATCATCGACGAGTTGGTCCAAATACCGGATAAGATAAAGAAGGTATTGAAGCAGAACGAAAGCATTGCCCGGCTTTCGCGCATCTTCACCTACGCACACAACTTCCTCTATTTAGGACGCGGATACAGCTATCCTGTGGCACTGGAAGGCGCATTGAAGCTGAAAGAGATATCCTACATCCATGCCGAAGGCTATCCCGCCGCCGAAATGAAGCACGGTCCCATCGCATTGGTAGACACGGAGATGCCCGTAGTGGTCATAGCCACCCAAAACGCAATGTATGAAAAGATTATCAGCAACATTCAGGAAATCAAAGCCCGCCAGGGACGCATCATCGCACTGGTAAATCCCCATGATACGGTCATCAGCAAACTGGCGGACGAATGCATCGAAATTCCAGAAACCTTAGAGTGTCTGGAACCTTTGATAACCACCGTCCCTTTGCAATTATTGGCATATCATATCGCCGTATGCAAAGGGAAAGATGTAGACCAGCCTCGGAATTTGGCAAAGTCTGTCACGGTGGAATAAATGATGTTTAATAAATCTTATTCTACATACAACACCAGGCCTTTCAGGTATTCGCCTTCGGGATGGTAAATATTTACCGGATGGTCTCCCGGCTGGGTCAGCTGATGCAAAATACGGACGCTTCTCCCCGCCTGAGCCGCCGCGGTAAATACCGCATTACGGAAATTCTCTTTCGTCACTACCTGTGAGCAAGAGAAAGTAAACAAGATACCGCCGGGGCGAATCTTCTCAAAGGCTTTGGCATTCAATTTTGTATAACCGCGCAAGGCATTGCGGAGTGCGTCCCGGTGTTTGGCAAAAGCAGGAGGGTCAAGAATAATCAAATCGTATTGGTCACCCATCCGGTCGAGGAACTTGAAAGCGTCTTCAGCATAAGCCTGATGGCGCGGGTCATCGGGGAAATTCAATTTCACATTCTCGTTGGTCAAGTCGATTGCTTTAGCCGAACTGTCTACCGAATGCACCAGTTTCGCCCCTCCGCGCATGGCATAAAAAGAGAATCCGCCCGTATAGCAGAACATGTTCAACACGTTCCGTCCCGAGGCATATCGCTCCAACAAATGCCGGTTTTCACGCTGGTCGACGAAAAATCCTGTCTTTTGCCCTTTCAGCCAATCTACATGGAACCTTAATCCGTTCTCCATCGCTACATTATCCGTGCTTCCTCCCTTGATAAAGCCATTCTCTTTCGCCAACAAATCCGCCTTGAAAGGAAGGGTTGTTTCCGATTTGTAATAAATGTTCCGGACCGTATCACCCATTACCTGGATTAGCGCATCGGCTATCTCCAGCCGACATACATGCATCCCTGCCGAATGGGCCTGCATCACCGCCGTGCTTCCATAAATATCGATAATCAACCCGGGCAAATTATCACCCTCGCCATGCACCAAACGGTACGTATCGGTTTGCGGATTGCCTATCAGGCCCAACGCCACACGCAAGGCACGGGCAGACTCCAACTTGCGCACCCAAAAGGCATGGTCAACGGTTTCTTGCGCAAATGATAATACACGCACGGCAATGCTCCCTATCTGGAAATGCCCGCAAGCGATAAACTCTTTCTTCGATGTATAGACATCTACCACTTCCCCCTCTTCAGGTTCTCCTTCTGCATAAGCGATGGCTCCCGAAAAAATCCACGGATGGAAACGCTTCAGCGATTCTTCCTTTCCGGACTTCAAATAAACTCTTTTATATGACACGTTCATTTTACTTTAAATTCAGTTGACAAAAGATTATCTCAAAAAAAACTACACAAGACCTATTCAGCATCTGCTTCCTCCACCTTCTCTACCTGATAATTCCCATGGCTGCGGAGTTCTTCCAGATAACTGTAAATCTCCACGCATGCCCATGCATCGGTTGCGGCATAAAGCTGCTGGGCTTCGGTCAGTACGTCTGCTTCCCAGTTCGACAAACGCTGCGTTTTCGAAATCTTCTTGCCGAAAAGCAATGCGTAAATCTTCTGCAAGCTCTTTTCTTCGATACCGAAGCGCGGCACATAATCTTGCAGTTCAATCCAATTACCGTCCCGCGGGTCTCCCTGATTCCTTTTGCGCAACATCGCAAAATCATCACGCAAGGAAAGCCCGACCTTCAACACATTATTTTGTAAGAACTCCTCCAAGAAATCGGGAAGCCCCAAGTGGTTCAGGCGAAACAAGAAACAGGTATCATGCGTAGCTATCTGCAAGAGAGCCACCTTATGTACCGTCCCTCTTTTAAACGAAGGGCGTGTCTCCGTATCCACTCCTACAACCGAATGGGTATTAAGATACCTTACCGCCTTCCGTGCCTCGGATTCGGTATAAATCACAAAGATACGTCCGGAGAAATTCTCCTTCGGCATATTGGCTATTTGTTCTTTTGAAATTTTATTCCGTAATATTATCATAAATCATTCATCTTCACCTGTATCCAATCCTTCATACAAATCATCTTCCGTATAATTCGCATCCGCGTCAAAAACAGCCGGCAAGGGTTCGTCTGCCTCTTCATCCGTTTCCTGACGGACGTTGTATTTCACATCGTGCAAGGCACGCATAACATTCAACAAGCGTTGCCCCCAAAACTCGCTGAAATTCTCCCGGCATACCACCAACGCATCGTTCATCGTCCTGCCAAGGCCTAACTGATAAACACAAATAAAATCCTTCACAGACTGGTAGATATCCGCCAATCCCTCGGATATCGTCTGGCAAATGGGAGTATCACTGTATGCCATATCGTCCAGAAACACATCCAGATAATCATCGTATCTGCCCATCAATGCAGCCACTCCGGCACGCACCCGCTCGTAATCACCTTCCGTAACGAATGTTTCGGGGTCGAACTCGTCCATACGCTCCGCATATTCAGGAAGCAACGATGCCTTCAGATACAACAATGGCAATAATTTCAAAGCTTTGTCTACAAACGGACGGCGTTTCATTTCGCCCGTCCGCTCCAAGAAACCGCAAAATTCAGCGGCTACGGTTACAAACTCTACCGTATTCTTATCATATATAGCGGATATATTCTTTTCCATAACGAAATTTGATTGCGGCGCAAAAATAATAAAAATAATTCGTACATTTGCGTTTGATTTTTACTATTTCCCTATTCGATTATGAAGAAAAAGACTGAGACTAAAGAAAACGAAGAAAAAATGATTGCTCCTTCGAAGGTGATAAAAGCCATGAAAGGCGAAACGATACATTTCATTATTGGATTGCTCTGTGTCATATTCGGCGTGTATATGCTTTTGGCATTCACGTCTTTCTTCTTCACTGGGGGCAATGACCAAAGCATATTGGCACATCCTGACCCCGGAGAATTGCTCGAAACTGAAAACCGGATTCAGAACTATGCCGGTGCACGCGGGGCGCAACTCTCGCAATTTCTGATAAATGATTGTTTCGGAATTTCAGCATACCTGATTGTCGTATTCCTTATTGTAGCGGGTATGAAGCTGATGAAAGCCTATCAATTCACATTATGGAAATGGTTTATAGGCTGCTCGGTACTCATGATATGGCTCTCCGTTACGTTGGGATTCGCCTTCGGAGGCACGTTCCAAGACACTTTCCTTTATCCGGGAGGTCTGCACGGATACAATGTAAGCCAATGGATTTGTTCCCAAATCGGTGCGCCGGGACTCATTCTTACCCTGCTTGTCACCTTGATTCTTATCGCCGTATTCTTTACCCGCGAGACCATGCAGATTGTACGCAAGACGCTTCATCCTACCCTTCCGCTGCGGAATAACAAGGAAAAGAACCGTGCGGAAGAGAAGTCGAAAACCGAAGAGGCCACCCCCGTCAACACTTCTTCCGAACCAGTCACGGACAAACCTGCCGATACGCTTTCAGATTCCGGCTCTGGACCCATTGAACTTGAACTCGACCCCATAGAGAACAAGGAAGAAGAGCCGCACGACGACATGCGGGAAGAACAGGTTCCTCTAAACGAGACCTTAACTGTACCTGCGAAAGAGAAAAAAGAGGAAACGCCCAATGAGCCTACGTTTGAAATAGAAAGCGCCTCGGAAGAAGAACCTGCGTCCGAACGCGGAACATTGGACCAGCCCTACAATCCACGCTTGGATTTAGAGCACTACCACTTCCCTACCCTTGACCTGCTCAACTCGTACAACGACCATGAGCCTTCGATAGACATGGAAGAGCAAAACGCCAACAAGAACCGCATCATTCAGGTCTTGCGGAGTTTCGGCATCGAAATCAGCTCTATCAAAGCAAGCGTAGGCCCTACCATTACCCTTTACGAAATCACGCCGGCGGAAGGCGTGCGCATCAACCGCATCCGGAACCTGGAAGACGATATTGCCTTGAGCCTTTCGGCACTGGGCATCCGCATCATTGCGCCGATTCCCGGAAAAGGCACCATCGGCATCGAAGTGCCGAACGCTAACCCGCGCATCGTTCCCATGAACTCAATCTTGAGCAGCAAGAAGTTTCAGGATACCACGTTCGAGCTTCCTGTGGCATTGGGAAAGACCATCACGAACGAAGTATTTATGGTTGATTTGGCAAAAGCGCCCCACATGCTGGTAGCCGGTGCCACCGGTCAAGGTAAATCGGTCGGGCTGAATGCCATTGTCACCTCTTTATTATACAAGAAGCATCCCAGCGAGTTGAAATTCGTCATCGTAGACCCGAAGAAAGTAGAATTTGCCATCTACGCACCGATTGAAAGGCATTTTCTGGCGAAACTGCCCGACTCGGACAGTGCCATCATCACCGATGTGACAAAAGTGGTGCAAACCCTCAATTCGCTCTGCACCGAAATGGATAACCGTTACGATTTGCTTCAGGAAGCAGGATGCCGCAACATCAAGGAATACAATGCCAAGTTCATCAGCCGCCAGTTGAATCCCGAAAAGGGACATCGCTTCATGCCGTATATCGTGATTATCATCGACGAGTTCGGCGACCTGATTATGACCGCCGGAAAAGAAGTGGAACTTCCGATATGCCGCATCGCCCAACTGGCACGTGCCGTAGGAATCCATGCCATTATCGCGACCCAGCGTCCGACTACGAACATCATTACCGGAACCATTAAAGCAAACTTCCCGGCACGTGTCGCATTCCGTGTGGCTTCGATGATGGACTCGCGTACCATTCTTGACCGCCCGGGAGCGCAACAACTCATCGGTAAGGGAGACATGCTTTATCTGCAAGGGAACGACCCGGTACGTGTTCAATGTGCCTTTGTAGATACGCCGGAAGTAGAACGTATCGTAAAATACATCAGCCAGCAACAAGGATATACGACCGCATTCCTTTTACCCGAGCCGGAAGATGATTCGGAAGGAACAGGAGGCAGTGCCGATGTCGACATGAACCGCCTCGACCCCTTGTTCGAGGAAGCCGCACGCTTGCTCATCTACCACCAGCAAGGGTCTACCTCGCTTATCCAACGCAAGTTCTCTATCGGATATAACCGTGCCGGACGCATCATGGACCAATTGGAACGCGCAGGCATCGTAGGGCCAGCCAACGGAAGCAAGGCACGCGAAGTGCTCTGCATGGACGAGAATGACCTGTCTATGCGTATGAATAATCTGAAGAACCAATAAAACGATTGCAGAAATGAAACACATCTATCTGATTTGCCTGTTCATCGCCGCATCCGTCTTCACCTATGCAGGTGAAGACAACCGTGCGAAGGCGATTCTTGACCAAACCGCCAAAGCCTACCGGGAAGCGGGAGGCATCAATATCCTTTTCGAAGGAACACAGCGAGGCACTTTGCTCTTGAAAGGTGAATGTTTTTACTTGGAATGCGGCGGAGTGAAAAGTTGGTTCGATGGAGAAACACAATGGAGCTACGTAGAAGAAAACGAAGAGGTTACCGTATCCAATCCTTCTCCCGAAGAATTGCAAAGCATCAATCCGTATGCGCTAATCAACTCCTACGCCACCCTGTTCGATTACCAATATGGAAACCGGCATGCCATCAAAGGAAAACAGGGGAACGAAGTCATCCTTACCCCTCGCCGGAAAAGTGACATCAAGTCGATTGTCCTTTTCATCTCAGACAATTACCAGCCACTTCATATCACTATCAACCTGGTGAACGGACAAGTCCAAGAGTTCCGCATCGTATCCTATAAGACGCACCAACCTCATGCGGAAACGACTTTCCACTTCAATCCGAAACAGTACCCAGATGCCGAAGTTATCGATATGAGATAACTGCATCACGAACACGATTAGTAATCGTTACGCTATACGATTACTAATCGTACAGCATGACGATTACTAATCGTGCAGGGAACGCAGCTATATGCAACAGATGAAACATACCGCTGCCTTCGGATTCCCAGATAGCCACGATACCTGATTCTCTTTTGTATAGTCTATAGAAAACGGGCAAGTTTCAGAAAAGAAACCTGCCCGTTTTTTATATGGACTTTATGATTTAGTCAAACAGACTTACTTCAGCAATTCAGCCAACTTGGATTCGATTGCATCCCCACGCAGATTGCGTGCGATAATCGTACCTTCCTGGTCTACCAATACCGTAGCCGGAATGCTGCGTACGCCATACAATTTAGCGCCTTCACAATCCCAGGCTTTCAAGTCTGACATTTGCGGCCATGTGATGTTCAAATCCTTGATGGCTTTCTTCCATGCTTCTGCGTCACGGTCGAGAGAAACGCCCACGATGCCGAATCCTTTTGACTGATATTTCTTATATGCAGCAACTACATTCGGCATTTCCGCACGGCAGGGACCGCACCAGCTTGCCCAGAAGTCAATCAACGTGTACTTGTTCTTTGCAATGAAATCAGATAATTTCACGCTTTCACCTTCAGGAGTATTCATGGTGAAATCAATGAACTTCTGGCCTACCGCGGTTTTAGCTACCGTAGCCAAATGTTCTTTCAAAGCCACCACGTCTTCATTTGAGGCATACGATGCAGGAATCTGGTCTACCAAAGGCTGAATGCGCTCGGTTTCAAATGCGCCATAATAGTTTGTCAACATCTGGACACCCATCAAATTCGTAATGTTTGAAGAAATGGCATCGAACATCATTTCCATGCTCAAGCTATCTTTTTCCTCCAATTGCTTTTCAGCCTCTTTACGCTGCTCTGCGCTCAACGAGTCGTTCTTGCTCTGCTGGTACAAAGCAAACATTTCTTTATTCAAAGGAATAAATTCGTCCATGAATTTCTGATAGGCATCGTTACATACTGTACCCGCCACTTTCGAAACTTCCTTATTCATGTTCAATGTAATGGTTCCCGGTTCAAGAAAGACCATTGTCTGCATCTCTCCCGGAGCGTATGTCACATAACGGCTTACTGTAACCGTATCGGCATCTCCCGTAAACTGGAATGTTCCGCCTGTTACTACCGCAGAATCAACGCTGACCCAATTCCTGCCAACCAAATCCTGCAAATACACAACTTCACCGTCAGCTACACCTTCAATTGTACCCTTAATTGTATAACTCGGTTTGCTCTGACATGAAGCAAACGCCAGCATGCCAGCGGTTGCTATCCATAAAAATGTTTTCATATTGCTATTTATTGAATAATTTTGACGGACAAAGATACGTTTTTTTTCATAGATACGGATAAAACGGCCTATATTTTATCATTCATTGGTAGTTCTTGATAAAAACAATGTTAAAAACAGGCCTATCACATAACAAAGATGAAGGGCGGAAGGACTTAATCCCATAAACACATCCAGTCCGGTATAGCGGAGCGAGGCAAAAAACTGTACCATAAAGAAAAGCGTAATGAAAAAGCCGGAGAAACGGACAAAGGCATACGACAATCCCCGTACCAAGTCCCGGTCGGTATGATAATAATCTACAGCATATCCGTACACCAAAGCCATAGTGCCCACTCCTACAGACACGAGAAAAGTACACCCCTCCGCCAACGGCGAATGTTCCAATCCTCCGGTAATGCTTCGTACCAGATTCCACGGTCCCCATGCCAGAAGTATGCATCCCGCCAAGAATATGCCTCCGACCACTAAACTCCAACAGAATGCCCGTTTTTCTTTTCCCGACAAACGGCTATGACGCATGAACAGACGCATGATGAGTGCCCCGAGCCCCGAATGCATCCATAACCCTATCCCAAAAGCCAAGATAAGCAAATGCCCCAGAAACGGAGCCTTCAGGAATCCGGGGACGGCATTCCTTAATTGCCAACGCAAACCTTCGGAACTGAGCAGGCTTTGCACATCATGCCAGCCGTAAATGCTCCCTACCCATGATAAAAACGCGACAAGCAACGTGAGCAGGAAGAATACAATAGCCGGATGCAGAAAACGTCTATTCATCATCAGGCTCTAAATTATCGATATCCAGGATGCGCAACTCGAAAGCCCGTGTGACCAGCCGGCAGGCGTTCACGCCGGTACGTTCGTCTGAACGGAACAAGCGGTTTATCAAATCATTCTGACGTTTCTCTATCGATTTCACGCCAAAAGGCATTCCTTTCAGGTTCGTAATCATTTCTTTCGTATAGCCCAGCGCCAAATGACGCAACAAACGCTCGTCATACTCATCAATATCGTAATCAATCAACGCTTCCTGACGGCGCTGCTCGGCAAGTACCGACTGCTTGAAACGGTCTACAATCTTTTCCAATATCGGATAATTGAATACCAGTTTCTTTCCAGCCATTACCGCTTCTACATCGGTTGCGGTCAACAGTTCTCCCGTTTTCAGGATAATGCCATCCGCTCCGGCGTTCAATGCGTCTACCCAAAGCTTTTCGTTCAATACTTCTCCCGTAAAAATCAAGACTTTCAGTTCGGGATGTTCCTTATGCAAACGGGCACAAATGGAAACCCCGATTGTAGTAGAGCCTCCCAATCCTAAATCAAGCAAGACCATATCAGGGATATGCTGTTGCAGCAAAGCCCAAAACTCCGCCTCGGTCATGGCCGTACCTATCACTTCTGCATTGGGTATCTCATGACGGAATATCTCTTCCGTACCTTTTAATTCCAATTTTACATCTTCAACGATGATAACCTTAAATTTTTCCATATACTTATTTTTATGTGCCTGCATTTAATTGTTTCTTTTCCGGAATGGTAAACCATACCGTATATCCGCCTCCCGCTTCCGGACAAGCATTAATACGGCATCCACGTTTTCCGCCATATTCGTCATGGTCGCGGATGATTTGTTTGCAAACTAAAAACTCCGTACCCACCAGCTCATTCCGATTGCCTGCATACATACGTGCCAGCGAAGGATAAAACCATGCGTTCAATTCCTCCTGCGTATAAGTGCGCCGCATATCGGTAAAACAAAACCTTACAAAACCATTATCCGGACCGGCAGATACGACCAGCTTGCCCGCTTCCGGATAACGGAGCGCCTCGTTTATCAGATTCTCAAAAAGAAAATCCAACAACACCACATCGCCCGACATAACTAATCCGGAAGGGATATGGGATTCCAGTTCAAGAGCGGACATGAATTTGCGGGACACCTTCCGGAAATAACGGCATAGCTTTTCTTCTACATATTCCGAACGGATTTCTGCACGGCGGAAGGTAATTTCTTCCAACTGGCGTGCCGCACAGGAACTGAGCAAGCCGAATATGTCCTTATAATAATTCACCAGCTCGTCCACCGTCTGAAGCTGTTCGCGTTCGTCCGATTCAAGCCTTGCCTCATCCGTATTCAGACGGTCTATAATCTGCTTAATGCGGTTAGGGTAATAAACCGTTTCATGCTTAATGGTAGACAAGCAATTATCCAGCACCATGTTCTGCACATGCAGCAGGTTTTCTTCGTACAACGCCCGCCTTGCATCGTCCTGCGCCAGCTCTATGTCATTGTATTTCTGACGTACCCGTACTACGGCGTTATACAATACAGCCGCCAGATAATCGACCACCAATTCTGAAAGCAACACATCTTCCTCGTTGATTTTCCGCCTTACAATCTGCAAGGCAAACACACCGGTAGAATGGGTTTCACCTCCTATCTGCACCCGGAGAGGCAAGGCAATCCAGCCCGTAGCGTCGGCGCGCAAGAGCACCTGCTTATCAAAACAACGCTGCATCAAGGCGCGCACCTCGTCTATGTCATTCTCTTGCCTGAAATGCCAACGCAAGACCGAGGTTTCTTCATCAAAGAATGCCATGCCCAAATTAGATACCGGGAACAATTCGTTCAACTCATCACCTAATTCCGTCAATAGTACATCCGGCATGATATCCCCTTCGTCGGTAAGGCGGACAGAAGCAAATATCGCCTGGTTAATCACAAACACCTGCTCCATGTTGTAGCGGTAGCGCAAACGGTGGCGCCAATACAGCCAATAATAGCCTATCAGGCAGACAAATACCAGCAAGACGAGCAATACCAAGGCAATGAGCTTATTATTTGCAGGCTGGCGCATCTGTACACAATATGCTTCCAGCGAGCGGTCCTTGCTTATTTGCTTATAAAGTGCCGTATACGCCTGATTGTTATAATAATAGACATAAAAATCCTTTACCGCCAATGCCGCGACGGCAGCCTCGTTCCGCACATCCAAAAGAATATAATAATCGGTATCAAACTGCTTGTCCAGCCATGCTTGCTCTCCCATCCGGAAATCATCCTGATAAAGGCTCAGCAAAGGCGCGTCACATCCCGAATAGCGAAGGTAATGGATATTCAGGTAATGCAGCACGCTATCGGCATATTCTAATGCATCGGCATAATATCCGTTTACATTACATTCGTATACCAGATTGGCGTAATCATTCGCAATTGCCAATAAGCTGTCGTATGATGCCACCTGTTGGGAAACAGTTGATGCAGGTGCTGCAGATTGCTTCCGGCAACCGCTTCCGCTTAACACAAACAATACCAATCCGATATACATCAATGCCTTTTTCACTCCTTTCGGCAAACGGAAATAAAACCGGCTTCCCTTACCCGGAGTGCTTTGTATATCAAACCGGCACACATTGAACAAAGCGTTCGTTTTCCGGTATTTCTCTATAATGCCTTTGCAATTCATCAATCCGAAACCATGCCCTTTTTGGTGACGGAGCGATTCCGCATCCGTAGCGGTATCCATCCCGATTGCTCCCGAATCATACACCTTTTCATCCAATATACGGCGGATATCCTTCTCTGAAAGCCCCATGCCGGTATCAGATACCGAAATCTCCACATAATCCGGCGTCTCACTCACTTCCAGCTCGATGCGCCCTCCTTCCGGCGTATACTTACGGGCATTCTCAGCCAACGTATTAATCATGAATAACGTAAGTGCCCGGTCTGCCTTCACAATCGCCTCGGTTGGATGAACAATGAAAACCTGGCGCTTCATCTCAAAGGAACGCTTCCCCTTAGCCACCATATCAAACAACTCGTTCAGCCCAAAGCTTTCGATATTCAGGCTCACCGTACCCTGACGCATTTTAATCCACAAAGCCAAAATATCATTGTATTCGTTAATCCGGGTAATCAGCTCGTCGATATAGGCATACTTTCCCTTTTTCACCTGCTCCTGACGGGCATAAGGCGCCGATTTTAATTTATGCACTTCATTTACAATCCGGTCGATGTATGGCAAGATTCCCGTCACAATCGAAAGGCACGCTTTCTTGACCGCGTTCTCTTTCTTGTTCTCGACCAAATGTTGCCGGTGAATATACTGCTCTTTCTCTACCCTCCGCCGCTCGTCATCCAACGAAACCAGATTCGCCCCGTTCTCCAATGCCCATGCCAGATAAGGCGAAACCAATTGCAATAAAGCTTTCTCTTCCTTATGGAAAGGCCGGTTCAGTGCCATCCACATACGTCCAATGGTACCTTTCCCCGGAGAAACCAAGTCAAAAGCAAAACCGATTGTCTTCTCCGGAAGTTCAAAAGACAGGCCTTCAGGCAAAGCTCCCGTTTCTGCATCTTTCAGACGGATCTGCATGTCTACAGCCCCGAATATGCGGAGGAAATCGTCTTTCACCGTTTGCTGGATGGCACAGACCACCTCATCCATATCAGAAGCAGAAGAAGGTACGGAAGAAATGATTTTCCGGCACAATTCAAATACTTGCTTTAATGCTGACAGATAAATGGAATTACGCCTTTTCCATCTCCGGTTAAAAAAAGCGAACAACAGAACCAATACGCACAGTCCGAGCACAACCAAGAAAAGCAAGGCACTGAGCTGTTTCGATTCGCGTTCCAACGCTATATAGCGGCTCTCTAACAATTTGTCCTGACGGGTATAATCCAGCAAATCGAGATAAATATTGCGGTTATAATCCGATTCCGGCTTCATGTCCATAGCCGAATACGTCCGGCTCAATTGCTCGCGCAAACGCAGAATCCATTCCGGAACCGTCTTTATCCCGTCATCGGCAATCCATTTCAACTCTATCGAACGCCCTGCCCCCGGAATGTAAGTACGCAGACGGTCTAATGTGTCCGTACAATGATAGTATTTCTCGTGATGCAGGTTGACATAATGCAAGGCTGTATCCAAATTGGGCAACGCCTTTTCCGGGCATCCTATGTAATTATAATAAGTCGCCAGCGTACGGTATGTTCCCGATATCTGATACCAATCATCATATTGCTTGAACAAGCCCAATGCTTTCCGTGCAAACGAAAGCGGAAGGCTGTCCAAAGGCAGCCCCTTATCATTAATCATCCGCAGCATCCCCGGACTGTTTTCCGCTAGGACTTCCCGGTTTTGGCGGAAATTCAAGAGTTCCGCCAATGCCTGCAAGGCATTCGCTTCAAAATAGACATACCCTCTTTCCCTGCTCACCATCAGGCAGCTGGTCAAATAGTTCAGTTCGCCAGCCAACAATTTTTCACGGGTCGGAGCCGCATACATATCTCCGGAACCGCGCATATATACATAATAAAGCCATTGTGCCGTATCACTCCGGATGGCATTTACATCCACAGAATCAATCGCACGGAGCGACTCGTCATGTTGTTGCAGATAATAAAAATAAATTCCGGATACGATATAGAATTCAGAAATGGCGTAACTCAAGCGCAACTTAAGCCGGGCGTCCGAAATCAGCTTTTCATCCTCGCGGATACGTTTCATCCGGCGGAAAGCACTGTTCCGATAGTCATAAAACTCTTTATTCATCGCTGTCCGCTGGCATATTTTCATCATGCCGACATCTGCTATCAACCGCTCTATTTCGTTATCCCCTTCCCCCAGCGCCTGCCTGAAAAGGCGGGAAGCACGCTCAAAGTCCATGCGCATAAAAGCGCAAAAGCCCAGATTATTCAAAGCCTCCGCACGCTGGCCGGAATTTCCTTTTGCCAAATGAAAGGCTTCCTGTGCGGCTCTCTCAGAAGCAACAAGACTCCGGTAACGCATGGTATACGCTTCCTGATTCAGCGAATCTGCCCGAAAATACGCCTCCATCCGCTCCGAACGGTTTCCGCATGCCGTCAATACCAGCATCAGAAACGCCAGACACCACCCTTCCTTACGCACAATTTGTATCTCCTGTTTTCTTATCCTTCACAATGAAAAAAAGAGGTTATATCATCAGACAACCAATCTCAATGATACAACCCCTTTCACTCTAACTGAAAGAATGGTCATTTTTTCGATTCTTCTAAAGAAACTTTTCTGAATTCCTTCAACAGTTTTTCCAATTCCAATGAAGCTTTACGTGCACGAGTGCCTGCTGCCTTGTTGCCCTTTGCAGCCTGCAATTCAGCATCTGCAACCAACGCTTCATTCAATTCCTTAATTTTTGCAATTAATTCGTTCATAGCTTTTAATGATTTTGACCTTAAACATTTTCAAAGTAAATACAAATAACTCAATATGCTGCTGTTCCGCCTTTCTTTTTTACATTATTTAAATATTTCAGGCATGAACGCATTGCAACCCAGTTGCAAAAGTGCCTTCACCAAAGAAAATCAAACGATTTGAATAACGACAGAACGAAAGATTCTATTTAATTTCGCACCGGATAAAAATAAATGATTATGGCACACCAACACGTACACATTCACACGCACAATCATGCACTGACCTCACTCAATACGGTTTTTATTGTATGTATTGTCATTAACCTGCTCTTTGTCATCATAGAAGCAGGAGTGGGATTCTTATTCAATTCCTTAGGCCTGCTGTCTGACGCCGGACACAACCTGAGCGATGTTTTCAGCCTGTTGCTTTCGCTCTTTGCCTACCGCATGGCGAAGCGTCACAGCACCGACCATTTTACTTACGGATACAAGAAAAGTACGGTTCTGGTTTCTTTGCTCAACGCCATTATCCTGCTGATTGCAGTAGGCGCCATCATTATCGAAAGCATTTACAAGCTCAGGCAACCCGAACAAGTATCGGGCGTTGCGGTATCCTGGACGGCTGGAATCGGAATTCTTGTCAACGGCATCACGGCATGGTTGCTTATGAAGAACCAAAAGCATGACTTAAATGTACGGGGCGCCTTCCTGCACATGGCAATGGACACCTTGGTTTCCGTGGGAGTCGTTATTTCGGGTATCATTATCGTGCTTACGGGCTTCGTCTTGATTGACACGCTCATCAGCCTTGCCATTGCGATTCTGATTCTGATTTCAACTTGGAAACTTTTAAAAGAAAGCCTTTTCCTTTCGCTTGATGCCGTACCCGAAACGATTCACCTGCATGAACTGGAGAAACACATCGCTCAAGTAGAGGGAGTAGAAAGTTTCCATCATTTCCATGTGTGGGCAATGAGCACGACCGAGAATGCAGCCACACTCCATGTCGTGCTAAAAGACTTAACGCAGATGGAAGAAGTGAAACATGCCGTCAAAGACAAGCTGCGCGAATATGGCATCCAGCATAGCACCGTAGAATGCGAAGCCCCCGGAAGCCATTGCCATGACTCCTGTTGTTGCAAGTAAACGCAAAAAACACCTGATGAGCAGGCTTCCCCGTTACAACGCTGTAACGTTGGTTGGAGATAATATAGGTGCACAGCCCTTCGGATATATATATGCACGGTCCGGTGCAGATAGTTGCGTGCGCCGCCGCAAGCATCCGGACCAGCCATCACGAACGAATGCCGCGAGAAGCATATACCGCACAAAATATAAAAACATAAAAAAGAAGGAGGAAAGCCTGGAGCCGTTCCATGGCTTTCTCTCCTTCCCTTATGGAATTTCTAACAATTAATTACAAAATTGACTTTACAGTTTCCAGCATGCCTTTTTCCTGAATGCTGTCCAAATCAGCTTTTACGGCTGCGGTCAGTCCCGGAATCTGGTTCAAATCTTCGCCCCAGATAGACTGTGCCGCCAATACGCCTTCCGCAATCTTCTGCGTATCACCTGTAGCCCACAATTGTTTCAGCAAATCCATGATTTCCGGAGCGTCATTCGGAACGATTTCAGCACCGTCTTCGCGTACGCCGCCCTTATAATAAGTAATGATAGCGGCCAATCCCAATACCAAGCCTTTCGGAAGTTCACCCTTACGTTCCAGATATACCTTCAAGCCGGGCAGGTCACGGGTCTGGTATTTCGGGAATGAGTTCAGCATGATAGAAGTCACTTGATGGTCAACGAACGGATTGTTGAAGCGTTCCAATACATCATGAGCGAATTGTTCCAATTCAGCCTTCGGCAAATTCAAGGTTTCCATCAGTTCGTCAAACATCACCTTGTGGATGAACTTGCCGATAACCGGATGCTGGCAAGCATCGCGGACGATGTTCACTCCCGACAGATATGCAACCGGCGACAATACGGTATGCGGACCGTTCAACAACGTAACTTTTCTTTCATGATACGGAGCTTCAGACGGAACGAACAATACATTCAGGCCTGCCTTGTCTGCAGGGAATTCTTTTGCCACTTCTTGCGGTGCCTCGATTACCCACAAATGGAAAATTTCTCCCTGAACGACCATGTTGTCGTCGTATTGAAGTTTTTCCTTAATGGCATCAATTTCCTTGCGCGGGAATCCCGGAACGATACGGTCTACCAAGGTAGCATATACACCGCAGGCTTTTTCGAACCAATTCTTGAATTCCTCGCCCAAGTTCCACAAATCGATGTACTGATATATTGTTTCCTTCAACTTATGTCCGTTCAAGAAAATCAATTCGCACGGGAAAATAATCAAACCTTTTGACATATCACCGTTGAATGTCTTGAAACGATGATACAGCAATTGGGTCAGTTTGCCCGGATAAGAAGCAGCAGGAGCATCTTCTAATTTGCAAGCCGGGTCAAAAGCGATGCCGGCTTCCGTTGTGTTTGAAATGACAAAACGCATTTCCGGCTGCTCTGCCAATTTCATGAATTCATCATTCTGTGAATACGGATTCAAGGCACGGCTTACTACATCAATCATTGTAAGGCTGTTCACCACTTGCCCTTTGTCAAGCCCTTGCAAATTAACATGGTACAGACAATCTTGTGCATTAAGCTTGTCTATCATACCGTTTGCCAAAGGCTGGACGATTACTACACTGCTGTTAAAATCGGTCTTCTGGTCCATGTTGTAGATAATCCAATCTACAAATGCGCGTAAGAAGTTACCTTCACCAAATTGAATGATTCTCTCAGGACGGATTGTCTTGTTTGCTGTTTCTTTGTTTAATGGTTTCATACTCATGATATTTTTAAAGTTCTAATTGTTACTTTTCACCCATATTGCCTCCTTAAATTATATAAAAGGAGGAAATTCGTTTGCCATACTCAGTAAAAAACATTGATAAATCGAAACGTATCCGGACGAATCATGTGATTAATTTTACTAAATATTCGCTGCAAATATACGAAATATTTTGTTATTCCAAATAAAATTTTTACTTTCGTGTTCGATAACGAGAAATAAAACGATATTTGTGTTCTTCAACATAAAATACGCCTTATAGCTTCTTGTTTACATGAAAATACCTAACAAAAAACATAAACCAAAAAGAAAGCTTTATGAAAAAATTTATGGATGAAAACTTCCTGTTGAAAACAGAGACAGCACAGGAATTGTACCACAATCATGCAGCCAAAATGCCTATTATCGATTACCATTGCCACTTGATTCCGAAAATGGTAGCCGATGATTATCAATTCAAGTCAATCACAGAAATCTGGCTGGGCGGTGACCACTATAAATGGCGTGCTATGCGTAGCAACGGTGTAGACGAACGCTATTGTACCGGAAAAGACACCACAGATTGGGAAAAATTCGAGAAGTGGGCAGAAACAGTTCCTTACACATTCCGTAACCCCTTGTATCATTGGACTCACCTGGAACTGAAAACCGCTTTCGGCATCGATAAAATCCTGAACCCCTCTACCGCACGTGAAATATTCGAAGAATGTAATGCCAAATTGGCTACTCCTGAATACTCTGCACGCAACTTGATGCGCCGCTACCACGTAGAGACCGTATGTACGACAGACGACCCTGTAGATTCTTTGGAATATCATATCGCAACACGCGAAAGCGGCTTCGAAATCAAGATGCTTCCGGCTTGGCGTCCCGATAAGGCCATGGCTGTAGAATCTGCAGCCAACTATCGTGCTTACATCGAAAAACTGGCGGAAGTGAGCGGCGTAAACATTTCTTCGTTCGATGACATGATTGACGCTTTGCGCAAACGTCACGCATTCTTTGCAGAACAAGGATGTAGATTGTCAGACCACGGAATCGAAGAATTCTATGCTGAAGACTATACAGATGCTGAAATCCGTGCGATATTCAATAAAGTGTACGGCGGCACGGAATTGACGAAAGAAGAAATCCTGAAGTTCAAGTCGGCTATGTTGGTTATCTTTGCTGAAATGGACTGGGAAACCGGTTGGGCACAACAATATCACTACGGAGCTATCCGCGACAACAACAGCAAGATGTTCAAGTTATTGGGACCGGATACCGGTTTTGACTCTATCGGTGAATTCAACACAGCCAAATCAATGTCGAAATTCCTCGACCGCCTGAACTCTGAAGGCAAACTGACTAAAACCATCCTGTACAACCTGAATCCATGCGCGAATGAAGTGGTTGCTACCATGCTGGGCAACTTCCAGGACGGTTCGGTACCGGGCAAGATTCAGTTCGGTTCGGGCTGGTGGTTCCTCGATCAGAAAGACGGTATGGAAAAGCAGATGAATGCGCTTTCACTGCTGGGCTTGTTGAGCCGCTTTGTAGGTATGCTTACAGACTCACGTTCATTCCTGTCTTATCCGCGTCATGAATACTTCCGCCGCACATTATGTAATTTGTTAGGCAATGATGTTGAAAACGGAGAACTCCCGGAATCAGAAATGCCGCGCATCCAGCAAATGGTAGAAGATATTTGCTATAACAACGCAAAGAATTATTTCAATTTCTAATCGTTCTTCATAATTGACTAGGTTATGCAAAGGGAAGCCCGCTTTTTTGGCGGGCTTCTTTCTTTTTTGTATCTTTGCGCTCCTAAAAATGCAGACATAAAAAAGACAATGAAAATACGATTTATGAGTTTGGGAAGCGGAAGCAGTGGGAACTGCTATTATCTCGCTACTGATACATACAGCATATTGATAGACGCAGGCGTAGGCATCCGGAGCATCAAAAAAACATTTAAAGACTATAATTTAAACATTCAAGAACTAAAAGCCATTCTTATCACACACGACCACGCAGACCATATCAAAGCAGTAGGGAACCTGGCAAAAAAATATAATATCCCAGTCTACACGACCCAAGAGATACACAAAGGCATGCAACGCAGCTATTGCATGACGGAGAAGCTGAGTGCCGAACACACTTGCCTGCTATACAAGGAAACTCCCATACAGCTTGGAGATTTCAATGTCACATGTTTCGAAGTGCCCCATGACGGTACTGACAATGTAGGCTATTTCATCGAAGCAGACAACAAGACGTTCGCTTTCCTTACCGACATGGGGCATATCACCCCTACTGCCGCCACTTACATATCACGTGCCAACTACTTGATTTTAGAGGCGAACTACGATGACGAAATGCTGCAAATGGGACCTTATCCTCCTCACTTAAAAGTCCGCATTGCCGGCGCTAACGGGCACATGAGCAACCGGGATACGGCGCAATTCCTCGCCGAACACTTCCCGCCTGACTTGAAGTATCTCTGGCTATGCCATCTGAGCAAAGACAATAACCATCCGGAACTGGCGTACAAGACGGTTGAACTGGCATTAAAAGAACGAAACATTATTGCCGGACGCGATGTACAGGTCATTCCCTTAAAACGTACCTTGCCTTCTGAATTATATTGCTTTGAATAAGAAGCTGTTTTGAATTTATCGTGCGATGATTTGGGATGAGTTTTTGAGGCATTTTCGCTTCTGTGATGAGGAAGATAGCGGGCTATCTGACGAAGAACAGGAGCGAAAAGGACCAAAAAATCGCCCAAAGCACACACGAAAAAGGATACATCAAGCCAAGAAAAACTTTTTGGAGAAATTCAAAACAGCTTCTAAATAAAAAACACATACGTTCTCATCAGGCAACGAGAACGTATGCGTAAGCCAACGAGACAGGCTTCACCGGCAAGCGAAGCCTGTCTCGTTAATCCCATTCATTTATTGCACGGCAATCCGATAAACGGCAAAAGTCTGTGCACCGACTTCTGTCTGCATTGTTTCTCCATTTACCGTTACTTGGCTTTCCTGAGGAACAATCATGTCCGGATTATCCAACGTATTCTCTGCATCAGGGTCATCCGAATGAAGCGTAATGCAAGTGGCTTGTCCTGCCAGTTTCTTTTTCTTCAATCCGTCAAACTCAATGCTGACCGGCTGTGCTTTATCCGACACATTCACCACTTTGACAATATAAGTCTTTGTCGGTTCATCCCATACCGCGCTGGCAAACAAGCCATTCTGGTCCGCTTGCCCGCTTACAGCTTTTCCGTCCATCAGCAAAGGCACTACCTGCGTTCCTTTATTGTGCCCATACAAATTCTGGACATGCCAGCTGCATGAACGTACGCTACGCAAATTATCAAACCAAATCAAGTCCGGACGCCATTGCCAACCCTTTACATGAGCCAGCAAGGGAGCGTATGTAGCCATGTACACCACATCCGCATTCCGCTCTACTCCGGTCAAGAAGGCAGCTTCAAGCAAGGATGCATGGAAATGGTTCCATTTTTTCCCCTTACCGTGACATGCATATTCACCTGCAAATACTTTCGGCCCTTTACGGTCATAATTATCATAACGGTTACCCGATTTCAAGAACCAGTCTTCCGGACGATAGAAATGCTCATCTACCAAATCCACTTTCAACTTTTTCATTTCAGGCCACAGATAATCAAAGTCTTTACCTTCCGAGTTAGGGCCAGACGAACCGATAATCTTCATATCCGGATATGCCTTACGGATAGCGTCTACAAAATATTTCAAACGCTCAGGATATTCAGGTCCCCATTGCTCATTGCCTACGCCTATGAATTTCAGATTAAACGGTGCCGGATGTCCCATCTCCGCACGCAACTTTCCCCATTGGGTCGATTCATCTCCATTGGCGAACTCGATAAGGTCGAGCGCATCTTGGATATAACTGTCCAATTGGTCTACCGGAACATGCGCTTTGGGGTCATTGTTCTGATACTGGCAAGCCAAACCCACATTGACAATCGGAAGCGGTTCTGCGCCCATATCTTCCGAAAGCAAGAACAGTTCATAGAAACCCATGCCGTAGGTCTGATGATAATCAGGATAATAACGATGTTGGAACGTATATTCCCAGCGGTTTGAGTTCAAGGGACGGTTTTCAACCGGACCTACCGAGTTTTTCCATTGGTAACGGTCTTCGATTTCTGTTCCTTCTACAATACACCCGCCCGGGAAACGGAATACACCCGGTTTGGTATCTGCCAATGCCTGTACCAAATCCTTACGCAAGCCATTTTCACGGCCTTTCCATGTATCAACCGGGAAAAGAGAAACATGCTCCAAATCTACGTTCCCTTCCGATGCCAGGAATATACGCAAATGACCTTCTTCCAAAGTCACCGGAGATGTAAGCACCAATTCATATTTCTTCCATTCGCTCGAATTGATTTCAATTTTACCCGAAGCCAACACTTGCGTTTCCCCCATCGAATAAGGGTCAATCAATTCAACCAATATCTTCTGCGCATTTCCTTTAGCCCAAACACTGAAACGGTATTTTTCATTGGCTTTCAAACCTATTCCGAAGAAGCCTTCATTCTCTAAACCGGTGCGCTTATGCGCATGCCCGGGCGATGACAAACGCACGTAATGCGGATTTTTATCAAACGGTCCGTCTTCCTGTACAGCAACCTTCCCGAATGTTTTCCATCCTTGCAAACGGTTAGGGAACTCAAACGAACGGTTCTTAACCAATTCGGCATACAACCCTCCGTCGGCTCCATAATTAATATCCTCAAAGAAGTGCCCATACATCGTAGGCTGTATCTCTGCCCCCAATTTATTCGCTTTTACGACAAAGTGATTGGTCTCTTGCGCCGATAGCCCTGAATAGCAACAAGTTGCCAAAGCCAGACTTAATACAGTTAGTTTATTCATATTTCTATTAGTTTATTTCAAGTACTACAATTGATTTGGCAGGCATTTTTACCAACAGACTGCCCTTTTCTATTTTCACGTCTTTAAACGGTTGGGGAGCAACCTTGTCCGGATTATCAAACGTATTGTAATCGTCAATCTTGTCAGCAGTCAGAATACGTCCGGAAACTTGTTTCCCATTAACTCCCTCCAAATTTACGGTCACTTCTGCAGCTTCATCCAGGCTGACATTCGAGATAGATACATGAATACGTCCTTCCTTATCGCGCGATGCAGTGCTGCTGATCAGAGGAATATTCCGTTTGTCGCGTACGTTTTTATAGGTACATTGCAAATCGGCAGGCAAGAATGTAGCGTCCTGATGTACATTATACATTTCAAAGACATGATAAGTCGGAGTCAGAACCATCTTGTCGTCTTTGGTCAGAATCATCGACTGAAGGACATTGGCTATCTGAGCGATATTGGTCATCTTTACCCGGTCGGTATATTTATGGAATATATCCAATGTCAAAGAAGCGACAAACGCATCGCGCATGGTATTCTGCTGATACAGATGTCCGGGGACCGTTCCGGGCTCTTCGTCCCACCAAGTACCCCATTCGTCTACCATTAATGCGATTTGTTTCTTCGGGTCGTATTTGTCCATAATAGCGATATGACGTTTCATCACATCTTCTATTTCACGGCACTTACCCATTGTCCAATAATAATCATCTTCCGTAAACTTTGTAGCCGAGCCTTTGCTTCCGCTCCAGCCAAGCACTGTATAATAATGCAACGAAATACCGTCCATCCGATGGCCGATATTCTTCATCAGCACTTCTGTCCAGTTATAATCATAATCACTGGCACCGCTGGCTATCTTAAACAAGACATTGCCGTTATAATTACGGCAGTAAGTAGAATAACGGCGGTATAAGTCTGAATAGTATTCTGGGCGCATGCTTCCGCCACATCCCCAACTTTCATTTCCTACACCAAAATATTTGACTTTCCAAGGCTTTTCCCTTCCGTTTTCCTTCCGTAATTTTGCCATCGGGCTGCCTTGCTCGGAAGTCATGTATTCCACCCATTTTGCCATTTCTTCCACACTCCCACTACCGACATTGCCACTGATGTACGGTTCGCATCCCAACATTTCGCAAAGATTCAAAAACTCGTGTGTACCGAAACTATTATCTTCTACCGTGCCTCCCCAGTTGTTATTCACCATTTTCGGACGGTTTTCCTTAGGGCCGATTCCGTCCATCCAATGGTATTCATCGGCAAAACATCCGCCCGGCCAACGCAATACAGGCACTTTCAGTTTCTTCAAGGCTTCGAGCACGTCATTGCGGTATCCGTCTGTATTAGGGATAGAAGAATCCTCGCCTACCCATAAGCCGCCATAAATACACGTACCCAAATGTTCGGCAAACTGCCCATAAATTTCCTTCGGGATAATCTGTTCCGCCTGATCTGTATGGATTGTTACAACGGCCTGCTGCTGAGCAAAAAGAGTTAAATTAGCACTCAGCATCAAGCCTGCAATAAAAAATCTATTTTTCATAAGCACCGTTTTATTTCCTTACATTTATGATTCGCTGATTTTACATTTTACAGCAGCTTCTTCAATTAACAAACCAGCCTTATAACGTTCAATGTATGCATTAAATCCTGCCACATCTTCTCTATCAGGCTGAATTTCCACACCCGTATTTCCGGCAAACACCTGTTCTTCCAGAAAATCTGCGAGCGATTGTTCCTTCGTATTATTCACCAGATAAGCCCCCAATAAAGCTATGCCCCAAGCACCTCCTTCGCCTGCGGTTTCCATCACTGATATCGGAGAATTAAGAGCTGCAGCAAGCACACGTTGCCCTACCCCTTTGGTCTTGAATAATCCGCCATGTCCCGTAATGCGGTCCACCTTAATCTTTTCTTCATTAAAAAGAATATCATTGCCGATTTTCAAAACAGCAACCGATGCATAAAGATGGGCACGCATAAAATTGGCGAGGTTGAACTTATCATTGGCAGAACGTACCACCAAAGGCCTTCCTTCAGCAAGTTTGGTGACGGGCTCACCTGAAATGTAGTTATATGAAATCAATCCACCGCAATCCGGATCACCTTCAAGGGCATGATTATACAACTTCCCAAAAACTTCATTCATATCTACGGGTACGCCTAACAATTCTTGATATTCCTTAAAGAGGTTCACCCATGCATTGAGGTCAGAAGTGCAGTTATTGCAATGTACCATTGCCACCAAGCTTCCATCAGGTGTGGTCACCATGTCAATTACTTCGTACGGTCTTGACAATTCTTTTTCCAAAACAATCATTGAGAACGATGATGTTCCTGCCGACACATTTCCGGTGCGTTGCTTTACAGCGTTCGTCGCTACCATACCCGTACCAGCATCCCCTTCAGGCGGGCAAAGCGGTATTCCGGCTTTCAGACGACCCGACACGTCCAGTTTCTTAGCCCCTTCGGGGGTAAGGAATCCTGCATTCTTGCCAGCCAAGAGCACTTTAGGCAGAATATCGGTCAACTTCCAAGAAAATCCTTTCGGGGCAATCATCTTGTCAAATTTCTCAACCATTTCCGCCGAATAATTCTTAGTCTCCGGATCAATAGGAAGCATACCCGACGCGTCGCCAATGCCCAATACCTTCTGACCGGTCAATTGCCAATGAACATACCCTGCCAAGGTGGTTAAATAGTCGATATCCTTTACATGCGGTTCACCATTCAAAATAGCTTGATATAAATGAGAGATGCTCCAGCGGAGCGGAATATTGTAAACAAAAGCCTCCGACAAAGCTGCAGCAGCTATTCCTGTATTGGTATTACGCCATGTGCGGAAAGGAACAAGAATTTCTTCCTTGTCATTAAATGCCATATAACCATGCATCATGGCACTGATGCCAATAGCTGCCAACGACTGTATTTCCGTATCATATTGCTTCTTTACATCGGCGCAAAGGTCGGCATAGCAATCTTGCAAACCGCTCCAAATAGCCTCAATGCTATACGTCCAAAGGCCGTCAATCAGTTGGTTTTCCCAAACATGGCTTCCCTGAGCAATCGGTTTGTTTTCCGGGTCAATCAACACCGCCTTAATACGAGTTGACCCAAATTCAATTCCCAAAATAGCTTTACCCGATTCGATAATCGATTTTGTGTTTGTATCCATGATATAAGAATTAAAAAAGTTAGAAATAAACACAGAGACACAAAGGCACAGAGGATAAACATCATTTAAGATCTCAGTGTCTCCGTGTCTCTGTGTTCCCTTTTACAATCAGCAAAGTGCCTTGTTCAGCATATAGTAAACTTCATTCATGCGAAGCTCTTTCTTGAAGTCGCTGATGGTGGTATCTTTGTTGATATGTACCATTTCAATACCCGCAATTTCTGCATAATCTTCCCAATATTCTGCGGTCAGGTCGTATGAGAAGCAAGAATGGTGTGTACCACCTGCCAGGATCCATGCACCGGCACCTACTTCGAAATTGGGTTGCGGAATCCACAATGCAGAAGCTACCGGCAACTTAGGCAATGGTTTCGGTTCGATACACTCTACATCGTTTACAATCAAGCGGAATCGGTTTCCTAAATCTACAACTGTAGCCGTGCAACCTGCACCGGTCTTGCTGGTAAATACCAAACGGGCTGTCTGGCTCTTACGTATGCCGATACCCAAGAAGTGAACTTCCAGACGAGGTTTCTTAGCGGCAATCAATGGACATACTTCCAACATGTGAGCCTGCAAGATAGCGCTGTTTTCGCCGTCGAAGTTCAAGGTATAGTCTTCCAGGAACGAGCAGCCGTTAGGCAAACCTTGGTTCATCACCCATACCATACGGTAAAGGGCAGCTGATTTCCAGTCACCTTCCGCACCGAATCCATAACCTTCTGCCATCAAGCGTTGAGAAGCAAGCCCCGGAATTTGGTCGAAATGGCTTCCGTCTGTCTGACCCAAATCATCAAAGTTGGTAGTGAAACCTTTCGCACCTTTAGCCTTCAAGATAGCACGTAAAGCAAGTTCTGCCTTAGCAGCATTCCAAAGCACAGTATATTCAGCGGTACGACCATCATTCTTGATGTCGGTATCATACAAACGGAAATATTCGTCTACCAAAGCTTTGACATCCTCATCCTTCACCTGAGCGTGATATTCCATCAGTTCACTCACTGGACAATAATCGACATGATACCCCATACGAACTTCGGCTTCTACTTTGTCACCGTCGGTTACAGCCACATTATTCATCTGGTCTCCGAAACGGATAATCAGCATATCCTGAGCGTCTGCCCAAGCTGCACATACACGCATCCAGACTGCAATCTTACGCTGAGTTTCTTCGTCTTGCCAATACCCTACTACCACTTTACGGCGGATACGCATACGGGTGCAGATGTGTCCGAATTCACGGTCACCATGTGCCGACTGGTTCAGGTTCATGAAGTCCATGTCCATGGTATCCCAAGGTATTTCCTTATTGTATTGAGTATGCAAGTGAAGCAAAGGCTTCTTCAGTTGCTGCAGGCCATGAATCCACATCTTTGCAGGCGAGAATGTATGCATCCACGTAATAACACCGATACACTTATCATCGTTATTAGCCGCCTTCATTACGGCTTCTACTTCTTTTGAAGAGTTTGCCGTTCCTTTATATACTACTTTCACCGGCAACTTCCCGCTATTGTTCAGTCCGGCTACCATTTCATTGCTATGTGCATCTACTGCGATGACTGCATCGCCTCCGTACAGAAGCTGTGCTCCTGTTACGAACCATACTTCAAATTGATCAAATGTGTTCATGATTGTTTATTTTTAAAATGGTTTGTTGTCTTTAATTCCTAATTACTTCTTCTGTCCATAATAAGCATTCGGTCCATGCTTGCGGCTAAAATGTTTCTCTACCAGCAACGGGTTCATGGTCAGATGCGGATTAACAGCATAGGCAATGCTTGCCATTTTAGCGACTTGCTCCATAACCACCGCATTATGAACGGCATCATGCGCATCTTTTCCCCACGAAAACGGGCCGTGGTTTTTTACCAGCACACCCGGCGTATGAACAGGATTCATCCCTTCGAAACGTTTTACAATCACATTGCCGGTTTCCAATTCGTATTCGCCTTTTACTTCTTCTTCGGTCATATCAGCCGTACAAGGAATCGCTTCGTGGAAATAATCCGCATGTGTCGTCCCTATATTCGGTATGTCACATCCGGCTTGTGCCCACGCTGTAGCGTATGTAGAATGGGTATGCACCACGCCTCCTATTTCCTTAAAAGCCTTGTAAAGGACCAAATGAGTGGGCGTATCACTCGACGGGCGCAAATCGCCTTCAATCACATTCCCGTCCAAGTCTACCACCACCATATCCGATGCTTTCATTTCATCGTATGACACTCCGCTGGGTTTGATAACTACCAGTCCCTTTTCACGGTCAATGGCAGAAACATTTCCCCATGTGAAAATAACCAGTCCGTGTTTCACTAAATCAAGATTGGCACGGAACACTTTTTCTTTTAAATCTTCCAACATAATCTTATAATTTGAATTTGGGAGCTTTCCGGTAAGCTTTATCATTGAACTTATACAATAAAGCACCTCTTTTAGACCCCGTTTTATCTATTTTATCCGTTTTTTCAATAAAGCCCATATCCGCAATGCGTTTCCTGAAATTACGCTTATCCATCGATTCTCCATAAATGGCTTCATACAAACTTTGCAACTGGGTCAATGTAAACAACTCAGGAAGCAAATTGAAACCAATTGGAGCAGAAGACGCTTTTTCTTTCATAATCGTTCTCGCCTTTTCCACCATTTGATTATGGTCAAAAATCAGATTGGGCAACTCTTCGACATCGATCCAATGCGCATTATGCTGCTGTACCAATTCACGGTCATATTCATTGATATTGATTAGCGCATAATAAGCCAACGAAATAACCCGTTCTCCCAGATCTCTGTGTATCTCCCCATAAGCGCCAATATGCTCCATATACACGTCTTTTAGCCCTGTCAATTCATACAAGACACGCTTGGCAGCATCATCGGCACTTTCGTTTTCTTGGACAAACCCACCCATCAGTGACCATTGTCCTTTTGCAGGCTCAAAATTCCGTTGAAGCAACAACAGACTTAACCTGCCTTTTTCGAAGCCGAAAATGATGCAATCTATGCCTACATAGAATTTAGGATTATTGCTATAATATGAAGCCATATATCTTTACGTTATTTGTTTTCTACACCAAACTGGAAAATGCAATGACTCTGATAAGTTTCTCCCGGTTTCAATATAACCGAAGGCCATTGCGGATTATTGGGGCTGTCCGGATAATGTTGTGTTTCCAAACATACCGATGCACGTTGCGGATAAGCAATGCCTTTCTTACCCTTCACCGTACCGTCAAGAAAATTTCCGGTATACACTTGAATTCCGGGCTCGTTCGTATAAACGGTCAAGGTAATTCCTGAAGTCGGACTAACCAGCTTCGCTGCTATTTGGCTAATGTCACCTTTCGTTTTCAATACCCAGTTATGGTCAAAACCGTTTCCGAACTTTACCTGTTCGTTATCAAATTCTGTTACAGACGGAGCAATCGGTTTAGGTGTATTAAAATCGAATGGAGTGCCCTTTACAGCCATCATCTTTCCATTTGTCATATAGGTGCTGTCTACCGGTGTTATGCTATCGGCGGCAACATATAATATCTGGTCTGTTCCGGGTTTTGACGGATCGCCATTCAAGTTGAAATAAGAATGGTTGGTCATATTTATGACCGTTGTCTTGTCAGTTGTAGCATCATATTTGATGTCAATGGCATTATTTGCAGTCAACGAATAGGTCACATGAGCCGTTACATTGCCGGGGAAATTATTGTCACCGTCAGCCGAATTCATAGTCAGCACCAACGTACTGTCGTTCGTTTGATTGGCTTCATATACCTGATATTGCCAGCCTGTAGGGCCACCATGCAAACAATGTCCGAAATTGTTTACAGGCAACTGATACGATGTACCTTCTATTTTCATCTTTCCCTGATTGATACGGTTGGCATACCGCCCGATTGAAGCGCCGAAATCGCTCGGGATATTCTGATAGTCAGCGACACTGTCAAAACCCAATACCACATCAGTCATTGTACCGTTTTTGTCAGGTACCATCAGTGACACGATGCGTCCGCCAAAGTTTGTAATGCAAACTTCCATACCCTTATGGTTCTTCAACGTGTACAACTTTGTCTGCTTGGTCCCGTCAACCGTAGTTTCAAAATTTGCAGGATTCAACCCCGAAAGGGTCAGAACAGGTTCCTTCTCTTGTGTAGCACAACCGGCTAATACAGCCCATGCCGCCATACCCCAAATAGACATCCGAATGCTTTTCATGATTGTTTATTTTTATATGATTTGATTTGACAATAGAGACGCGGGAGCCGCGCCTCTACCTGAAAAAATTACCAGAAATACCAATAGAACGCAGCACAACATGCGATAACGCCCAATGTTGCAATCACATCCCACTTATTCCAGCTTTCTTTAATAGCCTTCTTGTAATCACTTGTAAATGTGATAGCTTCTACTTGTTCTTTGGTTGGAGCAGGAGTAAAACAAGAAACCACAACCATCATGACAATAATGAATACAAGCAGCCAGACTTCGAAAATAAGCCAATTGGTCTGCCAGAACCAGGAAGTATATTCCCAAAACGCTCCGTCCATTGCTTTCGTACCTGATTCGGTTATAACATTCGTAAGCAAACGAAGCATACCGATTAAGAAACCACCGATAAGTCCCCACTCACCGGCTTTAGGAGTAATTCTTTTTGAGAAAATACCGAGGGCAAATACAGCCACCATCGCCGGAGCAATCAAAGACTGAATGTCTTGCAAATAAGAATACAGGTTACCCATATTCATCATAATCGGCATCCACGCCAAACCTAAAATAACGACAACCACCGTGGCAAGACGCCCAACGAATACATAATGGCTTTCGCTCATCCCCTTCTTCATGGGTTTATAAAAGTCTTCTGTAAACAACGTAGCGCAACTATTGAAAAATGCAGCCAAAGATGCAACCAGCGCACAAACAAAACCAATCGTCACAATGCCTTTTACACCTGTCGGCAAAATATTCTTCACCATCATGGCAAACGCGCCGTCTGTGTCGTGAGTATTGGTAATATCCATCACAATGCCACTGCCCGCCTTCAGCGAAAGTGCGTATGCGACCATCCCCGGAATCAAGAACATGAATATCGGCAACAATTTAAAATAGCCGGCAGCAATGGTACCCCGACGGGCACGTCTCATAACAGCCGCATTATCTTCCCCCTTTGTCTGCCCCAGAACACGCTGTACAATATGCTGGTCCGTACACCAATACCAAAAACCGATAATAGAGGCGCCTAAGAAGACCACATATCCCGGGAACTTCGGATACATCGGGTCGGCAGGGTCGGTATGGAACATGTGTGTCGTCCCGAAACCATCATGCGCAGCATTACATACTGCCATCATTTGTGTCCAACCTTCCATTATGCTTCCATCTCCCAACATACTCAATCCGAGGAACAACACAAGGAAAGAGCCGACAATCAGAATCGGAGTCTGGATTGCAGACAAGGTCATTACCCCTTTCATACCGCCAAAGACAGTAAACACCGCTGTAATGGCAATTAATCCGATAGCTCCATACCAGAACGGCAAGCCAAGCAAGTATTCAAAGAAAATACCGCCGGTAAATGCCGTTACCGAAACTTTAGTCAATATATAAGCAATCAGCGTGATTATAGAAAGCCATGAACCCGTCCGCTGAGTATAACGGAATTTAAGGAAGTCAGGCATCGTTATGATTTTCCCCAATTTGTTGTTCAACAGCTGGTAAAATGGGACGAACAACCATCCGAGAATCAAAATCATCCACCCTTGCATTTCCCAGTGTCCCATGCCGACACCGTCTTTTGCACCTGTACCGGCAAGTCCTACAAGGTGTTCTGAACCAATATTTGCAGCAAAAATAGCTGCACCAATAACATACCAGGGTTCTCCTTTACCAAAAAGGTAATCTTCACTGTTGGCTCCTTGCTGAAGCTTTTTGTCTTTTTGAATGGCGCGATATACCGCCCACGCAATCAGAATGACTCCAACGGAAAGAACTGCCCAATCGAGCCACACAAATTCATTTGAATTCCAATTCATAGTTACATCGTTTTTATATTATGTTTTCAATTAGATCTCAAAGGTCACTCAGACACCTAAAACCCCTGGTCTTTATATTAGTGTATTATCTACACTAATTCGACTGCAATATTACGAATAAGAATCGAACTCTGTGCATAAATTCATGTGTTTCACAACATATTTTCAAACATTTAGAGTTCGTTTAAATTTTGCTCAGGTTAATTTGCGAATTGTTTTCGAGGATGTTTTTCTGATTTTAT
>ERZ779889.554-NODE-554-length-45901-cov-11.541661_pt1 | contig 45901 bp, 37 predicted proteins | sample MGYA00511030_ERZ779889 | MGnify/ENA primary metagenome ERZ779889 (study PRJEB29588, sample SAMEA2160616) | human gut metagenome | biome: human gut; feature: human-associated habitat; material: faeces | place: Denmark | collected 2008/2010 ... | reverse complement strand
GTTTTTGGGCTTGCCAGAGCCTCTGCCTGATAATGCGTGGATTTCACGCTATTTTTCATTTAAAGGTAGAAAAGCATGGCGAAGTTACAGGCAGTGATAGCAATGACATTGGACGGGGCCGTCCCACCGGAAGGCGAACCGTTGTTGGAGTGGGTAAAATCGGACAGGAAGGGCTTCCCGTACTGGCGGAAGCGTTCCACCATGCACCTGTTTCCCGGCTATCCCTTGGTCGAACTTATCTGTGAGAAAGACACTTCCGGACCTTCCGCCGTCTTCCATGCGGAAATATACGATGAGAAAGGCGTGGAACTCCTGAGAGGACTGTCGATTTACCGGCTCATAGACGAGCTGGTCATCTTCCTTTTCCCTTCCGCCGGCGTTTCCCGTCTGTCCGTTTCCGCCCACCTCCCCTCAGGTAACTGGCGGCTTGTCAAATCCAAAACTTTCCGGAACGGCGTATGCCGTCTGAATTATTGCAGGATGTTGCAATAGACCGTTGCAGGACATTGCAAATGCAATATGACCGTCAGCCTTCCGAAACGGAGGCTGATTTTTTATTTCTGTGATATTCAGAATTTTATATTTTCCCAAAAGAATAATCTGCCGCGTTGGTCTATGATTTGGCCTTTATTATACCGAAGCCTGTTGCGCAACAGTGCGGTAAACGGAGTATTCACGCACTAAAACAGAATTCAGTATGATACAGACAGACCGGGAGACATTCCAGATGATGTTCCACCAGATTATGGAACGCTTCGACAGGATCGAGGACAGGCTGGGCCGCATGAACCGGCAGACGGCCGCCCTTGAAGGCGACAAGCTGCTTGACAACCAGGACATGTGCGAACTGCTCGGCGTGACCAAGCGCACCCTTGCGCGTTACCGGCAGAAGAAGCTCGTGACCTACTACATGATTGACGGGCGTACCTATTACAAGGCTTCCGAGGTACAGGAGTTCCTGAACCGGAAAGGGAAAGTGCTGCCCGCAAGAATCAAAAAGGAATTGGGTATTCAATCTTAATCAGACAAGACACATGGAAATAATATGTATAGACAAAAAGACTTTTGACGAGTTCCGGACGCGTTTCTGTGAACTTGAGAGCCGGCTGGCCCGGCTGTGCCGCTCGTGTGAGGACATGGGGCTGAAGAACTGGATGGACAACCAGGATGTATGCGACGTGCTCCACATATCGAAGAAGACACTGCAAGTGTACCGTGACAAGGGACTGTTGCCTTTCACGCGCATCAAGCACAAGATGTTCTACAAGCCTGAAGACGTGCATAATCTGTTGGAATCGAATTATCACCCTTTAAAAAGAAAGCCATGAGTTACCATTTCATAGAGAGGAAAGACCCTCACGTCGAAGTCCTTTTCCAGGGACTGGAAAATCTGGAAAGAATGCTGTCCGACATGGAAAAGTCCCCCAAGCCGTTGTTCAAGGGAGAACGCTTCCTGACGGACGAGGAACTGTCCGGCATACTCAGGATAAGCCGGCGCACCTTGCAGGAGTACCGCACGTTCGGTGTCATCCCTTATTACCTTCTTCAAGGAAAAGTGCTCTACAAGGAATCCGACATCCAGAAAATGCTGGAGGATGCCTACAAGAGATGCCGGGAAGAACAGAGGTGGGTATAGCGTAAAATAGAAATGGAGAAACAACCGCAGGATCTGTTTCTCCATTTTTCTATTATCATTCTGCAAGTTGCCGCCGTTTCCGCTTTTTCTCCTCGAATTCCTCCTCATAAAGGAATGCCCTCCGGTTGACTGAGGAATCCTTCAGCTTTTTCATATCCTCCTCCACCTTCTTGTCGGTGACTTTCGCATAGATCTGCGTGGTTTCGATACGCATGTGTCCCATCATGCGTGCCACCGTTTCAATCGGAACTCCGAGCGAGAGGGTGATATGAGTGCCGAAATTATGCCGGGCCTGATGGAAGGTCAACGGGAAGCCGTACACTTTTCCCAGTTCCGTAACGAGGGTAAGGAAATACTTGCGGCTGTAAAGGTTGAACACTTTGTCGTTGTTTCTTTGATCCTTATACTTCTCGATTATCTTCATCGGGATGTCCAACAGCCGGACGGAAGATGGTGTGTCCGTTTTCTGCCTTTTGTAGTGTATCCACCAAGTGCCGTCGTCAGCCTGCGTGATGTCGTCCGTCTTCAGCCTTTTCAGGTCGGCAAACGCCAGTCCGGTGAACGTCGAGAAGATGAACATGTCCCTGACAAACCGAAGCTGCGGTTTCTCCACCGGAGTCTCCATCAGTTTCTTCAGGTCTCCCAGCCTCATGTGCCGGCTTTTTCGCCGGGGCAGTTCCGGATGCAGCCGGCAATAGGGGTCCCTGCGGAGCGTCCCCTGGCTTACGGCCCGCATGGTCATCTTCTTCAAGCGGTAAAGATGCTCATGCACCGTCTTGGGGCTCATGTTGCAGTCCGTGCGCAGAAACACCTCGAAGTCATCATAGAACACCCGGTCGAGACTGCGCAGCGTCACATCCTCCACGCCTTTTTTCTCATGCACGAAGGCGGACAGGTGCTTGTACGACCGCATATAGGAGTCATAGGTCTCCTTGATGCGGTCAACGCCTATCCGTTTCCTGTATTCCTCGTTGTGTTCCCGGAAAAGGGCGAGCAGGGTAAGCGGTTTCTGCCCGATGCCCTTCACCGCATTCTTCACCAGCTCCGCCGTGATAAAACCAAGGCTGTCCTTTATCCGCCTGTAATGCCCCTCAATCTCGGCGGTCAGGTCGTCTATGGCCCGGTTCACGGTCACGGCATTTGCGCTGCGGCCGTCGGCGCGTCCCTTTTCCGGGTTCCAGATGGCCGGATTGACCGATACCTTTGTGCCGATCTGCTCCCATTCGGCGTCTATGCTGACTTTGCACAGCAGCTGGCAGGTTCCGTCCTTGCGGACTTTTGTGCGGTTGATATAGAACAGTACCGCAAAGGTACTGCGGTGTCTTATGTCATTGTTGTCGGTATTCTTTTTCATATTCATGGATTTTAAGGGATTATCATATGACTACGGAGAAACGCTCCGCTATCCTTTCATTCAGACCGTCCGTGTCGGAGTCTATCTTGTCGTCCGTCACCTTCGCATAGATCTGCGTGGTTTCTATCCGGCTGTGGCCTAACATTTTGCTCACCGTCTCAAGCGGAATCCCGTGTGACAGGGTGATTTCCGTGGCATAGGTGTGACGTCCTGAATGGAAGACGAGCCTGCGGTCTATTCCGCAAATACGCGCTATGCGTTTCAGATACAGGTTCATCGTGCTGTTGGAGTACATCGGCAGCAGCTTGCCACCGGATGCGGTATCACGGTATTTCCGGATAATCCGTAGCGGCAGCTCCAGCAACGGCACTTCAAATTCCACATCCGTCTTTTCCCTGGAGCCTTTTATCCACCATGTGCCGTCAGCGGCCTTTGAAAGATTGTCCTCCGTCAGCAGCCTCATGTCACCATATGGTATGCCGGTGAAGCAGGAGAAGAGAAACATGTCCCTTACAAGGTACAGGGACGGGTTATGAAGCGGTGTGCCCATAATCCGGTGCAGTTCCCCGTCCGTGAGATATTTTTGCTCCGGTTTCGGATGCTCCGGTTCATAGCCGAAGAAGGGGTAGGCGGTGATGATGCCGTCGGCGATGGCTTCGCCGACCACGGTTTTCAGCTGTACTGTGAGGTTAATCACGGTTCCCGGAGCCAGATGGCATTCGGTACGGAGATGCAGGTCATATTTTTCAATGAAGGAAAGATCCAACGCGGTAAATGGAATGTCCGACATTTTGTATTGCGACCGGATGAATTTCTCCACATGGTTGTAAGCGTTCCTGTATCCTCTGAGAGTTTTGGCCGTGCGGTTTATCCCGACCCGTTTCTCAAAGTTGCCTATGAACTTCATGAAATAGCCCAACAAGGTTTCCTGCCCGGAGGCCATGCCGAGCAACCGGTGCTTCACTTCCTCCGCGCTGACCCCGTCACGCACGGCAGACAGCTCAGCATAGATACCAAACGCCCTTGCCCGTATCTCATCCAGACGGTTGTTTATTTCCTTTGCCGCCACGCTCTTGCCCGCAGCCCGGCCTGCCGACCACATCTTTTGCGGCACCCTCAGCTTCATGCTGAAAGCCGCTTCCGAGTATTTCCCGATGTTCAGCCTCGCCATCACAGGGCAATACCCGTCGGCATCAGACTCGCTCTTTTTGAGGTAGAACGACACCTTTACATTCTTCTGATTCATAACCTTTTCCTTTCTTTGCAAAATTACCGGATAAAGGTCAAATGAAAGGCATGACGAATATGGCAGAATATGGAAACAAGTCCCATGCGCGAAAGAACCGTCCCGTATTTTTTCTGCTTTGCGAAAAAAATGGCTATCTTTGCTAATGCAGAATATACAGGGACAGCGTTCTTTACGATGATATGACAGAGGAATAGGAATCCCATTTTGCACGGTTTTTCCGCTTCAAAAAAGGCAACGGATAGGTAGCAATTTATTTTCCTAACCCATCAAAAAACGGCTGAAATACCCCAATGAAGGATAGGGAATACAACCGCACATCGCCTTTCATTTCCAACAGCTTGCATTATTCCTCCGATTTCTATCCGTATTTGGGCGAGTTTCACTATATTTTGATAATATAGGATTCGGTTCAGCATAGTCAAACATAAAAACGTTGTTTTTTGTTTGTCTCTGCGTTCACCTTTCACTATATTTGTAAAAAGTTTTGCGTTTCCTTATAAGTGAAAGAGACGATTAAAATAGACGTTTCCAAGGTTCTTAAGGCTAAAATGCCTAAATATTATCGTTTTGTTCCGTCGTTTTTGGTAAAATGGCTGGAACGGGTCATACGCCAAGATGAATTGAATTACTTGTTATTGAAAAACAAAGACCTTGAGGGCGTGGATTTTGCTAATTCCATTCTTGCCGACCTTGACATAAAGCTGGATGTAGTAAACAGCGACTTGCTGCCTGAAAAAGGTAGCGGGAAATATATTTTTGTATCCAATCATCCATTGGGAGGCCTCGACGGAATGGCTCTCATCTCGTTGCTTGGCAAGCAATATGATAAAAACATAAAGTTCATAGTCAACGACATGCTTTCGCAGCTGACTCCATTTGCCGACATTTTCTTGCCTGCAAACAAAGTGGGACGGCAGTCGCACGAAGTTGCGGCAAGGATAAATGAAGCGTTCATGAGCGATGCGCAAGTCATCACATTCCCGGCAGGGTTGTGTTCGAGACGTAAGAGCGACGGCAGTGTCAGCGATCTTGAATGGACAAAAGGTTTTATTTCTAAAAGCATACAGTATAGGCGCGATGTAGTGCCTATTTTCTTTGATGGACTGAATTCCAATTTTTTCTATAAAGTGGCACATTTGCGCGAGAAGGCCGGTATAAAGTTCAATATCGAAATGATTTATTTGCCGGGCGAGGTGTTCAAGAATCACGGCAAGAAATTCACCATTTACATAGGCAAGCCTATAAAATGGGAAACGTTTGCCAATGGGCGCTCTCAACGCAATTTGGCTCAGGAAGTAAAACAAATCGTATATAATTTAAAAACACAATAAGAAGATAGGCTATGGAACCTATTATCGATCCGGTAGACAAGGAGCTTATTATTGCGGAATTGAGCAGTGACAAATTTTTACGTCACACAAACAAAGGCCGAAATGAGATTTACATCGTTGACGCGTTCAATTCTCCTAATGTGATGAAAGAAATAGGGCGGCTAAGGGAAATCGCATTCCGTAATGCCGGAGGAGGTTCGGGTAAAAGTTGCGACATCGACGAGTTTGATGTAATGGAAAAGCCGTGCAGGCAATTGATAGTATGGAATCCCGAAGACAAGGAAATCACCGGAGGCTACAGGTTCATCTTCGGTGAAGAAATAAAGATAGACGAGCACGGAGTGCCGCATATTGCCACTTCGCACATGTTTAAATTCTCCGATTATTTCATTGAGCATTACCTGCCTGTGACGATGGAGCTTGGACGCTCGTTTGTGTCTTTGAACTATCAATCAACCAAAGCCGGGAACAAGGCCATATATGCCCTTGACAATTTATGGGACGGGCTTGGCGCGTTGACTGTCGTTCACCCAAAAACAAAATATCTGTTCGGGAAAGTCACTATGTATCCTAATTATTCGCGAGAATGTCGTAATTTGCTGTTATATTTCCTGCATAAGTATTTTCCTGATGAAGATTGCCTTGTCAGGCCGATAGAACCGCTTAAGACCGATACCGACTTGAAAGAGGTGTCGTCGATAGTGTCGGGAGATAATTTCAAATCGGATTATCTGAAAGTAAACCAGTTCATACGCAAGCACGGATATAATATTCCGCCACTTGTCAATGCCTATATGAGTTTGTCGCCGACAATGCGCATGTTTGGAACAGCAATAAATCATGAATTCGGAGAGGTTGAGGAAAGTGGCATATTTTTGTCGATAGATGAAATATCAGAGGAGAAGAAAAATAGGCACATCAGTTCGTTTGACAGTAGCGAGACTGTATTGCAGATGCTGAATTCGGACGTAAGGCAACATTTATGAAAGACATGAAAACAATTATGCGAGTCTTGGCGGCCGTGCTGCTATCGGGCGTGTTTATGACTGCCAATGCTGAGTATGAACTTGATTGCAGTGCATCGTTGACAGCCAATGCCGGGAGTGGTGATTTTGCTCCTACCTATATGTCGTCGAACGTGCATGGAGTGTTGACTCAGCCATATTCTACGTTGCTGAGGGCTTCGATATCAAGAGAAATGGATTATGACAAGCGTTTCAGCTATGGTTTTGGTGCCGACGTGATAGGCGGATATGCTTCAAAGACCGATTATTTGCAATATAATGGCGGTGATGCTTCGTGGCATGCGCATTCCGAAGGTCCGGCTCCCATTTGGCTGCAACAGTTGTATGCCGAGCTGAAGTACAGGGGGGTATATCTCACGTTAGGCATGAAGGAATGGGGTTCGGTGCTGCTTAATAATTCATTGAGCAGTGGTGACTTGACCTTCTCGGGCAATTCACGGCCAATTCCCGAAGCAAGGATAGGATTTTTTGACTTTGAGGACATCCCGTTTACCAACGGATGGGTGCAGATAAGGGGAGCATTGAGCTACGGAATAAATATGGACGATGAGTGGCTTGAGAATCATTATAATTACAAGTCGTCATTTATAACTACTGATTCGTGGTACAATTATAAATATGTGCATTTCCGCACAAATCCAGATAAACCGTTCTCGTTCCTTGTGGGAATGCAGGCTGCATGTCAGTTTGGTGGAACGTATAAAGAGTATGATAACGGGAATCTTGTCAATACCGTAGATGGAAAGTTAAAAGTGAAAGACTTTTTATATGCGTTGATTCCCATGCAGCAGGGCGGCTCGAGCTATTACGAGGGCAACCATGTGGGGTCATGGGACGTAATGGGTCGTTACCGTCTGAAAGACGGAAAGGAAATAAAGGCATATTACCAATCACTGTGGGAAGACGGTTCAGGGATCGGGAAAATGAACGGTTTTGACGGTTTGTATGGCTTGGAATTCAAGAATAACAAGGATTGGATAGTTGATGGCGTTGTATTGGAGTATATAGACTTTACCAATCAGAGTGGACCTCTGCATTGGGCTCCGGGCGATTTTGACGACGGCTATCTCATTCCGACTCCGGCTACTGGTGCCGATGATTATTATAACAATTATTTTTATAACGGATACACACGTTATGGAATGTCGATAGGTACGCCGTTTGTCAAGTCGGTGATTTATAATACCGACGGGTATATGCGAATTATCGATAACAGGATAAGAGGGTTCCATTTGGGTGTATCGGGGCATCCGTTTGACGGATTCTCTTACAGGCTGCTTGCGTCATATAGGAAGTCGTGGGGCTCTTCGATGGTGCCGTCGATCGAAAAGGCCCACACCACATCGATGCTGGTTGAGGGAGTATACGACTTCAAAGCAATTCCGGGATTGCGGGTGAAAGGCCAGTTTGCCTTTGATTCGGGAGATTTATATGGTAATAACATTGGAGCATTGCTATCTGTAAGTTATAGTGGATTGTTGAAGATGTGATTGTTTTGTGTAATGAAGTAAAAAAGAAACAAAGTCATGATAAAGCATGTATCAATCATAACCGTATTGCTTATCCTGTTTTCGGGCATGTTGCCGTCATGCACTCAAAATGACGGTAACATAGGGGACTGGTTCGGGCATTGGAAACTGTTGTCGATTACTGTCGATGGTATAGAAAGTTCTGAGTATGAAGGCAACATATTTTTCTCATTCCAGTCGTCGGTGTTCTGTCAGATAAAGGTCAGTCCTGACAATCATGGTGGCGATCATAAGTTTGCCAATTTTAAGGATAATGGCGAATATATAACCGTGACTTTCAGCACCGAGCGTTATAGGCCTTTTGAGGAAACGTTGATGAAAATGGGAGAGAACGTGTTGCATGTCGATTTTCTTGACGGGAATGACATGCAGCTCTCAATGAATACCGATACCGGGAGCAAGGTGGTGTTTAAATTGAAAAAGTGGTGATTAAGGCCACTTTTTTTGTAGTCAGGCGATGTAATGCCGTGGATATTTTTATTTCATGTTCAAAGCTTCCATGAATCGTTTTACTACTTCCGGCTTGCCTGTGTGCTTGCCCGTGTCTTCACTCAACTTGCAAGTATCGTTATAGAACGACCATGATTCTGTGATTTTTGCCGCAATGAGTTTGATGACGATGTTCAAAGGTTTTACGCCGTCAAAATCGTTGGTGAAGTGGGTTCCTATTCCAAACGAAGGCATGCAGAAATCTTTGGCATATCGTTGTATCTCAATGGCACTGTCGGTGTCGAGGGCGTTGCTGAATATTATTTGTTTTGTCTTAGGGTCGATACCCAACGAACGGTATTTCTCTACAATTCTCATCAGTTGGTCGTAATTGTCTCCGCTGTCAATGCGCAAACCTTTGAACAAGTTAGCAAAATCTTCCGAGAAGTTCAGACTGAAGATGTCCCATCCGAAACTGTCGTACAAGAATGTGCCGAGTGCTCCGCGGAATGTGTTGCGCCATGAATTCATGGCTATGTGGTTGGCCATTTGTGGGCCATACATGCCACCTATCGCGCATACAAACTCGTGTGCCATCGTTCCTATAGGCAATAGGTCGTATTTCATTGCCAGATATATGTTGCTTGTGCCGACGAAGCGGCCTTCCCATGTCTTGCTTTGGTAACAGTCTTTCATTGCCCTGACTACTGTGTCTTCGGCTTCAAACGAAGCCCTGCGGCGTGTGCCGAAATCGCTGTATATGCATCCGGCATCAAGCAGACGGCGTGCCTTGTCGCATGTTTTTTTGTAATAGGCAGAGTAGTCGAGATGCTCGGCTTGGCCTGTCATTATATAGTATAATTCGGAGATTATGGCAAGGATTTTTACTTCAAGTAGTATCGTGTCGGCCCAGCTTCCCTCTATCGACACATGCAAGTGTCCTTCATCGTCTTGCCATGTTTTTACCCATTTGCGATGGAAACGATATCCTTTTAAGTAATTATAAAACCAGCCTGGGATGTAGTTGCATCGATACTTCATGAAGTCTATTTCATCGTCGGTGATGACGATTGATTCAAGCATGGCAATCTGCTCGGCCAGTGCCTCGGCAAATCCTGCCGGGTAGACGGTGTTGTCCCTGTCGGTGAACGTGTATTTGACTTGCGCCCTTGGGAAATTGTCTATCACAGCGCAGCACATCGTGAATTTATATAAATCGTCGTCGGTGAAATGCTTTATAATCTGTTTCATGAATTGATGTTAGTTATAATAGGTAATGTGCCAATGAATCCCCGTGCAGTAGTCGCAGGAATATATTTCTTGTAAAATTAAGAAACTGTTTTGAAATTTTCCATAAAAATTTTGTGCAATGAGAAATTAAAGCTCTTTTATTCATGATTTGAACGTCTTTCATGTCTTAAAAATGGATTCCGATCAAAATATTTTCAGAATTTCATCGCGATTAGAGTATCTTGTGATATTATAAGCCCGAAGAAACTTCGGCAACGTTGTCCTTCATGGTTGGCCGCCATATTAAAATGCATGCATAAGCGGTTTAATTACAGCATAATGTATTCAATTATAATTAAAAATCATCGAGATGAAAAAGAACAGGAAAAGACAAGAGACAACGTTGGAGAATGCAATTAATTTTGTTGATAAGCACATAAAGGCTGACATAAGGCGGTTGGAGATGCTTGTGAGCTACTTGGAACGCAATTGTGTATTTTATATGGGGCTTGACGAGAATGAGGCACAAGTGCGTGAAGATGGCGGCATGTCGTTCTGCAAGTTCATGCAAGGCGCGATAAATCAATTGAAAGGCATGGGTCGCTATCGAACGGCCGAGACGTACGAGGCCACATTGAAAAGTTTCATGCGTTTTCGAAAAGGGAAGGACTTGTCGTGCAGCGATATTAATTCTGACTTGATGCTTATGTATGAGGCTTATTTGATTCATACGAAAGGACTAGTAAAGAACAGCAGTTCGTTTTACATGCGCATTCTTAGGGCTGTTTATAACAGAGCCGTCGAGCGAAAGTTGGTAGTGCAACAATATCCGTTCAGGCATGTCTACACAGGGGTCGATAAGACTGAGAAAAGGGCTGTGTCGTTGAATGAAATAAGGAGCATAAAGAGCCTTGACTTGTCGGCTAAGCCACGCATGGACTTTGCTCGTGATATGTTCCTGCTGTCGTTTTATACTCGTGGAATGTCGTTTATCGACATGGCGTTTTTAAAGAAATCCAATCTCGTAAATGGGATGCTGTCTTACCGAAGGCACAAGACGGGGCAGCAGTTGACAATCAAGTGGGAACAGTGCATGCAGGCTATCGTCAAGAAATACAGTAGGGAAGCATCGGTATACTTGCTTCCGATAATAAAAAGCATACATACGGATGAGCGCAAGCAGTATATATATGCCGCACACAACATAAACCGGAATTTGAAGCTGATAGGGCAGCGGCTCGGATTGTCGGTTTCGTTGACGATGTACGTTGCTCGGCATTTATGGGCGAGCATTGCCAAAAGCAAGAATGTCCCGGTGTCGGTAATCAGCGAAGGCATGGGGCATGACTCTGAGTCGACGACCCAGATTTATCTGTCGTCGTTCGACAACATGGTGATAAACGAGGCCAACAGCATGATTCTTGCCTGTATATGAATTCCCATCATGGCTGTCGGGAGCGATGTAGTTGCAGGCCAACATTGGAGGGTGTAAACCCAGATATCCTTTTTGGCATGTGTAATCAATCTTTGACGGGGTATCGGATGAAAATTCTGATGCCCCTTAGAAGTTGAGAAATTGTATTTTTCTGAAATTTGAGGTAACTTAGTGCTAATTATTGAAAATGCTTAATTTCCTTGTGTTTATGTATGGTATAAGGATTCTTTTGACAGTAGCTGTCATGTTTTGCGGCATTGGTTCTGTAATGTCAGCAGTAACAGGAGAGGTAAATAAGGAAACATTTGTTTTTGCAATTGAAGATGGCGACACGCTGCGCATGGATAAGTATAGCGACGTTGCGCCGGAGGGCGGTGAGCCTCGTCCTGTAGTCCTTTTTGCATTCGGTGGCGGATTCAAGGGAGGGGATCGTGCCACTCCGTCTTATGTCGACTTTTTCCATAAATTGGTGAAGCATGGCTATACGGTTGTTTCGACCGATTACAGGACAACGTTGGCTTCGCTGGTTCCTGAGCAGATTGGTAGTGCCGAGACTTTTGTCTCGCTTCTTCAAGAAGCTATTGCAACAGCCACGGTAGATTTCTGCAGGGCTACTCGCTTCGTGTTAGAACACAGTGAGTCATGGCATATAGCTCCTGACAGGATCGTAGCTTGTGGCTCAAGTGCCGGAGCTGTCACTGTCCTTCAAGCCGAATACTCGCTTTGCCAGCCAGACAATCCTGTGCGAAAACTGTTGCCCGATGATTTTCGATATGCGGGTATCATTTCATTTGCCGGTGCCATAGCCTCAGCCGGACAACCTGAATGGGAGCAAGCGCCTTGCCCTATCTTGTTGTTTCATGGCGATGCCGATAGGATTGTTCCATACGATAAAGCTGTGTTTGATGGTGTGGGCCTCTGGGGTTCTTATTCTATTTGCCAGACTCTTGACCGTGAGAATCTTCCGCATGTGTTTTATTCGGTGAATCAAGCCGAACATGAAATGGCCGAGCGTCCCATGCGCGAGAACTTATGGGAAATTCTGGCATTCCTTTCACGTCTGAATGATGAGAGTCCGATGTGCATCCGTCACATAAAGGAACAGACAAAAGGCATGGAGATACCTGCGCCTAAATATTCATTGGAAGAGTACATCAAAGCCAATTTGTAATCGGCAAATTGATATGCGTTAATGCAACGTAGGTGTTGTATATTGTCTTTATATGATTTCGATAAATGATGGGTGCATCGAATCAATATATTAATTACAACCGCTTCGTAAAGGAATTAAAGTTATTTTTCGGCTAAATGAATAATCTGTCATCGTTTGACAACATGGTGATTAATGAAGCCAACAGCATGGTACTCGTCTGTATCTGAATCCGCTTGCCGATTCCATCAGTAGATATGATCACAGGTTCACATTGACTGGATGGGAGACTTTTTGGCGTATGTTGTTAATGTTTTGAAATGGTATCAGATAAGTTTCTAATGCCACTTAAAAATTGCGAAATTGTATTTTTTTGTAATTTGAGGAAACGTAGTGCAATTATTGGGATTATTTAATCTTTTTTGTTTTTATGTGTTATGTAAGAATTCTTTTGATAGTTGTCGTCGTGTTTTGCGGCATTACTTTTTCCAAATGTTGCGGACATACGATTGTATTCGTTAGCTTGCTTTCCATTCACTTCCACACCTTTCCCAAAGCGATAACATATAGCTAATCTACGACATATATCACTTTTTATTTCATCATTAATCATATATTCCCCATGAAGAGCTTGCTTAAATAATTCCACAGCTCGAGCATAGTTTTGATGAACCAATGTCCCTTCGTATAAATCGCAGCCTAAACGGTATTGAGCTATTCCACAACCAGAAGCTGCGCATTCTTCCAATAATTTATAAGCCATTTCATAGTTTTTGGCAACGCCCTTGCCTTTACGAAGCATTTCAGATTGTCTGAACTTACATATAGGATTAGTTTCAGCCCCCTTCTTAAATATATCATAGGCTTTCTCATAAGATTGGTCAGTACCTATCCCGTTATAATATGCGTCACCAAGATTGTTGCATACAGACATAATGCCTTTTTCATATCCGGAAAGTAGAGCTTGATAACTTTTCTTAAAATCACCTTTTAAATTATAAGCAGTTGCAAGATTCAGATATGACTCAAAATATCCTAGGTCTATGGCTTCATTAGAGTATGATATAGCCTTTTCTAAATCAATTTTATCCCCATTTAAATAACAATTAGCAATTTGATGAGTGACCAAGCCAGCAGGTTTGATATTTGCTTCCCAATATTCCTTGACTTTGAAAAAATATTCTAACGATTTTACAAAATCAGGTTTTCCGGTTACCAATCCTCGTTTATAGTACGATCCTATGTTAAATGTAGAAATTGGGTCACCAAGTTCACTGGCCTTGGAATACATTTGAAATGCCTTGCTATAATTAATGTTTATGCCATAACCGCCATTCTCATATATGTGTGCAAGACATTGGTAGGCTGGCATAAAATCCGACTGTTTTTCTATTGCTTTCAAGAAATTTTTTTCTGCCTCAGCATAATCTATTTTGGTTGCAATTCCTTTGTAGTAATAAAATCCTAAATTGTAAAGTGCTAAAATATCTCCCAAATTGGCAGCTTTTTTAAAAAGAACAAATGCTTTGCTTGTATTGCGAGCTACGCCATCGGCGCGGTCATAACAACTTCCCAAAGAAACTATAGCCATTGCGTCATTACCTTTTGCTGCTAACGTTTCAAGTTCTTGAGACCAGTGCTTATATATGTCATAATAGAATGTATATTGTGCATTGCTTCTATTACATGTTATTATTATTGCTATGGCAAAGACTAAGAATATTTTTAATGTTCTGTTCATAGAATATGTAATCTGATTTAAAGTTGTAATTATTTTCATTTTAGATAGTTTTTATGATATTATGAATGTTCTTTATAATTCAAATGCACGAAAGATTGTCAAAAACAAATTTATGTAATTATTCTGTATTATTGGCGAGTTTGACAAGGATTTGAGTATTTTTAGTGGTGGTTTTCAAAAAACTCTGGTCGGCTTTAGATCGGCAAGGACGGTTCAAGTGGAAGTGTTGCCTAAGTAGATATGCCTCGACATTGCCTTGTACCAACAGGGAATATCCGCTGACCCGATATCGTGGGTACGCAGGGAGCAGGAAACAAAAAATCCCTGGCAGCAGCGCTGTCAGGGATGCTCCTTGATTATTTTTGGTGATCCGCTTGGGGCTCGAACCCAAGACCCCATCCTTAAAAGGGATGTGCTCTACCAGCTGAGCTAGCGAATCTCCTTAAAAGCGATGCAAAGGTAGGGCTTTTTTTTGAATGTGCAAAATTTTAGGGCATTTTTTTGCTTTAAAACATGTTTTTTGTGCGTTTTTTTGTGCTTTTCGAGGATTTCATGAAGAAATGTTGCGTGTAAAAATGTGTTTTAACAACCTGTAGAGATGTGAAAGAGTGCGTTTAAAAACAGGCTATGTTGATACTTGGAATTTGTTCAATGCTATAATCTTGTGGGCGCGCTACGTTAAGACGGCTATATGAACAAAGCGTCACCCGACAAAAAGAGGATGTATCCACCCATGTGTGTGGGATACATCCTCTAAAGTCTTTTTCAATACATGCAAGGCGCGTTGTCATTCACCTTTTGTGCGGTCATATTCATCGGCTATCTTCTTTGCTATGGCTGCCATTTCATCGGCCGGCAGTGTCAGTTTGTGTGCAAAGTCCATGTCTCCTTCATGAGTGATTGGGATGAGGTGAATGTGTGCGTGCGGTACTTCAAGTCCTAACACGGCAACACCTATTTTTCTGCAATCGATGACACGCTTCATGCACCTTGCCACACGGCGTGCAAATGTAGTGAGCCCGGCATATTCTTCTTCGTCCATTTCAAACAAGTAATCGATCTCGTGTTTAGGCACGATTAGAGTGTGACCCGGCTGAACAGGATTTATGTCGAGAAATGCAAAGTACTTCTCGGTTTCGGCTACTTTATAGCATGGAATTTCGCCTGCGATGATTTTGCTGAAAATTGAAGCCATTTTATGATTGTTTTTTGCGTCAAATTTCGATTTTGATAATTTCAAACGACATAACTCCCGACGGGACTTTGATGTCTACGGTGTCACCTACTTTGTGCCCCATCAATCCCTTTGCGATAGGGGTGCTTGAAGCTATTTTCATTTGTTTCAAGTTGGCTTCGCTATCGGCAACGATTGTGTATTTTAATGTCGCTCCTGTCTTTATGTTTTTGATGGTAACGGTATTCAAGAGCTGGACTTCGTCGGTGTTTAATTTGCTTTCATCAATGATTCGGGCATTTGCAACAAGGTCTTTGAGTTGAGATATTTTCATTTCAAGCATACCTTGAGCTTCTTTTGCTGCATCATATTCGGCATTTTCAGAAAGGTCACCTTTGTCGCGAGCTTCAGCGATAGCACGGGAAATTTCAGGACGCTTAACATTTTCCAAGTAAGCGATCTCTTCCATTTTCTTTTTGTATCCTTCTTTTGTCATGTAGCTGATAGCCATGGTAAAAAATATTTAGAATGTTAGTAAAAAATAAAAGAATCTCCACTTGCATCGGCAGAGACCCCCTTTTAGGTTTTAATTGTAAATCTTTGTCACAAAGATAGAAACATTTTTCTGGAACAACAAATTTTATATAATATTTAATCCTAATTTAGGTATCACAATAAATTTTAGTCATTGACGTGTCATGCGTTTAAGATTGAAAATTCCGAATGATGTCGCGGCGGTTACTGTAATTACAGTTATGTACTGGAGACCTGTTTCCATTCCGGCAAAAGCTGCCGATGCAACGATTATTGCGTAGACGGTCGATATTATTGCCGTTTTGTGCAATGAGAGCTTGAATAGCCGTGCATACACTATTCCGACAGTGATGGTGTAGAGGATGTACCACACAATGTAAGACAGTCCGAGGCCTTGAAGCCCGCCGAAATGGTAGAATGTGATATTGAGCAAGATTCCTGCGGCGGCACTTATGCTTTCGGTTGCAAGAAAAAACTTGCCTTTTCCCTTGGCGATCATCACGAATGCCATGCACCAAGACACGCTTTGGAATACTATGCCTATGCTGGCAAGCGAAATGTAAGGAATAATCGCGTGGAATGCAGGGGAGTATAGCAGGCTTATTATTAGCTCACGGAAGAGCAAGAACAAAGCGATTACCGGAGCGAGGATAGACAATGTGATGTTTATTTCCTGACTGACGAATAGTTGCGTTTTGAGGCGACTGTGAGCCACACGCGACAGGCGTGGGTAATATTCCATTCCTATGGCCGAGAATATGATTGCAGCGTAGCGGTTGACGAGTGTGTATCCGGCCTGGTAGTATCCGACTGTTTCAGTGCCTGAAGTGTGATTAAGATATGTTATGAACAAAAATGAAGATAAAAGGGACAGGAAGCTGCTAACGGTCATGAAGAAACCGAGTTTCACGAATCCTGCTCCACGCTTCATGACTTCTCGTGCAGGCAAGGAGACTTTCATGCCGGCGTAGTCTTTGTTTCTTAATTTCCATGCAAAAAATGCCGTTGCGGCAGAATAGGCCAAAATCGACGGTATTATGCTGTCCTCGCGTAAGAAATAGAATAGCGGGATAGAGACGGCCAATCCCGTGACAGTTCCCCAAAGGCTTGTCTCGGCAAGACGTTTTAATTTGCCGGTGCCTTGTAGAATCGATTGCTCGCAGTTTACGACTGAGGCAAACATGATTGCCGTTGATAACACCATGAACCCTATGGAGTGCTCCCTGTCGCCGAATGTCCACAAGCTCAAAAGCGGAGAAGCAACGAGGGTGATGAAAGCTGCGATTATCCCGAGCGCCCACGTCCAACGCCTTACAACAGCAATAACCTCGGCTATGTGTGTTCTTGAACCTTTGTCGTTGGCAATGGAAATGTCACGTATGCTGCTGCTGCGTATTCCAAGGTTGGCAATGTTGTTTATCATATCAATGGCCGTATTGTACAGGCCAAATAGCCCGATACCGGCTGGACCAATCCAAATGGCGACAAGTTTGGTGCGTATGATTGAACAGATTATCGACATTACCTGTACTCCGCCAAACAGGCTCATGGCGCGAAGCACGCCTTTTGATATTGCATTCTTGTCGTTGGCCATCAGATTTCGATAGAGTAGGTGTTGTAAACTACGCCTCTTCCGCCCATGCCGTCCTTTTGCATCACAAGTCCTTCGTTAAGGAACTTCCCTCCTTGCTCGTTTGATATTCCAAAGTCAAAATAGTCAATGTCGTCATTGTCGATGTGGCTTATGATGTGTTCGAATACGAGAGGCAGAATTTTTTTCTTTTTCCCTTCATAAGAGGCTGCAATGTATTGAGCATGAATGACATGTCGTGAATAGTATAGGACAGTGCCGCCGAGCATTTGCTCGCCAAGCATGGCCGCATACAGTTTTATGTTCTCAGGGAATCGCGATGCGAGCAGTTTTATTTCGTCGATGTCATGTACGGGCTTTGTCATGTATTTCGATTGAAGCAGGTCGGCCAGTATGTACCAGAATGATTCGAAGTCGTCAGATTCGGTCACAGTGACACCTGATGCCTTGGCTGCCTTGATGGCCCTGCGGGCATTTTCATCAAATCTCAAGGCATTTTTAATCGGGATAGTCGATGAGATGTTTGACTCGATTAATTTCCCTTCATGCCTGAATATGGTATACAAATCTTCTTGTGCAGGGTAGCTGTGGTATATGTATGGTACCGGTTTGTAAATGAGCCTGTTTATTCCGTCAGATTTCAATAAGATGGTCATTTCTTGCCATATTGACAACATAGTCATTATGTCGAAATGTTTTACAGGCACCAGCCAGCTGCCATATGTGAGACCTTTGTGGGAAAACAGGGTGTCGCCATCACGATTGGCCGGGAGCACGCCGATTATTTTATCGTTTTTTAGTGCAACGAGCGAATAGTCGTGGAAACGGTCGCTGTGATAATCCATGTAGCCACGCATGTGCAGGAAAGTGGCATTTTTTGTGTTTGCCACGAATCTGTCCCAATCCGGAGCCATGTCGGGCGAATATCTGACTATTTTTATAGTGCTATTTCCCATTTTGCAGTAGAATTATTTAACCCATTGTTCCGGGTCGAGTTTTTCTCTCTCCCTGCGTACCTCGAAGTGCAGTATTGTGCGGTTGCCATCCTCGGGGTCGGAATATATTTTACCGATAGGTTGGCCTGCCTTTATTTCATCGCCTGTGCGTACATATATGTCGCTCAAGTTGACATATATGGACAGGTATTTGCCATGCCTCAGCATAACGACTGTGTTGTAACCGTCTTGTGGGAATACGGCCGAAACCTTTCCGTCAAATATGGCACGGGCAACGGCTCCCGGTTGAGCTTCAATGTCGATTCCGTTGTTGTTTACTTGGACATATTTCAATTGAGGGTGGCGGTGCTTGCCGAAAGATTGCACGATTTTGTAATTTCCTTGTACCGGGAACAGCAATTGACCCTTGTTGCTTTCGAAACTTCCTGCCAACTTCCGTTCGGGTTCCGACATGGCGTATCCCGGTTCGGGAGTAGACGGCTCCCGCTTGACGGGAGGTTGAGGCTCTTCTTTCAAGCTGTCTTTTTGCCGCTCGCGTTCGAGTTGTTCCCTGCGACGGCGTTCCTCGGCAGCTCGACGCTCGGCGGCACGACGTTCCTCTTCGGCAATCAGACGGTCGAGTTCTCGGTCGAGGGCATCGGCTTTGCGTTGTTGCTCGGCAAGTATTGAACGAAGAATTTTGTCTTGTTTGCGCAAGTCATTGACAACTGTGCTTTGTTGCGATTTTTTCCCTTCAAGGTCGAGTCTTGCCCGTTGCAGTTGTGCCAGATTCTCGGATTTTTGTGATTTCATTTCAGCGAGTTTCGCCTTTTGCTGCTTAAGTTTTTCGGCTTCGGCTTGTATCTCATTTGAATGGCTTTCGCGCCATTTTGAGAATTGTTTCAAGTATCGCATTCGCCTGTATGCCTCATGGAGGGAATTGGATGAGAACAGAAATATCAACCTGTCGAAAGACGATGAATGAGAGTGCATCTTGCGTATGGCTTGTGCATAAGATGCTCGTAACGATTCCAATTTCTCGGTCATCGTGTCGATTGAATCGTTTAGAATCTTGATGTTGTTGTCGATGGCATTGATTTGGGCTTGCAGGGATTTTATCTCCTTTTCTTGCTTTCGTATGTCGGCCTCGATTGATTGCAGATCGTTTAACGAGCGTTTTATTTTTTTGCTGTTGTCGTTGATTTGAGATGATGTTCGCTCTATTTCTTCTTGAGCCTGCTGCTTTTGTCTTCTCACATCGCCAACTTTGCTGCTTTGGGCAAATGAGGATGCAAAGCAGCTTAAAATGGTGAATAATATTATGACGAACGTAGATTTCATAAGCTGGTGAGATGATTAAAATTCATTACTTAGTTGCATCAGCAGCATGTCGCCAGGGATGCGTGCATATCCTTTAAATGAAGGAGGAGTGTCGTTGAAGTCGCCATTCAGCTCGATGCGTTCGGGCGTGAAATCGGTCTGAATGGCAAGATTGGAATTCTCAAAGCGCGAAACAAGGTTGATGCTTGTGGCCATTGTCATGTCATCGATGATGATGTGGCCTGAATATGCAACTTTGTATATTGTGCTTTCACTGCCGCTGCTTACTGAAAATCCTGTTAGCAGGTTGCTGCCATTGACAGTAAAAGAATATTTGGCACCGAGTGGCATGTTTAGTGGAGAAAATTCAAAATTGCCCGAATTGTCAAGTGGCGAGAACGACATGTGTTCTATGTCGCGAGCATCGCATGTTCCTTTGTATATGTCGAAAGCCCTGCAAAGGAATATGTCTTGCAGAGCCGTAATGTTTACCGGGAATCCTGCAGTGAACATCGACAACTCTTCGGCAATGAAGCACTTGTTCATCTTGTCGATTATGTACAGGCTGTCGCTGGTCATGTATATTCGTCCGGCTTCTATGCCGAGGGCCGGACGCAATGATATTGCTATGTACTTGTCTTTTACCATTCTCAGTTGCATGGATGCCGAGAACGATTCTTTTTCGCTTGTCAATTTAAATTTCCCTTTGGCCGAAAACGATTTCCATTTGCCGAATTTGTCAACAACCGATGCGTATCGCAATTCTGGCCGGCGATTGTCGGTCAGGTAATCGGCTGTGCGGTATCCGTTGCCGGTTGTGCGGCAAGCGGCAAGCAGAGTGGACAATATGATTATCGTGATTGGCAATATGTATTTTGTTGGTCCGGGCATGATTTAAATTGTCACTTTTTGACGAAAGATAAAGGGCTGGTTGCCAATCTTACTCTATGAAATAGGTCTTGTACTTCACTTTGCGTTGCAGAATGTCGGATTCCGGGTCAAGTTTCAAAGCCTTTTCCCAGTTTTCGACAGCTTTTTCAAATTGCCCGTTCATGAACAGGATGTCACCATAGTGTTCAAGAATTTCAGCCGACTCCTCTTCACTGTTCTTGATGGCGTTTTCAATGTAGGCAAGAGCCAACTTGTATTCTTTTTTCTTGAAGAATACCCATGCGTAGGTGTCAAGGAAAATCGGATTTTCGGGGTCATCCTTTACTGCTATCGCACTTAACTTTTCGGCACGGTCGAGATCCTTGTCGGATACCGACAGGAAGTAAGCATAATTGTTCATTATGCTTGTGTTTCCGGGATACAACTTCAAGGATTCTTCGTAAGTGTCGAATGCCTTTAGCGTGTCGCCCATTGAATAATATACGTCGGCCATGCCTCCTATGATGTTGGAGCGCATGACATAATCGGTGGAGTCGGCAATTTCAAGAGCCTTGTTGTAGGTCTTGAGCGCTTTGTCATATTCTTTCATTTGGTAATAGGCCGGAGCTATATACTGATATAAATCCATGTCATCGGGATTGTATTCCAATGCCTTTTGCGCTGCATTAACTGCTTGTTGGAAGTTTTCTGTCATCAGATATAGCATGACGAGTTTTTTCCATGCGTTTGGGTTGGCCGGGTCGATGTCGGTGACATAGGCAAGCTGCTCGGCTGCTTTGGCATATTCGCCCTTGGTGGCGAAATATTGGCTATACAGGTCGTGTATCGTGCTTTCATGCGGATGCTGGGCTATGAGGACCGAGAACAGGTTGTCGATGCGTTGCGAAGAATCCCTTTCGGCAAGCAGCTGCTTTATGTAATCGGTCAATACGGCAACCTTGTTGTTGACATCCAAGTCTTTGCTTACAAGTGCTTGATATATTTGCTTGTCATAGTTTATGGAATCCCCGTTCATATAATATATCTGCGCCTTGGTGAGATATGTCATTCCGTTTTCGGGGTCAAGTTTTTGAGCTTTGTCTATATAGTAGAATGCGCTGTCTTGGTTGTCGAGCTGCATGAATATGTTGCCCATGAGCAAGTTGTAGGAAGCATTGTCGGGTGCTGATGCAAGCAGGGCGCGCCCTTCGTTTATGGTTCCGGTCGTGTCATTGAGTGCAAACAGATAGTTTATTTTGCGCAAAGACAATCCCATCGATTTACCTTCTATGTATTCTATAGTGTCGTAGGTGGCTATTGCTTTGCGGAAATCGTCGTTCCTTGCATAGCATTCGGCCAACAGAGTCTTGGCCTCGATTTTGTCGGGGAACACTTCGGTTATCTTTTCCCATGCTTTGAGCGATTCGGCGCGTTTGCCAAGCTGGCCGGCCACGGTTGCGTATATCACGGCTTCGTCGTAGTCTTCGGGATGCTCGTTGAAATGCTTTTTCATCATTTCAAGTCCTGTATCGCTCATTTCTTTTGTGCCGTCGTTCATGCTTATGTAACAGAATCCGAGGTAGAACGATATGGCACTGTCGTCGGGATTGATGTGGTAGGCATGTCGGAGCAGGTCGAAAAACGCATCGATGTTGCTCTTTTGCTTTTGGTTGAGGGCTTCAAAGAAAATATATGATGCTTTGCGTTGGTTCTCGGGCGATGTTGCCGTGTTTTTATCTTTTTTTGCGGCAAATGAGTCTATTCCCGAAGTTATAAGCAAAGCAAGGAGGATTGTGATGCTTAGTATGTTCTTTAAGAAATATTTCACGATTGACAAGGTTGAATTTGATGTGTTACGATAAGTGTGTTGAGGAAATGCGTGGTTATTTCGTTCCTGTGTGGCCGAATCCACCGGCTCCGCGCTCGGTCGTGTCGAGATTGTCGGTTACATTCCATGTGGCTCGGCTGTGACTTGCTATGACCATCTGGCATATCCTTTCGCCATTGTTTATTATGAATGGAGTATCGGACAAGTTTACAAGTATGACCTTTATCTCTCCACGGTAATCAGAGTCTATCGTTCCGGGAGAATTGAGCACGGTGATGCCGTGTTTTGCCGCAAGTCCGCTTCGAGGCCTTATTTGGCACTCATATCCTTCGGGCAATGCGATGTATATCCCCGTAGGTACCATGACTCGTTCCAAGGGTTTAATTTCTACGGGATTGTCAAGGAAAGCCCGTAGGTCCATTCCGGCACTTCCGATGGTTTCATAGCTTGGTAGCGGATTGGTCGATTTGTTTATTATGTCTACTGTGATTTTATCCATTCTGTAACTATATGGTTGTAATTTGGTGCGAAATTAACGAAAACTCACCGAATTACGGTAATTAAATATATTAAAATTGACAAATATGTTTTGTCGTGTTGCTTGTTTGTCGTGTTGCTTTTTTTAGTATCTTCGCAATAATGCCGGCGATGATGTCCTGCATGATATTTGACAAACGCGACAAAATAACATATCCCAATGTGTCAAAAAACTCATATAGGCCGAGACGGAATAATGGATTGGAACCGCCTTATCTGTGGCAAACGTCTTGGATTGGAATACTATACCGACAAGAAAGAAAGTGTGCGCAGCGATTTTCAGCGAGATTATGACCGGCTTGTGTTTTCATCTCCTTTCCGAAGATTGCAGAACAAGACGCAGGTATTCCCTTTGCCCGGAAGTATATTTGTGCATAACAGACTGACGCATAGCCTTGAAGTCTCGAGCGTGGGAAAGTCGTTGGCAAGCGAGGTAGCTCGCAGGCTCAGGGCTAAATACTCCGGAGAACCGTGGGTCAAGAAGTTTCATAATATCGAGGAGATCGTGGCTGCGGCATGTCTTGCGCATGACCTTGGCAATCCGCCGTTCGGACATTCGGGAGAGAAGTCGATAAGCGCCTTTTTCAATGAAGGTGAAGGAATGGTTTTCAAAAATCAGTTGACACGTCGGCAATGGGACGATCTGATTCATTTCGAGGGAAATGCCAATTCGTTCAGGCTGCTTGTGCACCAATTTAAAGGACGGCGTCCCGGAGGTTTCGCCATGACCTACTCGATGCTTGCTTCGATAGTCAAGTATCCGTATTCGTCTTCCAAATGCAGCGCGAACGGGAAATTTGGATTCTTTACAACAGAACAGGAGCTTTTTGAGCGAGTTGCCGGGGAAGTGGGGCTGTTGAAATTGGAAGAGGAAAAATATTGCCGACATCCGCTTGTTTACATTGTAGAGGCCGCCGATGACATTTGTTATCAGATAATGGATATAGAGGATGCACACAAGTTGAAGATTCTTGATACCGATGAGGTGCTGAACTTGCTTCTGCAATTCTTTGACGAGTCGCAGGCGCGTCACATAAAGGAAGTGATGTCGCATGTTGATGACAAGAATGAAAAAATCGTTTATTTGCGTTCTTGCATAATAGGGGAATTGGTTAATGAATGCTCCAATATATTTGTTGACCATGAAGAAGAGATTCTGCGTGGAAAATTTGACGGTTGCCTTATCGACCATTTGTCGGAAAGAGCTAACAGGGCTTATCGCAGTTGCTCTGACCTGGCTTATGCCAAAATTTACAGGGCAAATGATGTCGTGGATGTGGATATTGCAGGACATCAAATCATTACTGAATTACTGAAGAGATTGACGGGAGCGGTATTGCATCCCGATAGGACTTATTCGCAATTGTTGTTGAACAAGTTCCCGCAGCAATATGACGTGTATGCCCCAACGTTGTTTGAGAAGATACAGGCAGTCATTGACCATATAAGCGGCATGACCGATGTGTATGCCTTGGATTTATATCGTAAATTGAACGGGATGAGCTTGCCGGCTGTGTGATGTCGGAACAGTTTTTTGTACATCCTGCTGGATAATTGTAAAAATGTCATATTGGTATTAATATAATTAAGGTGACAGTTTTGGCAAAGGCAAAAAATAATTCTGTTTGTTTTGCCAGTGTTACCAACTTTCGCTATATTTGCAGCGTCTTTCAACAAAAGATATTTAGTAGTAAATATTTGGAATCAGGTGAAAATCCTGAGCAGTACTCGCTGCCGTAACTCCAAATGAAATGCCTGAGGGCAGTCACTGCATGTGATGAAGCATGTGGGAAGGCTGGTCAAAGAAACAGGGGAGGAGCCGGAATACAGGTTGGAAGGTGGAAAAAGAGAATTATTGACCGCGAGATGTCCTGAAATTGTGATTCAATTGAGGGCGATCGGCATAAACTCAATGTAAATGAAGAAATTAATTTTTGCTGCGCTTGCTTGTGCGGCATTATCGGGCAACAACATGTCGTTTGCCATCTGTTCACCGGATGACAATGCCGATGATTTATTCCTTGACACGGTTCTCGTGGTGCAAGGTGTCGATGTGGTTGCCACCAAGCGTCAGGAGATAATCAGTGCGCAGACTATCAGCGGCATTGATTTGGAACGTTTGAACAGTCAATCAGTGGCTGACGCTTTACGCTATTTTTCGGGAGTGCAAATCAAAGATTATGGAGGCATAGGTGGAATAAAGACCGTGAACATACGCAGCATGGGCACCAACCATGTGGGTGTGTTCTATAATGGCATGCAATTGGGCAACGCACAGAACGGGCAAGTGGACTTGGGTCGGTATTCGCTTGAGAACATAGAATCTATTTCGTTATATAACGGACAGAAAAGCAATATTTTCCAGAGTGCCAAGGACTTTAGCACATCAAGTGCAATATATATCACAACTAAAAGACCTACATTTGAGAACGGACGCAATTATCAAGTGACTGCCGAGATGAAAACCGGCAGTTTCGGGCTTGCCAACCCGTCGGTAGTGTTAAATTACAAGCTGTCGAACCGAGTTTCGTTGTCTGCAAGCGCGGAATACACATATGCCAATGGGAAGTACCATTTCAGGTACCGTCGGTTGCAACTGGACGGGGAGGTGGCTTATGACACGACTGCGGTGCGCCAAAATGGGGATGTCGAAGCCTTACGTGCCGAGATTGGCATGTATGGGTTGTTGAGTGGTGGTAAATGGAACATTAATGGATATTTTTATACGTCTGAGCGTGGCATACCGGGAGCCATTGTGAACAATGTTTTTCGTCGTGGAGAGCGTCAGTGGGACAAAAGCGCGTTCGGACAAGGTTCGTTCGAGAAACGAATAAATGAATGGTATGAGTTGAAGGTGAATGGCAAATTTGCCTGGGATTATTCCAATTTCTTGCGCGATGATCCTAAAGAGCTTTATCTGAATAATCATTATTATCAGAAAGAGATTTATCTGTCTGTTGCCAATCTGTTTAAGTTGACCGATTGGTGGAGCGTGTCGGCAGCTATCGACGGGCAATGGAACACGATGGATGCCGATTTGACCGACTTTGCGTATCCGACACGATGGACAGAGATGGCTGTTGTCGCTACGGCATTCGACTTTGGCAAGGTAAAGGCTCAGGCAAGCCTGTTAGGCACATTTATTCAGGAATCTACACGTTCGAGAAAGACATATACTGCATCGGCAAACAAGAAAGAGTTGTCGCCGGCCGTGTTTGTCAATTACCGGCCGTGGCACAATCGAGATGTCGAGTTTTACGGTTTTTTTAAAAGAATTTTCCGTATGCCGACGTTTAACGACTTATATTACACCGAAATTGGGAATGCCAGTCTGGAGCCTGAATACACATGGCAGTATGACATAGGCGTGACGGCCAAGAAATTCCTTTCTCATGATTTCTTCGACTATGTGGGCATAAAAGCCGATGGCTATTATAATGCCGTGACAAACAAGATAATCGCTTATCCCACCGGGCAGCAATTCAGATGGACCATGATAAACCTTGGCAAGGTGAAGATTGCCGGTGTGGAGGTGTCGGGAGATGCTGCTTTTCATGTCGACAGGGTAAACATGAAATTGCATTTGCAATATACCTACCAGAAAGCTCGTGATTACACCGACCCCGAAGATTCTTTCTATGGCGACCAAATACCGTACATTCCATGGCACAGCCTTTCGGCCTCGTATAATGCAAATTGGAGGGGATGGGATTTCAATTATTCGTTCATCTATACGGGGAAACGCTATAACGAGCAAGAAAACATCCGCACCAATTATGAGCCGCCGTGGTACACGCACGACATGTCGTTGTCGAAGACCTTCTCAATAAAATCATGCGATTTCAAGGTGACCGGCGAGCTTAACAATGTGTTCAACCAAGCTTATGAGGTGATACACAATTATCCTATGCCGGGACGCAATTTTAGAATTGCCGTAAAACTGAAAATTTAATTAACAACAATATTTATGAGCCATTACAGATCGATAATGGCGAGGGCGGTGTTGCCCTCGTTGTCGCTTGCCATTGTCTCGCTCCTGCCATTATTGTCATCATGCGAGCGCGATGAGGTGATGATAGACATAGTTGAAACTCAAGTGACGACTCCCGTATATACCGAGGTTGAGGGATTTTACTTGCTCAACGAGGGTAACATGGGGGGTAACAAGTCCACTCTCGACTATTTCAATGCCCGTGAAGGAGTGTATTATAAAAACATCTATGCCGAGCGCAACCCCAACGTGGTGAAAGAATTGGGCGACGTGGGCAACGACTTGCTGATTTATGGCAGCAAGCTCTATGCCGTTATCAACTGCTCGCACAAGGTGGAAGTCATGAATGTGGACGACGCGACGCGCATCACCAAAATCGACATACCCAATTGCCGGTATGCAGTGGGCAAGGGCGGATATGTATATGTGAGCAGTTATGTGGGTCCTGTGCAGATTGACCCTACTGCGCCAAAAGGCGCGGTGTTCAAGGTTGACACGTTGAGCATGGAGATTGTCGGTTCGGTGGAAGTGGGCTACCAGCCCGAGGAGATGACTATTGTCGGCAACAGGCTGTATGTGGCTAATTCCGGAGGTTATCGTGTGCCTAATTACGACAACACAGTTTCGGTCATAGATTTGGATGATTTTACCCTTTGCGACGTGATAGTGATTGACGAGTCGGCCAATTTCCACAGGCTTGAGCATGACCGAAAAGGCCGGTTGTGGCTTAGCAGCCGCGGAAATTACTATGGCGATTTCAATTCCGACTTGTATGTCGTAGACCCCGTCGGGAAACAGGTGATAAAGGACATGGATATTCCTGTATCCGACATGTGGGCCGACGACGGAATGCTCTATGTGATAAGTACCGAATGGAGCTATGTGACCGGAGAAAACACAGTGTCGTATGCAAAAATCGACATGGACAACATGAAAGTGGTGGACAGGAACATCATAAAGGACGGCACTGACGAAAAAATCAAAGTGCCTTATGGGATAGCCGTCGATCCGGTGACAAAAGACTTTTATGTCACCGATGCCAAGTCTTATGTGGTTTCGGGCACGTTGTATTGCTTTGATAAGGATGGCATTTGCAAGTGGAAGCAGACTGCCGGGCAGATTCCGGCGCATTTCGCTTTCAAAGGCAATGTCGTCAATGGAGAAAATTGAAATTATAGATGAAACATATAAAAATCATTATGAAAAAAAATGTACTTATTGCAGGATTGACGGTGGCCTTGATGTCATTGACGGCCGGTGCCGCTGAACCTGTATGCAATCGTGTATTGGACTTCGTTCCGGCTCCGGGTCAATTTGTCAATGAGTTGCCCGAGTGGGAAGATGGCAATGATGCCGCGGCAATGGCTTCAAAGGCTTTTGACTACATGGTGCCCGAAGAAGCGATGATTTCACTTGGAGCGTATGGAGGATACGTCACAGTGGGATTTGACCACACCGTGGTAAATGCCGACGGCCGAGACTTGTATATCGAAGGCAACGCATTCCAAGCGGATGCATCGGCAACCGCTGGCGGAAGTGCGGAGCCGGGAGTGGTGCTTGTGGCTTACGACATTAATGGAAACGAAGTGCCGGATGACAACGAATGGTTTGAAATCGCCGGCAGCGAGTATGCCAATTCGGTTAAAAATTATGAGATAACATACTATAGGCCTGATACTGATGATGCCGATATAATGTGGACCGACAACAAGGGCAATTCGGGATATGTGCTAAGAAATATGTTCCATACACAGCCATATTGGCCTCAGTGGCTTGCCGATGAGCCTACGCTTGTCTTTAAAGGTACACGCTTGCCCGATAATGCCACAAATGAGGGTACTGAAGACTCGCCATACTTCGTGTTGTCGCGATTTGACTTCGGCTATGCCGACAATTATCCCAATGCTGATTCAAACGGAGACTGGAATGAAGGAGCCAAGATTGAACTGGACTGGGCGGTCGATTGCAATGGCAACACAGTGAAAATGCCCGGAGTTGATTTTGTAAGAATATATACTGGGGTCAATCAGTATAACGGTTGGATAGGGGAGACAAGTACTGAGGTGTGTCGTGTGATTGACACTCATTGCAGCGAGGTGAATGGCGATCTTGTGCTTGATGAATCGGTTAAAATCGACGAGAATGTTTTGAATGAGTTCCTTGAACGTTATCCAAATGGAAACATGTCGTCGGTAGAAGGCGTTTACGACAACGATGCTGTCCGTGTCTACGTCAATGCCTCAGGGATGCTCGCTTTCTCGGCCGAGAAAACCGGTATATTGCAGATTTACGACCAGAGCGGCAGATTGATGCATTACGGAAAATTCAATGCAGGCGAATGTTCGATAGATATGAGCGGTTATCCTTCAGGGTTGTATATTGTGAACATAGACGGAGTATCTACAAAAATATTGAAACGATAAATATATAAAATTAAAAAAATGAGTAAAAGATTACTTTTTTTGATGACCAGTATGTGCTTTGTCGCATCGACGGTTATTGCTGATGAGGTGAAAATCCAAGGTGTCCCTGTTCATGGAGCGGTGGCCGAGGCTGTGCAAAGAAACATGGGGCAAGGCATTTCCACGCTTTCTGAGGATTTTACTTTCTCCAATATAGTCAATTGGATTGGCGATGGAGATAATGAAGCTGCATGTTGCATCCAATGGAATGTGGAAGGTGAAGAAACCGCCCTTGTGTGGGGATATCGTTGGGACGGTGAAGCTACTGGCATGGACATGCTCAATGCAATAGCCCGTGAAGACAAGCGTGTGTATTTGCTTTTGGCCAATACCGATTATGGCGTGACAGTAGCCGGAATGGGCTATGACAAGGATGAGGACGGTGACATCGGTTTCGTTCATGGAGTGGATGAGAATAATAGTTTTTTTATGACTGAACCCGACTATGACAATTGGACTGCAAAAGATCCGGATGACTATTTTTCGTGCGGAATGATGACAAATGGTTACTGGTCTTATTATGTGTCGGACGAAGGAGAATTCCCTCCTACAGGATATGCCCAGACTGGCGCAAGTGAACGTGTGTTGCAAGACGGTTGCGTGGACGGATGGAACTTCATGTCGCTGACTGAAACGTATGACTGGAAGCCGCTTGAGGCTGCAACTTCCTCAGCTAAGTTGCCCGAGAACTTTGAAGATGGCTTCTTCATTGTCAATGAAGGTTGGTTTGGGCATGATAATGGTTCAATCAACTGGGTCGCAGGTGACGGGACGGCTTATTACAATGTTGACATGAAAGCCAATAATGGAGAAGTAGTGCTTGGAATGACATCGCAGTATGCCACGGTGTATGGCGGCAACATGTATGTCATGTCAAAGCAAGGACATAGATTGGTGATAATGGATGCCCGGACGCTTGAGGTAAACAAGTCGTTTGACGAGATAGGCGGTGATGGCCGTGCTGTGCTTGGAGTGGACGAGAATAAGGTGTATGTCGGGACATCGGCAGGTATTTTTGTGCTTTACATTGCTACTTCCTCATTGAGCGCAACTGCAATCACGGGGACCGATGATGCGCAAATAGGCATGATGGCTCGTTCGGGCAAATATGTGTTTGCATCGAAGCAACGTGTCGGAGTTATCGTGATTGACCCCGAAACCGACACTGTCGTTGGCACTGTCGAAAATACGGATATTTGCGGATTGACCGTGACCATGGACGGAACAGTCTGGGCCGGTGCAAAGGACTGCCTCGTTAGGATAAATCCTGTGACATTAGAGTCAGAGACATTGCAAATGCCAAATTCGCTCGTTTCGCCTTGGGGGACATGGATGCCAGACAAGTTGTGTGCTGCCATTGATGAAAATGCATTGTTCTATGCCTACGGTACTGGTTCTTGGACTAATAGCGAAATATCGGTAGGCAAGCTGTCGATAGATGATGAAGGTCAAATAAGTACTGATCCTGACTTTAATTTTGTGATGCCTGTCGCCAACGATGATTCCAAGTATCAATTTTCTTATGGTGGGATAGGTGTAGATCCTCATACAGGGAAGCTCGTGGTTCTTACCACGCAAAGCGGTTATGGAGCGAATTATTCCTATAATTGGGTGCACATGGTGAATACTTCGACAGGTGCTGTTGAAAAGACCGTGGTGATGAAGAATGACGAGGGCGAGGATTATTACTGGTTCCCTGCCATGCCGATATTCCCCGATGTATCGATGCCTGAGATTGTATTGGGCGACATAACTGTGATGGAGGATGGCTCAATGAAATTTGGTATGGACGAAATAGTGAAAGACTTAGATAACAGGGTAGCATACATTGAGGTTGCGTCCGATGACTCGGATTTGTTCAGCGTCGATTGCGATGGTCTTGGATTTGAGATAACTCCTATAGGCAACGGAATAGGAAGCATCACGGTGAAAGCTAATTCAAATGGACATGTGGTGGAAAAAACAGTTGCTGTCGATGTGTCAAAAGGTTCGGTTGCTGGTAATGTTGCCGATAACATCAAGGTATATCCTACATTGGTTGGTGATTTCGTGAATATATCGGGATTGGATAGCGATGCCGTTGTGACTGTTTACGGATTGTCGGGAGCTGTCGTTGCCGAGCAAATCGGATGCAGTGGCGTGCTTGACCTTTCTTCACTTGCCGAAGGAACCTACATGGTGAAGATTCAATCGGGCGATATTGTAAAGGTTGAGAAGATAATAAAGAAATAAATGACATGCTTAATGTCTTGAAGATATATTTTCTGCGATAACTTTATTCTTGTGAACAATTAAGGCAGCCGGGGAACTGGCTGCCTTGATTGTTTTATATGGAATAATGATTTCTATAATTTATTTGAGGCCTCTGTTTTCAAGAAGTGCGTCAACGGTAGGAGCTTGTCCGCGGAAGCGTTCAAACAGGATCATCGGGTCTTGGCTTCCGCCCGGCTCAAGGATGTTGTGGCGGTAGGATGCTGCCGTGGCAGGGTCAAACAAGCCGTTCTGCTTGAACATTTGGAAAGCGTCGGTATCAAGCACTTCAGCCCACAAGTATGTGTAGTAACCTGCGGCATATTGGTCGCTGCCGAAAATGTGGTTGAAGTAGGTGCTGCGATAGCGGAATTGCACTTCGTCCGGCATTCCGATGCGGCGAGCAACCGATTTCTCAAATGCAAGCACGTTGATGTCGCCTTCGCAATAGTTTACTTTGTGCCATTCAAGGTCGAGCAATGCAGCTCCGACAAGTTCAGTTGCCATGAAACCTTGGTTGAACTTGCTTGTAGCGTCGATTTTTTCGATAAGCGCGTCGGGAATAACCTCGCCGGTCTTATAATGGTGTGCATATTCTTTAAGCAATTCGGGAGCAAGAGCCCAATGCTCGTCGATTTGTGAAGCGAGTTCAACGAAGTCACGGTCAACGTTTGTGCCTGCCTGTCCATGGAATGAAGCTGTGGTCAACATGCCTTGCAATGCGTGCCCAAACTCGTGGAATACTGTTTTTACTTCATCGATCGTGAGTAACGAAGGAGTATCCTTGGTGGGACGTGTCAAGCTTGCGACATTGTAGACTATAGGACGTTCATTCACGCCATTGTAATTGTATGCACCTTTAAATTCGCTCATCCATGCACCTTGTCTTTTAGTGTCGCGAGGCAAGTAGTCGGTCATGAACACTGCGAGGTGCTTGCCGTCGGCATCTTTTACGTCATATACAGTTACTTCAGGATGATACTTCGGCGCGTTTTTAATTTCGGTGAATGTGATGCCATATAGCTTGTTGGCCATCAGGAATACGCCTTTTACGACATTCTCGAGTTGGAAATATGGGCGTACTTCGTCTTCACTGAAGTTGTATTTGTCTTTCTTTACCTTCTCGGCATAATAATAGTAATCCCACGGTTGGATTTTGATGCTGTCGCCGTGAGCATCGGCATAAGCCTGCATGTCGGCTACTTCTTCTTTAACCTTGGCAACTGCCGGCTTCCAGATTTGATATAGCAGATTTTCGGCATTTTCAACAGTTTGAGCCATTACGTTGTCAAGCTGGTAATCGGCAAATGTGTCAAACCCAAGCAGGTTGGCTTTCTTTGTGCGCAGCTTGATTATTCGGTTGATGTTATCAAAATTGTTGAATTCATTATCGTTTGCAGCAAGGTTGGTGTATGCTTCATACATCTTTTTGCGCAAGTCGCGATTGTCGGCATAAGTGAGAACCGGCAATCTCATGGCTCCGTCGATTGAGAAAATCCATTTCCCTTCCATTCCTGCTGCTTTTGCAGTTTCGGCAGCGTGCGAAATGATATTTTCGGGCAATCCTGCGAGTTCGGCCTCGTTGTCGATTGTGATTTTAGTTGCGTTGGTTTCCTTGAGGATGTTTGAACCGTAAGCAAGTGTCAAGTTGGCGAGTTCTTGATTGATGGCTTTAAGCGTGTCCTTGTCGGCAGCCGACAATAAAGCGCCGTTTCGAGTGAAGTTCTTGTAATATTTGTCGAGCAGGCGGGTTTGTGCCGTGTCGAGATGGAATACTTCACGACGGTCGTACACTTGTTTCACGCGCTCAAACAAGCGGTCGTTCATTATGATTTCATCGGATGCGGCCGATAGCATTGGCAAAGCTTCCGAAGCTATCTTTTCAAGCTCGGGTGTGTTGTCCGATTCAGTGAGGGCAAACAACACATAGCACACTTTGTTTAAAGTGCTTCCGCTGTTGTCGAGAGCGAGAATCGTATTGTCGAAGTCGGGCATTGCGCGATTGTTGACGATGGCCTCGATCTCTTGTTTTTGTTCCTCAATTCCGGCTTTGATGGCAGGGAGGTAGTCGGAATATTTGATTTTTTCAAATGGAGGAATCTCATACTTTGTTTCGTATGGCTCCAAGAACGGATTTTTGGCTTGATTTTCCATTTTCTTCGCATTTGTTGTCAGCAATCCGGCCGACAACAGGATGATTGCTGTTAATAATAATTTTTTCATTTATTTAAGCTAAAATTGGTTTGTTGTTTTTACGAATTATTTCACTTCGTTCCAGACAAATGTCGCCAGTAACGGGTAGTGGTCGGAAGAGTCAATGTCACCTCTTTCTATGTCAACAGCCTTGAACCCTCCTTTATACAGGATGTGGTCTATTTTGAAATAGAAGCGGTTGGCATGGTAGGTTATTGTGGGGCCGAATGCGCACTCGGTGTAAGCATCGGTCATGTCATCCCCTTTTGCCGTTCGATAACTGAAAGAGTCGGGCGTGTCGTTGAAATCCCCGCACACGATTACATTAGGCCCGGCCGAGTTGATAAACTGCCTCAGTAACCTTGCTTGTTCTGCTCTTACGCGAAATGCCGCCGACAACTTTGAAAGCAGGTTGCCCCTGACATCCTTTATGTCATTGAGCGACTCGACGTCGCTTATGTCGGTGATGCGTTTGTAAAGTTCCTTGTCGGTCATCGTAAGCCCTATCGATTGCAAGTGGCAATTGAATATTGTAATCGTTTTTTCGCCTATGTGCACATTGTAGCTGACGACCTTTTTTGCCCAATTCTCTAATACGCGATCTTCCCTGTTTTCAAAAGGGTATTTTGACAGGAGTACCATGTCATCGCATCCGTCGGTATAATAGGGATATCGTTGTAACAGCTCTGGAAGCATGTTTTGTATCTTCTTGTTTTCAAGTATGCTGATGTTGGCGGCACCTTCTTGCAGGCACACGATGTCGGCATCGGTGTCAAGAATGTATTGGACGGTGCGGTTGTATTCGTGTTCAAGATTGTCATAGTCTTCAAAGTTCATGACGTTGAACGTGAGCAAAGTGAACGAACGTGATTTTTCAGCATCGGTAAGTTCAGGTGTTATGTTGAGTGGGGAAAATGTCAATATAGGACCTGCTGAGATTAATATGGATATTATAGGAATCAAAGCCATGCGCCATAAGCGCAGCAAGAGTAGAACGGCCAGTAACAGAATTGTCGCAACCAACCCTATCGGGAAGCACATGCCGATAAGCGCGAATTTTGTCCCATCGGCAGGATCAGCCTTGCCTCCATAGGCCGAAGCGATAAATAGTATTGCCAATATCATCGATATGGCATATCCTATCAAGATGGCTGAAATTTTTATTGGTGTTCTCTTTTTCATTTTATTATTCCTTTCCTGAAAAAGTGCTCCCTATGGCTATATTGCTTGTCCGCTTATTGTCTGGGAACTGATTGTGTGGGCAGCTTACTTGTTTTTGTCGCGGCTTATCTGGAACAGCCTGCGCTTTTCTTCGTCGGATAATGCGGCGTATCCCGATTGCTTTATTTTTTTCAGTATCTCGTCAAGGTCTTTTTCATCCTCGGCCGAGATGCCTGTGTTTTGTCTTTCGGCCTTTTTATTTGAATCGGAATATACGGGACGTTTGAAATTGTATTTAGTTTTGCTTTTCCTGCCTTGTGCTTTGAACCGCTTGAACATGTCGACAATGCTGTCGATGATATTGTTAAACCAACAGGTGATGTCAATCCCCTTTCTGAAGGCAAGAGCGTAAGCACATCCTGTCAAAGCTCCGCCGATGTGTGAAATATGGCCGCCGATGTTTTGCACGTCAATAATCAAGATGTCAAAGAATATCATGATGACGGTTATCCATTTTAATGGCACTTCACCGATGAACAGGAGTCCGACTTTGTAATTTGGAGCTTTTATGGCTATTGCCACCATGATTGCCATAATGGCTGCCGATGCTCCGATCAGCATTGCGTTGCGGTGGGAAAAAGCAGGAAGTAAGTTGTAGGCCAGCATGTAAAACAATGCACCTCCCAAGCCGCCTATAAGATAAAGCCCAGTCATCTGCCGCTGGTTGAAAAATTCGAGGAACAATCGGCCAAACCACCACAGGCACAGCATGTTGAGTAGGATGTGCAGCACTTCGTAATGCGCAAACATGTATGTCAGCAGTGTCCACGGCTGATGCATCAGTTGATTGACGTCGGAGGGCAATTGCAGATAATTTATTATCGCCCATGCGTCAAAGTCAAACAAAAATCCTATAAGTGCAAAAAGCCGCACCACGATGAACACGGCGATGTTGATGTAAATCAGCCTGCCGAGCAATGATGCCGACGTGAAGCGGTATTTCAGGTTATTGATAAAATCCGCCACCTATTACTCCTTTCTTTTTCCAGTAATAAATTATGAAGAAACCGAAAATCATGCCACCGAGGTGTGCGAAGTGGGCAATCGTGCTGAAAGCTCCTGTGACACCGAATGCGAGTTCAAGTACTCCGTATCCCAGTACCATCCACTTGGCTTTTATGGGAATGGGCAAGAACATGATGTATAGCGGCATGTTTGGGAATATCATTCCGAAGGCAAGCAGGATGCCGAATATTGCACCCGATGCGCCTACGACAAGGATGTTGTTTAACACTTGTCCGTATTCTCCCGTGCGCATTGCGTATTGGACGGCTTCGGCTCCTTGCAGCACGATAAATCCTTCGGCATTTGCATATTTGAACATATCGTCCAGAGTGAGCATCGTTACGACTTCCTGCACGATGGCTGCTCCGATGCCGCACGATATGTAGTAGAACAGGTATCGTTTCCTGCCAAGGGCTTGCTCAAGTAATCCGCCGAACATGAACAGCGAGAACATATTGAAGAACATGTGTGTGAATCCGCCGTGGACAAACATGTAGGTGACGAGCTGTGCCGGATTAAACTTTGACGCGCTCCAGTAATGTAGTCCTAAAACATCGTTTAATTGCGGGAATAGCATCGTGGCTATCCACATTAATATGTTTATGAGCAGCAGATTCTTTGTAACCGGAGGAATTGAACTTAAAAAACCTCGTGAATTATTATACATTGTAAAATCTTTTTTATGCAGGCAAATAACTTTCTCAAGCTTTCCGAAAGCAACGAACATGCCTTATTCCGGCGCAAAAATAATGAAAAAATATGCTGCAAAGCAATATGTTATAACATATTTCTAATTATTTACTTGAAAAAAACATTTTTTCATACTGTTGTTTTGTTATTAAGTCTAAATGCTTTATATTTGCGCTTGCTAAAACCATAAATTTATTATTTTTTATGAACAAGACAGAATTAGTTAACGCTATTGCGGAAGATGCCAAATTATCGAAGGTTGATGCTAAAGCTGCGCTTGATGCCACATTGAAAGCCATTACTAATGCCTTGGCTAACGATGACAAGGTCGCTCTTGTCGGATTTGGAACATTTGCCGTTTCAGAAAAAGCCGCTCGTACCGGTATCAATCCTTCTACAAAAGAAAAAATCCAGATTCCTGCAAAGAAAGTTGTCAAGTTTAAGCCAGGCACTGAGCTATCTGACTTGATTAAGTAAAGTAGCGTCCGCGACGGCACATAGCTTTATTTATTACTTGTTTCAGATCCTGCAATCGGCCTTATGGCCGGTTTCGAGGACAGTGTGTGGTACAAATGCGATTAAGACGTTTGCCCCATGAATTGTATGCTTATTGCATTATTTTCAAAGGAATTATCTGCGAGGTAGGCTTTTCTCTTAAATGGAGTATTAAGCATCTCGCAGTTTTTTTGCTATATCGCATGAACTGCACGGTGGAAGCAAGGGCAAAAAACGCGTGGGGTGGCATTGCCTAAGTGTGCAAAAGATTGATGTTTATGGTTTTTGCAAATGTACGATAGCTATGAGCTACCTTTGGCATGTGCGATGTGTCGACTGCCTTGTGTTTAATAATAATATATTTGAAAGAAAAGATGATAAAGAAATTTGTATTTGCTGCGGTGTCGTTGCTGGCCATGGTGTCATGCGGCAATGCCGGTTTTCAGGTGAGCGGCGTTGTCGAGGGTGGTGCCGACTCGGTAAAGATGGTGATAGAACAGGCGTCAAACGGGCGTTGGCTCATTGTTGATTCTGTTTCGACAAGTGGGAACGGAGAGTTCTCAATAGAGGTCGCAGCACCGGCTTATCCTGAAATATACAGATTGCGATATGGCGCAGGGGCGATATGTTTCCCTATAGACAGTATAGACAAAATAGAGATAAAGACCGATGTAAAGCAATTTGCGACGGCCTATACTCTTGCCGGAACCGATGATGCCATAGCCATGATGAATATTGACAAAAAGGCAATGGAGATAAGCCTGTTGAACGGAGCGGAAAGAGCCGATTCGATCAAGGCCTGGAAAAAGGACCTCGTGGGGCAGATTCTTTCATCGCCGGGCAGCATAATATCTTATTACATCATCAACAAGTATATAGGAAGAGAGCCGCTTTTTGACCCTCTTGTCAAACGCGATATGCAGATAATAGGGGCAGTGGCCAACGGATATTACACGTTCAGTCCTAATGATCCTCGCACCGCCTATCTCGTGCGATTGTTGCAGCAAGGTCGTGCCTATCACAAGCCTAACACGGCAGTAACCGATACTGTAGTGGCTTCAGAGGCTTCGATAATCGACATAACTCTTCAAGACAACGACGGGGTGGAGCAATCGCTGGAAAAACTGGCTTCCGAAAAACATGTCATCTTGTTGAACTTTACTGTATATTCGGCTGAATTCTCACCTGCCTACAATGCCGTGCTTGCCGATTTGTACAAAAAATACGAGAAAAAAGGATTACGCATATATCAAGTAGGACTTGATAGTGATGAATTCACATGGAGGCAGTCGGCTGCAAATTTGCCTTGGATTACCGTTTACGATCCTGCCAGCCTGCAGTCGCAAAATGCGATGAAATATAATGTGACCCAGATACCTCTGACCTATGTCATCAACCGCAATGGCGAAATTGTGGAGCGTGTCGACAATCCGGCTCAACTTGAGCATGTAGTAGCCAACTACATGTGATGAGCATAGCATAAAAGTAATAAACATGTCAGGGTCGGTTCCATTCACGGAGCCGACCCTGATTTTATACTCTTCAGCAAATCGTTAATTTGTTTATGTGGTAAATAAAAAAGTCCGGCTATTTTGAAATGGCCAGACTTTTGTGTTATTTGGATTTGCTGTTGTTGTAGTGTGTCAATTTTTATGAGCAATGATGTATTGGGCGATTTGAACTGCATTGAGGGCTGCGCCTTTCTTGATTTGGTCTCCAACAGCCCAGAAACTCAATCCGTTTTCGTTGGCAAGGTCTTTTCTTATTCGTCCCACATAGACAGGGTCTTTGCCTGCTACGAACAACGGCATCGGATATTGCTTGTTGGCCGGGTCGTCACACACTACGATGCCTTCTGCCTTGGCAAAGGCTTCGCGAGCCTCTTCGGGAGAGATTGGTCGCTCGGTTTCTACCCATATTGCTTCGCTATGGGCACGCATCACAGGAACTCTCACGCACATTGCGCTTACGCTTATGTCAGGTTCGTGCATTATCTTGCGTGTCTCATTGAACATTTTCATTTCCTCTTTGGTGTATCCGTTGTCTTGGAACACGTCGATGTGAGGAATTACATTGTAGGCAAGTTGGTATGCAAACTTTTCAACTACTGCTTCTTTCCCTGCGGCAAGGTCGCTGTATTGTTTTACGAGTTCGTCCATCGCAGCAGCTCCGGCACCACTTGCTGCCTGATAAGTGGCGACATGCACGCGCTTTATCTTTGACAAGTCGTTAATGGGCTTTAAGGCAACTACCATTTGTATGGTTGTGCAGTTGGGGTTTGCAATTATGTTGCGTGGAGTGTTGAATGCGTCGTTTCCGTTGACTTCGGGCACTACGAGAGGTACATCGTCGTCCATGCGGAATGCACTTGAATTGTCAATCATCAATGTGCCGAATTTGGTTATAGTCTCGGCAAATTCTTTAGATGTTCCGGCTCCTGCCGATGTAAAAGCAATGTCCACTCCCTTGAAGTCGTCGTTGTGCTTCAATTCCTTAACTTCGATTTCTTTGCCATTGAAAGGGTATTTGCGTCCTGCGCTGCGGCTTGAGCCGAACAATAGCAATTCATCTACCGGAAAATGCTGCTCTTGCAGCACTCTCAGAAACTCTTGTCCCACGGCGCCACTTGCACCCACAATCGCTACTTTCATATTGTTCTAATCTGTTAGTCTAATAATTCCATGAAAATCGGATGCAAAGTTACCACATTGTATTGATTATTAAAGCAATTTTACATCCGATTTTTATTTTTTGCGAAAAATATCGCCAAAGTCAAGCCGCACACTGTTGCCTGAGCTTGTCAATGTTGCGTTTCGGTTGGCTTGTTGTCACGTTTTTGCGCGTTGGAAGACGGAGCGAGCAATGAGCGGTAGCGCCTGTCGTCGTTGATGATTTTCATTGCTTCGAGGAAAATGTCATCATGATGGTTTATGACGAGCATGTAGGCTCCGGGGTCAGAATAAACGTCACGGGCAATCAAGGCCTTTGTTATATCCTTTATGAGAGGTTCGCTGCTGGCATATTGCAGGCTGTCAAATTTCACGCTGTCGCGCATTCCTGCATCTTTTAACTCTGCCATTATAGAATCACTGATTGTGAAATGCTGGTCGAAGTCGGCAACTGTTTCATACTGTTTTAGTATTTCTTTACGGTGGGAGTCTACATAATCGACTACAAACTGGTTTACAATCCCTTTGGCGACAAGGTCCCGATAATAGTCGGTAAATTCGGTCGTGTCGAGAGGCACGAACACATCGGGCATTATGCCACCTCTTCCATATATTATGCGGCATGACCGCAAGGTCTCATATTTTAGAGAATCGGGGAAATGGATGCTGTCGGCATGAGCCAATTCTCCATCGACAAGCCTGTTGTAGATGTCCATGTCATATTTCTCGTTGTCTCCGGCTTGGTATGGCTTCTGTATGCAACGGCCTGACGGCGTGTAGTATCGGGCCACCGTGAGTCGCATCATCGAGCCGTCGTTGAAACGGAATGGCCGTTGTACAAGTCCTTTGCCAAAAGTTCTTCTTCCTACAATGACCGCGCGATCCCAGTCTTGCAATGCTCCCGATAGGATTTCGCTTGCCGATGCCGAATATTGGTTCACCATCACTACCACTTTGAAGTCGGCATCTTTGAAACGTCCGCGACCGTTGGCCTTGGCTTCGAATTTCGGGGAGTTGTTGCCGAGCGTATAGACTATTTCTTGACCGGATTCGAGAAAATTGTTGGCCAGCTCGACCGATGTTTGCAGGTAACCGCCGCCGTTGTTGGTAAGGTCAATGACGAGCTGCTTCATTCCATTCTTCTTCAGTTTGTCGACGGCATCGCAAAACTCGTCGTTGGTCTTTTTGCCGAAACGGCTGATTTTTATATAGCCTGTCTTTTCATCGGCCATGTAGGAGGCATCGATGCTGTACACGGGAATGTCGTCGCGCGTGATTCGGAACGGGATGGGCTGCGACACGCCTTTGCGTTTCACAAGCACGTTCACTTTGGTGCCTTTTTTGCCTCGAAGCATTTTCATGATGCGCGAGGTACTCATTTTCATGCCGGCAATCACAGTGTCTTCCACTTCGATGATACGGTCGCCGGCGTAGATGCCAACTTTCTCGGCAGGGCCTCCGGCTACGGTCTGTATTACATAGAGCGTGTCGGCATTCATGTTGAATTGAATGCCTATTCCGCTGAATTCACCTTCGAGCGGCTCTTCAAGCTCTTTTGTTTCTTCGGGCGTGCTGTAAGAAGAATGTGGGTCGAGTTGCTGGAGCATTCCTTTTATAGCGTCTTCCACCAGTTTGTCCTCGCTTATGGAGTCGACATAGAATTGTGAGATGGCAAATTCGGCGTTCATCAATTTCTTCAAGTGTTTTTGTCCCGATATGTTGAATGCCATAGCTATCATTGCGACAGCTGCAAGCAAGAATCTTTTCTGAGTCATAATGTTATTTTTAGTTGGATTGTATCGAGAAAATGTATTGTGAGCGTTATTTCACTTTCCATGTGTCAGGAATGAGGCTTGGGTCGCAATTGCGTGGCAAATAGGCTCTCACGTCTTGCCCGTATTTTACGAGCTCGCGCACGATGCTTGAGCTTATGTGGCTGTACTCGGGCAACGTGTACAACAGCACGGTTTCTATCCCCGACAATGCGCGGTTTACCTCGGCAAGGTTCTTTTCATATTCGAAGTCTTGTATCATCCGCACGCCGCGCAGCATGAACCGTGCTCCGTATTTCTTGGCCGCATCGACCGTCAGTCCGTCGTAGGCCACGACTTTTACACGCGGTTCGTTGCGGAATATGCCGTTAATCCAAGTAAGGCGGTCTTCGATTGTCGTAAGTGTCAATTTGTTGTAGTTTACGCCGATGGCGACTACTATTTCGTCAAACAGAGGCAGTGCGCGTTCCACAATCGACTCATGTCCTATGGTGAACGGGTCGAACGAGCCCGGGAACAATGCAATGCGCTTGTCAGTTTCATTTGGTGATGTCTTCTTCATCTTCGATAACCAGATTGTCAATGATAAAATTCTGCCGTTCCATGGTGTTTTTACCCATGTAGAATGCGAGCATTTCTTGCACGGAATCCTCTTTGCGCAGTGTGACGCGGTCGAGCCGCATGTCGGGACCGATGAAGTCGCGGAATTCATCGTCCGATATTTCACCGAGTCCTTTGAAACGGGTTATTTCGGCATTGTCGCCGAGCTTCTTTATTGCAGCCACTCTTTCCTCGTCGGTGTAGCAGTAGTATGTTTCCACCTTGTTGCTTCCGGCTTCTCGTGAGCTTGAGCGACGCTTGCGCTTTGCTTCTTTCTTGTTGCGTACCCTGAACAGCGGAGTCTGCAAGATGTAGACATGTCCGGTTTTGACCAGTTCGGGGAAGAATTGCAGCAGGAACGTAATCATGAGCAGGCGTATGTGCATCCCGTCGACATCGGCATCGGTGGCTATGATTACCTTGTTGTATCGCAGGCCTTCGAGCCCGCCTTCTATGTTTAATGCGGCTTGCAGCAGGTTGAATTCATCGTTCTTGTACACGATGGTCTGTGCCATCCCGTAGGAATTGAGAGGCTTGCCTCGCAGCGAGAACACGGCTTGCGTCTCCACGTCCCTGATTTTTGTTATCGAGCCGCTTGCCGAGTCGCCCTCGGTGATGAATATCATTGTTTCGTCACGTCGGTCGCCCTTGGCATCGTTATAGTGGACACGGCAGTCGCGCAGTTTCCTGTTGTGGAGAGCCACTTTCTTGGCTTTTTCGCGAGCCTGCTTGGCTACTCCGGCCATAGCCTTGCGTTCTTTTTCCGACTCGACGATTTTTTTCAGCATCGTTTCGGCCACGTCGGCGTTTTTGTGCAGGTAGTTGTCGAGTTCTTTCTTGATGTAGTCGTTGATGAACTTGTAGACCGTCGGGCCACCTTCATACATGACAGTGCTGCCGAGCTTGATTTTGGTCTGCGATTCAAAAATCGGCTCGATTACCTTTATGCTTATTGCAGCTACTATGCCGTTGCGGATGTCAGAATATTCAAAGTTCTTGTTGTAGAATTCCTTGATAGTGCGTGACAACGCCTCCCTGAATGCCGACTGGTGCGTGCCGCCTTGCGTGGTGTGCTGCCCGTTGACAAAGGAATAGAATTCCTCGCCGTATTGTTGGGCATGGGTTATTACCACTTCAATGTCCCTGTCCTTGAAATGGATGAGCGGATAAAGCGGCTGGTTGGTCATGTATTCGTTTACGAGGTCGGCCAGACCGTTGCGGGAGTGGTATTTTCGTCCGTTATAGTTTATTGTCAATCCGGTGTTGAGGAACGAATAGTTCTTTATCATCGGTTCGACGTACTCTTCACGGTATTCAAAATTCTTGAACAAGGCGACATCAGGCTTGAAGCGTATCAGCGTGCCGTTAGGCTCGTTGCCTGTAGCTTCCACTATGCCGCTTTCTGCCACTAATTTGCCTTGAGCAAATCGGGCAAATGCAGTCTGCCCGTCACGGAATGATTGCACATAAAGCGATTCCGACAGAGCGTTTGCGGCTTTTAGTCCGACACCGTTCAATCCCACCGAGCCTTTGTAGTTCTCGTTGTCAAATTTTCCGCTCGTGTTCATTTTCGAGGCTGCATTGCGCACGTCGGCAAGCGGAATTCCTCGTCCGTGGTCGCGGATGGTCACGGTATTGTCGGCAACGGTCACTTCTATCATGTTGCCAAATCCTGCAAGGTGCTCGTCGACGGCATTGTCCATAACCTCTTTAAGCAGCACGTATATGCCGTCGTCGGGTTGTGAGCCGTCGCCAAGTTTGCCTATGTACATACCCGGTCGTAGCCGTATGTGTTCGAGGGCTTCGAGTGTGACGAGCTTGTTGTATTCGCCTACGGTTTTGTCAAGTGGATTTATCGTTTCTTGTCCTGTTTCTTCTGCCATTTGCTATCGTCAAGGAGGTTAAAAAGTCTCCTAATTCGCAAAAATACTAATTTTTTGCGAGTGTAGCAACCTGCACAATCTGTCGCATGATATGAGAAACAGGCGTTTGACGGCTGCCGGTTGCAGCAAGAAGGTTTATTTTATGAGCAGCTTGACGATGTGAGATGCACCGCGTCCGCCGGCGGCGATGTAGCTTCGCAGTAACGGGTAGAGCCATCGAGCCGTTTTGTCGTGTCTCATCCGGGCGTATGCTTTTTCATATAGCGGGGCGGCAAGGTCACGGCGGCCTTCGGCAATGTACAGTCCCGACAGGGTCATTCTTCGGAATTCGACATATTTCAACAGTCGCTCCTTTATGCTTGGGTCGGCCAGCTCCTTTATGTCTTGTTCAACAGTGTCGATGGCCAGCTCCCATGAACCGTGTTTAGATGCAAAGTTTGTACCTGTGATGGATACCTTTTGTAAGAATATGTGTATAAGAGGATTATCGCTTATGAATGACGTTTTAGGATTCTTGAGCATCAGCCGCATGGAGAATTCCCAATCATCCCACCCAAGCAGGGTATCGTTCCACCATCCAGCCGATTCGCATAATTCTTTTTTTATCATACATCGTGAAGGAACAGCACATGAATGGAACAAGTTGTTTACAAGCAGATCTTTGGTGTAAAAAGGTTTCTCGGTTTTTGTACCGTCAAGGTTTGTGATGTCGGCTCTTGCTATTACCATGTCGGCATTGTCTGCGGCTGCTGTATGTTTCTCGACCAACAGTGGATTCATTGCATCGTCGCTGTCAAAAAAAATCAACCATTTGCCGGTCGCAGCCATGCCTCCGCGGTTTCGTGCCGCTGCCGCACCCTGACGTTTCTCCTGCATTACGATTATTGGGAAGTCGGGAGATTCGTGCCGAGACTTGAAGTCGTTGAGTACTTCGAGGGTGTTGTCGGTTGAATTGTTGTCCACAAGGATAAGTTCAAGCGGACGATAGCTTTGTGCGGCAACCGATTCCAAAGTGCGTCCCACTATGCCGGCTCGGTTGTAAACGGGTATTATTATTGAAACGAGTTCATTTCCCATCGTGTTGAGATGTCGTTGATGTTATGTGCAAAGGTAGTGAAAGTCGAGAGCAGTGCCAAATCGAGCTTGCTCGAAATTCGGCACTGCCGAGGCGCCTCCTGCCTTATGGAAAGGTAGTGAAAGTCGAGAGCAATGGCAATCAACCTTGGTTGATATTGTTATTACCTATACGCTCATGTTTTTGTATAGATCATCATAGAGACGCGATGAATCGCGTCTCTACATTTTATCTAAACAGATTATAATGAACCTTATAATGCACCGCCCAGGTGTTTGTCAGAGGATTATTTTCCGGGTCTTGCGGTAGTTGGCGGTGGTGGCCGTGACGATGTAGATGCCGGGTGCGAAGCCGGCCATGTCGACTGTCAAGTTGTCGTCAGCCGATTGCACAGTGGCTACTGTTCGGCCGTTGATGTCGTGAATGGTTGCTGTGATTGTGCCGTTGCCCGATGATGCTGCGGTCACCATCTTGCCGGATACGGAGATTGTGATTGTCGGAGCTTGTATGGCCGCCGCTACGCTTTCTCCGGCACAAGTCGGGTCACGGTCGTCAAACTCCTCCGACTTATACACTATCCTCCCGTCAGCCACGTTCCGCTCAAAATTGAACCTAATGGCACCGGTTCCCATCAGCCAGTCGGTGAAAGGATATGCCATGTCTCCACACATGGCTCCAATCGCGCCTGCACCTTCAA